>Ga0302251_1000730_pt1 | contig 26303 bp, 26 predicted proteins | sample AAG_RA_Gln_MG_FD_193534 | JGI IMG/M metagenome (GOLD analysis project Ga0302251, IMG submission 193534) | Enriched activated sludge microbial communities from anaerobic digester in WTTP, New Holstein, Wisconsin, United States - AAG_RA_Gln | ecosystem: Engineered > Bioreactor > Anaerobic >...
TGCATCCGTACCGGCCGTGATGACAAGGAGCCCGTTGATGAAGATCGCGATGACCGACATTAAGAAGAACTCAACGCTTGCCGGCAGGCCGACCCCGAGGATGTCCCGCACGGTATTCCGGTGCCAGCGGAATGCACGGAACGAGAGCGTGACATACGTGTCCTTCCGGAAGACCAGCCAGTAGAGCATCACACACGAGACCATGGCAAGCGAGATGAGCATCCCCCACGCGGCACCGGCGATTCCCATGCCGGCTGTGTAAATGAGCAGGGGGTCGAGGACCATGTTCAGGATCGATGATGCCGCCATCGCGTACATTGCCCGTTTCGTATCGCCCTCGGCACGCAGGATCGCGTACCCGATGTTCGTGAAGAAGATGAAAAACATGCCCAGGAAGACGACCTGTCCGTACTGGGTCGCAAGGGCCGTGGTCTCCCCGGCACCAAAGAGGACGACAATCGGCTCGGTGAGGATGATGAGCGGGACGGTGAGGACTGCCGAGAGGAGAAGGGTCAGGACCATTGCATGCGATGCTGCGCTGTCAGCACCGGGCTTGTCCTTTGCCCCGATCCTCCGGGAGATGACCGACGCAACCCCGGCGCCAAGACCGCTTGCCGCTCCCATCAGGATCATGAAGAGCGGGGTCACGAACCCGACTGCTGCAAGCGCATCGGAGCCAAGACCGGCAACCCAGATGGCGTTCACGATGTTGTACGTGGACATCAACAGCATCGCGATGATCATCGGCCCGGAGAGTTTGATGATCGCTTTCTTCGGGTCGCCCATCAGGAGCGCGACGCCTTCCTTCACCTTTGCATCCTGCGGAACATCCGGGGACCTGCCGGGATCATTCTCCTGCATCGGGAAGCCCTCCTGCTGAATCCATATAGGTGAAAACATTCATGGCAACGGTCTGCATCAGGGTGCGGCAGGCCTTTTTATCCGGCGCATTCAGGCCGGAGAAGAAAAGGGCCTCCCAGGCACGGTTGATCGCATGGAGTTTCGGAAGTGCCTGTTCCCCTTTCTTGGTGAGGAAGAGCCGCACTGCCCGGCGGTTTCCGGGATCGGTGATGCGCCGGATGTACCCGGCATCCTCGAGTTTTTTTACCGCACGCGCTATCGTGCCTTTGTCAAGATGGTAGTGCCGGACAAGAGTCTCCTGCGTGATGTTCTGTTCCTTTGCCAGGAGCATGAGGACAGGGAACTGGCCGGCCGAGAGGCCCAGCGGCCTGAGCCTGTCATTTAAGAACATGGTTCTCCCGCGGTTGGTGATCGAGACGATGGCACCAAACGGGATCTCCGTGGAATGACACGATGGTGAATGCACCCGGAATAATGGGCGGGGTCGCGAATAAATGTTGTCAATGCAACAATTAAAATTCCCGAAAGTGCGCTACCGCTTAAGGCGGGCTGCGGCATTCAGGGAAGGCGGGACAGTCCTGTTGCTGTGACGAGAAAAAGCACAACCTGCAACGTTCCGGGCATTTCCGGATGGCAACAATTAGATATCTGCGAACGTGGAATTGATCCCTGCTATTCGGGCAGGAGGGCCCGGGCCGTACGAACATATCCTGATGTTGTCCAGGTAGGTTGGATCCCATGATTTATTCGGTTCTTGCATGGTTCTGTTTCCTGTCCGCATTCATCACCTGCGCACTGGGTTTTTTCGTGCATGCGAAAGACCCGCACTCACGGGTCAACAAGCTCTTCCTGGTCTCCATGCTGGGAGCAACCTACTGGGCAACAGGCGAATTTTTCTTCTGGCATTCCGTGAGCTATGACGAGGCACTCTTCTGGCTGAAAGCAAGTGCCCTCTGGCCGCTTGTCATTGCAGTCACCACCCATTTTGTCCTCGAATTCACGAATTACCCGTTTGCAAAAAAGACAAAGACAGTTCTGCTGATCTTCTGTCTCTATGTGCCGGCCGCCATCATCGCTCTCCTCGGCATCTTTACCGGAGCCCTGTTCACCATCAGGGGCATCGAAGGGATTGGTTATGTCTACCAGGCCGGGATGACAAATTCGGTCTACCCGCTGGTTGTGGCGTTTCTTACCATTATCGTGATCTGGGGAGTCCTCGCAGGGTATACCGCATGGCACCGGGCAGAGAGCGTAAAGAGGAAACGCCACGTCCACCTCGTCACAGCAGCGATCCTGTTCCCGATCTTCTTTGGAGTAGTTTCCGGCATTATCCTCCCGTTGCTCAAAATTCCCCTCCCCAACCTGGTCTTTATCGGCATGGCGTTGTTCGCGGCTACCATAACCTATGCCATCAGCCGGGAGGGGCTCTTCCAGCTCAGTACCGAGACTGCCCTCCCGTATATTCTCATGACCATGCCCGATGGCGTGATCATTACCGCAATGGATGGCCGCATCATCTCGGCTAACGCTTCCGCGGCCCGGATCTTCCGGACAAGCGAGCGATCGCTCACCGGCCAGAACGTATCCGGAATCATACCAGAACCGGTGTACCGTACGTTCATGACCACGATCCGGGAGAACAAGTGGTTTGCCGATCATGAAGCCGTGCTGAACCCGGAGGTCCAGCGGCCCGAAGACCGGAATGTTGTCAGTATCGCCGGATCACTTGTGGAAGAGCCCGGGGAACAGCCTGCCGGCGTTGTCCTCATTGTCCGGGACATCAGCAACCGGAAACGGCAGCAGCACGCCCTCCAGGTTGCTAGCGAGAAGATCTCGCTCATCTCCCGGCTGACCAGCCACGACATCAATAACCTGGTGACCGGCCTGTCAGGGTACCTTCTCCTGCTCGAAGACGTGGTAAAAAAACCTCCGGAGGACGAGTATCTCCAAAAAGCAATCGAACTCTCGGAGAAGATCAGCAACAACCTCCGGTTCTCCAGTGATTTCCTGCACCTCGGGACGTACGAACCGGGCTGGCAGTCCCTGCCGGGCCTGGTTGCGGAAGCCGAGAACGGCCTCCCCCACAAAAGCGTAACCTTCACGATGGACCTCCCCACGGTGGAGATTTTTGCCGACCCGCTCTCGGTCAAGGCATTTTACAACATCTTCGAGAACGCACTCCATCATGGCGTGAACCTTTCGGCCATCAACATCTCTGTACTGGAGGAACACAACGAACTTGTTGTTGTCATCGAGGACAATGGCGGAGGTATCCCGGCTGAGGAGAAGGAACGCATCTTCCAGTACGGGGTGGGCAAACACACGGGCCTTGGTCTCTCGTTCGCCCGGACAATCCTTGAAGTGACCGGGATCACGATCACCGAGAACGGGACCTTCGGAAAAGGGGCACGGTTCGAGATCCGCATCCCGGCCGGGGCATGGAGACCCGCTCAACAACAGTCATTGTGATGAATGGAGATGCCGGACCGGCCAAAAGCCGAAACGGGAGAAAAGATCACTCCCTATAACCGGAACTCCGGCCCGGAATCGAAGAGTTTCTGGTACAACGAGCTGAAGAGCGCGATGTATTCCGCTGCCCGGGGCGTTGACTGGTACGTTTTTCTCTCGCCGGAATCGGTGGCAGTGAGATAGCCCCGCGACACGAGGAACTGGATGTACTCCTGCCCGGTCTTTGAGTTCAGGTCGCACCGGTTGATGATGGCCGTGAATGAGCGGGGCGTTTTGCAATAGACGAGAACCTCCCAGTAAATTTCGTAAACCGTCCGTCGTCCGCTCATTGGTCATCCAGCCCCAGTGTCTTTTTTAATGCGCATTCCGATGCTTCGATCTCTGCAATGCGATGGTTCCACGCCATGGCGAACTTCGTAAAATAGTGCGAGGAGAGGAGACTTGACACCACGATCGCAAGGGTGAGCGCCTGCGCAAGGAACGTGACCCGACTGTCCAGGGTAAGGGAAAATCCAGCAGGCATGAGGGAGAATGCCTCAAGGCCGGTCACGATCCCGAGGACAAAGACACAGAATCCGCAGAGAGGGCCTAAAAGGATTATCGTGCCAAGGGTTTTCCGGATGTCCCGGTAATAGGCCGTCATCTGGATGATGAGGCAGGTGATGCGGTCATCCGTAATGGCCGGGCCTTCTTTTTCGAGCTTGTCCTTGAGACCCTTGAGCCCCCGGGAGATCCCGAGCGTGACGTGGAGTACGCTTACCCCGAGCCCGAAGCAGACCAGGGCGATCGCCCCGGCGATCATCCGTAGTTCGGGGGAGACGAGGTTTGTCGTGAGCCCGAGGATTGCTGCAATGATGTACAGGATTCCGGCTGCGCTCGCTATTGCGCCGATGATGAGGTTCGCTGATGTGACAAGCGAGAAATGCCGGATCTCTTTTTTGAACTGGCTGAGTGCTGGATTCATCATTCACCGGCTTATCCGTATATTGGCGCCCGGCAAATAAAGAGCATGAAACTCTGTTACGTATCTGCATTTTTGGTCCGGTGTCCCGGGTATCTTCCGGCAGAACCACAGGTACTTAATTTCCCGGACGCCTATACAATAATTAGGTGAACCCATGTCAAAACGGGCAGTCGACATGACCTTCCAGGCGATCTACACGCTGACGGACCTCCGCGTCCTTCTCCGCGAGACCGCACCATTGCACGAGTTCGATGTAAAACAGAAGGAGCAGGCTCAGCGCCTGCTTGAAAACCTTGAGCGGCAGGTTGGCTCGCTGAAGCAGGAGATGCTGAAATGAGATGCGGGCAGGGCATTGAGGCCCGGCAGGTGGACGAGCTCTTCATCAACATCGACCCGATCCAGGCCGGGGGCCGGCTCACGGCCGATGCGATGAAAGCCGTGGTCGCGTACGGCGACGGGTACTCGGTCTGCGACAACTGCCGGAAGCCCAACCGGCTCGATTACATTGCAAAGCCCCCCATCGCGGAGTTCCACAAGGACGTTGCAAAGTGGCTGAACATGGACGCGGTCCGGACGGTGCCCGGCGCCCGGCGCGGGTTCCAGGCGGTTGCGCACACGTACGTGAACAAGGGCGACCCGGTGCTGCTCACCTCGCTCTCGCATTACACCGAATTCATGGCAGTGGAAGGCGCCGGGGGAGTTGCCCGCGAGATCCCGGCAAACGACCAGAAACTCGTCACGCCCGATGCCGCTGCGGAGAAGATCGAGGCTGTGAAAAAAGAGTTCGGCAGGGCGCCCGTCCTTGCCTTTATCGACCATGTCGACTACCAGTACGGCAACATGCACGATGTTGCCGGCATCGCGAAGGTCTGTCACCAGTACGATGTCCCGGTTCTGTATAACGGTGCGTACACGGTCGGCATCCTGCCGGTTGACGGGAAGGCGATGGGCGTTGACTTCGTTGTCGGCTCCGGCCACAAGAGCATGGCAGCCCCCGCCCCTTCAGGAGTCCTCGCGACAACGGCCGAGCGGGAGAAGGAGGTCTTCCGCACGACAGCGATCACCGGAGATGTGACGAACCGGAAGTTCGGGATCAAGGAACCGGAGATGATGGGCTGCACGCTGATGGGCGTCACGCTTGTCGGCATGATGGCTTCGTTCCCGCACGTGAAGGAGCGGACGAAACATTTTGACAAGGAGCTTGCGAACCACAAGATCGTGATGGATGCTCTCCTCTCCATTGAAGGGACGAAGTGCCTCTCCGAGTACCCGCGGAAACACACGATGACCCGGATCAACACGATCGATTCCTTCGACAAGATCGCAGAGACGCACAAGAAACGCGGGTACTATCTCCAGAGTGCGCTGGAAGAGAAAGGGATCACGGGAGTTATTCCCGGCGCAACGAAAGTCTGGAAGTTCAACACGTACGGCACGACAACAAAGCAGGCCGAACACCTGGGCCGGGCGTTTGTGGAGATTGCAAAAGAGAACGGGCTGAGTGTGAAGGGATAATTTTTTTGGTTTTTTTTAGGTCATGGAATTCATTTCCCACCGTGCTCGTGCATATCTCACGGACAAACGAAGGGACTTTCCTCCCCTCCGTTGTAGCATAGATTATTAGACATTACCACTCTCATCCCCTAATCCGGCCCCGTACAGGGTCCGGATTTCCCTCTTTTCCGGATCCAGAGGGAATAATTCCGGAAAATGAGGGAATAATTCACATTCCGGCAACCATATTCACGTCTGAAAACCAGAGGTTAATTTTAGCCACATTCTTTTAGGCGATCTCTGTCCGGATCGGGCTGTGAGTGCGGGGACTCGGGGAAACCCCGTTTTCCGGGAGGGGGATTTTCAAAGTAACATGTGACCAGATCTCGAATAGACAACCATTCGGACCGGAGAACAAATATGCAAATAAGTATATTACATAAAATATTTAGTGATGTGAGTCAATATCCTGATTCACCCATGAGAAAAGCAGAACTGTACCACCAATTAAAAACCCGTCCAAAGAATGTCAGGTTCGAACATCTCTGCCGGGTTGCGGAACAGTTCGGTTTTGTGTGTCGTGGAGGAAAAGGAAGTCATCGGATATATACGCGGAATGATGTACGGGAACTCTTGAATTTTCAGGATGTGGGCGGTATGGCTAAACCCTATCAGGTCAGACAGCTTTGTAAGATCATTGAGGAATACTCTCTTCTGGAGGATGAGCCCGGTGCATAAATACGCGATTGAGATCTTCTACAGCGATGATGATAACGGGTATATCGCGGTAGTGCCTGAACTGGCTGGCTGCTCAGCATTTGGGGAGAACGAAGAGCAGGCCCTGAAGGAGATCAAAACCGCAATCGAGCTCTGGCTCTCAACCGCCCGCAAGCTGGGTCGTGAGATCCCCAAACCCCGGGGCCAGGGCGTGCTACGCGATCTGCTGGACGACCGTCTTCGTACGGATGCTACTTCCTGTGAGTGAAGGGCCGGCAGTTCCAGCTCTACCCTGCTGAAAAAATTTCATGCAAGGTCCGGTTACATTTTCCTAACAAAAAAGAGTGATCAATCCCCATGGATCATTTCGGGCAGGTATTTTTCAAGAACCGGCACGGCTTCCGGATTCAGTGAATGCCGGATACATTTTCCATCACGGATGGTAACGATAATCAAGTCGTCCATGAGCTGGTTCATGTGCCATGTCACGGCCGGACCCGATAGACCAAGGTGGTCTGCAATACCCTGCCGCGATGAATCCGGCATTTGCTGAAGGTACTGGAAAATTTTTACTTTAGTCTCATTCCGCATGTGTGCGAGGAGTTTTCTCTCAAGGATGGACCGGCTTTCAGGATTTTCAAAAAATGCGGTAAAGCCCGGATTCGATATCGATGTGATCTTCCGCGTGATCTGGAGCATTTCAAGGTGATACCTGACCGTTCCCAGATTCATATCGAGATCCTTTGCCAGTACGGGTGCAGTTGTTCCCGGGTGATCGCGAATTCTCGAATAGATCTCAAGGCGCATCCGGTTATCCAGCACGGTTTTATCCGTGATATGCCGGTATCCGGAATACAGCAGCATCTTTACGAGGATAAACAATTCGAGAGGATATGTCAGGGCGGGGGATACAGCAACCAGAGAGAAGATGATGATATCTCTCAGGGACAGTTCCCACCACGAGAGCTGTCTTACATCATCCGGGGGATTTTCGATCAGGTAAGGGTACCCGCTTTCCACAACATAATTCACGGGAGCGGCCGTGGAAGTGGCTACCAAGAAAAAAAAGGAAATGATTGCAAGGGTTGATCTGGATGGATGTGAGAACATACCTTCATTAATCTATCATTTCCCATACTATCAGTTTTATGCTTTTTCTAATATGCATTGAACGAATAATCTTCAACGCCGTTGACACTTGCTCCGTAAACACCGAATTTCCATGTTCCCATGGTAAGGTATCCGCCGGGGTTTGAGATCCGGAGAACTATCCGACCATCGGTAATCCCATCTGAACTATCGTAGAATGTCCCGAGATTCTGGTCCGGAGCGAGGATGGTGAGTGCCAGTGAATCAGAAGTGTCTCCCCAGTTGAGATCAACGGTTAGCGATGATGTCAGGGGCAGAACGTATTTGGAGAAGGTGTCCGTTTCTCCCGTTGTAATCGTGTCGTACGCCTTTGGAGATACCAGGCCCGCAAAGGGCAGCTCAACAGGTCTTACTTCATAGGCTGCCGTTTTTTGTTCAACATCCTGTGCATAAACGATCGGAACCAGCACGAGTGCTGCAACGATCAACGCGAGTAATGATCTGCTGAATACCCTCATGGTATCAGGGAAGATGTTGAAACGAGCTAGTCTTACCTTTTCTCTCACATCCGTTTACACGTTCAAAAAAAACCCGGACGTGTAAAGACTTGTCAGAGAGATCGTATAAATATCCAGATATATTTCCTGTTAGAGGCGACCGGAGGTTGTCCCGGAAAAGAAGAGGACGGGTTCGCCAAGCGACAAACCTGTGTTGAACCCGGTCCCGCCCGCAGGCATGAGATTGTTATCTTCCGATCTTATGAAGGTTGGCTTCGTGCCCCCGGGTGCAGCAAGGAGAAGAAGAGAAGGAGATGACAGAAAAATGTCTCTACGGAAAACAATCACCGTCCTGCTGGTATTGTTGCTGGCCGGGATGGTAATGGTACCGATGGTGAGCGCGGAAGATCATTCGGGAGTCGCGATTACTCCCTCATCTGAAGAAAATGATAAATCAAACAATGCTGTGGTATTGCAAAAATTACCATCTTTCCAACCAGGCATCAATGACAAACTGACCTATGATGAAAAAAAGCAATTAATGAAAAATTATACTCCCTCACCATCTGTATCCGAATCTGAAATAGCTCAAATCATCTTTTCAAAAGATTGGTTTTCACAAAACAGTAAAAAAGCGAAACTGGATATGGTTGAAGTAACCTTCCCGGCTAAATGGTTGGATGCACCGGAAATCAGGTCCGATGAAGCCATTGTCATGCTCCGAATTCCGAAAAAAATGCTTGAACTCGATGATATGAATTCCGATCTGGATATGATTACGGTCTTATATTCAGAAAAAATGTTTGAAGAATTTTCAACACTGTATGAGAAAAATAAAACCTTGCAGGAACGACAGAACACAGCTGAAACACGACTCACCCAACCTCGTGATACAGCGGGCACTACCATTGCCGGTCCAGGGAAGATGGCAGGAGCGAGAAGCATTAACCGTCAGGTCAGGGCGTTTTATAAAAGGGATACCGGATATTCCGTTACCAAAGTTTTCGGAATGATGGATCCGACATCATATTCAAACTCCGGCGAAACATTCGTGAATTATAACGAACGCGAAATTTATCTTGATCGAAGCGGGGACTCGATTGAATTTATTATGGATTTCACTGATTCCGGAAACACCTATGCATGGGTGGCCGTCTTCGATGAGGGGACTTGGTCAACCGCATGGAATTGGTTGAATATTGATGTCACCGGAACACTCCAGCAGGTCAATTATCAGTTCTACATCACCAACGGTGTGTACGATCTCTGGCTTCAGGATAGCTCCACAGGTACATGGTATCATAATTCCTATAGCGACACAGATAATCCATCAATCCGGGTTGACTGGCTAGTAGGATCAACAGAAGTCGATACTGTAGGGGGTATCTCAAATTATTTCAAAACAGAAACAAACCCGATACGGGATGATTACACATATTCTAACAATAACTGGTACAGCCCCCAGACAACATTTTACTGGGACGGGTTCACCAGTGACGAACAATATGTGTATGCCAGCGCCTGGTTCGATGGTTCCGGACGCATAAACACCCAGCATATCGCCGGCCAGAATTATTAAATTCCTCATTTTTTAAATAGACTCTTGAACCGAATTGAAATGATTACCTATTTCATCTTATGAAAAGGAGTGTGGTATATACGTATGAGACAAATTAAAGAGAAAAACCGGCTCACCCTCATCAGCGCTCTGATCCTGTGCGGATGTATATTCCTGAGCGGTTGTGTTTATCAAGATCCGTCCCCCAGTTCGCAGCTAAATGGGAAACCGGACCGCACCCTCGTCGGGATCACGACTCTTTCTGCGCCGATAGACGATAGGACCATGTACAACGGATTATCCAATTCTTCGGCGTTTTTGAACAGGTCAGAAAACTGGTCAGGTTACAACAGATCTCCACCGCTACCCCCCCTTGCACCAAAATCCCAGCGTGTTTAGAGTGTCTAATTACGAAGGATAGATCTATGAATTTCTCCGATATCAAACAACATAAAATCGCGATTTCTCTCGCGCTTGTTTTTGTGGTATGTATGGTAAGTGTGTGCTTTTTTATTACATACTTGCAGCCTGAAGTACTCCAGAAACCTCCGCAACAGGATCTTCAGCCGACACCGGTTCATCCAGACTCTCCGGAGGTTCCGGCTCCCGGTACTACACAGGATCGAGTATCTCCTGTCAATCAAACCGGCCCCGGGCCAGGGGAGAGTCCCGAATCCCAATGCAATCCCCTGTTTACCGATTCCCGAACCCCTGTTCCGGCTGATATTTCCGTCGCGATCCAGGACCCGGTACCCGGCATCCGGTATTACCTTGGCGAGAACGATTCCGGCAGGACGATCATACTCGAGAAGGGGGACATTGTTGAGATCAACCTCCGGTGGATCCCGGGGCTTGGCCTCCACTGGGTTGTCCCAGTCTCCGGGTGCGGGCTTGAACTGGTGAATGCCGGTACCTTTTCCGATGGTGGCGATTTCTGGAATAATACCGGCCATTACCGGGTTAGGTACCGGGCGGTCAGCTCCGGGACATCGATCATTGATGGAAAGTTTATCCTTGTTCACGAAGAAAAAGGGGATCTCGGGTTCAATCTTACTGTGATCGTGAAGTAGATCCGGCAGAACATGACTATATTCAGAAAAATCTACGGGCATCGATAGGGAAAGACGGATGATGGCGGGAGTGTATCAGGGGTGTAATGACTGTGGACCCGATAGTGAAAAACGAACACTTGGTAATCCGGTAATCCTTTTTTTCGGTGAACATATAGTTTCGGGATTATTCATTGAAGTGTGGGAATCAATTGTCCTTACTTGACGAAAAACCATGTTGCAGGAATCTGTATGAAAGTATTGAGAGAAAAAATTAGATTATTTATCCTGATCGGCATGTTCGTTGTTGCCGGCATCATTCTATATTCCCTAATTCCTGGATCAGTTTTTCAGTCACAACTGGAAAATAGTACGAAACCGGGGAACCTGACCCCTCCGGCGCCGCTGAAAACTGATGCAAGTTTTAGTATCCAGGAAGTGGATGTGCGGATAGTCAAGTACATCAACAGCACCCGGGTGACGTACGAAGATCTCCAGATGTACCCGGAACTTGAGAGCTACCTGCATGGCGTGGACAATGACCCGAAGGTCTGGTACAATGGCTGGAGATATGTGAACTCGTTCGAGGGCAACATGAGCAGGTATGATGCTTTTGTAAAGAAGATCTGCCAGGGAAAAACAATCTTTGAATGCAGCCATGGCTCACTAATCGAATATCACGATCAATTCTATCAAGTGAGATATATGGAGTACGGCATGTTGAGACGCCCCCTCGTCGGGATCACAACTCTTTCTACGCCGACAAACGATGGGACAACGAATACCGGATTATCCAATTCTTCGTTGTTGTTGAACAGGTCAGAAAACTGGTCAGGTTACAATAGATCTCCACCGCTACCCCCCCTTGCACCAAAATCCCAGCGTGTTTAGAGTAACTGATAATTTACATCTGAAAATTCCTCACATTCGAGAATGCCTTGAGGGGATACTATTGGGGCCCTCAACGATCCCGGACCAAATCCATCTTTCTTTTATCCGAACGTGTAAAGACTTGTGAGAGAGATCGTATAAATATCCAGATATATTTCCTGTTAGAGGCGACCGGAGGTTGTCCCGGAAAAGAAGAGGACGGGTTCGCCAAGCGACAAACCTGTGTTGAACCCGGTCCCGCCCGCAGGCATGAGGATTTCATCTTCCGATCTTATGAAGGTTGGCTTCGTGTCCCCGGGTGTAGCAAGGAGAAGAAGAAACGGAGATGAAAGAAAAATGTCTCTACGGAAAACAATCGCCGTCCTGCTGGCACTGTTGCTGGCCGGGATGGTAATGGTACCGATGGTGAGTGCATCAACTGATACACGTAAAGATGTACAGCAGATTAATGCACCAGAAATGAAATTCGTAAAGTTTTTTGTTCCGGAAGATATGCAGAATGAGATCATCGCGGGAATTAAAGAATCTGATCTCACCGATAAGGAAAAAGAATCACTTATCAAAACACTCAATGAAATCTGGACCAATACCTCCACCCTCTCAGATGACGAAAAAGAAAAAGTGATGATTGAGGTTTCCACACTGCTTTTAAGCAAAGGCGGCGGTGGAGCAAAGTGGACCGGGTATTATCCATGGGATCCAAACTGGAACCATTTTACCCTTGCAGATGTGCACAATGATATGGCTCGCCTTGCTGGCGTAAAAATGGGGATCTCTTCAACGTACAGTGACATTCTCAGGAACTATGCTTCCGAACCCGACACGTGGCCAGGAGATGTGGTGTTCCATTACCAGATCAGCGGAGCTGCTAATTCGGCCGAATCTCGTGCGACTTCGGCACAAAACTATATCCAAAACCTGAATAACCCGACAGAAGGATACAAACAACTATCCTATGCTATGCATTACATGTCGGATTTATCCAACCCCTATCATTATTCACCGGTCTCTTTGATCAACCATGGATCATATGAAACAAATATCGGTGACAACTGGCATTCCGGTAACAATTACTATAATAGTGTCAACAATGATGGGTATTATTACTACATTACGGATGTCAGTGACGCAGCAAACAATCTTGCAAGTGTCTGCAGCCAGTATTATTCCTATATCGATTCAGAAATCAACGATAATCCCAATGGTTTTGGATCTGATTCCACGCTCATTTCATACACGACAACTTGCCTGATCCATGGGGAAAGATATGATACCGGACTCGTAGAATGGGTCAACCGGTAATCTCTTTTTTTGGATAAATATTTATTTTGTATTTGAAATAAAGGAGATTATAATGAGTGCTCCAGATAAGAAAAAAAATGTATCATATATTATCGCAACCGTACTGTTCCTGACGCTCGCCCTGCTCTTCCTGAATATTTATATTTTCGGAATTTCCGATATTACCCGCATTATCATTCTTTGCGGATGTGCCGTTCTTCTGTGTTTGTTCATTTACACGGCCAGGATGAAATTTCCTTTCGGGGAACTGATTTTACCGGTAGCTATTGCATCTGGTGCTGCAGTAATAGTTCTCTTACTGGCAGCCTTTGCTGGGAATGCCCTGATCCATGATATGCCCGGAACAGTCACATACACTGTATCGGTAAATGGGCTCGACCGGTATAACGGTGGACTGGCTACGGACATTATCGTCCCGCTTCCGATGATCAACGGGGAACAGGCGTTCAGTGATGATGATCTGCAATACCGGCAGTTCGGGCAATGGAAATCGATGCTTGTTGTAACACCCCAGGGAAAAATGATTGCATTCCAGTCACTGGACCGGAACCTGACAAATATCCATGCACAGTGGTTCCGGGAATCACGGAAGAATAAGATGAATATCGATAGTTCAAAGGATCTTCTTTCTCCGAGAATTAACCTGACGCAAGAAAACTATACCCGGACTATTTCACCCGATGTGACTGGCGGAGGATACGTTTCGAAAGTATACATTGAGAAAGAAATACGGGCACTTGATGAAAATAACAGCACGATTTCATTTAACATTTCATTCTTCGTATCCGAGGGTACAACCTTGGGATTTCTGGGAAAAACCTACAATGCTCAGGTTTCTGAAGAGATCCCTGCAGGATTCCGGCAGTCGGTCCCGGTGACTGTGTACATTGAAAAGATCACCGGGTAACTGTGATTTACCTTCTTTGGATCTATGTGAGTAAATTGGGGATTACCCCGGCTCTGTAATTTTTTTTTTGGTTGCAGGAGTATCTTAAAACAACATCTGCAATCTTCATCCGGGAAGGTTAATAATTATAAAATCATTATAATCTGGTCAGAATATGAAAGCCGTACCAATTCTTGCAATGGCAATTCTTTTTTGCATTGTTATCATCGGCTTTGCATCTTATCTCGGAAATGAGACGGATATACAGAAACAAAAGACTACGGACATACTCAACGACTCAACGATATTCCGTTTTGGGGCTGACCACGTTGTAATGGACAATAATGAATCACCGGATTTTCAGGATATAATCTCATTACTAAAAAACGTGACCGCCGAATCAGATATAGATCTCGAACACTATTATTATCCTGAGGGTCCCGTCATCGGTGTCGGATACGGTAAGGATGAAGTGATTGTCCAGATTTACAAAAACCGGGATGCAAATGAAACGCTGATCAGGGAAATATATTCCGTAATTGAGCGACATGGCGAACAAAATGGGATTAAGAAAATTCCCTGCAGATTCCTCTCTGTCGACATGCTAAAACTGGATTCAGAAAATTTTACAGATCCTACTCCGGAACAAAGGTTATTCTATGCGGAAGGTCTGGACAAAGCTGCCGGTTACACTCATGCCGCAAAACCCTGTACCGACTGCCCACTCCCCAGTAGTACACCACTCCCGTGATATGGGTCATTATTTTTCCGCAATCATCATAACGTCAGTGTACATGAGAATCCCGGCAGGGGACAGCACCCCGGATCAAACCCCCTCCCGGTTCATTTCGCGTGCTCATGTCCAGAAAAACAGAGATCGGCCAACCGGGAGGTCCTATATTGACATTTTTTTGGGGCGATCCTGCTCTCGGATGGGGGAAATATTCGCGCTACGGGCTTATTTTCAAAACACTGTACGGTAATTCGCAAAAAAGTGCGATCCTCCAAAAGTCGGTTTACCAAAATGAACTCCGATTCGAAAAATAAGCGATTTACAAGCAGATCTGTATTGGGGGACAGGAAAGTCCGAAATCTCCCCGTAACAGAGGTGGGATGCTCCCCCTCCGTCGTGAAGGCATCCAGAGATTTAGGGCGCCCTCATACGGGTCCTTTTACCCGTCACAGGTATCTGACCCGTGACAGGTCAGGTGCACCGGACAGGTCACTGACCTGTGACAGGTTTTTTGAAGAGGCCGGAAACGCACTATCTTAGTATAGACTTTTGGCATTATTCCCGTCGGGCACCGTCGGAGGGTCAGGGTGTTCCCCACCACTGCCAGGCAAACAAATCTGCCGGACATTTTTTCGTACAGGTAAGTGCGTAGCGAAATGCCGAATCTCATCCGAGATGAGGCACGAGAAGAATCCGCAGGATTCTTCGAGCAGTCGGCTGACCTTTTGCGCGTGGGCCATCGCAAAATTTTTTGATTTTTCTTTCAGGACCGGGTCGCAGAAAATATTCCGGCCGGGAAAAATTTTCAGCAGACCCTGCTGAAAAAATTTCATGCAAGGTCCGGTTGGTCGGCTCGCACTGATCGTGCAGGGGCTGAGGGGGTGCTGAAATTTTTTTGAGCAAGGTCCGGTTAAAAATTTTCATGCAGGGTCTGCTCAAACGTACTTCGATCAAGGTCTGCCTGAAAGCATGTCAAGCAAGGTCTGGCTCAATTCCCGGATTTTTTTACGACGGTAATGCGTTTTTCCTGTTTTGCGTTCAGACAGATCTGATTGACTTATTGCATGCAGGGTCTGCCTGAAAATTTTCAAGCAGGGTTTGATTGAATTTTTTTGAGCAAGGTCTGGTTGATCGGCTCGCGGATTTTGAGCAGGGGGTAGGGGGGGTGTTTGAATTTTTTTGGGCAGGATCCGGTTGGAATTTTCCGGACATGGTTTGCCTGAGATAGTTCCCGGTTGGGGAGTATGAGAGGATTGTTGTATGGGTGAGGGCGGGCCGGATGGATGAGGGAGTGCGTTTGCCGATGATTTCTGGAATGAGTGGATGAGATTCTTGAATAGGGAAAAGAATTTCGCTCTTGTCTGAATGTTTTTCATTGGGGAGAGACCCACGGTCTTTAGGCCGCGTTTGTCGGTTCGGATCGGTCTGTAAATTGTGGGAATGGGGGATGATGACAGGTAATTACTACCAGACGCCAGAAAAAAGAGAGAATGATTCCTTAACTCAAATCGTTTATAATATTTGAGATTGGCGAGAAGAACGAATACCCTGCTCCCCCACCCCATTGAACACCGAGAAGCTGAATGTGCTGGTTCGAATCCTTGATGTATACCGGAGCACCGCTGTCACCACTTGTTGAGGGGTAAGTTGCCAGCCACTGATTTCGGATGATCTTGGCAAAGAAATCGTTGTATATCGAAGTTTCCCGTACCACTGTTCCGGTTGTTACCCCGCTTGAGATGCCGGACATGGTTACTCCGAGACCCACGTACGGGGTCATCGTCCCATAGACCCAGGGCTGGCTGCCGGAACTTTCAAAGATCTGGTTTGATGTGCTGCTGTACTGGATCCAGGATGAGTCAGAAGTCGCGCCAAGCGATGAAACGGTCAGGGAACCGATTGGATTTGATAAATCGGGCTGGTAAACCGAATCCCCGACATTCCCGATATGTCCTACGGTGATAAATCCACTCTGTCCACTGCGTGTAGCGGCAAAACCTGTCGTTGCTGTGCCGATATTGGTTGCTTCCTGAACGCCTCCGATAATGGGTCTCCAGGTATCACTTCTCCCCAGATCAAGATGGGCTATGGGTTCCTTGCAGAAAATGACCGGGACGTTATCGATTCCCTGCTTTTTTGCTTCCGTGGCAACAATGGAGTAAATAGCATCCATTGTTTTTTCATCCACGGTCGTGTTCTCATAGATACCTACAGTAACTGTCCCCAGGGCATCGTAACCATAGGACAGCACCGGACCCTCCGGGTAGAAATATTGTTTCGTTATGGAATCATCAGTTGCCTCATAGAGGTTATGCAGTTTTTTATACAGGATATCCCGCTCCGTGATGCCAGTGATATCTTTCATCGCACCTTTAGAGGCAACGTTGTGATCCTTATCATACGATGGGACCGGCCCATACGATTTGATCAGGTTTTCCGTATACCATGGTGCCTGCGAGGCGTAGATTTTTTCATCAACGAGTACTCCGGATATGCTCAGCTGCTCTGCCGATACGCTCCCGGTCAGGAAAAGAAGGCAGAGAAGCGCTGAAAAAATAATCCACTTTTTCATGATTCTCACGTTTCCGTTTATGTTCGAAGACACCCGTCTTCATGGGACGTTTGGAGAAGCCGGGTTAATATGCATAAGAAAATGGAAGATTTTGATCTAACAATTTCCAAAAAGATGGTGCGTATGCCGTCTCTTGTTATCTGATGTCACTAAGAAGATTTGATATAATATTTTTCTCTAATTATACTCTTATCATGAAGGATCCGGCCGAATATACCCTTGATAAATCCACCATTGGCAGCCTCTCCTCTGAAACACGGGTCCAGATCCTTACATCGCTCCATGCCCGGCAGAAAACAAACGCCGAACTGTCCAAGGAACTTGACTTAAAACCCCCGACCATCCATCACCATCTCGAACAACTGAAAGAGGCCGGCCTTATTGAATCCCGGGAAGATGGTCACAAATGGATATATTATCGTCTCACACCGTTTGGTCAGGCCCTGTTCAATCCTGACAAGAGGATGAAGGTGTCTATCGTACTGTCAGCGGTTCTTACGTTTATCACCGGTCTGGTTGCGATTTGTACATTTTTTGTCCAGCCACGGTTGACAGTCCGACTATTCCCGGGACTTGAAGATCCGTATCTCCCGATGTTCGTGGTTGCGGTCGCGGCGGTGATAGTGCAGGTGGGAATTCTCGGGTATGTGATGCGGAGGTAGTGTTCCCTTATGGGCGAATGAATTTGCCGGGACATTATCGCTTTGGCCATCGCAAATTTTTTTATTTTTCTTTCAGGACCAAACGCAGAAAATATTCCGGCCGGGAAAAATTTTCAGCAACCCATGCTGAAAAAATTTCATGCAAGGTCCGGTTGATCGGCTCGCAACAATCGAGCAGGGGATGAGGGGGTGATAAAATTATTTTGAGCAAGGTCCGGTTAAAAATTTTCAAGCAGGGTCTGCTCAAACGTACTTCAATCAAGGTCTGCCTGAACGTATGTTTAACAGGGTCTTGTCGGATTCCCGGAATTTTTACGACGGCAATGAGTTTTCCGGTTTTACGTTCAGGAAGATCCGGTTAACTTTTTGCATGCAGGGTCTGCCTTAAATTTTTCAAGCAGGGTTTGATGGAAAAATTTTGAGCAAGGTCTGGTTGATCCGCTCGCGGGATTTGAGCAGGGGGTGGGGGGGTGTTTAAAATTTTTTGGGCAAGGTCTGCCAGAAATTTTCCGGGCAGGGTTTGCCGGAAATGGTTCTCGGTTGGGGGGCATGGGGTGATTGTTGAATGGGTGGGGGCGAGCTGATTGGGTGCTGGAATGTGTTTGCCCCAAGCCGGATTGCATCATGCAGAGTTGCGCCTCGCTCCCCTCCCCCCACAAACCCTTATCTCCCGCCATGCCCAACGGACACTAAAAATAAGCCGGCGCTGTGCTCGCGGGGCAAATGGGTGATCACGCATGATGCTCGACAAACTCGATCTCACCAAAACAACGGACGCGGCGAAGTATGAAAAGACGCTCGCGGAGTACACGGACCGGCTCGCGGTCCTCCAGCGCACCCTCCGCGACCAGAAAGTCCCGACCGTCATCGTCATCGAAGGGTGGAACGCTTCGGGGATCACAAGGGTGGTCCAGGAGATCGTCCATGCTCTTGACCCCCGCGGGTACACGCTCCATGCTATCGAAAAACCAACCGAAGAGGAGCAGGCCCGGCCGTTCCTCTGGCGGTTCTGGCTCAAGGCACCGTCCCGCGGGAGGATGGCCATCTTTGCCCGCTCCTGGTACAGCCGCACGATATCCGAGATGCGGCAGAAACATGCGTGGGAGAAGTCCCTCAAGGGGCGGGTGAAACGGATCAATACGTTCGAGCGGATGCTTGCCGACGACGGGACGGTCATGCTCAAGTTCTTCTTGCATGTCGCAAAGGACGTGCAGAAAGTGCGGCTTGAAGAGCGGGAGAAAAACCCGCGCACCGCGTGGCTCGTCACCCCGTCCATCTGGAACCTCCACCGGCACTACGAGGACTCCCTTCCGGTCTTCGATGAGTTCATTGCAAAGACCGACACGGAGTACGCACCCTGGACGCTGGTCGAGGGGACCGATCCCGGGTATGCGATCCTGAAAGTCTTCGGCACGATCATAAAAACTCTGGAGAAACGTGCGGAGGCCGAGGCCGAAGGAAAGCAGAAGAAAGGGAAACAGAAGGAACCGGTAAAACAAAAAAAGAACCCGGTTAAACGGCGGTCAGCGCCGGACAAGGACATTGAGAAAAACGACCTGCAGGCACAGTACGCAAGCCTGCAGGACGAGATGCTCGATGTACATTCCGTCCTCTTCAAGCGGAAGATCCCGCTCATCATCGTGTACGAAGGCTGGGACGCTGCGGGAAAAGGGGGCAACATCACCCGGCTCACGCGGTTCATGAACCCGCTTGGCTATTATGTCGTTCCCGTGTCGGCGCCCACGGCACACGAGAAGGAGTACCATTACCTGCGCCGGTTCATCAAGTATTTCCCCCAGGGTGGCGACATTGCGGTATTCGACCGGAGCTGGTACGGACGGGTGCTTGTAGAGCGGGTGGAGAAGATCACTCCCGAACCCGCATGGCAGCGGGCGTATCAGGAGATCAACGAGATGGAGGAGGACTTTATTACTTCTTCCAATGGCGGGATCGTCAAGTTCTGGCTCGAGATCAGCAAAGACGAGCAGCTCAAACGGTTCAATGAACGGGCATCCGATCCCAAAAAAGTGTACAAAATCACCGAAGAAGACTGGCGGAACCGCGAGAAGTGGGACCAGTACGATGAAGCTGTTGACGAAATGCTTGCCCGGACCAGCACGGAGATCGCGCCCTGGACGGTGGTCGAATCGGACGATAAGTGGTTTGCCCGGGTGAAAGCAATGAAGACCGTAATCGCAACAGCACGGAACCTGCTCTGATCACAGATCGGGGAATCGGTGCAGCCCCGCATCACGAGCAATCCTGATGGCACGGGCGTACTCGCCCGCGGTGATGCCGCGGCGCAGGGCAGAGTACTCTTCCTCCCCCCGGTCCGAAACCTTCCAGGCCGGGTGGTACTGGTCCATGATATTCACGTACGTATCCCGCGATATATCCTCCGCGATCCAGGGCAGTACAAGGTCACTTCCCGCAAGATTCTCCGGCAGGACCAGGTGGCGGACAAGAAGCCCCCGGACCGCGATGCCGTTTTCGATGACCAGATCGCCCACCTGCCGGTGCATCTCGCGGATCGCAGCCTTCATGACATCCACATACTCCGGAGCCCGGGAGAGATCCGCGGCTATGGCATTGCTGCCGTACTTGGCATCCGGCATGTAGATGTCAACGATCCCGTCCAGGAGCCGGAGTGTCTCAACGGAATCGTATCCCCCGGAATTGTACACGATCGGTATCGCAAGTCCCCGTCCTGAGGCAATGCCAATGGCCCGGATCAGCTGCGGGACGATATGCGAGGGAGTGACGATGTTGATGTTGTGGCAGCCGCCGTCCTGCAGCCGGATCATGATGCCCGCCAGCTCGTCAGGAGTGATCTCATTCCCCCGCCCGCACTGGCTGATGTCAGAGTTCTGGCAGAACCGGCAGGCAAGGTTGCAGTGCGTGACGAAGATCGTGCCGGAACCGCCGCTCCCGACCAGCGGCGGCTCCTCACCAAAGTGCGGGCCGTAACTGGAGACAACCGGCAGGAGACCTGTCCGGCAGAAACCCTTCTCGTCATCCAGCCGGTTTACTCCGCACTTTCTCGGGCAGACGGTGCAGGATGAGAGGAGGGAATATGCCCGGTCCGCCCGCTCGGAGAGTTCACCAGACTCAAAAAGGCTGCGATATGCCGGTTGTCGTTTGTCAGGCTTCATACCCGGCGGGATCGGCCTGCGATCACTCCCGCGGTGCGGCAGAGTCTTCCGTTATTTTCCCGTCCAGCGCAGTCACGAACCGGAGGCCATCACAGGCCGCAGCAACAAGGTCTTCGATCTCCATCCGCTGCTCGATCTCCTTCACTTCCTCAAGCACCGCGCTCGTTGCCGGCATCTTTGGCACGGCACGGCAGGCAAGGTCACCCGGTTTTGCATCGAATGTACCAATCCTCCGGGCAAGAATGATGGTCTCCTCCTTGTCGTACGTGATGAGGGGCCGGATGATTGGTACCGTTGCCGCCTCCGCGACAACGCCAAGATTCGCCAGCGTCTGGGACGCCACCTGGCCGAGGTTCTCCCCGGTCAGTACGGCAAGGGCGCCTTCGTGGGCCATCATCTGCGCTGCAACTCTCAGCATGAACCGTTTGCAGATCACGCACCGGTAGCGGGGCTGGACTTTGAGCCGGCTCATTGCATCAAAGAGCGGCTCGCTGTCGGCGATGACGAGCGAGACCGGGTTGCCGGAGCACCAGAGCGAGAGTTTGCGGTGGTTGTCGATCGCTGCGGCAGTCACATCGGTCCCCGCCCAGCGCCCGGCATCGAGGTACAGGTGCGTGATCTCGCAGCCGCGTTTCATGGCAAGCCACGAGGCAACCGGCGAATCGATCCCGGCGGAGAGGAGGACGAGCACCCTCCCCTGCGTGCCCCACGGGAGGCCGCCCGGCCCGGCAATGCGTTTGTCGTACACGAGCCCGCCGAAGTCCCGGACCTCGACAAAGACTTCGTAGTCCGGCGTGTCAAGGTCAACGGAAAGGCCGGGGATGTTGTCGTAGATGAACGACCCGATCTCCGTCCCGAGTTCCTGGCTGGTGAGGCCGGTCTTGTACTGCCGCTTTGCCCGGACCGCAAAACTCATGCCCCCGGCAAGATGCTTTTTTGCCCGGGACAGGGCAGCCTTCTTCAGCTCGTCAAGGTCCGTGGATGTCCGGTGGCAGGTGCTCACATCAATGATCCCGAAGACCCGCGAGATGATTCCCGCGACCTTTTCCGGATCGCCACCATAGATGAGAATTCTCCCGCGGGGTGTCTCGTACCGGCAGACCAGGCCGACAGCCCCGACGGCTTTTCGTATGTTGCGCAGCAGCATGCCGATGAAATGGCGCTTCACCGGTTCGCTCTTTAGGAAGAGCTCGCCATACCGTGCCATGACAAGGGTCTCCTGTGCCGGGTGGTCGCGGGCTGCTGGCATAGTCCCGGAATAATTGCCGTTAAAGGGTGATAACCGTTCGTGAGTCCGAGACCTTCATCACCGAAAGGTTCGCAAGAACCTTGAGGAGGAGAAGATTTTCATAGAAAATCTTCGACCTTCAGCAACTCGAAGAACCCTGATGGATTCTTCGAAGAACTTCGTTCTTCTCATCTCACAAGTCTGATGACTTCCTTGATTCACCAGCTTCAGATTCTTCGAGCCTTCAGCAAGTCGAAGAACGCTTCGCGTTCTTCTCCTGCCTCGGGTCTGATGACCCTCGGCACAACATAATCATTAAATCACGGCAGTGAATAGTGTACTGAAATGGCGAAGAAAGCGACAAAGAAAGCTGAAGAAGAACCGCTCAAGTTGTTTTACATCTTTTACAACCAGGAGCGGTGGGACAACTGGCTGAAGACATTATCCGAAGCAAGTTTCGAAGATGATGGCAAAGGCGAAGAACTGCCCGAGGGTTTCCGGATCCTCGACGGGTTCTCGGTGGATATCACCATCGAGGTTTTGAAGATCGTCAAGCTCTACCAGAACAAGCGGTTCACCCGCGACGAGGCCCTGGACAAACTTGCGGCCGTTGAAGCAATCGTCATGTCAACCTCCCCGAACCCAGAGCTTGAGGAACTGGTCGGGATCCTGCAGCTGCCCAAACTTGCGCTCTTTGCCGGCGTCAGGAAATACCTGTCCGGAGAATTTGACAAGGATATCAAGACCCTTGTCAAGAAAGGCAGGGACCAGATCGGAAAGGAAGACATGGAAGCCGCACTGGAAACCGCATCCAACATCGCGGCAGCGGTCATCGATGGCGCCGCCTGCTGCGGGAAATACGTCAAGGACGATCTTGAGAACCCGACCCTCTTCGATGAATGGCTCATCGAGTGCGAGCGGATCAACGAATCAATGACCTCGCTGAAGAACTTCGATGAGTCCACCGGGGAAGACGATTGATCGCTGACCGGGCACGGTTCCGCCACGCAAAGAAACTCGAACGGCTCGCGGGGTATCGCCTCCCCGAGCTTGCGTTTTCGGGGACCATGCTCGAGACCCTCTGCTCCCGGCTCAATTACGATGCCCTGGATTACGGAGTCAGGGAACAGATCCTCGCTTTCTTCAATGACTTCCTCCGCTGCACGTGTAAGGACTCGCCGCTCTGCGGCTGCCCGGAGAAGAGATTTGCGGAGAAAGTGATCGAGCTCCGGGAGAACGGGCTCAACCACCGGCAGATCGCAGATTTCCTGCTGGACGAGTACGGCATCGAGGTCTTTCCTACCGATATCCTCTCCTTTCTCGAAGATTCAGTCCATGTGCTTGAGGCGATCTCGGACGTTTCGCGGCTGCAGGGACGCAATGTACTCGCTGAGAAGACCGCAGAACATATCCGGCTCATCGAGCGCTGACTGCGCCCGGGTTTCTGTTTTTCTCTGATGACATTGACGTTCTTTACCCGGTGTTACCGGGCCTCTTTTACCTGCATCACGACCTTGGCATGGCAGCGCGGGCAGCCCACCTTTACCGGTTTTTTCGAACGCTGAAGAGAATGGAGCCGGATCCCCATGTAGGTCCACGCATGGTTGCAGCGGTGGCAGGTCACATAACAACTGGTGTACTGGCATTCCATGATCACATGACCGCGACCGGATCGTATTAAGGAGAGGCTGGCGGGGAGTGAAAGTGACACAGGAATGTCCGGCGGCCTTCTGTATCCTGATGCTATGCACCGGGGCGTCGTTTTTGCAGGCGCTGCCGGAAGAGGACACTTCCTTCGTCGCGCTGGGACTCTGCCTTCCCGATCAGTTTTTTGAGCATGCACTCCGATACGAACTGCCCGGTCATGGCGTACACGTGTTCCGCACCGGTGTCCGGATCGGTCTCGAACGTGAGGATGAGGTCCTCCCTCGTGTCAAGGGCGTGGGCAAGCATCCCCGGAAGGACTTCTTCAACGGGTCTTCTCTTTTTCGCCCTGTGTCGTTCCTGCGATGCCATACGGGAGAATGGTGATCCGCGGGTGATAAGGATTGTGCGATACGCTCGTGCAGGGTCCAGCCCGCAGAACCCGGAGGGAAGCGGATTCCTGAAATACCAGGGTCCGCCACCGGAGAGGCGACCATTTTTTATGGGTATACGTTTAACTGCGTTCCATGCAGGATCCGGCTCCCCCAGAAAAGAATCCGTTTGCCTGTCCAGCGTGCAACAGTCCCGTGAAACCCGGCGATAAATTCTGCGAGGCCTGTGGTGCGAAAATTCCTGCGCTCTTTACCTGCACAAAATGCGGCACCCAGTTTGTTCACTTCAAGGAGCAGTGCGAACTCTGCGGGGGGTCACTGGTCCTGGGGAACGATTCCGTGACGGGCACACCGGCACCGGCGCAGGAAGAAAAGACCGTTACGGTGAAACGGGCGGTAGCGGAACCTTCACCGGATGACACTGAGGAGGAGTCTGTGTATGAATCCCCGGAGGCCGGGGATGCGGAAGTCATCACGGTAAAAACAAAGGTATCGCACCAGTTCGCAGAACCGGAGCAGGTGGAGGAGCCGGAGGAAGTGCCGGAGCAGGATGAAGAAGGGGAACCGGGGGAAGAGTATGACGATACTCCCCCGGAGGTGAAACGCCCGGCGCGGAAGAAGGCAGAGAAACGGTCTTCGCAGGAGATCGTAGAGCCGGACACCGATGAACTGCTGGAACTCTATGGCAAGGAATACGATCCGGACGAGACGCTGGAATCGCATCGCCGGTCCCCGGGCATTTCACGAAAACAGCGGACAGCGAAAGAACCGGCCGCGGGTCCAGCGGCTCCTTCGAAGCGATCTGGTGCAAAAGTTGACGATGCCCTGCTCCTCTCGCCGGACCGGCCGCAGGAGAAAAAGGTTCAAAAACCACGGGCGGGCAGATCCGGGATCCTGGTCGCCGTGCTGGCGGCAACAGTCATCGTCGCCGCAGTCATCTTCATCGTGCTCCCGTCCCTTACCACGGGGGATGATGCTGGATCGCAGAGCAGCGTGACCATCATCGAAGATACACCGGCACTTACCCGTACGCCCACGGCAACGCCCACCCCGTCACGGGCCGGCGCACTCGTGCCCCAGCCGACACAGACCATCCCCTCGGGACAGAAACTCTATTTCCAGGTCCAGAAGAGCCCGATTACAACGAAGATCGTTGTAATATTTGCCGGGAGCGCCGGGCATGGCAGCATTAAAAGCGCTGATGTGAAAGTCACCCACCCGGATGGTTCGGTGGCAACGGGCATGCTTCTGCCGCTCAAGGGCATCACCGAGATCATTCTCGATGGATCGAAAGGGACCGATCGCGTGGAGATCATCGCGCTGATGTCGGACGGTACGATGTACCGGGTCTATGACGAGCTTGTGCCGATGATGGATTGAACGGGTGTATGGATCACATCGGGACAGCCGGGGCTTCTTAAAAACAACAGCAAAACAAGTGCGAGGGATGGGATTCTGGACCTCAAGTGCGATTCGCAAACGGCAGATTTTTGCTGAATTTTAAAACGAAAACTGATTTGAAATTATTTGCCACGCACAATAAATAAATATTTTCCTGAAATCCGTTCAGCAAAAAAATGATCAAAAACGCAAACCGCGCACAAACGAGCCGGTCCGCGTAGCATGTGCGAGTGCGCCGAAGGTGCACGAAGCGTGCGGAGCGGGGCGGCGATCCTCCCTCAGCTGATCGGGTGATAAGAAGACGCTCGGTCATGTTCACTCGTCCTCGCTGATGCTCCGGCTCGCTTCACATCACCTCGCTGTTTCTCTTCGGTTGATCGGGCAGACGAAGACGCACCCCCTTGCTCGCAAGCTCGCGGCGGGGCTTGCTGTCCGTCCCGCTCCTCACACCATGCTCCGCATCGTGTTCGTCGCTGTTGATCGTACTCACGTCGCACGTTCAGTGACTCACTCGCACAACGCATCAGGGGCTCGGACTCGATGCTGATGCATCTCGTTACCTTCGCACCCTGAAGCGGTGCTCGTTCGGGCCACTGCGGCCACGATGACCCGCCGCCCGCTTCGCTCCTCCCGCCCTTGAAAGGGACGGGCAGTCATTAGGATAACCACGGGGTAAGGTTTCCGGTTGGGGGTGGGAGGATGCGAGCCGGAACACGGCGACCATCGCCGTGTCGCGTGAGCA
>Ga0302251_1000733_pt1 | contig 26250 bp, 21 predicted proteins | sample AAG_RA_Gln_MG_FD_193534 | JGI IMG/M metagenome (GOLD analysis project Ga0302251, IMG submission 193534) | Enriched activated sludge microbial communities from anaerobic digester in WTTP, New Holstein, Wisconsin, United States - AAG_RA_Gln | ecosystem: Engineered > Bioreactor > Anaerobic >...
GAATACTTAATCGGATTCCCCCTGCAATACATATAAGGGTTCTGGGAAGCGGGATCTGCGAGGCTTCCCTTGTATGCATCAGGCGAGAGGAACCTTCCAGTGTCCGGATCGTAGTGCCTGACACCACATTTGCTCCCAAAGGGGCCCTTATCATAACCTTTGTATGAATTGAAGCCGAGATCCCCTTCGCTTTGATAGAGGCGACAGGCGCCATAGGCCGAGTATTTATAGAAGCCATATGGAACGTCTCCGGCACGGTTGGAATACTGCACCATGTTGCCCAGGCCGTCGTATGAGAAGAAAGTGCTCTGTGCAGACGAAGGAGGTGCCTCAGAGCGGCCGCGTGTATCACTGCCTGCCAGAGCGGTTACCCCTACCCTCAGGCCGTTCAGATAAGTATAGTATTCGATGGCATGAACAAGTGAGACTTCGTCCAGAATACCATCGTTCACGGCGCCTGAGGTCATATTTTTATACAGAAGTGTGCCGAAGTCATAGCCGTGGTATACGTTGTTAAAATTATAGGAGGTAGTAAGGGGAGGTGTCGTGTAGGTTTTGTTTTCAGAAAAGAGTAGCTCATCATCGCCATCATATGAGAAGGACTCTTCGGAATAAAGAGATTCACCGATACCGTCGAGATACATATACTGCCTGATATTGCGAAGGCGATTGACGGCATCGAATTTATTGACAGTATTAACAATGAAGGGCATGTTGAGGGAGTTGTGCGGTGAGAATTTGCGAGACTGGTTGCCGTTTTCATCGTATCTGAAATGATAAGTCGGAATATTCAGGCCTTCTCCGGGCGTTCGTCGAACGACTTGATGCGCCTCATTATATGCATATACAATTACGAGGCCACTTGATAACAATAGATCACGCTTCTTGTTTCCTGCCTCGTCATAGTCAAAGCGCATCTGCTCAGCTTCATCATATATGAGCCTGTTCAGCTCATCATATTCATATACTTTAAAATCTGGAACATAAGGATAGGCAGGATCTTTTTTAAAGGCAGTGCAGTTTCCGTTGTTGTCATAAGTATAGTCAAAGGTAATATGGGGAGGATCAATTCGGGGATGGTCATTAACCACACTACTGATCCTGTTTTCCGCGTCGTAGGTTCGAACGGAATGTGTGCCGTCCGGATAGTCTATGGAGAGCATGTTCCCCACATTATCATAAACAGCTTCGAAAGTATCTCCGTTTGAATTTGTCACACCAGTCTGTCTGTCGAGCCTGTCGTAATTGTATGTATATGAAAAAGTGAAGGTTTCGCCGAGAAGCCCGGATGGTGTGGGAGGAAGGCCACGCTGGATTTCTTTAGTGAGTTTCTTCAGGTTGTTATTCTTATCATAGACGAATCTGGTGTGATCCATCAGGGTCCCGTCAACTCTGGTGTTCTTCACTATGAGGCGGTTGTCATCATCGTATGAATACACCACGTTAATGTGAGAAAGGACGGAAGAGCCTCCGTTATCAACTACCACTGCCTTTATGCGATTGTTATTGTTGTCGTATGTAAAAGTGCTTTTCTTTCTGGGACGTGAGACATGGGTCAGTCTGTTAAGCTCGTCATATTGGAAGTTTATGGTTCCAAGTCCCGTAGTCTTCTGTGTTACTGCGCCAAGCGGGTCATAGGACATGCTCTCTGATGTGATTGGGCTCGAGCGGGAAATCAGACGGTCATTTGCATCATAGCTCATCGTTGTGATGAAGCCTGAAGGGTCTGCAGTGCTCACCAGGTTGTCCTTCTGGTAGGCATAGGTTGATATCCTTCCTTTTGCATCTTTCACGGTAAGCATTCTTCCGTCATCATCATATGTATAGCGGGTCACATATCCCAGCGGATCTTTTATGGCTCTGCGGCTGCCATCTTTGAAGTAGAGAAAGGTTGTGGTGGCAGCATTTCCATCGGCTCCCGGTGTGGTCACAGTGTTGACAAGACCATCATTATAATAGGTAAAAGAGGTTGTTCGGCCCAGGGGATCTGTAGTGGAGAGCGCTTCTCCCACATAGTTATAGGTTATCGTTGTTGTCTTACCTTTAGCATCTGTAGTTGATGTTATATTCCCATTGATATCATATGCATAAGAAGTTGAGAAGCCTCTGGCATTGGTCACCACAGCAGGCTCGTCATAATCATTATATGAAAACGTCACGGTACGGCCGCCTGGGGTGCTGACACTCTGCAATACACCGTCAGGGTCTGTAGCTGTTGAGGCATAGGTATAAGTAGTGGTCTTTCCCATGCCATCTGTCGTGCTCAGGAGGTTGTTTGATGTGTCGTAGGTGTAGCTGGTAGAATAGAGAGAGTTTGTTGAGGTTAAAACGTTGCCCCTGTTGTCGTAAGTGAACGTGGTAGTCTGGTTTTTCGCGTTGGTGATGGATGTGACGTTCATTGCCTCATCCCACTGCAGGCTGGTAGTATAGCTCATGGTATCCACAATCTGTGTGGCGTTGCCGGATTGATTGAGTGTGTAGACAAGATGGTGGTCGTTGGTATCAGTCACCGTCGTGGCATTTTCGCTATAAGCATAGGCTACGGCGAAGAGAGGGTCCTGCCAGTTAGCGACACGCCCTGTGGTGTCATAGGTGATGGTATAGACCTTGTCAAGCGGATTCGTGATGGTGGAGAGAAATCCGCTCTCATTGTATGCGTAATCATTATGATGACCTTCAGGATCTATGGAGCGCACGAGGCACTTTTCGCTGTATCTGTAGACCATCGACCGGCCCTGGGGGTCTGTTATCCTTGTGATGCGCCTGTTCTTTATGTTTTTGGCTCCGTTGTTTTCAATAGCTGTGATGCGGCCTGATGCTTCCTGAATCGATATGGGAAATCCGCTTCCATCATAGTTGATCTGAAGGTAGTTGTTTGTATTGCGGTGCTGCAGCCTGGTAAGCTTTCCGTCCGTATTGAAGAAGTAGGTGGAGCCGTTCTTCTTCTTCTCGGTGTAGGTGCCGTCGGCAAGCTTCTTGAAGATGGTGTTTCTTCCCGGTGGCGCGGTGTAGAGGATATTATCGCCATCAGGCTGTGGGTTGGTGAACTCAAAAATACCGCCGTAGGCATCCATCAGGGTGACTTTGTCGGAGGCGGCGGTGAGGTGAGTGTCGAGGATGGTGGTCCAGCCTGTTCCGAAGCAGCCTCCATAGGTTGTCTGCGAATTATATGTTCGCCTGAGCTCGACCGGAAGACCTCTGCCCGGAAACGAGATGTCGGCATACTGGACAACGAGGTTTCCGCCAAAGAGGTTGACCATTGCTTTTCCACCGCCGCCAATGGCGTTGGAGTCATAGGTCCAGAAGGACTTTATGCCGGTAGCGCCCTGGCCGGTGAAGGCTTTCTGCTCCTGTTCGTTACAGCTTATGAAAGCCGTGACGCATAGAGCTAGAAGAAGAAGGGTGAGGAATTTGTTCCTACGATTGGACCTGAGCGACGCCATAACGCAATGCCTCCATTGCTATAAAAGAGATACGCGGGCAGACAGGATATGAATACGGTAGTTGTAGAGAATGGGGAAGATTTATTCTATTTTTATTAAAAACACTCGCCTTCACATCAGGGTTACGACACATAGATGCAAAACTCCTTTAAACTATACAAATGCAAATGTTACAATATTGTAACATTCAAACGGACTCGGCCTATAAGTTCAAACACTAGATGACACTATGTCCGGTCGGCTATTCCTTCTTTTTCCCACTCTTTTGGGTGAAAAAGTACGCCCATTTGGGTGAATTTCGTTTGCTTTCGGATCTTTTTCCACAGCCTTAAAACAGCGAAGACGTAAAAACTCCTATGGTTATGAGGAAGACATTTTCAATTCGCATCATTGATTGGATGGTATCGGCGGGTGCGGCTGAACGTCGTCAAAACTATACTTTGGACTAAACCGCTTCGCGGTAGTCAAAGAGAGGCGCTCCACAGTCTGCGCCTTGTTACAACATTTGAAATTCAGAAGAGCAAGACTCATTTTGGATGTAATTTCCCAATAACCCCTTTGTTCGCGTGAGTTCACTCCTTTCTCTGACTGCTTTGCCTGGATTAACCATCTACAGTATCATGCCCATGTCTTATCACACTTCAAAAATGAAAGAAGTCTTGCGCATGAAGCCGTTATGAAAGAAGATGAGTGAAGACATGGAGATCAGAAACCTCTCACCAGGCACCAGAAAAGTATACTTATACAATGTGGCGCTGTTTGCACGTCACTTCGGAAAGTCCCCGGATCTTCTCGGGCCAGAGGAGATAAGGACCTATCAGATGTATTTGCTGCATGAGAGAAATCTTTCCTGGAGCTATTATGCTCAGTGCATCTGCGCTCTTCGCTTATTCTACAGCGTCACTCTTGAAAAGGACTGGATTATTCGACACCTTCCCTTTCTACGAAAAGAGAAGCGCCTTCCTGAAATTCTCAGTATGGAAGAATTGTCACGCTTCTTCCGTGTGAGATGTCAAACAGGATTCAAGCCCTCAGACACCGTGTCTGTCAGATAACTGGAAATCGCGATATGAAGCGCTGACCGGTGAATCTCTCACTGTCTGCCCCAAGTGCCGTAAAGTCTGTATGGAATGTATTGAGACCATTTTTCCGACAGTGTATAATCTGCGCAATGCATATCAGAGAGTTGACTCATCATGAATGTAAGCCGAAGCCCTTTCGGGCCAGTCTTGCCCTTCACATCCGGTGTGCAATTCAAGCCATCGTTGATATGCTATGTACTTCAACATGCAATCTCCCTGCCGCAAGGCATTTTCATGCCCTATCTCTCAGGAGAATTACATCATTTTCTTCATTATGCCTAGTATCGCCTTTCTCTATCCTCGATATTTTTCTTCAGATTGCGCCGATTTTTCAGTGATTGTCTGTTCTTCCATTTCATTCAATCCCCATAGCCTGGTTGCCCGGAAGCGGTTTAGTCCAACAGTATCTTTCCAAAGTGCTCATCTGGTTCGTGTGCTAGAATTCGTTATTTAATCGCACTTCGGAAAGAACCTTATTCATTTTACCATTCTCCGGGCACCCGCATTTGGCACACGGCGCATCTTTTTCATTACAATAGAAGTTCCAGGACATTTCCGAGACATATTCGTTTCATGAAGGATTTTCCCCCTTCCTCCTCTAAAATGTCAAATATGCTCTCTTCTACGGCAAGAATCGGTATGAGAACTTGTGCTGAAATTTTAAACTGTCCGCCACAGGACTATATCAACTGCCCTGTATTTCAGAGAAACTCAAAATGCTGGCTTAAGGGGAAGGGTTGTTTATGCTCGCGCGAGCAGGGTCTCACATGCGCGGAGTGCTCCATTCATATCGTTCATCAGAAAGAGGTGTTGGAGGCTATAACAAGGGCCCGTAAGAATGACCAGAACGCATTCGATTCAATCCTGAAAGAGTATTCAGGTTTTATCTACACCATTGCCAACAGGTATTTTCTTCCAGGAGGCTCTCCTGAAGATGTGTTTCAGGAAGGTATGATCGGCCTCCACGAGGCAGTGAGTAAGTTTGATCCGAGCCTCTCGGCATCGTTTGAAAAGTATGCGAGCTTCTGCATCAGAAATTCGATTCTGGCATCTCTTAAGAAAGCTACACAGAAGCGGCAGAAGATTCTGAACGAATCAGCATCAATTCAGGAAAATACGCTGGAAGACGGGAGCTCCAGACTGCTCGTCGATGAAAACTTCGAATCTTCACTCATCCTGCGCCTTGTCCTTGAAAACTTCATGAATGAGGATGAAGGCGGGCTTTCCGCAGTTGAATACAAAGTGTTGATCGCCAAGATTGCAGGATACTCTACAGAAGAGATAATCTCAATGTTTGAGCTGTCGAAAAAACAGGTGGAAAATGCCATCTTCAGAGCCCGCACAAAGCTCAAGGAGATCCTTATCGCCCCGGAGTAGAGATTGAGCTTCACTGCAACTTCAGCATATTCTCCTGTAAAGCCGCCTGACAGCACGACTGTTGAAGCCCGTTTCAAGGAGTAACATGAACACACAGGCAGATATACTCAAATCGATTGTTGAAATGCAGGAAACCGCGATAAGTCTGTGCCGACAGGCTGCAGATGCTCTGCAGAGCGGAAAGGAAAAGGAGGCAGTAAACTATCTCTCCGATCTCAAAGGTGGGGCGGTCTGTGTAAAAGATGCACTGTCAAAGCTTGCCCCCGTGATCTGCAGACATTCCTGTCACACAGTAATATGCGAGAACCTTCTCTGTTCAATAGAACACTTCGCACATTTCCGGGGGAAACGTGACCTGGAAAGATCCCTCAACGTGCTCGAATTCGAGATAATGGCGCTCCTGCGGGATTTAAAAGAGGACCTCTATTTCTGGAACTTCATATATCCTGATGAGAAGAAGATGAAAGACTATTACGACGGCGAATTTGCTGTTAACCACAGAAACGGATATGTGAAGGATGGATTCAGATATGAGGTTTCGATAGTTGTTGTCGGATACAATAAAGTTGATTATACGAAGCAGTGCATAGAATATCTGCTCAGGAACACAGATATGAAGCGCCTTGACTGCGAACTTATAACGATAAATAACGGCTCCAGTGACGGGACCGAAAGCTTTTTTGAATCTCTGCCCCACACTAAGAAGATTAACTTCGCCATGAACTCACTGTCATCCATGGAGATGTGCATGCAGAATTCAGCTGAAGGCCGTTATATAGTATTTCTGGCAAACGATGTGATTGTATCGGAAAGATGGCTTGAAAACCTGCTTGCCTGTATTAAAACTGATGTTACCATCGCCGCAGCGTGTCCGGTCACAAACTATGTAAGTAACCTGCAGTCGATACCTGTAGACTATAAAAGCATAGAGGAGATGCAAATCTTTGCCCGTGAATTTAACAGATCGGATCCGCAGAAGTGGGAGGATCGGGCGAGACTTCTTCCAATAGCGGCTCTGCTCTCTTCAGAAAAGCTGAACGAGATAGGCTGGTTTGACAGGTACTTTTACTTTGGTGAATTTGCAGATGATGATTTTTCCCTGCGGTGCCGGCGTGCAGGATACAGGCAGGTCCTGTGCCGGGACACCTTTGTCCACCACTTTGGAAGCGTCACCAGTGGTGATGCACAGGTAAAGTCTGACTCCCTCGGAATAAGCCGCAGACTTTACCTGAAAAAGCACGGCATAGATGCATGGAGTCACGATTTCTGTCATAATCCCATTATTTTCAGTCATCTCAATCTCGGCAGTAAGGGAAGGGTAAACATCCTTGGAATCGACAGCGGCATCGGCAGCACGCCGCTGCAGATAAAAGCGGCTCTCAGGCAGAAAGGTAATGCTGATGCATTGGTATTCAACTTTACCACAGACAGAAGATTTCTGCGTGACCTCAATCCGCCGGTATCTGATTTCTGCAGCTTCGGTGAGAACATATGTGAAATTGAGAATGCCTTTCCAGGAATAAGGTTTGATTATGTTTATATCAATGAAACGATAAACAGCTACGATGATTTTTTCAGATTGCTGGAAATCTTACAGAAAAGAATGACTGAGAATGGGCAGCTGATTCTGAAGGAAGATAACTTTTACAGTATAGAGACGCTCTGCGCAGTCTTTACAGGTAATCAGGCTTACAGAAACGGTCTGATAAAGTTCCACGATATGCAGACAGTGCAGGAAAAGCTGAGCAGGCATTTCAGAGATTTTCTGTGCGCCTATTACACAGATGCATCAAAGCAGAATGCAGACTCCGTCCTCCCTGGGGATAAAAGAGCAGACTTTCTGAACCAGTGTTATAAATACCTGGGTATAAACGCAACATCAGATTACAGGGACACGCTGAATTGCAACTGTTATTTCATAATAGCCGGTAAGAAAATATGACATTCACTGAATGCGCATTCTGCGCATCAGGTCCTTTGGTTTTTCTATATCTACCAGCGTCTGATATACCTGCCCTCCTCTGTGTATGAGAATATCCGGGTTTTTCTTCAGACGCTCTATCACTGAATCAACTCTGTTTTTTATATCTGACGCAGAGTAAAAATCAACATCCATAGATGCTATGCGCGTATGTTCAAACAGCTCAAAGCCGTGTACAGCAACCTCATCAAACAGATCTGATACATAATCAGCAGTCGCCTGTTCTTCGTCGACTGTGCCTGATGGATAACCAACGATCATATCTGTTCTAAGAATAAGATCAGGCCGATCTCCCCGAAGGTCCTTCAGTAATGGAAAAAGCTGATTTACTACCGGCTTTCTCCCCATGTGCTGCAGCACCCTGTCGCTTGTTGTCTGAATGAGCACCTGAAATTCCCTTATTTTTATGTTTCTCAGCAATGGAAACAGTTTATCCCGGTATTCATATACCCAGTCTGCATTTACCTGTGCAAGATGAACACAGAGAGGGTATTCAATGACCGCTTCAAGCAGCTCAGGGTACCTGAGGTCACCCAGGTCTCTCCCATATGAACCGGTGTCGTTGCCGTGAAGGACAATTGTATGAACGCCCTGCCTGGCCAGTTTCTCAATCTGTCTTATTATTTCGTCATAAGGCCGACTCCTGAGCTCTCCTATGCCAAGCTTATGCGGGCAGTATGAGCAGTCAGAAGAGCAGCCTGTCTGAATCAATATGAATCTCTTTCCGGGGTCGTACAGCCGATAGTCCGCTTCAGAGCGGAAAGAGTCTGCTTCATTGATCTCCTTCAGAGGCACTGTCAGGTTTTCTATCAATGACTCGATACTTTCCCACAGAGGTGAGGGAATTATCATATCAGGACTGCAATCGTACACACGCTGAGGTGATATTCCAGGCAGACAGCCAAAAACCACTACTTCAGCCTTTCCTTTTTTTGCTTCTCTGATTAACTTTAAGGCCTCTTCCTCCAGACTGTGAAATGCCCCGCAGCTCCCGACTATTATTGTATCAGCCATATCCTGAGAGTTCACACCGATCCAGCCGTTTGCCGTCAGAAATCTGTCTATTCTGTGCAATATGAGCTTATATGGCGTGCACACATTATCGGTTATGAAATACTTTTTCATCACACAATCCCTGTCTTGATAAATGAAATAAATGAGGCAGTGATTCCCATAGAAGAGACCTTTTTCCTGATCTCCCTTTCATAGAATTCATTCATGATTATGATTGCCGGTTTATGCCTGAGCTTCATCAGCTCACAGGGATTGACGATCCTTATCCCTGAATGGGGGAGAAACTTTCCCTGTTTAGAAGGATTTATATCAATTGCAAACCTTACCTTTTTCCGCAGGTATCCAGGCAGATCAGAGAGAAAAATGGCTCCTTTCCCTGAAGCTCCCCAGACGCAGATGTTTTTCATAGATGAGATCCTTTTTAAGAATCTCCTCCTTGCTGTTCTGAATCTGACTGATACTTCTTTTCCTGTAAGTCCGTATGTGGATACCGACAAAGTATCCGTTCCTGCTCTCTCTGCTTCAAGAACGATGTATTGATTGTCATAAGCCTTCACTGCCCTCGCCGGCCTGAATCCCATTTGTGCTGCACATCTGACAAGTGTCGAGCTTAAGAAATAATTGCAGTGCTCATAAGTAATGTCAAAATATGCTCCTCTTTCAAGAATCCATTCGAAATCCGGTACTTCAACAAACAAAACTGCATCTTCTCTGAAGGGTATGGACTGTGATACTGTCTTGAGAAAATAGTTCAGATCAGGAATATGCTCGAGTACATGCCTTAAAATCAACAAGCTGAACTGCCTGTCTCTATTCTCCTTAACGAAAGTGCCTCTTGAAAATGAGACTTTCTCACTGTATTGAAGAGGACCGCGATAGGCAGCATCATAGCCTTCTGCATGGCAGCCGCTTGACTCTGACAGCTTCTTGATAAAATCGCCATTGCCACATCCAATTTCGATTACACGGCTTTCCGGAGTTAGTCTGCCTGAAAAAAAACCTGTCAGATAGTTTAAATACCGATCATATGACGGTGAGTGCGATCTGGTATTATCATACCTTGCATCATATATAATTTTCTCTTTCTCAAAATTGTGATTAAATACAAGTCCGCATCGATGGCACTGGATCAGGCATATTGAACCTACCTCAGACTCTCTGGCCTGATTTTCAGAGTCGAATACCACATTGTTCAGAACAGGAGCTCCCTGCCTGCTGTACAGAGGCCTATTTCTGAGCTTTTCCAGACACAGTCGGCAATGAATTGACATTTTTTATCCCGTCCGGCGCAGAAAGCCCTGCGGATTGGTGGTAATCGCGATCCTGTCGTAATGCTGATCGATCTCCCAGTTATCGTGCTCATCAAGAAACTGTCTTATTGCCCGGAGCGGATTGTCTTCCTTCCATCCCGGCCTTGCTGAAGGAGTGTCAGAGAGCATCTCCTGAACACCATCCATCACTACCATATAGCCGCCAGGTGAGATGAAGCGGCTGTAGATTTCCATCTCCTGTCGAACGTGTCTCTGCGAATGATCTGAATCCAGCAGGACGATGACATTCTCTGCATCGTGTACCCTTTCCTGAACCTTTCTCACTGTTTCAGGGTCAACTGAACTGCCCTCAATCAGCTCAATTCTGCGTGACATTGGATGGGCTTTGATTGCAAGGTAGTTGTATTTTCGTATTTCAATATCTATTCCTATCACTCTACCCTTTCCAATAAGCTCCAGAATCGATGCAGACAGAACTGCACTGCCGCCGTGCGCCACTCCGGTCTCAATGATAAGATCAGGCCGCTGTTTCCAGATCAGTTCGTGGAGCGTGATAATATCAGCAGGTAGCTGTATAATAGGGATACCCAGCCAGGTGGACTCGTACATTACCCTGTTGAAAAACGAGCTTTTCAGCCACAGTTCACTGAGATAGTTCAATCCTTCCCTTGAATATATATCAAATTCAATCTCTTCTGTTTCATCCTTTTTGATTACTACTTTCATGTTATCCTCTTTATCAGGCTGCTGCCGCATTATCTTCAGTGTCTCACAGAGTCAGCTATTCAAGAACCGCATACGAAACATAAGAATCAAATTCGAATCTTCTTATCTTCAGATTTCTCAGCCCGATCACTTCATCGACGGCTATTGTCTCACCGGGATAAAGCTCAGCGTTCAGTTCATCAAAGGCTATAATGGAGCCTTTTACCATCCTGGGAAGAAAATATTCCAGAGCCGTCCTGGTAGGCTCATAGATAACAACATCAAGATACAGAAGGCTCACCACAAGGTGTGGATGAGTGCTGACATAATCCGGAACAGTGCCCAGTATATCACCCTGAACCAGCTCCACTTTTGGAATATGATTCAATGGCCTGTTCAGGTCATAGAGCTCAATGACTTTCATAAGCTCATCGAAGGAAGAGCCCTTCATTCTCCCCTGACCGAAATGAATTGAGTCTCCTGTCCCTGTATCTTTCTCGCTGATTGATGCGAAGCCCTGAAAGGTGTCAAAACCAATGATGCGCCTGGTATGATTGGCCGGCTCGAAGATAGATGACAGCTTGGCCCAAGCCATCAATCCTCCTCCGTGCAATACGCCGCATTCAACAATAGAGCCGTTTACATTCACTATCTGTCTGAAAATCTCATACTTTGTGAGAAACTTCGCTATGCTCTGTCTTGTTGCATATTTCGGGAAAGCATCTATCCTGTCGTGTATCTCCTCAGACCCTGAATTGAAGACTTCTTCCATCGCCTGAAACTGTTCCATGTCCGATTGGGACTGCATCTTTTTCTCACGTGAAAAACTTTTCATTTTCATCAGCTCCTGACTGTCAGGTAAATCTGCATCAGAATACTTTCTTATGCCGCCTGCTGTATAGCATGTTACACTGTCTGCATATGTCTATGGTATTTTTTCTGCCGGAGATATGAATATCTCTGATATCTTTCATTCTATGGCTGTTAAATGCATCAATTACACTACTGTCTGCAACATTGCCAACTGCGTTGAATGGATGGTGCAGATCACAGCTGCACATGGACAATGTACCATCAGCCAGTATGAATGCCCGATCAAAAACCTGATAGCATTCCAGCTGCTCTACATCAACAGTTCTCGGCCCGGCTTTGACAGGTGCTTCTCCAACCCAGTTATGCACTCTGTATGAGTTTATCTGATCCCCTTTCTTCCTGTCAATACGGTCGCCCCAGAAAGTCTTGTATTCATTCCAGCAGCCTCTGTTCATTTTCTGGCTTATGAACCTGAAAATAAATCTGGTTTTATAGTTACCAGAGTTCCTTTTCCTTATCAGACTGTCAGCGTTGTTCACTACCCTCTCGAAAACGGTGTTTACCCTGATCTTCTCGTGTACTTCCTTTTTCGTGCTTTCAATGCTTATTATAACAGCATCAACTCCGCTCTCCAGAAGGAGCTCCTGTCTTTCTTCATCCAGAAGGTCAGCATTTGTGGATATCCCGACTCCCTGCAGCCCATTCTCCTTCAGATACCGTATCCTCTCGAAAATATGGCTGTCAATAAGCGGCTCTCCCAGGCCAAAGAGATCAATCTGTGTGATAGTGTCTCTGTATGGAGCAATGTCATCCACAACTTTCCTGAACAGCTTCATCGGCATCGCCATTTTCTTTCTTGCAGTCGGCAGGTCGATGACACACATGATACAGGATGCATTGCATCCAAAAACAGGCTCTATCTGTACAATGGATGGAATGAGTACTTCATCCCTGTCTGATCGATAGAGCTCCAGATTCTGGTTATGTCTTTCAGTCATGGAGGTACACTCTTGAGTTTATATTATACTGTTCACGATAACTCTTCAATCTGCCTGGTAGATTCACTCTCAAGGATGGTGCAGGCTCTGCACATCTTTATCTGCAGACGTTTTCCGCTCTTATGCCTTTCACGGAATCTCCGCATCATCGAATTGTTGAAAATATCTACAGGATTTGAATCTTTTATATTACCCAGCAGATTCTGCCCGCGATGCATATCTGAGCAGCAGACAGGAATGGAGCCGTCATTCAGAATGATAAGGCGGTCAAACAGATGGTGGCAGGCCATATCGTGAGGAACAGCACGGCAGTCAGAGCCCCTGTCAATATTGATCTCTCCTCCCCAGCTATGCATGTCATAGCCAATGACCAGATCCTTTTTTTCACTGGATAAGAATCTGGTCCAGTATTCGCGATAGCTTTCCCATTCGTGCACGTTAACAGGCTGGCGGATAAATCGCATGACAAACTTTGTCCTGTAGCCGTTCTTATCACGTAACGCTATTGCAGATTTCACATTCCTGACGATCCGTGGAAAGCTGGTATTCAGTCTGATACTTTCGTGAACTTCCTTTGTCATTCCGTCCAGACTTATCATCAGCGTGTCCAGACCTGCTTCAAAAACCCTCTGCGCCAGCTCAGCTGTCATGAGGTCTGCATTTGTTGCAAATCCTACATCTCTGAAACCCTTCCCCTTCGTATATCGAATCCTGTCAGCAATGTTTCCATCCAGAAACGGCTCTCCAACACCAAAAAGATCTATCTGCACGATTGATTGAGCGTATTCGGCAAGACCATCGATTGCACTCCTGAAAACATCATCAGCCATTATACCTTTCTTTCGATGTGTCGGCATGTTAATCGGACACATGGTGCAATTTGCATTACAGCCAAAGATGGTCTCGACGATTACATTTCGTGGGATTATTCTATCACCGGTTACTATGGCTTCCATTGCTCCTGAATCTCCGCTCTGTCGATTATCCTCGTGTTTCACAGTATCAAGTCAGGCAGTATGAGCTCAGCAATCTTTTCATCCTTTTCACAGGCCTCCAGTATCGGGAACCATTTTTCAGGTAGTTTCACGTAATAATTAAAGGTGCGGACCAATCCATCGATCTCCTTATCAGAAAGATGGGGAGTGCATATCTCTGATTCCAGCGAGAGAAAATCAGGCTTTCTCTGTATCATGCCGAATTCGTCTGCCATCTCAGTGAGACGTGTTCCGGGAAAAGGCTTGAAAGGTCCGACAGTCGAAGTCTCCACATTCACCTGACGATTCAGTGAGACTGTCTCGAACACCATCTCCCTTGTTTCAAAAGGAAGTCCTATCATATTATAAGATGATATCCTGATCCCGCTTTCTCTGGCGATGGCGAATTTCCGAACTATCTCATCATTGGTGATATTTCTGTTCAAGATATTCTTCCTGATCCAGTAACTTCCGCTTTCAATACCTATCGCCATTGTCACGCATCCCATTTCCTTCAGACATTTTACCTTTTCCTCACTGATAGAGCGGGTGTCAGCATAGATCAGAAAAGGCAGATTTACTTCTCTTCTGAACAACTCGGCAAATGTCTTTAAATAATTAACAGTATGTCCGGTAAAATCTTCGTCCCAGAACCGGATAAAATTGAATCCATACTTATTCTTTAATTCTTTCAGGTGTCGCACTGCAGTCTCAGGATCTTTCAGACGGTGGTATCGGCCGCAGCTCTTCAGATTTTCCCGTAAGGCGTGATTAGCACAATATGAACAGTCAAATACACATCCCCGGCTCAATTCGGTGTGCAGCATTCTGTAGATTCTGCCGTCAAAAGGCCTGTACAGGCTGTATTCGGAAAAGTCCTGAAAATCCTGTACAGGCAATGAATTCATATCCAGAAAAGGCCTCAGGTCATTTCGAATTATCTGCCTGTGATTATCAGGATCTTTTATCCACAGATTCCTTACGGCGTTTATCGGCTCTTTTCGATCGAGTGTGTCACAGAGCTCCAGGAGAGCTTCCTCCCCCTCTCCGATACAGATAATATCGACTCCATTGTCTGATATTACTTCATCCGGGCAGAGTGTAGGATGAACACCGCCAAAAACTGCCTTGATTCCGGGATTTACACTTTTTGCAATTCTTGAGCACAAAAGACCAAGCGGATAAGTTGCAGTAGTGACTGTAACACCGAGCAGATCAGGCTGAAACGATGAAACAGCTTTTGAAAGGTCACACCTCAGATCTGACAGATTCCTCTGCTGCGGCATCTTGACAGGCGGCTTCGGAGAGCGCCTGACCATCCCGTAAAGCTCCTTTTTCGTCTTTACATATTCTTCGTTGGCATAGATGGAGCAGTCGAATACTCTGACCTCGTGCCCGCCTCTTTTCAATACTGCAGATAATACGGTCAATCCAATCGGAATATCACCGTGACCCAGGTTGTGTGGATATATGAACAGGATTCGCACGCCAGACCTCTCTGGTTATCATAATGGATGCCATTCCGGCATCGTTTTTCCGGCTGTTCAGCATACCTTCACTGAACATAGATAATCTTGCTGCCCTGCGGTTCAAATCTGAAGGGACTTTCCTTCAGCTCGCTGAGGGCTTCACGGACTTTCTGCTGATACTTTTCACGGCAATACAGTAGTAAAAAGCCTCCGGCACCGGCTCCCAGAATCTTGCCTCCCTCGGCACCGGCTTTCAGCGCTTTCTGATAGTATCTGTCTATCACAGGGTTTGTAATCCCATCGGCCAGCTTTTGTTTGAGAAACCATCCTTCATGCAGAATTGCTCCGACATCATCAACGTTGTTCTGAATCAGCTGCTTTCGCATATGACCTGCCAACTCAACCATCCTGTCCAGAAATTGCAGATTCAGAGAAGTCCTTGTCTTCTGCTCTTCCAGTATTGTAGATGAGACCCTGGTCATGCCTGTATCGAAAAGCATAAACCTGCTGTTCAGAAGCTGCTTGGCTCTACTTTCAAAGATGATTGGATCTATATATACGGTGCCGTCAGAGTTAAACTGTATGTAATTAAACCCTCCATATGCGCTGATGTACTGGTCCTGTTTCCCGATCGGATGCCTTAGAATATCTATTTCAATCCTGCAGGCATCACTGGCCAGCCTTTCCGCTCCAACGTGAAGCCCCCTGTACGCGCAAAGGGCATTGAGCACGCCGACAGCCAGGCCGCTCGAAGAACCCAGACCGACACCTGCCGATCCCAGGGGGATATCGCCCATGTAGACGACTTCGATCTTCTTCTCTATGCCGATCAGTCTGAGAGCTTCCCGTATGATATTATGTTCTACTTCATCAACAGATTTAACCATCTCTGTCTTGGAATAGCTGACCCTGATGAAGTCGTCATATTTCTCATTTACAGTAATGTAGATGTATTTGTCGATCGCTGTGCTTACAACTGCACCGTGACCGGTTTTATAGTATTCCTCGAGATCTGAGCCTCCGCCAGCCAGACTGACTCTCAAAGGTGTCCGGGAAATGATCATGGTTGAAACTCCTCTTGGTTCAGATACTCTCTTATTCCCTGCTCTAAAGTCTTCTCTGCACTCCATCCGAGTGTCGTCCGGCTCTTGTTGGTATCAGCCCAGAAGTTCACATTCTGAGGTGAAGAGCTGTTCTTCAATATATTATAATATGCCGTTCCTCTGGAGACTGAACGCTCCGTGATTTCACAGATGCGCCACACCGGAACGGACACTCCGGATCCGACGTTGTAAATTCCGGTTGGAACGCTTTGAAATGCAGCCGGAATCATAGCAGATGCTGCATCATCAATATAAACAAAATCATTGGCATTCAAAGGAGTCCTGATTTCAGGACACTCACCTCTGGCGAGCGTCCTTGCCAGATAAGGTATCAGTGAGCTTTCACGCTGGCCCGGACCATAAAGATAAAAGAAACGCAGCCATACGAAATCTATCTTCTCTTCTCTGGCGAGAGTCAAACCGAAATCGCACAAAGCTCTTTTAGCCCATACAAAGTAAGATCCCATACCAACTGCCTCATCCTCCCGGCAGGATCCGGAATCTATGCCGTATTCCAGGCAGCTGCCTGCAGATACTATCTTCCTGCAATCACAATCGTTGACCAGAAATCTGAAAAGCTCTGTCCCTGTTATAAGATTTTTCCGTGATACAGCCAATCCATAATCAGGCAATCCCTCCCAGGCCAGATGAATACAGATATCCGGCCGGATCCTCTGAACCGCATCTTTCAATTCAGAAGTATCATCCAGATCGTACTGAAGCACCTGGATATTTTTACCCCAATCATGTTTTCGGCGGGTTACTGCAAAATATTGATACCTGTCAGGCAACTGCCTGCACAGGCTCTTTCCCAGAAAGCCGGAGAGGCCTGTCAACAGGACTTTCATAAATGTGAGCCCCTTTCATCTGGTAACACAAAGCCTTGCTGCACTTCCATGAATTGCCTGAAAGACGGGGCAGAAGCATCGCGCTCAGAGATAATCATTTCACCTTCCAGAGGCCATTCTATGTTTAAATCCGGATCATCCCAGCGGATAATGCCCTGGTGAGCAGGAGAGTATACCTGATCCATCTTGTAGAGCAGCGAGCAGTCATCCACGAGAGTATACATTCCCAGCGCCACTCCCTGTGGAACGTACAATAACTTCGGCTCATCCTGGGAAAGGATAACCGCAAGAGGCTTCCCGAAAGACTGATAGCCTTTCCGGAGGTCAACCAGAACCATAAAGACTCTCCCCCGGGAAAGACGGACTATCTTGGTTTCCATATAAGGCGGTCTCTGGAAATGAAGCCCCCTCAGGGTCCCCTTTCTTGCAGAAAAAGACTGGCTCTCCTGTATCCAGTCTGTCACAAGCCTGTGCTGATTCATAATATCCCGATCATATGTCCTGACAAAATGGCCTCTGTTGTCACTGTGAAAGGCCAGTGTTATCTCAAATGCGCCAGGTATATCGAGTTGAAATAACTTCATAGACTCTCCGGTTCAATCAATGTTGGATATTGAGGGAAAGGTATCAGATAATAACCTTTGAATCCGTTATCCTTACACTCCTGCACTATTTCATCCCTGAAATTCCAGGCCAGGATAACAATCAGCTCCGGTTTGAGACTCATCCCTTTTTCAACAGATACAACCGGTATACTGGAGCCCGGAGTGTAAAGGCCCTGTTTCAGCAGGTTGTTATCAATAACGGCCTTGATTGAAGCTGCGGTCAGGTTACAGTAGTTGAGATAGGTTGAGCTCCGCGCCGATGCTCCAAAACCTATTACGGTCTTATCTCTGAACCGGGAGATAAGCTCGATTGTTTCTGCCTTATGTGCTGTGCACTTCCCGGCAAAAGCGTTCCAGGCTGCCAAATCATTGCAGTGCAGATTATTCTCGTATGCCACTGCCTGAAGATACGCTTCAGAGGCTTTGCCGGATCTGGAGAAGTACATTACGTGAGAGCCTCCGCTTATCGGACTTGTTTCAATGTGCAGCGGATGGAGACTGAAACGGCCCAGAAGAGCAGTAATGGAGCGGATTGTAAAGTAGCATAGATGCTCGTGGTAGATCGAATCATAATGCAAATCATTGAAAATGGTGCATCCATCGTGAAATTCAATGACTGCAACTCCATCTTCATCCAGAGCATGACAGAGAGCAGATATTACTTCATGGAGATTACTCACATGGGGGATGACATTCCTGGCAATTACCAACCTGGCGTGGCCGTGAGACTTGACAATTGACTCTGCAGTTTTTTCATTCCAGTATGCGCATAATGTTGGAACTCCGGAAGCAAGAGCAATCTGTGCAACATTTTCTGCCGGCTCTACGCCCATTACCGGATAACCGGCTTCCATAAAAGGTTTCAATACTGTTCCGTCATTGGAAGCGATCTCCACAATCAGATCACCTTTTTCAATCCGTACATGGTCTGTGACCCGTCTGAAGAAGAGATGAGAGTAGTTTCTGGCGCCTGCAGATGTGCCAGTGAGCCAGATATACCGGTCAAAAAGAAGTTCCTTTCTGACTGTCTGTCTGAGCTGGAAAAGAGAGCAGTCCATACAAAAAGCTGTGCTCAATGGATATTTTTTTTCCTGCTGCTCAGGATTCATTACAAAAGCATTGGCCAATGGCTGAGCTTCCAAATCCAGGATGTCAACCAGATTGATGGAAGAGCAGCTTCGACACGCTGTTATTACCTGAAAATCAGATGAAGCCATAGAATCCTTCTCACTGCCATTCCAGCCGGGCATCGAGACGGCCCTGATCACGGAGATGGCAAATCTGTTTCAGACGGTTGCACATACGCCCCTGAAGATGCTGTATGGTAAAACCACTCTTTCTGAAAAACTCGACCATTTCTTTTCCACCTCTGCTCAAATCCCATTCCGGCTTATAATAATCCCGCAGAACTGTCTGAATCTTATTGAAGCTCACCCGGTAGCTCCGTGAGTCTTTTCCGTGCTCTCCGCTGTAAACGATTTCGCTCCCTGGAACAACCTGCTTTGCCGCATCAGCCAGCTCTCTCACCGTATAGTTACCCTGAGGGATACCTACATTGAAGGATTCTCCGGATACCATCTCAATTGGCGCCTCAAGCCCTGCAATAAAGGCTTTGCAGACATCGCGGACGTGAACAACAGGACGCCAGGGTGTCCCATCACTCTTTATTTCGATCCTCCCTGTAGTACAGGCGCACGCCACAAAATAATTATAGACAATATCACACCGCAGCTTCGGACTCAGCCCGAATACAGTTGATGGGCGGAAACAGATGACGTGAAAATTACTGTCTGCCATCTCCTTCAGCGCACATTCTGCCTCCCATTTGGTTCGGGCATAAGCCGTTACCGGATTCTTGGCACTGAGGTCTTCATCCAGCTCCTGATCTGTATCTGCGATTCCATACATGCTCTGCGATGAAGAGTAGACAAATCGCCTGACTCCTGCTTTCTTTGCAGAGCGGGCGGCCTGTATTGTCCCTCTGAGATTGATATCTTCTGTCAATGAAAGATCAAGCTCTCCAAGCGGGTCGTTCGACAGCGCTGCAAGATGTATCACAGAGTCAATACTGCTGAAATCTGCCGCTCCTGCAGATCTGATGTCCCGTCGTATCTGATTGATTGAAAGGTCGTGTTGATAAAGCTGGCACTCATCGTAGTAACCTGTATCCAGGCCTGTCACCTGATAACCTTTCTCTCTAAGGAGCTGACACAGAATCGATCCGATATAGCCTCTGTTTCCTGTCACAAGAACATTCATTATGATCTCCCGAATATCATGTCAAAGCTGAGTCTGTAACCAGTCTGTCAGTTATGGCTAATAACCATATGTGATGTGTCATCTCAACAAAATTATAATTGTCACTGTCTACCCAGAAATTGATGATCCCCTCTTTCCTCAGAGGATTATCAGGCAGGAATCCGGAAAAAGTAACGATTCCCATTTTCATTTCCCTTGCTTTCATGGCGGCGTTCAGAATATTGGGTGAGCGGCCACTGCTGCTGATCAGAATCAGAAGGTCTTCGGCATCCGCATAGAATTCAAGTGCCATCTCCACCCACCGCTCATATCCGTAATCGTTTGCAAAACAGGTTATCAGGTCCGGCTCATTAAAATTGACTGCTCGGATTCCAGTGTTTTTAGTCATATCGACTGCCACGTGGCTGGCAATGGCCGCACTTCCTCCATTCCCTGCGAGGATCAGCTTTTTCCCTTTCACACGGATAGATCTGATCAATGATACAGCTTCTTCAAGCATAGTCGGATCGATCTTGTTAATTAAATGGCTGATCTGGCGTAAATAGCCTTCAAAAAAGTCTGTCATCTTACTGTAGCCTCAATCTCTCCTGAATAGTCAGTGCCTGCCCCCATAACAGGGGATGTTGGAATGACGGGTTAATATTGTGAGCCCCGAAAAACTTTCCTTTATCCACATTCATTCTGCCGGATCTCAGATACCGGGATTTCGTGGAAATGTGAAATAAACCCTCCATTGGGTTGCAGACCTCTATTTTATAGTGCTTTCGTGCTTATGCCTGTCCCGGAGCCATACCGAATGGCTGAAGATGTGCCCTGAAAATGTCCGGAGTATAAGTGGAAAGGCTGCAGGAATCTAATGCACCATTGGTACGGACTGGAATACTGCCTGAAGAAGTTACAAGTATTATCTGGAAAAACACGATCAAATGTGGATCGACTGTGGAACTTGTTTGTCACACCAAACAATGACAGAATAGAATCAGTGCGGATAGATGAAATGGGGTTTGCGTCGATGATTAAACAGATAAACATCTGTACACAGTATCCAGGAGCCTGCACCTGGACAAAAAGCGGACAGAACAGCGTGTCTCTTTCTATAATACATACAAATGACCTTCACGGATATATAGCTACACAGGAGAAGCCGGTGGAGGATGATATTGTCGGTGGTATGGCAATGGTAGCAGGTGAAATCGCATCACTCAAAGCTAGAAATCCTGAATGCACTATAGTTGTTGACGGAGGCGACATCTTTGACGGAGGTTTTTACAGCAAATACACAGGCGGTGAAGTGGTAAGCAGGCCCTTTGCACAGATAGGCTATGATGCTGTGACTCTTGGAAACCACGATGTGAGCTGGGGTCCTGCAAAAGTTGCTGAAATCGCAAAAGACTCCAATACCGATTTTCTGGCAGCCAATATGGTAGACTAATCTCCTGGTGGTCAGCTCGGATTCCTGAAGCCTTACAAAGTAGTTGAAAGAGGTGGAATCAAGATAGGTATTCTCGGCCTTACAACTCCAACGACCGCCTTCTCATCACCTCAGAAGGGAATTATTGAGATTGAGAACCCGGTCGAGACTGCAGCTCAATATATCAAAAAGATGGAAAGGAGATTTCAGTCGATGAGTTCAAGAAGAAAATCATCACAGTGAGCATGGACAAATACACACACGGCAAGGCCTGCTTCAATGATGGAGAAATTGTCAAAAAATTCGGAAAGGTCTTCGACATTCTGGGGCGCGCCATAGAAACCGGTTCTTCAGAGAGGGCTGAACCTTCTGTCGAATTCAGGAGATTCGATGAAGCTCCTCAATATGGATCATTTACAGAAAGCAAGTTCGCCAGGTCTGCAGACGGCAATCAGGACAGTGCCGCCCTCGTATACGGACAGACGTACTGCTTCAACTCTGCGCTGGGATAAAGACAGCGGATCACTTCCATCAGCATCGTATGATTTTCTGACTGATTTGTTAATATTCGAGTCTGTCCCCATTTTTTACAAGGTGTTCTGCGACCTGCAGAAGTGTTTTATCTCCGTCCATCAGGATAAAGGGGCAGCCTGCAGTTAATGCTGCGGCTCTGTCCCGTTCATCGTCTCCAATGAAGTATGTCCTACTGAGGTCAAGGTTGTATTCACGCTGTGCCTGATAGATCATACCTGGTTCAGGTTTGCGGCATTGACAGTTTTCATCCCAGCCGTGAGGGCAGAAGTAGACCTTCTCTATCCTTCCTCCTGCCTGAACGGTTTCCTGTAACATGCAATCGTGAATTTCTTTCAGATCTTCTTCCCGCATGTGTCCTCTGGCAATTCCAGGCTGATTGGTTATCACAATTACGCAGAATCCTGCCTCATTAAACAGTTTCAGCGCCTCTTTGACGTATGGCAGCCATCTCCAGTCTTTCCACGATCTGACATATTCTGCAGGCGGCATCTTGACATTCAGTACTCCATCCCTGTCAAGCAATACTGCAGGCCTGCAGGCAAGAAACTGTTCGGTCATGGCAAGCCTCTCGATCGAGCCGATGCTGTAATAGCGATGCTCGGTAATGAAAGCTCCAAGCTCGCCTTTTTCTATGAGCCTGGGGTAGAGATAATGCTCAAACCGAACATTCTCATCCGGCATCATATCAATTATACTGCGGTTAATGATGACGTAACCGATATCGACACCTGAAAGACCTGGTGAAGTGCGGCTGCCGTCGTATATCACCACTCTGCCTTCACGGTCAACTGCCACATTATCCTTTGTATATCTGTCAGTATTTCCATATACTGTGATCTGGCAAAGTCTGCCTGATTTGATGAATGTCTCCCACATTCCTGCAAGCCTCAGCGGCCAGTAATTATCGCAGTATAGGAGCAGAAAGTGTGAAGACAGGAGATTACAGGCTGTTCTGAGCCTGGCGCCGCTTTCATCTTCAACTGAAGATACAGAATACTTTATCGATATCCCATATTGGCTGCCGTTGCCAAAACAGTCGCGAATGGCATCAGGCAGGTAACCGAGCAGCATGACTATCTCCCTTATTCCCTGCTCTTTAAGCTGCAAAATCAGGTAATGGAGAAAAGGGTGCCCGTGGAATCTCAGCATCGGCTTGGGAAGACTGTCTGTCAGAGGCGACAGCCTCTCGCCCCTCCCTCCTGCAAGTATGACAGCCTGTGTAAGCTCATCTCCATTATTCTGCTTCATTACATCTCACATTCTCTCACCAGACGATCTTTCTGCAATTCCGATTGTGAGCGCAGCGAACTGTGCTCTATATAGGCAGAATGATCTCATTTTTCCTGTCTGATGATTTTCTTATCTCTGACTGCTCTGCTTCAGGCTTCTCGTCTATCGTCCCGGATAGAAAGGCTGCCATCGTGCTTCCCTGTGCGATGGCCACAACAGTCTTGAGTGCTTTCTCCAGACTGTCAGCAACGGCTGCATTACCTGCAGCGCGAAAGTTCATTATCAGATACCGGTATGCTTCCAGATGTCCCGGCCGGGACTCGATTATTGTGTTCAGAATCTGAATGGAGCTATTGTATTCTCTAAGCTCATGATAAATCACCGCTGAAAGGAACAGCGCGTCGGTACAGAACTTCTTCTCCGATTTCAGAGTATCCAGATGAGAGAGTGCTTCCGAATAATGCCTCAGGTTGTATTCTATCTTTGCGAGATTGAAACGGGTTACAGGATATTCCGGTTTCTTCCGGAGAGCTTCCGAAGCGTGGAATAGAGCTTTTCCGTAATCACCGGCTTCCATATAAAGTGCAGCGATATTATTATCCAAGGCGCAGCTCTCAGGGAATGCCTGCCTGCCTTTCTGCAGACAGTCAATACCTTCCTGAAAGCGCTTCATCTTAAGATAGCAATGACCCTGAGCCGTATACAGATCCTCAGTTATAATGCCAGTGACAGCAGCAGCATAAGAGTAAATGAAAAGAGCCTCTTCGTAATCTCCATTACTCTGTAGAGCATATCCACATAAGCGGAGGAACTGAAGAGAGCATTTACTCTGCATCTTTTCCACGTATCGCCTGGCAAAGGCGATGGCAGCCTCTCTGCCGTCGTGCTCCATAAAGTATTCGAAAAGCTCATGCTCTGGCAGGCATTCATTGAAGTCAGGGAAAAGATTGCGCAGCTTATAGATATAACATTCAGCATTGTCTCGATCTCCCATCTCCAGGAGAGAGTTGAAAATCTTTACTGCTATCAGAGGCGATGAGTGGATATACGCTTCGGCTTTCCTGAAATATTCCAGGGCCTTCAGGTGTTCACAGAGCTGCATCGCATAGATACAGCCAATCTCAAAATACGCTATCCATTGAGATATCTCGGCTGCGTGCACTCTCAGGCCACTCTGCCGGTCTATCTGATCTTCCTTCACGGCTCTGCTGAAGCTCTCGATGGCCATGTCCCATTGTGAGAGCTCTGAATATGCCTTCCCTAGAGTATGGTATATGTCGCTGGAAGCATCATTCAGCAGAAGAGCTTTTCTCAGAAGCTCTATTGCTTTTTCCGGTTCTTTCAGCCTTAAATATGCACTGGCCATATAATAGCAGATACTTGAATGAGTGTGAGTATCTCCTGATGCAGCAGCGCATGAATCTGCCTTTCTGAGATGCCTGATCGCCTCCCTGCATCTGTCATCTGTTGTTTCAAGTGTCAGAATATGCCTCCCATATGTAAAATGAGGGTACCAGCTTTCAGGATCTTCCTGTATCATTTCAGTCAGAATGCTCTCGTTTCGCTCTGACTTCTTCCTTGACTCCATGGTGGATTTTTGGTAACCGTGATGCATGATTGTAATGTCTTCTCTGAGTATGGACGGGATCATCTTCCTGTTATCAACGGTGCATATCTGTTCGTGAAGCTTCCCGATGAATGTGACTTCTGACGCGCGGACAAAGAGCCGGGGTGCACAGTGAGTTGAACTCACTGTATTCTTATCTGTAATATTAAGAAATTTGACGGCATATACCACAGGCCCTGCAGGTCTTGTGGAGACTTCTCTTCGCAGAGGAGCGATGCTCTCCGGTGTAAGCCGCTCGTCTGCATCGATAAATAGCACCCAGTATCCTCTGGCGTGTGAAAGGCACTGGTTCCTTGCCTTTGCAAAATCGCTCTCCCATCTGGCTGAAAATATGTGAGCACCCATCTCTCCTGCAATCTCAACTGTCCTGTCTTTCGATCCGGTATCCAGGATTACCAGCTCGTCCGCCACTTCCTTGACGCTTTCAAGACAGGCTTTTATATCAGCCTCTTCGTCCTTGACTATCATGCATACGCTGAGATTGCTCTCTCTGTCTCCAACAGTTTCTCCAGTTTCATCATTCATTATGTTTACCTCTCACTATGGCGACCGCGATTGTTCAAGAGGCCGGCCGGAACCAGTATATCAGAAATTTCGGCGCGTCACAATACAGTAATGAAGCCGCATCAGATCAAGTCGGGAAAATTTCTGCCACACCCTCTTAAAAAATGACAGCTACTTCCGATGTATATAGTGAGCGGGACAGGAAACCCACCTGAAACGCCCAGGCAAGGATGCCAAATGGCGCGACACAGGAAAAGTCGTGCAGAGAATCAAGGAGGAACTATCATGGGTTGTCATATCACGGCACCAGCATACCAGACAAAAGAAAAAGTCATTCAGGTCCGTGATATTTTTCATTCCTCCGACTGCACATCTTCTAAATTCCATAATCGCACCATTAAAATTTTCCTGAGTCTGACGATACATGAAATTGGAGGTGACGCCTATACGATTAAATGAAAAATGATTCTTCCAAAATTCCCAGGGTGCTTAAGAATCGCAAGGATGCGAAATCAGGGCGAAAAGCCCATAAAAATCAAGGAGGAACGTAAAAATGTCACTGAGAATCAACCAGAACATATCGGCTATGCAGGGCCACTATTACATGCAGATGAACGAGGCGACCTTCAACAGGCAGATTGAGCGCCTCTCGTCAGGTCTCAGGATCAACAGGGCGGCAGACGACCCTGCAGGTCTCGTCATATCGGAGAAGTACAGAGCACAGGTAGACGGTCTCTCCCAGGCCATAAACAACGCCAAAGACGGAATCGGAATGGTGCAGACTGCAGAAGGCGCGCTCGATGAAGCCACGAAGCTGCTCAGAAGCATGAGAAATCTGGCACTTCACGCCGCAAACCTCGGCCCCAACGATACAGCAGCCATCCAGGCAGACCAGGATCAGATCACATCAGAGATCGAATCACTGACCAGAATCGCCGAGAGAACAAAGTTCGGCTCCAAGACACTGCTTGACGGCTCGCTGGGCCTCGACGGCACCGCCAC
>Ga0302251_1000734_pt1 | contig 26155 bp, 17 predicted proteins | sample AAG_RA_Gln_MG_FD_193534 | JGI IMG/M metagenome (GOLD analysis project Ga0302251, IMG submission 193534) | Enriched activated sludge microbial communities from anaerobic digester in WTTP, New Holstein, Wisconsin, United States - AAG_RA_Gln | ecosystem: Engineered > Bioreactor > Anaerobic >...
TTCCACCTGCAGTTGTGTTGATGAAGAGCTCTGAGGTCACCTGCGGCGCAAGCTGGCCGAGGAGCGCTGATATCGGGCCTGAGCCGTACTGTGACTGGAGGTAGTCAAGAATAGTCTGGTTGACAAGGATTCCATTGGTCCATGCATAGCCGAACACGTTGGGGTCTGTGTTGCCCCACACCTGTCCATAGTTGATCGTTCCTGCATCGGTATTTGTTGTGCTTAATGTGTCCTTCTTTGTTATCTTGTAACCTGTTCCTGCATCAGCAGCACCAGGCAGAAGGACCAGGCATAGGAAGGCAAGCATTACTACATAAATCAGATTTTTCATAAACACACATCCTTTCATTTTTTGTATTCTCCTCACTACTATTATTTCATGTTTATGTTAACAGAATGTTAACAGACTCTTAAGATATCGTAATAATTCATATTAAGATTTCGTAACAATTATCACATTCTACGAAATATCTTCTTCATCTCCGGCGCAGCAGCCTTACAAAATCAAAAGAGAGAGAATTTCCTCAATCACTCTCTCTCAATCTCAGGAACAATCCGAGCCAGACTCATGCAGCGCTTCTGAATGGATCATCTCCTGTCTGATATCTCCTGATATAGTTCTCCCAGGTTCTCCGTTCTTCATCTTTCATGTTGATAAACTCCAGAACACCTGAATACAATGTTCTGCCTCTTCCCTCTGCCTTCTCACAGCTTATTACCTGCGCTTTTGTAAGGATTGCAGGAATATGGGAATGAAGAAGTATGCTCAAATCCAGACTTTCATTTACAGGCAGCTCCACAGGAGACAGAAACCTGATGGCACATGAGCTGATACTGTCGGTCATTATTCTGAACTGTCTCTGGGAAATACTGCAGTTTATCGACAGGATAACGCTTATTCTGTAAAATTTACTCTGTTCTTCAGTAAAGGCGCTCTCTGTCTTTTTATGGTGACGGAGCAGTCCTCGCAGATTCAACACTTTTTCCACCCTCTCTCTTCATTCTTACTTTCCATGTGTATCATAACAGTTGATGATGAAAATGTCTGTGAACTATTTACATGGGAAACAGTCTCTGCGAGTTTTTGCAGGCAGATATTGCATCTACCCGTCAATCATATCAAGAGGCACGAATACCCGGAAGGACGTGCCATAATCGGTCAGCTGATCCCTTACTATGTCACTCACTTCCTTACCGTTCCCGAGAGATATTGATATATGCCCGTTATCATGGCCATTTCCGCGGTTCCATACGACAATAGCGCCTTTGGGAAGGGATTCGAGCTGATCGGCATTGACTCCCTTTATCTCTCTGACTTTCGGATGCTGCGCAAGCTGATTGGCAGCCATATAGGCTGACTCTCCCCACAGCTTGACCCCCTGCGTATCCAGAGCATTTGCCACATACTCATAGCACTGATGGCCATTTCCACCTGTGTGGTTATTGGCATAATCGGCAATGGCATTTCCAGTTGGCGATGATGCCTTCAGCACCCCGCCATTTTTAATCTGCTGCAGCTGCTTCAGCGATGCCGTGTCGCCGCACTCCCTGGCCTTTGCAGTGAGGGAATGCAGCCTGTATTGAACAAATGGATCTCTGGGATTGTCCTTGCAGGATTTCTTTAAAGTCTTCATCTTCGCAGGAATATCAGACTTTTCGAGATGGCGGTATTCCTGATCGATGATATTCCGCCAGTATTTGTTAAGATTCTCTCTGGCCTTTTTTATCTCTGCTTTGTTTCCTGATTGTCTGGCGCTTTCGAGCTCCTGCTTAAGCTGCATCTCTTCAGGAGAGCCGTGATAAAACATTCTTTCCGGTGGTCTTCCGTAAAAAACAGAGTCTGAGCCCTGAGTGCCTTGATCAGAACCGGCGCCTGCAGCAGCAGCGTGGCCCTGCCCTGTAACACCGGATGGCAGATTTTCATCAACTTCAACATCCCCGGCCTGCAGATAAGGAAAATCCAGGGGTGGCGAAATATCCGGAAAATCTATCGGATGCCTGAGCAGATCGATATTCTGCAGAGTCGTGTTATAAAAATCCGTAAGCTCTGATGCATGTTCAGGCGTAATGGACTCGATTGAAGATGGGCCGCCTGCTTCAAGAGCTGCGTCCCTCTCATTCCGCCGCGAATCAATCTGATTCTGATACCGGGTTATAATATGCGAGTCTGATCCGGTTGTGTTGATTCGGTCTGTCATAGTAACTCCTTAAAATCAGTATACTATTATAATACATACAAACACACTATTATGTCAACACTTTTTGCATAGAAATTTTTGACATGGAAATTCTTTTCATAGATGGCATCATCCCCTGATATGCGAATCTGTCCTGCTGTACCAGATTTAACATTTAATTAACACCACATTAACATTGTTAACATCCAGTTAACATACAATGACTTAACTTATTTTATTTTTGTTTGATATACATATTGAGGTTGTGCTGATGGTAACTTTAAAAAGCTTAAACAATGTAGAGAATTTAATAATGAAAGGACGGTGATACTAGGAGTTATTGTGATTTTATGCAATGTAGATAGAATATATTGCACTCATTCATAATTTTTCGGAATGTTTCTACGATCTAAATTGAGAGGAGATTTTAAATGTCAGATTCAATATCATCAATAGGTTCCAACTCACCAGTATCAACTTCTTCACCGACAGAATCTGCTAAGAAAACAGAATCGCCTTCTGCAGAATCGACTCCTTCAAAGACATCTGAAGAGCCGGCATCTCCGGCAACTATCAATACAGATGATGGCGCTCATATATCTGATGAAGCCCGCGATGAAGTGGATTCAGAAAATGACAGCAGTGAATCTGCCGAAAAATCCGGCGATAATGACAATACCTCCTCCACTGAGAACGAAAACGGTCTCAGCAAGGATGGGCAGAAGCTTTTTGACAAGGTCCTGAACAGATTGGGAGGAGAAAATGCCTCTGATGATGTCAAGGAAGAAATTGCAGGCAGAATAAAGGAAATGGAGAGCACTGGCAATAAGATGCTGTCACAGAGAGGCTCCGGTGTGGCAGAAGTTATGGCCCATGACATACAGGATTTCATGAAAGCAGATGCTGCGGCGATCGAAGACTATAAGACAGATGATCCTATCCCTCAGTGTACTGCAGGTCTTAGTGGAAGGTCGCCCTTTGGAGCATCCGGAGCAGGCGAAACAGGTAATACCCCCCAGAGCGCAAATGAAAGTGCTGCAGGACTGCCGACATCGAACAAGCCGGCTCAGGCAGGATCAGCTTCCAATGATGACAACGATTATGGTCTTTCAAAGGATGGGCAGAAACTCTATGATAAGATTCTGAACCAGTTCGGCGGAGATGCCTCAGATGACGTCAAGGAAGAAATTGCAGGCAGAATACAGGAACTGGAGAATTCAGGGAGCGGTATTCTGAAGCAGAGAGGTTCGGGCATAGCAGAAACTATGGCCCATGACATACAGGATTTCATAAAAGCAGATAATGCAGCGATCAAAGATTATAAGACAGATGATCCCATTCCTCAATGCACTGCCGGTCTCAATGGACAGGTTTTCAAGTAATGAGCCCGGTCAGAGATTGAAAATTTTACAGGGCTGAATACATGAGTTTTCAGCCCTTTTTTATTTCCTGTGAGCTTTTTTGTTTTATACTTCTCAAGCATTTTTTTCAGGATTTCAGGAGCTATTCTGTTATCTGCATCAACTGCAGAATTGCTGCGAACAATTACCACCCTGCTTTTTTCTCTGGCATCAGCACGTTCACTGACAAAGCCAGAAATAAGCAATGCACCGATAAAAGCCAAAACAAATCCGATCGTTCCTTTTCTATTGTTATCTCCTGAGAAACTGATTTCCTTAGATAATCTTCCTGTCCGGATCCACTCTGACAAAAACTTACCATTATTATAGCCTGTCACCACTCTTATGTCCATTCATGTTTATTAATATCAACTGTATGAAACATTTTTTTCTCATTATATACAGCTCGTAATGCAGTCTGCTGTCGCCACTCTGTTATTCCTCCCCCTATGGATGGTACGGGAGAAAAAAGGGTCGTGCGCCAGGATCACACGGTCGGCAATTTTACTGGCGCAGTTAAGCCTGTGAAAAATGCCAGAATGATGTCTCAGGACATTGCCAGAAAGGGGAAAGAGCAGGTAATGCCTGAGTGTTGCGGCTGGCAGCAGAAAGGAGAACAGATATGTTTTTCTGGAGAAAGAAGGAAGTGCAGAAAAAACACTCTGAAATGTCCCCAGATGAGCTGAAAACTGAAATCTGGAAGCTGTGGGAAAGCAGAGAAAACCTTTCACTGATGAGGCAGCTCGAAAAGAAACACGCTGAATACAATGTTCAGGCAAACAGGCTGTACAGGATTCAGAATGATATCACAGCCCTCCTCAGGAAAAAGGAGGTCATCGACAAAAAAGTTGAAGAGCTGCAGACAGCCATAGATGAAGGCCAAACCTGTGATAGAAGGCAGCAAAGAGCTGAGAGGCTGGCGAAGAAGAGAGGCTGGAGCTTATGGGGTTATGATCCCATGGATTCGAAGCCTGCCGATTCCTATGACTGCAATCATAAAGACAGTTCCTCTATCTTTGACAGGTTTGAGGAGTTCTGATACCACAGAAAAAGCAGAGACAGCTGACCACTTTCAGTTCGCCGCCCGTAGATGAACAGTGCGAAAGGAGGCCTGCCGGGCTTCACGCCAATAGCAATGCTCAGATTGTCAAGCGCCTGCCCCTTTATGCTGATGCAGCGGTTGTCGTGGATACAGTGTCTGAGGCGGAGATGACACGTTGATGTATTATTGTTGTTAATGAAAGCTGGTAATAAACTTTTTACAATTTCTCCACCTTTTCTTACATTACAGACATATCCCGGCAAAACACTTCGAATATAATGAATGCATGACCCGATGCTTTGCCATGAAAGGAGATCGTGGTATAATGAAGGGGAGGAAAGAGCACGACAGAGGCTACCGGATGCTTCTCTCCCATCCCGGGGTGGTAAAGGATCTCATCACATCCTTTGTGCCCGGTGACTTTGTAAGAGAGATCGATTTCGGAGAGCTCGAGCCTTATGCCAGGAGCTTTATCGCCGAGGATTACAGAGAGAGGGAAGCTGATGTAATCTGGCGGTTGAAGGTGAAGGAGAGGCCGGTATACTTTTACATCCTGATTGAGCTCCAGAGCTCTGTGGATCGGTGGATGGCTCTCAGGATGCTCGTATATATCCTGCTTCTCTATCAGGATCTGATTGTGAAGGAGAAGATCACCGAGAGGCTCCCCTCGGTTTTTCCTCTGCTGCTTTACAGGGGAGAAGCTGAGTGGAAAGATCCTGTATCGCTTAGTGATCTGATAGAAATGCCATTCGAGGCTTTCAAGCCTCACGTGCCTGAATTCTCGTTCCTTCTGATTGATGAGAAGCGCTTCTCGAAAGAGAGCCTGCTCGCACTGGAAAGCATAATGGCAAGGGTTTTTCTGGTAGAGAAAGCTACGATGGACGATATGGCCGAGATCGGCAGAGCCTTTCAGGAGATTTACAGGAAAGAGGTCAGGCCTCCACTCAAGAGAATTCTGAAGATATGGTTCCTGAGAAAACTGAGGATGTCGGGCCTGCCGACTGCAGACGTGAACCTTGATGAAGGTGAGGTGTTTCAGGTGCTGGAAACAAATATTCAGAGAGACAGGGACAGGCTGAGGGAAGAAGCCAGGAGAGAAGGCAGAGAAGAAGGCAAAGTGGAAGGCAAAGTGGAAGGCAGAGTTGAAGGAATGCATGCAGTTGCCAGAAGAATGGCGTCGATGGGTGAGGAGATCGCCAGGATAGCACTGGTTACTGGATTGTCTGAAGAGGAGATAGAGACGCTGCTGAAGGGCTAGAAGAGTGGAGAATGGCTTCACCTCTCCGCGCAGGAGAATAAGGTGAAGATACTTCTCTGGGAAGTTAAAATAGAGAGAAAGGCATTTCACCACACTCCGGATATGATCTCATCATTCATCCGCTCTGCTGCATGTCTTTCCCAATCTGAATGCCAGGCCGTATCCGAGATTCATCTGGCAGAGAAGCATTGCAGAGAACCAGTGCTCCTTCAAGCCGTCCGATTCAGCGATAAAGCCAGGCACACGGCGCCAGGCCACGATCAACAGGCACTGTACAGCGATGTCATAAGGCTTGAAGTTGGTCTTCACCGAGCCGGTAAAAAGATCATCGGCGCCCAGATAAAGCTCGGCGCCTTCTCTGTCTGAATCTGAAAAGAGGGCCATGGCTTCACATGAGCACATTCCGCCGCTGCAGGCTCTTATCCGTGATTCTTCGATGCCAAGGCGGGACAGACTGTAGGTGCTGGATCTGTCCTCACGCCAGGGAAAACAGAAAAGAATGGAGCGCCTGGATTGATGGCCGCAGTGCCTTTCGCCGTTAAAGGAGATATGCGTGCCTGTTATTGCAGGAGCTCCTGTCCCGTCGGCACCGAAAAGAATCGGCTTGAACAGCCTGCTCTCGAGAATCAGCAATTTCCTGAAATCACGCCTTATCCTTTTGAAGTATCTGGCCTCGACAGGACCGTAAGGATACCAGTAGTGCGAGTACCCCATAAAAATACCTCCTCTTAACTGTTATGCCGTCCATATACTTTATAGGGGGACGAATGGAGGCGCTTTGAATCTCTCATTCATTCCTCCCCCTATATAAATGATGATGAGCACAGACATCATCTTCAGGCTGTGTATGCAGGAGGAACTTTTGAAAGCTGAAAGAATGTTCACAGAAGTTTCTCCCCCTGCAGGGAGTGTGAAAGCATCTCACTGCTTCCAGGCAGGCTGATAAATGATTTCTGCTTATTAACCGGGCTTTGATTATTAGAGCCTGAGGATTGGCATAAACTTCGGACATTCAGGGTTCAGAATTGATTGAAAAAATGTCAAAATCTAAAAGAGCTGAAAGCGATATATCTCTTCTCGAAGAAAAGCTCATTCTTTTCAGGGACAGGATCATTGAAGGCAGGCTCAGTGAGGCTGAGCGGGAAGATGTATCAGAGCATTTGCTGAGATTTGTGAGAATAATGACTGAGAGTTTCATCAGAGCCCTGAATATTAAAACAAGTTATCTTCTGTTCCCCTGTCAGGGCTATTCATCTGGCAGGCGAGAGGATGACCTGAATTACCCTGTTAAAGAGATTGCGGATCCGAAGAACGCAAGCTCTTCACCGGATCAGAGCCTTGAATCACATGATGATCTGCTTAAAGAGAAAAGACATATCTGGGACAGCAGCAATATCGATGACGAGATGGTATACATTTCCAACTGTTTGACCTTGATGTTGCTGGATGGGAAATGCTGCTGCGACAATACCCGTAAGATAAAAAAAGGCCAGGATTGTGCCAGACAGGACAGCCACAGCCTCCGGGCCTGGCTGGAGAAGGATACCGGAAAAACTCTTGGAACATTTCTATCCTGTGCCCTGAAGGGCTATTACGGGAAAACGATACTGATAAAGGAAATACAGTATGGGATGGCTTACATCTGCCTTCATGAAGCAGGCCTTCTGTTTACCGAGAATAAAATAATGAACAAGTGTCTGAAGTGCAGGGATGAGAAGGGAATGCATCTCCGCTTTGAAGGTCACTACTGCTACGAATGCAAAATTCCATTCGATGAAAGCACGATGAAGAGATGCCTCAACGAGCATTTCATCACCGAACTTGTCTATCGGCGTGGAGATTTCTGGCAGTGCAAAGGCAACTCCTGTGGGAATGTCTTTCCTGTGAGAAAGGGCAAGAATTTGGATAGCTGCCCTTATAATGGATGTGATTACAGACCGAGCGGCCGCGCCAAGGAAACCAAAGCTTATCACAGGGAGATTCTCGATGATGAACAGACAGAGTCTGCTGTGCCATCTGGATTGCCTCCTCTGGATGATGAACGTTGTTATCAATTCTCCAGTAAATACATTTATCTGACAGAGCTCATCTTCATGCTTGTCACTGGAACAACGAGCCTTACAATTGAAGAATGGCTCGAACAGAATTCATCAGGCAATGGCTTCGATCATAATGGCAAGGGGAAGCTCACGCTGAAAAAGAAAGCAATCAGGAAGCTTTTCACCAGCTTCCTGAATGATGATTATTATTCCAGCATTGAAATAGATGATGTACGGACCATCCTGAGGCGACAATATCTGCCTTCGTTGAAAGAGGGAATGCCTCTGACCGATATCCACCTCATTACATTGAGCATTGGAGATATCAGAGACTTTTTGCGGAAGGAGGTGATATCATGACACTGAAGCACGATCAGGCTCTGCTGAATGATATCTCTTCCGTCCTCTTCAGAATGGGCGTTATCACAGTCAACGCAGATGATCTGGAGAGGATCTCTGAACGCGATCGCCAGGCTTCCAGGCCCAGAGGCCCTCTGTCCTCTCCTGAGCGGCTCAGGCTTCTTGAAGACATAGAATATGGCGCGCCGAAAAAGATCATCCCGGCGCTCAAGAGGCTCTCGCAAAGCATACAGAAAGATGACCTCCCTTTCATAGCCCACGCCCTCACAGATAAAAACGCCAGAGTGAGAAAGGCCGCAGCCGAGGCACTGGGCGCATCAGGCCTCAGGGAGGCGCTCCCCATAATCGAGCGCGCTCTGCAAAAGGATCTGAACGAAGATGTTCTTGAAGCGCTGCTTCAGGCAGAGGACTCGCTGACCAAGGCTTCGACTCTCAGTGAAAGAGTGCTGAAAACCATCCATCGTTCAGGCTCTCTGAGTGAAGCTGTCACAACTGTGATCAGAGCGCAGGAAGGCGGGAACGCCAGCCTGATGGTTCACCTCGTTCACAGGGAGGATTTCCACGGCGCGCTCTCAGGCATCCCTGTGGTATTAAGTGAGACAGCATCTTCAGGCGCTTCAGATTCACTGATCAGGATCTCTTTCACAGACAGCCGCGGCTGTGCCGTATTTAAGAATATTGGCCCCGGCTCATACTCTCTGAAAGGAAGAAACTCGGTGACGACTGCGAAACCTGCAGAGCCAGCCCTCAAAGAGGCGCGAACCCAACTGCCGCGTCTCTTCATTCCCGCCGCTGCAGACGGGATCGTCTCCGAGTCTGTCATCCTCCATCTCAGCTCAGATAGTCCACATGTCGACTGCGCGATGACTGTGAGAGGCGGACGTGAATCAGGAATCTTCGATGCAGAGGTCTTCGTGGCTCTCACCGGAGTCCCTGAGGGAGCGATCATCAACTATGAGGCAGAGTGGGAATCCGACAGGCCTGCGCATGTTGAAGGGACACAGAAGCTCTACAACACCGGTGAATGCCTCGAAGGCAGGTTCACTCTCAGCGGCCTTACCATCCGAGATATCGAAACGATAGCGATCCGGTTCGCGTGGGATAACGTGTGATGAGGCAGAGCGGATGAATTGGAGAGCCTTTTGACAGGCTGTATTCAGTTTTTCCTCTGCTGCTTTACAGGGGAGAAGCTGAGTGGAAAGATCCTGCATCGCTGAGCGATCTGATAGAGATGCCTTTCGAAGCCCTCAGGCCTCACGTGCCTGAATTCTCGTTCCTTCTGATTGATGAGAAGTGCTTCTCTAAAGAGAGCCTGCTCGCACTGAAAAGCATAATGGCAAGGGTTTTTCTGGTAGAGAAAGCTACAATGGATGATATGGCCGAGATCGGCAGAGCCTTTCAGGAGATTTACAGGAAAGAGGTCAGGTTACCGCTCAAGAGAATTCTGAAGATATGGTTCATGAGAAAGCTGAGGATGTCAGGCTTGCCGACTGCAGGCGTGAACCTTGATGAAGGTGAGGTGTTTAAAGTGCTGGAGACAAATATTCAGAGAGACAGGGACAGGTTGAGGGAAGAAGGCAGAGAAGAAGGCAGAGCGGAAGGGATGCAGGCTGTAGCGAGAAGAAGGCAGAGCGGAAGGGATGCAGGCTGTAGCGAGAAGAATGGCGTCGATGGGCGAGGAGATCGCAAAGATAGCGCTGTTTACGGGATTGTCTGAAGAGGAGATAAAATCGCTGCTCAATGGCTCGAAGAGTGAGGAATAGCTTCATATGATTTACAGGAGACAGATTTGGCAGGGATGGCCCGACATTTTTTACAGTTCTGAAACGCCAGTATATTGTCCTGTCTGCAGTTGATGCTGTATCGATAACGGTTCAGGCAGGAATATCGATCATTCTGCTGCAAGCCATGAAGTCATCTTCTGAACCAATTCAGATAATCATCTCCACGTATATTATTTACCGGTCATACTTCTGCCTCTGGCATAAAACCTGTCACCCGCAGGATTGTGTGGAGGGGGTAGCCCAGATACTGCACTCTCCAGGCTATATCTTTTCTTCTTTTTCTGCTGATTCTCTGCGATTACGCGCAGAGACGCAGCGCCAGGATCTCATCGACTGATGATACCGGGCTGATAACAACCGAGGCAGAGAGAGCGGGCATCCTGGAGAGGTACCGGAAATTCTCTCCCGGTATGATAAAACGAAGGATGCCATCTGTCTCCTGAGCACGGCAGTATGGCCATTGTGCCGACACCGTGATATATTATCCTGTTTCTGCAGACGATAATCTCGCCTTGTGCCTGCGCTGCGTTATCACATCCTTTTCTGAATCGATCTGTCAGGTATATGAGGCGCTGATTGCAGGAACCTCTCCAGTGCAGAGAGGGATCCCGCTCATCTTCCCTGTATGGGCCGTCGATGAGGAGGTCGGCGGCGTGCAGCATCCTGTCTATATACCTGTCATTCTGCCTCTGCAGATCTTCGATGAGCCTCCCGGTGAAGAGCACAGTCGAGAGGCCGAGTTTTTGAGCGCCTTCCAGGATTGCGACAGACGCCACGGCCTGCTCGGTCGGCTCGCCTCCGAGGAGGGTGATGCCGTCAATCGAGTCTCTCCTTCCGGAGAGGAGTCTGAGGAGCTTTGAGACAGGGACGATGTGCCTGGAGCTATGCTCCTGCATCCCGGAGTTTGCGCAGCCAGGGCATCTGATGGAGCAGCCCTGGAGATAGATGGCATCCCTCAGGCCCGGGCCGATCACATTGGAATCCCTTATGTATGCCGCCAGATTTGCCGTTGTCTTCATATCTGCCTCGCTATCTGTGAGATTTTGGTGACAGCCTTTTCCTGCGCTCCCTGTATTCTTCAGGAAGAAGATCCAGAAAGCAGATCTCTCTCAGCGCCGCGTCTTCAATCTTCTGATAGTCCTCTCTGTCATACGGAGGCATATACCAGGAGAAGACCTCGTCGAAGATGCTCCTGGATATGACGAAGGCCGCGCTGTCTTGTTTCTTCTGAATCACGCGCCTTATCACTTCATTGACGATCGCCTCGATCTCCGCTCCGCTGTATCCTTCCGTCTTTTCGGCGATCTCAATGTAATCGTCCGGTTCATTAAGCTCGAGCCTTATCGACAGGTTGTCCATTGTCTTCGATACGAGGAGCTTTCTGAGGATCTCCTTTCTGCTTTCTTTGTCCGGGAGCAGGAAGGGCATTACAAGGTCAAACCTTCCGGGCCTCTTCATAGCCGAGTCTATCAGCTCAGGGCGGTTGCTCGCCCCGATCCAGATGATCTCTCCGCGATGGGCAGTATCGCTCATGAACTGCAGGAGCCTGCCGAATATGCGCCTGTTGACCCCGCTGTCTCCGGATTCGCCTCTCGAGCCCTCGGACTGGTCCAGTTCGTCCATGAATACTATCACCGGGTTCAGAGCCTGTATGAGACCCAGGATTCTGGAGAGATTGCGCTCTGACTGCCCGACATACATCCCGCGGAAATCGCCCATCTTGACGAAGCTGATGTTCGATTCCTTCGCTATCGCCTCTGCAGTTATAGTCTTGCCTGTTCCTGGAGGGCCCAGAAAGAGCATCCCCATGGGAATTGTCGATCTGACCAGCCTGTCGTGCCTGTTGCTGATGGCTTTGATCATCTCCCTGATGCGGGTTTTTACCGCATCATATCCGCCTATGTCATTCAGGGTCAGCCTCGGCGTGAGGACTTCCAGGAGCCCTCCGCTCTCCTGGCGCAGCCTCTCCCGCTTGCCCTCCATCACTCTGTCTCTGGTGAGCTTCCGCGACGGCTTCAGGGCTATCTCCTGGAGAAGGTCCTCTATCCCCATCAGCGTCAGTCCGGCCGTGTCGAAAGCCAGGTGTATGAGCTGTCTGACAAAGCCTCCCTCGTAGCCTTCCAGCTCTATGCCGTGGACCTGTGAGCTGAACCTCGTCCCGGCCATTCCTGATTGCGGCGACATTATGGCCAGCAGGAATTTCAACCGCTCTTCCGGTTTGACAGGGAGAGATATGTTTATCTGTTCTATCTTCCCGCCCTGTGATCTGAGGTCGTTGCTGACATCTTCCAGGCTCTCGGCGAGCAGGATGATGCAGTGCGGCGACTGGAAGAATCCCGGCGACGTTGACCAGTTGAGAAGCGCGTCCACAAGGAAGTTTCTCTCCATGTCAGACGCGCCTTCAGGGAAGAGGAGGTGCGCCTTATCGATTATTATGCCTGTTCCGCGCTCAGGGAGCCCTTCGGGCTGGCCGAACCAACGGCGCAGGCAGTCGAATATCCCACAGATCTGCGGCGCGACAGGCATTCCCATATTCAGGCCCTTTGCCTTGACCATCTGCTCAAGCTCAGGAGGCAGCTTTATTCTCTGCCTCGCAGAATCTGCCTGGTGAATCTCGATTCCCTGGGACAGGCTGAAATGCAACACCATCTCCTTGCTGTGCAGAAGCCTGTCGATTACAAGTTTCTGGACAGGCCGATAGCCTGCGGCGGGATCGAAGGCATAGTCGTTGATATTCCCTGAGAGCAGGAAGCACCGTGCGACGCCGGCCTTCTCGCGGACGATAAGGTCTTCCAGCCATCGCGGGTCATCGGTAAAAAAGCCTTCCTCCACCCAGGCTCTCTGGATCTCGGAGGAGATCTGCAGGTCAGTCAGGAATCTGTGCAGCCATATGGGCCGGGGAGCGTCACGGTGCAGATACCGGGGTAAGCCGGGCCTGCCTGAGGTGCTGTCGTCCGGGAAGTTTTTCTTCCAGACCCTCAGGTTGAAGGAAAAGCGCTCCTGGAGGCTCTGCAGCAGCTCTTTTCCAGATTCTGACAGCAGCGGGCCGGTGAGGACGCTCTCCAGGTAATCTTTCTCCGATTCCGCGGAGTCTGCCTCATCGTTATTGAGGCTATCGCTGACTTTCTGAAGGTCAGGGAGAGGCTTGTGCATGGAAAACTTTCCTGTAGTGTCCATCTGTATCTCCTTTTCAGTCATTGTGCTGCTTGATTTTCTCTCCTGCTGCCGTATCTCTGGCGGCCTGCGGCTCAGGTAATCTGGCCGCTTCCTTTTTCTCAGGCGGCATATCTGAAAACGCGTCAAAAGCCAGTCTGAAATCACGGGATTCCTGCTGCCAGTATTCAAAGAGCGGCGGTTTTGCCGATACTGCTCTTTTCAGTGTCTTCTGCAGATGGTCTGTCCAGGTGTGTTTCATGTATTCACCGAGCGCCTGCTGCGGTACGGATTCCAGAGCTGTATGGCGCGGCGCATTGACCACTATCTCCGGCAGCGCGCAGCTTGTTTCTGCCATCAGGCCGGATTGCTCCCTGATGGCCTGCTCTGTTCCATTGAGAATGCAGAGCGAATCTTTGAGCATTTCAACCAGCCTCACGCCGCTCTTCCTTTCATCTGCGAGCTTTTCAGCGTCCTGCCTTATCTCCACGGTTATCGCCGAGATCAGCTCTATGGCTGCCTCAGCCTCTTCCACGGCAGCTCTCATCGCCCCGAGCTCGGAATCAATGTCCTCCCGCAGCGACAGGGTCATACTAACGAGCCGTTCTATTTCACGCAGTGCTTCAGTCCTCGGCATTTCGCACCCAATCTGTTACTCTGATGGCTTTTCTCTGTGAGTCCTGCCTGTGCTCCGCGGCACTTTCCTCTCTGCTCATAAGCCTGGATGGGATTGAGATTCCAGATTCACCGTCTTTCTTGGGGAAGCGGGGCCTGTTCCTCTGCTCCATTGTCACCCCGTTGTCCAGCAGCGATTCCTCCAGGTTCTCCAGAACGTCGAGACAAAGGTCGCCGGCGAGACCGAATGTCTCTGCCTCCAGATCCCAACGCTCCTGCGAGTGACAGGCGCTCTTGACAGGCCTCAGCTTCACTGCGATGATGTGCTTCCCGCTCTCACTTTCGAAATAGGCTGTCATCTCTTCGAGGTTAATCTCCCTGAGAGGATAGCTGTTCGCCTTCATGGCCATAACGGTAAGCATAGCCGGAGCGGCGAGCTCTGCATCGGCAGTGATAAGTCGAAGCTCTGAATTGATCCGGCTGTAACTCATGAGAGTGTCTGAGAGCTCTGTCTGAAGCTGTGCCGATGTCTGCGCTTCATCAGACAGAGCTGCCGCCGCATCGTCTGTCTCGCCGAATGTCTGTATGATGCTGTGCTGCGCATTCACTGCCACGCTCTCTGCTTCCAGCATTCCGCTCATCTCGCTTTCAACCGCGGATTGAATCTCCCTGATTTTCCGCTCCAGCAGGCTTATCTGCGCTCTGAGTGCCTGCAGCTCCCTTGATTCGGAAGCAAGCTCTGCTCCGATTCCTGCCAGTTTCGATTCCATCGCCTTAAGGCGCTTCAGCTCTGCCGCCAGCTTTTTCTGCAGGGACATGAGCTTCCCACGGAGCCTGCCAAGCTCTTTCCTTCTCTGCGCAATCTCCCCCCGGGCCTTTATCACTGCCTCTTCTTCGACTGACAGCTCATATCTGTTGATGGTGCTCATTTTTCGCCTCCAGACAAGCTTCTCTGAAAGAGCCTTACGGCTCGGTTATCTGATTTCTGCTCACCAGATTGAGATCGTGCGCGTAAAAGATCCGTCCGTTCTCTTCTTCACGGTGCTCTGCAATGAACCGGTGCTGACAGGAGATGCCCTGCCCGTCCGCCAGGGCGCTTGTCTCCTCAGCACGGGCGCCCAACTCGTCGTAGTGGATTCTCCCCTGATGTATCTGCTGCACAAGCTCCTGCGCCAGCGTCCGCCTGTGGTTCAGGCTGTTCACAGTCTCCGTGAGCGAGCGCTGCAGGCCTGCCAGTTCTGCATTCAGGCTCCCGATGCTCTCGCTGCTCTGCCGCATGGCTTCGGTATTCCGGTTCAGCTCGTGCTGCCTTCGCTCTGTCTCGGACCGGAATCTCTGCCTGACTCTTTCAACCTCACCGGCGAGCTCGTTTATGCGCATCCTCGTAGCGGCCCATTCCGCTCTTCCGGCCGCAAAATTGTTCTGCAGGTTCCGGAGCAGCCCGGCCAGCCGTCGGTTTTCACCCTGGGCGCTGTTTATCTCCCTGTCGAGCTCTGCGATCTCTGCTTCGGAGTCTGTGATCCCGCCGTTGCAGGAATCCAGATTCCGCTCCAATGTTCTGATCCTCCCCCTGCTGTGCTCTATATCGCTCTGCAGGCTGCTTATCGTCTGTCTCTGCCGGTCCAGGGCCTCCCTGTATTCCTCTTCAAGCCGAAGCCTTTCTTCAGGGTCATCTGATCTCCCGCGGCTGATTCTCCTGCCCCTTTCTTCCCTGAGATCATCCTCAGCTTCGCGGAGAGACTCCCTTTCATCTGAGTTCTCAGATCTAAGCCGGTGCAGCTCTGACTGAAGCCTGTCTCTCTCCGCCTCTGCCTCGCCCTGCCTGTCGACAAGCGTCCGGATCAGACCCTGGTGCCGCAGCGTCATCTCGAGCTGCCCTTCCAGCTCGTCGCGCAGGCGCCTCAGCTCTGCATCCTGTCTGGCAGCGATCTCCAGCTCCCGGAGCAGTGCTGCCTGTATCTCCTGTAGCTCCATCTGAATGGATGAGGTGCTTATCCAGCCGCCGGTGATCAGCAACTCTCGCTCAGAAGCGCTGCGCTGCGCCGAGAATACGATCTCAGCCTTCCGGATCTGCGTGTCAGAGATCTGCTGAAGCTGGGAGTTGCGACTGCCTTCAATGTCTATGATCTCATGACCGGTTGTGTTGAGGCGCTCTGCCGAGTCTTCGAGCCATCGCCTCTGCATCTCCCGGTCCAGCTCGGACCCGTATCCGGATATCCTGAGCGTCGAACCGGCGATCTCCCTGACCTGCAGGTCGCTATCGTCCAGCGCAAGCGGTATGAGCAGTGAAACCATCTCGAAGTTCCCGAGTCTTCCGAGCGCGCTGCAGATTCTCCCTATCCGTTCTGCTCTCCCTGCTGTATTCTGGCTGCCGGCAGTGAGAGCATGCCACGATCTGCTGATGAGGCTGAACGTGTCACGCTCGCGCGTTTCGCCTGCCATTTCCACGGAGGCCTCGAACAGATCGTCATCTGCGCTGGAAAGGGTCCCGGAATAGTGGCTCATCCGCTCCGGCGGGACGGTTCGAAGCAGTGTGCGCCAGGCTTCCTGACGGGTTGAGAAGCAGTATCTGTCGCTGAAAGCGATATCGTAGAGAAGACAGCGAAGCCTGCCGTCGCCTTCAATCATTCTTTTCCTGGACAGAAGCCACCGCCTTCTCTCTTCAGTCAATTCCTCCCTGGTCGGCTCTCCGGGATCCACGCCGGTCAGGAGCGAAGCGATGAAGCGGAAGGCAGAGCTCCAGACGCTTTGAGGCTGGCTGAGCATTTTTTCGACAGAGAGCAGAGTGCAGATCTCGTCAACTCTGGCCCTCAGACCTGTCAGGCACTTCAGAACTTCAAAGGCCTCGACGAGCAGCTCAGGCTCTTCCAGAAACTCCCTGAAAACCAGATTCAGCAGGTCTGCCGGCTGGTTGTCTCCGGCTGCCGGCCCAAGCAGCGCCCGATGTGCTTCGATATGCCTCTGAAGAAGCACCGGGATCTGGCTCCAGTCAATCGAGCCCTGTCTGAAACAGTGGAGCGCTGAGCCGTATTCAACCCATTCCTCCCTGGTATGCGGCAGCTGCTCGAGCCATCGTCTGAGATTGGCAAGCGCAGCCCTGCGGGCCTCTTTTTTCTTCTGTATATTCAGCAGTTCGAGGTAGACATTCAGATGCTCGACAGTCAGTCCGGTGACTGGCATATCAGAATCGGCGTGAAGGTAAGCGAGCAGCGTGCTTATATGCGTCGTGGCCGTGCGGTATGCCTGGAACTTCCTGTGCCTGCCGAGCCTGCCTGTGACTCCCGATGAGGCGCTGCACCGCTGCCCTGACAGCTCGTTCATGAATCTCACGACTGCCTGTGTAAACTCACCGCCCTGCCTCATGAAGAGAATCCTTCTCGAGCTCGAGACTATCCGGGCAAGATGATGCTCCATGCGCCCGCGGTGAAGAAGAAGAAAGTCTGCAATCGACAGAAATACCGAGGCTCTGTGCCTTTCTGTCTCCATATCGGCCTGGAGAAAGCAGTAGTCCAGGATGCACGAGATGAAGATATCCTGCTCCCTCGGGCCTTTCAGGATCTCCAGCCTGTTCCTGAGCGCCTGTCCTGCATGCTCCCGGACTGTTTCTTCATCGGCTTCGGCGCCTATCAGTATGGCTCTTGTCCATACATCCTGTCCCGGTGCCTGGACCAGCCTGTCTATCGCCTCCATGCGCTCCCGATCTGACGCGCCTGATTCTCTGACGAGTGTCTGAACATATCGTGCAAGCATATTCTTCCCCCCAGGCCGATGTTGTTATCTCGGAAAGAGATTGAAAAATGACATGAGGCAGAGGGCTGCCATCATTGCAGTCAGAGCTATCAGAAGCGCCGATTGCAGCTTCTGCGGTCTCGTGTCTGTAAGGCTTTCCAGCTGAGAGCGGAAGCTGTCGAGATATTCCTTCTGGGACTGAACCATCTGGAGGCACTGCTGCCCCAGCTCTGCCTGCAGCGCCGTGAGCTCTTCGATTTCAGATTCCTGCCTTCTGTTCATGCTGCTGTATGAGCTCTGAATGCCGTTGATCATATTTATATGGCAGTCAATCAGCTCACCTGATCTCTTCTGCAGCTCGGAAGAGCTCTGCTGAAGCTGGACCTGCTGTATCTGAAGCTGGGCCTGCAGTTTCTGCTGATGAGAAACCGTGTCCTGCTGGATCCTGACCGTGTCTTCCTGATACCGGGCAATATCGGCTATTGTCTGCGAGGACTGCTGCACGCTGTCTCTCAGTATGCGGTGAGCGTTCGTCAACTCCAGCACTTTGCTGTTCAGGTTGCCGACGTTCTCACAGAGGCTGCCTTCAAGCTCTCCGAGCTCGCGGAGGCGCTCGAAGAGCCTCTTTTCAATGCTTCTGTGGTGTATCTGCTCTTCGCTCGTCCAGATTTTAAGCTGGTCTGCAAAGTCGCTGTATGATTTATCGATTTCCGCGCGCTGCTCTGTCCATTGCAGGATGATATCCGATGTGCTTTTTACGAGATGGCATAGTACATCGTAATGGTGCGACACCGACTCGCCGACCTGCTTAAGCGGCGCCACTGTCTCTCCCATCTGCCTGATTATCTCCTGGAAATGCCCGTCTTCGCTGAAGCCCATCACCACCGCCTGGAAGTGCTGATGGCTGCTCTGGAGCTCCTGAATCAGCCTGTTCAGGTCTGATGCGGCCCGGGCTTTTATTTCGTCTGCATCTTTCAGCAGCGGCTGGAGCCCTGATTCAATCTCCCTCGACAAGGTGCCGCTTATTGTGGAAGGCATTTCTCGCAGGGATATATTCAGGCTGCTTATTCCGTCGCTGAATTTTTCGTTGGCCGATTCGAAGCCGTTCACTGAATCGGCGATTTTGTCAGAAAATTCCCTGTCGGGGATATGGGCCCTGATCTCCTGAATCTTCTCAAGCAGGTTTTTCAGCCTGTCAAGGCCGATCAGCGAGGCTGAGGCCGCGATGAGCGCAATGACCAATACGCCGATCAGAATGTACTGTTCAATGCTCATAGTATCCCTCCATTCTGCTGAAAAGAGACAGCATGTCGCGAAGATGGCCCGTTCCCTGCCTTTCCAGGCCGGCCAGATAGCTGCCGGCATCAGGCGTCACTGCTCTTTCCGCCATCGCCTCCAGGACAGCCTTGCCCTTCCTTTCAACCTGCAGAGACAGATCTTCAAAATCAGGGCGGGTGCATTCAGGCATAGATGAGGAGAGTATACGGCCCAGATGTGCAAACTGCTCGATTACCAGCCCCAGCATATGAGGAGTGAGGGGAAGGCAGAGCAGTCTCTCCCAGCCCTCGATCCAATCCCGCCAGGCAGCCGGTCCGCCTGATTCCTGATGATTGTGGACTCGCGCCATATTGAGGAAAAACTGATGCTCTTCAAAGCTCATCAGATGCTCCAGGCTGTGCCTGTGCTCTTTTGAAAACAGAGGCGTCAGGTCGTTCCACAGCTTGTTGAACACGAGTGACCATGCGTAGGCCCTGCAGGCCTGCATTGGCCATCCCGGCTCCACGGCGAGATACTCCAGATTGCCTCTGAACCTCTGAATCACTTCCAGGTGATTTCCTTTCCAGTAATCCAGCACTGTAAGGACGCAATGGGCCATTTCTACATAATCAGGGAGCGTAGTGAGATCCTCCCAGAACCTGCAGAGCCTTTTTGAGTCTTCAAGCCTGATTCTCCCGTAAGGAACCTTCAGCATCGCCTTTGTAAAGCCTGTGACAGAGCGGAGCGTCGTGTCTGTCTCCATCAGCTTCTTCCAGCCGTCCAGTGTCTCGGCCTGCCTTCCCTGGTGATCCAGTCTGGAGAGGTAGACCCAATCCCAGCCCATCGGCATGTCTGCGCCGGGCTCAGGAAGATGCTCCAGGATATGCTCTGCCACGCTTTGCCTCTCAGAGTCCTGCGCCACGATGAGAAGCTCGGGAGCGAACGGAAAGGAATGACTGCTGCCAAGCCAGTGGTTCTCGTATTCCAGCAGCGCCGGCCCGGACTTTTTCAATCCTGTGAGAGCCCTGATTCTCCAGGCGTCGGCTTCATACCAGAGCCCGCTGTGGCATGTCGTCTGTCCGTTGCTGATGATTCGATTCGATATCAGCAGAACATCCTGATACAGCTGATGTTCGCAGGCGATTCCGCACAGGGCTCTCAGCATCTGAAGGTCATCGGAATACTCAAAGGCCGCTGTGGCCATCATGCGCTCCGCGTGCCCCCTCAGTCTTTTTGAGGCGAGCATTCCGGACAGTATGTCAGTGAGATCCTCTCTGTTTTTCGGCCCTGCTGACCATCTGTCAAATATCCTGTCGATTCTGTCCTGCATATCATAATGGTCCAGTATTAGCAGGTAGAATCCGTATGCCGATGGATGGCACTCTATCGCGTCACACATTGATTCTGCGGATTTCATTGTCACAGCGGGGTTCAGGAGCCAGTTGCACCAGGCGCGGGCTGTCAGATCGGCTCTTTCATCAGTGCTCCAGTCTCCATTATGCAGGAGTCTTTCCGGAGAATGGGGCTGCTTCAGCCTCTGCATGATTGACCATACGAAGACAGCGCCATCGATTGTCTTTTCAATCTCGTCTGTCAATGTCTCCGTCAGGTCTTGGGAATAGCCGGGGTCCCTGTTCACGGCATCAGCCAGTTTCCGCAGGAAGAAGCCCTTGTTCAGGATGAATGGATAGGATTCAATGAAATCGCAAACCAGCTGGCTCGAGCTTTTTGATGCGCTCAGCACTGCAGTGCGCATCCCGCACGTTATCGAGTGGGCCTTTTCCTGGTTTTCAGGGTCCATCCATATTGTTTTCAGCTTCACAGAGCCCTCCGTGTTATTCAGTCATCAAACTCTGAACCGATGCCGACTGAGTCTCTTCAGGGTGTCCTGCAGGCTTACCGGGACTGAGCCTCTCCAGGGTGTCCTGCAGGCTTACCGGCTATAAAGATTATACCTTTACACAATGACATACAGATGTCACCCCTCTGTTTTCCAATGGTTTCTAATTTGTCAAGGCCGGATTTTCTGCCGTCTCACTCTGTCATTATGAATATAGGGGGAGGAATCCAGTCTTCCCGACCAGGCAGACATCATATCTCCCGGCAAAAATCCGCAGTCTCTACTGATGGCATCGGCCTCTCTACGGTCCCGCCCTGGAAATCTTCACACGGAAGCCCACTGTGTCATCTCCAAGCTCAGGTCTTTTCCAGAAGCGTGCTGTTGTTGTCAGGGACTGAGGATTTTCGGTAAACCACGAGCCGCCGCGCACCACTTTGTGAATACCGGCATGCGGCCCCGGAGGATTGAAGAGAGGGGATCCCTTATAATACTTCTCGTCATACCAGTCACTGCACCATTCCCATACATTTCCCGCCATGTCGTGCAGGCCAAAGGGACTCACTCCTTCAGGGTACGTTCCCGGCTGAGCAGTGCAGCCTTTCACCAGCGCAGTTCCTGACTTTGCCTTGCGGCTTTTTGCTGCTGAGTGGGCTATGCTCCACCGGCATCTGTCCTCATCCCACTCATTACCCCATGGATAGAGCCTTCCGTCACTGCCTCGTGCTGCATACTCCCACTCCGCCTCAGTAGGGAGAGCTCCCCGCACCCAGCGGCAATAGGCATCTGCATCGTTCCAGGAGATTCTCACCACCGGATGGGAATAGCTTTCCGGCGTGCAGCTGCGCTTCCAGTCACCTTCAGCCTTATAGCCTGTCTGCTGTGTGAAGAGCATGAACTGCCGGTTTGTCACCGGATACCTGTAAAGCCAGTAGGCGTTGAGACATACCCTGTGACTGGGCTTCTCGTCACTTGAGCCTTCTCCGGGAGGGCTTCCCATCAGGAACTCGCCATCAGGTATGAAGATCATTGCCGCACCGTCCAGTGAGTTTATCATCCATCTGCAAGACGATGGCAGCGTTGATTCAGAAGAGATGCACGCCGTTGCAATTGCCGCCGGCCTGGTGACAGGAGGGGCTGTCGGCAGGGCCGGGCCGGAACAGACCGGTATACTGGCCTGCGGCGATATTTTCCTTATCTTTTCCAAAGCCCTCCTTACCTCACCGGCACTTCTGAAACGCCCTTCGGGTTTCATCGCCAGAAGAGTGTCCAGCAGATCCTGCCACCTGTATCGCACCGTTCTGTAGTCTGAAATCGGATTCTGATGAAAAGTGAACGGTGTTTGAGATTCAGGATCACGTCCGGTGAGCGCGTAATGCAGGACTGCCCCCATTGAGTACAGATCGCTCCGAGTATCCAGGTGTCCGCTGTATACTTCAGGCGCCGCATAGCCGATTGTGCCTATGGCAGTGCCGGTTCTGCAGGTCACTTCCCGTGCAATTCCAAAGTCAACAAGGAAAAGGCCTTCATTCCTGGAGATCATGAGATTCTGAGGCTTCAGGTCACGGAAGACCAGCGGCGGGTTCCTGCTGTGAAGATAGGAAAGAATATCACATATCTCAACAGCAAGCTCGATGAGAAGATCTTCATTGAATAAGGTACTTCCCGCTATCATCTGAGCCAGCGTCTCCCCCTCGATGAACTCCATCGCGATGAAACATCTGTTCTGCATGCTGAAGAAATCATATATGGCAGGTATCCTGTGGTGCCTGAGACTGAAAAGAATTCGGGACTCTCTCGCGAAGCGCTCCTTCGCCTGCCTGAGCTCCTCGATAGTCGATGCCGTGATTAGCATCTCCTTCACGGCCACTCTATGCCGGAAATTGACATCATAGGCCATGTAGACACGCCCCATCCCTCCCTCTCCAATGAGGCCGTCTATCCTGAATCTGTTCTGAAGCAGGATGCCGTCAGGTATTCTCAGGAAGGGAGCCTGCGGGATTTGAAGCGACTGGGGGTTCTGAAACGACTGGGAGTTCTGAAGCGACTGGGGGATTTGAAGCGACTGGGAACTCTGAAACGACTGGGAGTTCTGAAGCGACTGGGGACTCTGAAGCGACTGGGGGTTCTGAAACGACTGGGAGTTCTGAAGCGACTGGGGGATTTGAAGCGACTGGGGGATTTGAAGCGACTGAGCCCTCAGTGAGGATAAGGCAGCAGAGGCATCCTGGACCTGCGATTGAACACCGGCCTGAAGAGGGGCACAGGCCTGAGACTGATGCAGCATCACACCGCAGCAGGAACAGAATTTTGCCCTGTCTGACACATAATTTCCACATTTTGAACAGCTGCGCTGCATAGACGCACCTCCCACTGGAATTGCAGATCCGCTCCTTCAGTCACCGGGCCGGGGTTTATCAGAATCTTCATATCCCTTTTCTGCTTATAAAAAATCATTCAATTACTTTATAGGGGGACGAATTAAAGATCGGCCTGGGCAAGTGTCTCTTTGAATACATGCTGCATGATGAGAACATAGCGAACCTGCGTTGGGGATTGGAATAGTGCCTGCCCTCGTAGGGGGGGATGATGGAATAGTGGAGTAATGGAATACCAGGTTAATGGAAAGTGCAGGCAAACGCCGTCGTTACAACCACTGGGGCAGGCAGTGTTCCCCATTGACAGGGACAGGTATCATTGCCTCTGAGAGGACAGGCAAACGCCATCGCTACTACTGAAGGGGGACAGGCAGTGTTCCTGAAGAAGTCCCGAGGTATGGGCATCTGCAGAATATGAATATTTTTGGGCTCCCTCCAATGTCCGAAACCAGATCATTCAGCAGGCGAGAACGCCATCAGGAGACCTCACATCAGGCCACGAAAGGGACTTTGAGTCATTTTTCTCTCCCTCAGCATTGTAAGGCCTGTAAAATGCATGCAATGAGGTCTCTTTATGCGCTTTGTTATGAGCTTATCTGGGATCAGGTGTTTTGATTTTTTCTGCCGTATCAGGTATAATTATACTATGGCACTCAAAGAATATTTCACCGAAGAGCCTTTCGATATTCCTGGAATAGACATCCCTTGCTGCACAGGGGATTATATGGATATCAGGGATAACGATCCTTCCTGCATTGCGTGGGATGAAGATACAGTCGAAGGTTATCACTACTGCGCCTGCAGGAGAGTGCACTTCATGAAGGAAGGCGAGCCACTCTGCGACCTGGACATTGTGGACGACTTTACAGAGAAGATATCAACCCGCTCGATAGACAGGCACGATGCCGCACAGGAGGCTGACAGAAAACTGGATGAGATGCTTCAGATGCGCCGCGAGAACGATCTCAGGCTCGGCGAGGTGCTGACCCTTTTCAAAAAGAAGAAGGGCGAGGATAACCTGGGACACCGCTCAATAGGCACTTTCGCAGTCGAGCACCTGGACTTTTCCGGACGTCTGGCCTCGGAGCTGATGCACAACCATGAGATGTTTTCGGCTCTGCAGCTTACTAAAGAAGCCTTCCGGCAGGGAGAGACTTCGAAGAGCGCCCTCAGGCATCTGTCGAAGGTTCTGACAGCTGAAAATGAGGCGGAGTGGCTTTCAAAGGCGCGAAATCTATCACTCAGGGATCTCGAGAGGGCGGTAGATGAGGCTCTCAAAGAAAAGTGTTCGGTCGCACAGGAGGCCGAAAAGGATAACATCAGCCCTGGGAGCTCCTGCAGTGACGATGCCTTCACTCAGTCTGCCCCTGCCGTTCCGTCTGAAGAGAGCGCGGGGACTGACTCTTTTTTCTCCGGAAAAAGGAGTCTGTCCCCATACGGGGTGATGATGTACTTCAACGTGTCCAACAGGCTTGCTCCTGCCTGGGACTTCGCGCTTGAGCATTTCCGCAACAAAGAGCATTACAATGGCCCAATCAGCAGATTCGTCGAAGCACTGCTGGCAGACTACATCACGTCAGGGAAGGGATCAGGCTTCGGAGCACCGGCTCCTCTCGAATCCGGAATGCTCCCGGCGTTCTACAGATGCCATTTGAGAGAGGATGAGAGAGACGAAGAGCTGAGATCTGACTATCCCTCTGTTCCTGATGAAGTCGATCACCACGGCCGTGAAGACGAAGCTCATCTGCACGGCTCTGAAGAAGATGATGGCGATGAAGAGCTGACAGGGCGGCGCATCATCTTCCCGTCTTCCTTCCACGAAAACCCTGATACTGTTGAGGGTCTTGCGGCAAAGCTCATTGAGCTGGGCAGGAACCGTCAGGAGCTCGATGTGGGTATCGGGAAGATTCTCAGAGCAATCGATGACTGGAGTCTCCACAGGATCCTGAACTTCAGGCACATCGTCGAGTATGGGAAGAAGAGATGCGATCTCCCGAAGCCAATGCTGTACAGGCTGATAAACCTTGCCGGTGGGTTCAGGCGCCATCCCATTGTGGAAAAGGCCTTCAGAAAGAAGCTCATATCCAGGGAGCAGGCGCAGCAGATTCTCAGGGTTGTCACTGCAGAGAATGAGATGATCTGGATAGACTACGCCGCCCACGTATCAGTTATCACGTTGAAGGAGGAGGTGGAGCGCTGCGCAAGGATCATCGAATATGACTGCTTTGCCTCAATCTCATATAACATCCTTCCAGGCTTCCGCTACATCACCGACGACAGGTATCACGAGCTCTCTGAAGAGATGAAGGATATACTGAGAACCGGCTCGTGGTATCAGCGTTCTTCATCAGAGCTTTCGTGGCCGGTTGAAGAAAACAGCGATGAGCAGGTGCTGATGGATCAAGATCCCTGCATTGATAAGCCTTGGAAGTACTTCAAGGATATTGATGAGCTGGAGGCATATAAGGCAGAGCTCGCCGGGGCTGTCAGGGGAAACCCCTTGTGTGCGTGCGTCCTGCGTGCTTGCGATACAGGCCAGGGCAGCGCAGGCGGCTCGGGCGTGGACATCGCAGGCGGCTCGGGTGCGGGCTGCGCAGGCGGCTCGGGTGCGGACAGCGCAGGCGGCTCGGGCGTGGACAGCGCAGGCAGCTCGGGTGCGGGCAGCGCAGGCAGCTCGGGTGCGCGTCAGGCAAACTCAGGGCAGGAGACAGAAACCTCCTTGTGTGCCTCGCCTGCAGCGAAATCCGGCACAGCCGCCTCTCCCCCGGGAATCACCTGCAAAGATGACAACTGCTCAGATGGAGCCTGCTCTCATTGCACCGGCGCCAAAGGCAACTACGCCAACAACAACGGCACCAATTGCCTTAACAGCACATTACACAAAGAAGAGACACTGGCGAAAGCCAGGGAAATCTGCACGATGCCTCACGATGCAGACCCTGCAGAGACGTTTCTGATGGACATACTCAGAGACAGCGGCTCCCGACTGAATACCACGCACAGGTTGAAGTGGGGACAGACTCCATTTTCTGTCAGGGAAGAGTCGATTTTCGGGAAAAAGGAGTCAGTCTCCAGGATGACAATGTCAATAAGATTCTTTCTACCTGAAGAGCTCTTTGACCTCTG
>Ga0302251_1000736_pt1 | contig 26068 bp, 25 predicted proteins | sample AAG_RA_Gln_MG_FD_193534 | JGI IMG/M metagenome (GOLD analysis project Ga0302251, IMG submission 193534) | Enriched activated sludge microbial communities from anaerobic digester in WTTP, New Holstein, Wisconsin, United States - AAG_RA_Gln | ecosystem: Engineered > Bioreactor > Anaerobic >...
CCGGCTTCTTATCAACCGTCGCTAATGATTGAATAAGCAATTGCTCAATCACTGCCGTCATAGGTTTATTCCAGGCACGCTTTAACCTGTATAACGTTTTCACCATTTTCTCGCTTAAATCAGGGCTATACATGCTTCATTCACCTCCTTTTCCGGGACTTCAACCCAGATAACTCCATCAATTACCACCCAGTCAGAAATTCCTTCCCAGCTTATTTCTTTCGTTGATTTGTCTTTTTGTATCCACATCAGCAATCACCTCCCTTCTAATAAATCGCTATGTTTTTCAACAAATGCTTCCAGGCTTTCAGATCCGCTTGGCTTAAAACCTTTGGCCAGAAGCTTATACACGTTCTTCATCAAACGCCTTTCTTCCCAAAGAGCGGATAAACCGAATGCTTGCTCCGGCAGGTCCTCAGAATACGTTCTGTACTGCGAATTTCGTGTTTTTGAATACCTTTCCATACAGGCATCTGCGCGTAACACCCCATCCTCAAATTTTTCGTTCTCTCTTTCGTTTTTTTCTTTTTCTTGCCTCATGTGAACCCTCCTTTCTTTTTTCGCCAGAAATGCAAAGCACAAAGATTTGACCTGAAAGGGCGGTCATCTTACGAGGCATCCCCCGGAAGATGAGAAATTACAAAGGAAACTTTTTGAGGCAAACCACAAAAAGGCAAACTTTTGATTTCAGCCTTTTGTCAAGAAGACAGGAACTGCCCGAAAGAAACGAGCGCCAAGCGAGTGGATTTCCTGGGGTCTTTGGGGAAAATTGAGACTCCCCGCAAGGGGCAGAATACTTCTGATGCCTAAAAGCCTTTCCGAGGCAAACCACGAAAAGGCTTTTAGGTAGAGATGAATTTTTTCAAAAGATTTTCTTGTACAAAAGTCAATATTGGGCTATTGTCGGCGAACAAAAAGAAAGAGGGTTACGTGAAGGCAAGAAGGAGTAAAAAAAGAAAGAAAATTTGAGGATGGGATGAGAAGCGCGATAGGGATTGGAACAACAGCAACACTTGATAATTTGCCCTGGATTTAACGCGGTAATATTAACTCTGTTTTAGTTGATCAAAAATATGCTTTTTCTCAAACCCTTTTGCCCTATACTCAATTTTGTGATAATGAATCAATCCTTGATCATCAAGATAACCAAGTGTTATGTCAGCCATTTTGACTTCGTTATCCAATGTCTTAAGATCAAAGGTTTTCAATTGATTTCTTAGTTCGTTAATCCAATTATCAAGATTCATATTCTCTTTCCTTTCTTAATCAGTTTTTAAGAATGCTCGTTTACCCCCAAGCACTTAAAGTTATTTGCGTGCGGTATGCCTGCCGGCACTTTACTCCACAACTCCCTCGAAGGCTACCGCACGCTCTTTCCAATCAAAACCACCCAAACCACCCCTTTACTCACAAAAACCACAAGGCTGGGCGGGGATATTTCTTTTAATTTCAATCCCTTTCCCCCCGTATAGCCGATAGGACAGCTTTAATGTTTTATTTCTTACGCCTCGTAGGCTGCAAGAACCACTTCTTGCAATTCATTTTTTGCCTCAGGCGTTAAGAATTTGACGGTATCATAATACTTACCGTCTCCGGCTAATTGCGAAGGCATAGCCGCGAACAGCCCGCCGTCTTTTTTAGCCATAACCCTGACGCCTTTTATCAAAACCGCATCAGCGACTTTAATATCTACAAAAGCTTTCAAGGCGTTTTCGTCTTTTTCGACTTTATAAACCCTGGCTACTTCAATCATGATTTTCACCTCCTTTCGATTTGTTTTTACTTGTCTATGTAAACCTCCTTTCTTTTGACGACGGAAATTAAAACCCAAAAACTTGAAGCACTTTGTATCAGGCAGACCAGATACAAAATGCGCCTTTTGTCAAGAAAACAGGAATTGCCCGAAAGGAACGAGCGCCAAGCGAGTGAATTTCCTGGCGTCTTTTGAAAAAATTGAGACTCCCCGAAAGGGGCAGAATATTCTGATACCTAAAAAGCCTTTCCGAGGCAAACCACGAAAAGGCTTTTAGGTAGAGATGAATTTTTTCAAATGATTTTCTTGAGCAAAAGTCAGGATTGGGTTATTGTAGGCGGATAAAAAGAAAGGTGGATTACATAACGACAAAAAACGAAGAAAGGAAAAATTGATTGAAGTAGCGGCTATAAGGTAGATAAATCGTAGAACTAAAGATTATTTCTTTTTCTTTTCAAGGGCCTTCCTCATAGATTCAGTAAAAATCTTCTTTGCTTCCTTATCACGCATTATTTGTTCTAAAAGAAATATAAGAATATTTTTTAAATTATTTGCGATTTCAAGACAATCTTCATCGCTTTTTTCATGTAACCCTTCGCTTAGCTGTTCATGTAATATATCTAATGGATTCATTCTCGATGGCCTTAATGAAGCGGGCAATAAATGTTTAACTAAATCAATCTTTTCTTGAGCTACTATTGTCTTTTTTGTTTTCATCAATGCTTCTTTATACTTTTCTTTTTCGCTTTCTTCAATAAGATCACCTATTGAATCTAACAGCTCGTCAATTATATCTTCCACCACTCTTCTATAATATGCATAAGCTCCAATTCCATACCCTTGAGATTCGCATATCAAACCTTTCTTGAAATCTCCCTCAAATTTACCAAGAATCTTGGATAAGTTATTATCAATTACAATATCCCATCCTGGTTCTTGTCCAACCTTTTGAATTGCCAATTCTGGGTCATAAAGAAACTTTATTAAAAAATACCTTTTAAATTTTACACAAGCGCTGCATAAATAAATTATTTCTATCGTTTCGTTAACAATATGCGCATTTGTATAGCCAAAACGATCATGATATTCACTAATCATATTAAAGGTTTGTTCACTTTTACATATATTACAATACATATGAATTGGAACTTTAGGAAGTTCATCAGCTTTATTCGGGTAATCTAATTTAAACTTTCTATAAAGTGGATATTCTTCAAGAAATTTTTTATTTGGCATTTTATTCCCCCTTTGGATACAATTTTCCTGTCCTCCTTATTAACGGAACCGGAAGATAGATCTAATCGCAATTTTCAAGCAGTTTCCGAACCTCATCCGATCAAAGCTAAAGCGTTAATAACAATTGCCATAGTTTATTCATGATTCAATATATGCCTTGCGGCCAAATTACTGAAACTTATATTAAACTGAACAGCTTCGTGCGGAATCAAGACATATTTCCATATCTTCTTTTTGTTTTCTTCAGCGAACTGGGTCGCATGTTTACAATACAACAAAGCCGCTTTCGCTTTCTCTTTGACTTCATCCGATTGCATATCTTTTTGCATTTTAGTTTCAACTATGTAAATCACATTTACCGTCTCAACAACGAAATCAGGATTATATCTTCTTGAATTATGCGCCCACCATATCTCAAATTGTCCATCTGCTGGACGCATCCACTTCAAAACATCGTTATCCTTCTCGAGAATGATGGCAAAATCCTTTTCGGTTTTGGAATCGAATTTATATTTATCATGGCAGGCCTTTTGAAAACCAACGAAGACCTTACTTGGAATAGACGAAGTGGGCTCGATAGTTTCTGTGTAAGGATAAACCGCATCAGCAGTATATTTTGAAAAGTTATGGTCTTTAATCGATTGAAAGGGCAACACCAAGACGTCTTCATACCGAGGTGATTCACAATAGAAATGCTCCATCATTTGAGCATAGATAAACCGGGCGATTTCCCTTTTGTTATATTGAACAACGTTGATTATTTCATCGTTTGCCTTTAAATACGTTTTAAACCTCCCAATAGCCGCATTTGCTAATTTAAACAGAAGGTCAGCCTGACTATCGTAGTCAATCTCGGGCATATGAACCAATTCATTAACAATGATATTGTCGAGCCGGTCTGGTATTATTCGCCCCTTACCACGGATATAGCTGATGCCATCCTCTTGCTCCCTTAGGCGCTGGATTAATATTTCTTCGGAAACTGGCTGATAATTAAGCTTATCCGTCTCGAGATCAAAATCATGGAACCCGGATCGAACCTCGTCCGCTTGCTGGAGAACCATGCGAGGGATCTCAATTATATTCCGGACAAAAGTCTGAGCAACACGTTCATAGACCGCCTCTGCTTCAGCAATGCGCTGTTCGGTAAAAAGCTCAGCCTGAGGCTGGCTGTACAACCGCTCCTTATACTTGGCAATAAAAACCTCTTTTGCCTCCTGCCCTGTTAATGATTCAATACTTTTAAACTGCGTGTTAAGAGATGGCAATATATCAACAATATCCCTTTCGACCTGCAACTGGCTCTGAGCTTTTTGTTTCTCGCTTAAATCCGTAATCGTGTTTATCTCGTGTTCACGCCGAATAAAATCCTGTTCCCAAACCGGGGTAGACGAGACAACTTCCTTGCCTTGCTGTAACTCTTCAGGATCAATTTCAATAATGTTTTTCTGCTTAATAATGGAGTCCGGCTTATTAGCTTCATCGATGATTTCTTGAAACTTGTCATGTGCGACAATAGTGAGGGTGTCGACTTTTGCATCTCCTGTCCGCTTCCCGTAAGGGAGCCTAAGCCCACGACCAATAGTCTGTTCTCGCAGAGTTGTCGATGCCGCAGTTCTTAACGGAATAATTGTGTAAAGATTGGTTACGTCCCAGCCCTCTTTAAGCATGTTTACATGGATAACTATCTCGATACGATTTCTTGTATCTTCCAATGACAATAATTGCTGAATATTTTCTTCCTTCTCAGATCCTTTCTGATTTGAATGGATCTCCATTACCTTGTCAGCGTACCTGCCCTCAAAAAATGAAACGGACTGAATAAGTGTTTTTAATCTGCCCGCATGCTCTGTATCTTTCGCCACGATCAGCACAAAGGGTTTGACCATATCCGTCTTGTTATCTCGTGCGTAAATATCAAGCGCAATTTTGGTGTCTTCATGAATACGGATACCATCTTCTATCTTAATAGTGTCTACTTCCTCAGCAGACAAATGAGATGGGTCAAAATCTTTTCTGGTTGCCACAGCCGGTTCTTTTACGAAACCGTCCTCAATAGCACAGGCCAGCGAATATTCATAAACAACATTCTTGAATTTAATTGTATTGCCGCCTCTTTCTACCTGAGGCGTCGCAGTAAGCTCCAGCCCCAATACTGGATTTAATTCATTGATTACCTGCATGCCTCGATCAGCACGATAATGATGAGATTCATCCATTAAAAGAACGAGATCCTCAAGCCCGGAAAGGTAATTAAAATAAGAGTCGCCTATGTATTCAGACAAGCGCTTGATCTTTGGCTCTGCGCCTTGACGAGTTTCCGCATTGATTTTTGAGATATTAAAAACATTGATCTTCACCTCAGAATGAAAAAGAACCATCTGCGAAGCTTGAAGATAATTATCACCTGTGATCACTCGAGGCGGATTCTGGGCAAATTCACCGATGCCCTTAAAGACATACTTCGGGTGTGCCGGGTTAGAAAAATCCTCTATCAACTTGTTGTAAATCGTAAGATTAGGCGCTAATACGAAGAAATTCTTTATACCTTTTGCCAAATATAAATAAACCACAAAGGCGCCCATGAGCCGGGTCTTCCCGACACCGGTGGCCAAAGCGAAACAAATAGAAGGAAAATCACGCTCAAACTCGGCACAGGTAGGATACAAAGCCTTCACTTGCGAAAGCTCTGCGGCAAGATCAGCACCTTTGCGCAACGACAGCTTTTCAGAAAGAGTATCCAGTATTTCTAAGCTTTTTTTTTGGGGAACCCTCAGGCTCAGCCGGTTTGAGATCATTTGTGCTATTTTATCCATCACGTCTCCTTAAAATAAAGTAGTCTGATCACTACCGCTTTTCCGTTTCCCCTTGGGCGTCTTTTCTTCCTTAGTTCCTGCCGGAACAAATTCTGGTTCATTTTCGTTTCGAGGCATATCGATGATATTTAAGCTGTAGTCTTCTTTCCCAAATTCGCATCGCCCCAAAAGCATATTAGGAATCTTTTTGATCGTGATATTCGGGAACCTGTTTTCACACGCTTTTTGATATGACTTACAGCAGATTAAAAGGCTTTCGTCATCTTTCATCTCCTCGTTAATTCTGTCTATCAACGAGGCGGTGACCATCTGAGTCGTCGTAAAAATATAATCCTTCTCAGTAGATTGCCCCTGCTTCCAATACAGGTCACTACTAGGACTATATTTGAATCCTTCATGCTTGGCCATTGCGGCGGCAAGCATGTCGGCGTTATATCGCTCATCAATAATCCAGTTGTCGTATTTATCCTTTTTTAAAAGGCTAGGCGCAAGCTCGTAAAACTTGAATCCGCCTCCGCCTTTCCAGTCTATATCGTTTGAAATCCCTCCTTGATCCGTACCGTCGCAAACTTTTTTCATGCGAGGCAAACAATGTGTATAGCAATGATCCCCAAGCTCTATCCCAATAAAATTTAATCCAATTTTATTCGCCACAGCACAGGTAGTACCCGACCCAAGGAAGGAATCTAAAACCCAGTCACCTTCATTTGTTACCGCAGATATAAGGGTATAAATTAATTTTTCCGGCTTTGGATAATCAAATGCCTTATCGCCAAACAAGTATTCACTTTCTTTTGTTGCGTCTTCATAAGTCGCCATCTGAAAATGTGCCACACTGAGTAAATTTTTTATTTTCTTCGGTTCCCCTCCACTTTTAATATGATTAGGCCGAAACGGATCTTGACTAATAACAATTTCTTCGTTATTCAAAACAATTTCATTTAATTTATCTTGTGAATATCGCCACTCGCCTTCTAATCTAAATGATTTTTGATTTCTACCGTTCTTAATATAAACATCATCCAGTAACTTTGTGATTATATTGCCACCGGACATGTCTTTAGATTTAATAAGACCATCGGGCATTCTAAAGAGAACGCTACCAGCAGGGAAAGTCAAAACTCTTACGCCATTTCCAGCATTATTAAAAGGATATTTCTTGCCTTTTGTTGTTTCACCAAAAAGAAAATCGGGCGCTCTTGCAATATCCTTTGAGTATGAAATCACATATTCAGTAATTGATCCCATTTTTGATAGAAACGATGGTTTCTTCTTTTTTTCCCATACAAATGTCCCTGTGAAATTCTTTCTCAAAAATATTTCATCACATAAAACTTTCAAATAAGCGCATTCTTCATCATCTATAGAAATAAAAATTACTCCATCATTGGACATTAAATTTCTTAGAAGTTCTAATCGTGGTCTCATAAGCGAAAGCCATTGAGAATGCGCTAAATTATCCTCGTAATGCTCAAAAGCACTTCCGGTGTTATACGGAGGATCGATATAAATACATTTAATTTTCCCTGCGAAATCCTGCTCTATCGCCTTCAATGCCAATAAATTATCCCCATGGATGAGCATATTTTGAGTGCGTCTGTCACCATATGATTTCTCAGGATCCTCGATAAGGACCCGCGGTTCAAGCCGTGGCTCCTCATCTTTTCCGATCCATGCTAATTCCAGTTTTTGTTTTTTCGACATTAACTACCTCCTTAACACATTACCTCGGACGCTGTAAGGGATTTAATTTCAAGTTTCCACATCCGCACTCCCAGCATGATCCTGTCCTATTCTTATTAGGAAATGCTCCGCATGAATCGCACAAGAGCATATCCGCCAAGCCTATAACCTGATTCCCGAAATCCCTCACATCCCCATCTCCCAGCAGAGCGCCGGTCTCCGTGTAATGGCAACCGACATCATTTCGAACAAAAAGCGTGCCATGAAGATTATCCAAACTTCCTTGTAAACAGACCGGAGCATTCGTGCCTTTTACAACACTCAATAGTTTTCTCGTTTTGGAATCAATAGCAAAAAATAATTCGTTGAGGGTGTATTTCTGTATCGGCCGCCTCGGCACACTCAATGCATATTTAAGAACGATTTCATCCAAAAGATGCTCTAATAAGATACCCGCCTTAGATGCGACTTTTTGACGATCAAACGGCGTTTCAGCAACAGACTCACGTATTTCATCGACATAAAATTTGGTACGGGTATGCCGAACTCCCGAATCAGCCGTCCACGGCAATAATTCAATGAGTTCAATCTCACTGCTTTGCTGAACAGGCGATCGATATCTATCCCGCCACGGCCTATAATGCGTCGTAATGATCACTTGAGCGAAATTCTTCGATTCTGCCTCCAGCATCTCTATCAGGCGATTCATATGCGGCTGATCCACTGATGTCAAAACATCGTCCAAAAGCAGAAGGCAATCATCCCGGCCATATTGCGACAACGCAAGAAAAACGCATATCCCTAAAGTATCTAAATGCGACTCACTGTAATATGCCTGCGGAGGCACGGAATCGCCTTGAAAGTTTCCATCAAATTCAAGTGACTCGGATTTCTTTGGGTCGAGATAGAATTTGACCAATCCAATACCTTCGTTGGGATGAACCATCGAATACATACGTTCAACGATTGAAGATATATTTTTCAAGACATCATCGACTTCCTGCTTACGAAGCACTTCGAGTTCCGCTAACAGCTTCTTCGTAAGCTCCACTTTCTTCGCAGACTTCTCCGCTTCCTCTTTCTTCTCCAAATACGTTTTATAGGACCGCTGTATTAAATCCAGCTGGTTAAACTCTTTTTGTTTTTCAAGAGCGATGGTTGTCCACTCGTTAACCTTCCCGAGGATGATGCTTGGATCGCTTAATTCTCCAGCCTGAGCGGTTGGGAATAAAGCCCTTATTTCATCGGCAAACTTGTCAAAAGATTGTTTTTCGGCTTTCGTTTGATTTTCTAGAAGAGTTTTTCTTTGGGATAAAACATTTATCTCATCTTGCAATTTCTTTAAGTCTTTCATCTGCTCAATTCGAGACGCTATCTCGGTCACTATCGTGTTTTTATCAATTTTATTACTACAAACCGGACAAGCCGCTATCGCTGACTGCCGCTCAATGTAAGTCTTGGCTTTCTCAAGTAAGGTTACCAACCCTTCTTTTTCCGATTCGCCTTTCAGCTTCTGTTGCAGATCAGTATTCTTCTGTTTCAAATCTTCATCAGCCTTGGTCAGATCTTTTTCACATTGAGAAAGCTTCTCACTACAAGTCTTGTATACCTCCGCTTTCTTCCAAATCTTCTGCCAATTTTCGTTCTCGGTAGACAGCCGTCCTTTATCAACACCCGCTCGTTCTTTTGCCCACTGTAAAAACTCTTTAGTTTTATCTCCGACTTCCTGCCATGAATTATTTAGATTCGTTTCCTCTTGCTGGTATGCTTTTATCGCCTCATCATAAGTTTTATTGATTACCTTCTGCGCTTCCCTTAAAGCGTCCTCAATCTGCTTGATCTTGGGATATGAGACCATATCCCTAATCTCGTCAAATCGTTCCTTGGGCTGACCGGTAATTATTTTTAATATAGAATCCCTCCGTAATATTTTTGCCGTAGGGAGACCTGACTTAACATCGATATCACCTCTATTGCCAAACTTAGCTGTGCATTTTGCGTTGTTCGTTGTCTCTACCTCGACTTCAAGACTGGACGAATTAGACGAAATCGAATGCAAATATTTATATTTCTGAAGCCCGACACTTTTATTTTTAAGTGATACCTCGTTGTTTTTGTTACATGCGAAATCAATGGCATCCAGAATCGTTGTCTTGCCTGTACCGTTCTCCCCAAAAATTACAAACATACGTTTTCGGGCATCAAGCTCTATCGTGGTCTCGTCCGTAGCTCCCCTGAATTTCTTCAGCTTTATTTGCTTAATTTTGTTCAGCATCTTTTTGTTCCTTAATCGCAGGGAAGCATTCTTTATCTACCAGTAATTCCCAATCTTCGGCTGACACGTTAGCTTTGCCGAGAAAAGCCTTTAACTCATTAACATTTTTACCTGTTAAAAGCTTTTTGCTATCAACAACCTGTATGAAGGCTTCAAATATTTTTTCATCCAATGTTTTGCTCATACGACTTGCCACCTTATTCTAAAAAGCTCTTCAACAGTAGTTCTCTGCTTTAAACGATTCTCGATATTTTCAATTAATGATTCTTTCCGCTCTTCAATAACATCCTGCTCTTCAAATAACCGGGCACGTTTTTCTTTACGCTTTTTCTCAAGATCCTTAATGTGCCTTTGAGCGCTGAGCTTATCTTCCAGTTTCGGGATTTTCTTCGATTCTCGTTTTAATTGTTTTATGTCCCTATCCAATTGTTTAATTTCCGTTTCCAACCCTTTTTTCAGGTCTTCTGCCCATTTATCGAGTTTCGTTATTTCGTCGTCAAAGAAACTGCCATTGCGCTCCTCGATATCAGCGAATATTTCATTCTTCTGCACTTCAAAAGCGTTTTCCCATTCCCGAGGCAAATCGACTGCCACTCCTTCCGCAACCGATCTACCCGGAACCGAAAAAAGACGAAAACATTGCTCATCAGACAATGGGGTACCATCTTCTTTATACCCTACAAAAAGAATATAATTCTCCACATCGAGTGCTTCGACCGTAACTTGGAATACTGCTAATACACCCGATTGATTAACAATGTCCTTAATTATCGTTATTTGCCTACCCCAATTCGTATAATCAAAAGCTATCTCAGCCGGTGTTAGTTTTTCTTTTTTTGATTTCTGGATTATCTCTTTAGCGATCGGATGTCCTAAACGATAGATATGCTCTTTAGCCGGATCAACGCCTTGCCCCATACGATAGGGGCCCGTGGATAACTCTCCCAGATTTTTAAAAGGGTTTTGTTTCAAATTGAAAGAGTAATCATCCTGAGAGAAATCCGCTGATCCATCGAGGGCATATTTCGTTATATCCCACAACCACTGTTCATATTTATTAAGATACTGACGACCTTCTTCCTTACTAATACGGAGTTTCTCGTGAACCTCTTCATCGAGATTCTCGAAAACCTTCTGCCGAGTCAACTTCATCCGCTCGTCAATTTTTTCTTCAAGTTCAGAACGCAATGCGGCAAACTCCGCTTGAATTTCATCGATGCAACGACATTTCTGGTAGATATCTGCGATTCGTTTTTCAAAATCCACCCCGGACTCGATAGAACCAAGAACCTCATCACTTGCGCCGAATACTCCATTGAAAAGCTTGAACTTCTCATCCAAAAGCTCGTAAACTCTTCTGTCGGCCTCGTTCTTCTTATTTAAAAAATTAACAACAACTACATCATGCTTTTGACCATAGCGATGGCATCGTCCGATCCGTTGTTCAATCCTCTGAGGATTCCACGGGAGATCATAATTCACAACCAAAGAACAAAATTGCAAATTAACTCCCTCAGCCGCAGACTCTGTCGCAATCATGATTTCAGCTTGCTCTTTAAAACAATCTACCAACGCCGCCCGCTTATCCGCTGACGAAGACCCTGAGATTTTATCTGTTCCCTTGTTTTTCTCTAGCCATGCTTTGTAAATAGCTTTGGCACGATCGTCGTTATTCGTTCCGTTAAATAAAACAATCTTATCTTTATATTCGCTCTCCGAAAGAAGCCTGTACAAATACTCTTGTGTACGCCTTGATTCGGTAAAAATCAAAACTTTACGCTCCGCACCGAGTTCTTGTGCCTTTTTAAATCCCATGCTTAAAGCCTTAAGCAATACTTTCCCTTTGGCATCATTAGTTATACTCTCCGCAAGCTGGGTATATTCTTGAAGATCTTTGATCTCATTGCGTACAGCCTCGACCTGTTCATCGCTTAATACGGCATCCGCTTGTTTACCATTCTCTTCTTCCCATTCATCTTCTGTTTCGGCAAGCTCCTCATAATTTTCCGCAAGCTCCTCTTTTAGGCTCTCCTTAATCCTAGAATCTTTTTTCAACACGGTTTCAAGGCGATCAACCAGCGATCGCAACGTTTTGGCAATGGCGTAAGAAGACGATGCCAATAATTTTCTTAATATTAGCGTAATTAATTGACGCTGGCTTGTCGGTAAAGCATATAAGGCGGGTCTTCTCAAGTATTCAGAAACTAGATCATAAAGACGCTGTTCGTCATCACCGGGCGTAAATTCCTGTACCAACGCCAAGCGATTTGTATAAGGAACATATTCCACAACCTGTCTACGAAGAGTTCGCTGACAAATTGGTTTTATCCGTTCACGCAGATCGTTATAAACATTCTGATCGGAAATATTAACAAACTGCTCTTTAAAGCTCTTTGTGTCACCGAAGATATGTTCATCAATAAAACTAGCAAGGCCATACAACTCCATAAGAGAATTTTGAAGAGGCGTCGCAGTAAGAAGGACTTTAGGCGACTTATCAATTGAGTCCCGTATTGATCTGGCAATCTTGTTGTCTGACCGATAAACATTCCGCAAACGATGCGCCTCATCAACAATTACCAGATCCCACATAACCTCACGAATTTTGTCTTCTTTACTTCTCGCAAAATGATAAGAACAAATGACAATTTCTTCTCTTCTATCGAGAGGGTTATACGCTCCCTGTTTAAACTCTTTATTAAATGACGCTGTTTCCAAAATCACCGAAGGCAGGAAAAACTTGTCGAGCAATTCCTGCATCCATTGTTTACGTAATGAAGACGGAACAATGATGAGAATTTTTCTTTTTCCTTCAGCCCATTTTTGAGACAGAACGATTCCAGCCTCAATAGTCTTACCCAATCCCACTTCATCAGCAAGAAGAACACCTCTTGAAAAAGGCGACCTAAACGCAAAAAGCGCCGCATCAACCTGATGCGGATTAAGATCAACCTGCGCATCAGCAAGAGAAATCATAAGTTTTTGGATGCTATCTGAAGGACAGCGTTTTGTTAACTCATGAGCAAAATATTTTGCGTGATATTTTGTTAACATTTACTTCTTTCACCCCGCTTTCCTGTTTTTGTAAAAGGATATGATTTTGACCACCGATCTATATCATCTTTACGGAATCACCACTGCCCACTGGACACCAGATTAGGAAATCACTCACGGCGTAAAAAAATGGTTTATCCTGCCGTTCCATTGCCGACAAATTTCCGACATATTGCCGATAAACTATACGCCCTCGACCAGTTGAGCTGTATCTTCCACTATCAACCAATCCACCTTTTCTCAAGAGAACTCTAATTTTTTAATTATACCACTTTCAATTCAAAATGGTAACGGATTTAAGGATATGGAGATATATAAAAATTTGGTGGAAATTTGAAGATTGGGATTAATATTTTGTAAATATGGCTTTTTTAGGGGGGAAAATTACTGACTTTGGAACTATTATTTTTCTTTTCATAAGAACTACTTAATTTTTAAAATTGACTTGGCAGTAGTTATGAACTCTTTTGCTGCCTTTAATACCGCTTCAGCACCTTCTTTTGTAAAGTTCCCATGATAATCAGCATCTTCGCGAAGCACCATCGCATCGTGGAACTCTGAGGTTAAATCATCAGATAAAAGCCCCGCATCCACAAAAAGGCTATTTAAAGCAACGAGAAGATAGTAATGGCTTTTTTCACGGTATCCTTTTGAATAAATCAAGGCTCTGGCAGAATGAAACATCGAATAGTATCCGGTTATAGTCGCGTATTTGTATTTCTCGCTCTCAAACCGGTTAAGAGCCTCTGTTAAGTCGTTTTCTGCCTCCTGGAGCTCGTTTTTTACTTGCCGCTTTCCTTGCGCAAAACGCAATATCCTCTTTTTTTCTATAGCCTTTTGAAATTCAATGTTGTTCATTGTTTAGCCTCATAAAGAATTATACCGCTTGAAACCTGTTTATGAAATACAGGATTATCCCTTTTTAACCCGATAAACTCCTGGGGACTGTTAATTATGTATTGAAGCTTTTCCTTAAAAGGACTCTTATAAATTAGGGCCTTGACGCTCTTAGGCTCACGGCTAAGAACAAACAAATCTATGTCGCTTTCCGAATGATTAGTACCTGTTGAAGAACTCCCATAAAGAACTATTTTCAAAGAAACATCTTTAAGTTTCTCTACTAACGGCCTGAGGTAAATAAGATTCTGCGTTATTTTTAATTGCCTTATCATTGGATCATCGAGAGTTACATAATAAAAATACATCCTGCCTCTTTTTTCTCTTCCAATAAGGCCTGTTTCTAATAAAGTGCGAAGCGAATAATTAGTAGCTGCCCTGCCTACTTTAGTAAGCCTTGAAACCTCTCTATCGTAAAATCTCTCCTCCGGATGTGACAAGAGAAAACCTAAAACTTTTTGCGCACTCGTACTGTATAATATCTCGGTTAGCATACAATCCTCAACTTTCTAATATTTTGGACACAAGTCCATTATATTGACTTTCTCATAAATATCAATATTTTCTTAGATTCTCTAAAATGTGCAAATTACACACCTCTTACACAACTTTTTATATTTGCAATCCCAATTTTAGAAAGTCTTTCAACCCGCGCTTATATTGTTTTAGAGCTTTACTATATTTCGCCTATAAGCGAAAAACAATCTATAACGAAATATACCATATCTTCCAATTTCTGGCGAGTTTTATTCACAGAGGAATCAAAGAAGTAATCTGAGTTGTAAGGAATAGTTGTACAGGTTAACTGTGCCGGACGATTTAAGTTTTCGCTCCTTATAACGCTAAATGTCAAATGTATGATTAGAATCTTTTTACTACTCTTCTTTATTCTGGGATACAGGTAAGTACATTTCCTTCTGCCCCTGGGTTTCAACGTCATCACTGAAATACGAAGTAGTCCCATCATCGTCTATTATGGTATTCAGTTTTTCCTTCTCAGACTCTGATAGAATACCAGCCACAGCTTCGTTATAATCTCTGTAAATCTGGCGTTCTTCCTTAAATCTTTCCAGTTTCTCTTTCAGGTAGTCATAATCCCGCTGAAGCACTCCCCTTTGCACGTCGTCCAGACCCGGCGCGCGCATTGCCTCCAGCAAATCATCCATTGCCTGTCTGTATTTAGCAATGGTTTTATAATAAGCGATATCCGAAGAGATCTTGGAAACCGCGATATACTGCTTAGACTTGGGCATTAAAGCTATATCTCTGATCTGCTCCTGCGTTACCGGATTATTTGGCAAGGACAGTTCTTGGAGGGAATCCGAAGGTATGCTCTTGGAACTAACATACTCTTCCAGAATAGAAAACATCTTCTCGGAAGTATCTGTTCTAAATTCATCATTTACCTTGTAAATAGATTTCTCCCCCTTATTATTTTCAATCTGGGACGCGGTAATGGTGGTTTCCCCGACAACGGAACCGATAAACTCTTTTCTTTCCTGCGGAATATTAATTTTATTAAAGATATCCGAAAGCACATTTATTTTGCCCCCCTGGGCCAAGGAAATACCTTTGGCATCTTTCAGGAAGGCAAACGGGTCCTTACCTTCTTTACATACTTTTAAAGCGCTGTCAATATCCAGGCCAGCGGCAACCTTCTCTTTGACGCACTCGCTTTCGCTTTTCTTCCTAAGCTTGTCCATGTATTCGCCGGCCGCCTTCTCAATATCCTCGCACTGGGCATACCGCAGGCCCAAACGCATATTAGTCATAGCATTAAAATGCTTGATGATATCTGCCAAGGTCGGCGAAACATACTCTAAAAGCAGCATCGGCGCCGCCGCTATCGCTTCGCTTGCTATCCCTTTTAGATAATCTGCCAACATCTGCTCCGAAAAAACGCTGTTAAAACTGGCGGCAAGGTTAAACCCGCTGCATCCTTTTGAGCCGCTGACGATAGAATACCCCACTTCCGGGTCATCAACCGGCACTGTCGGCCGATAATCAATTCCTCCCCGGTAATAGAATCCGGACCTATCCTCGGAAATAGCGTTTTGGATGCTATAAGTACTCGTAGCATCCTTAGAAAAGATATCCGCGTAACCCGTGTTTCTTAATAGCAAAACTAAAATCAACGAAATAATGGCTTTTTTCATTCAAACAGTTTTAATATTTTGTCTTTTCCCACAAAACCCGAGAGAAAATATCTCTGGTTCTTCCGGTTAAATACCGCGATAGTCGGGTACGAATTAACCTTAAAAAGGCTGCTCATACCCTTATCCTGCCTGACAGAGAACCCGAATCCCTCTAATTCCCGGTCGGAAAACCCGTTGGCAAAAGCTTCAATTCTGATTTCCGGATGGTTAAGGTAGATATCTTTTATTACCCGGGACTCTTTTTCGCATGCGGGACACCCGTTTAACATAAAATAAAACAGGTAATTCACCCCACTCTTGACATCCTGAACCCCGTTAGCGTCGCCCGCAGAACTATCCTCAAGTAAACTTTTTACTTCTTTCATAGATCCAAGCTCCTTTGCTTCTTTGACAAGCAAATCCTGGGCAATGATAAACTTTTTAATCCTTTTCAGGTTCCAGCCTAAATATGCCTTAGCGTTCTCCTGATCAGGCTTTTCCAGGAAATCCCGAACTTCCTTAGGCGGAAGATATATACTTACCTTGCCGGACGGACTGATGATAGGTTCAGCCCATTCATCGACGATGATTTCCGGCGATTGTTTATTCTCCACCTGTTCGGGATATTCCAACGCCTTCGCCGCCTCAAAGAACTCAATCCTGTCATACTCGAATACGCCTCTTGCCTGCGCAACCGAAAAGTGCGATAAAACCGTCAAAAGCAAAAGTATATTCCGTTTCATTATTCAAGGTTTGATATAGCCGCGCTCAAATCAGTCTGCCCCGTAAATTTAACCTGCTTACCGTTATAGCTAATCACATAGGCCGGTGTCTTAGAGATGGCGAATTCTTTCGCCAAGCTGCCGCTCAAATCAATGCTGAATTCAATCCCGTTGCTAAAAAACTTCTGTTTTCTAAGCAATTTCCCCTTGAGATTATTCATTTCACCGACAATCACGCCTTTGACTTTCCAGGCAGGATTATCCCGTTTGAATTTAACCAAAACGTCAACCGCGGCATCAGAAGAATCGCTAAGCAGATCAATGAATAAAACAATTTCATTAGCGTAAGTATTCTTTTTATTAAAATTATTGGAAATTGTTTTCTCTATTGCCGCAACTTTCCCGCTTAGATCAGGATTCAGGCTTAACGAATCGCTTTTACATGCGCTACAGGGGTTTTCCGCTACAACCGTTTCTTTTTCATCAAAGAACCCCGCTCTTGCCAAGCCCGAGGATAGCAATAGAAATAAACTAAAAATCACGATTAATATACGCAGCATATTCGCCTTCGCCAATAAACCCACAGATATTTTCCGGAAGTAGAGAGTTTCCCAGACTCCCAGCTTATCGGATTCTGCCCTATCTTGATGCACCCGGATTGGGCAGGATAGATTAATTCCAGCTTATCGCTTTCAAAAGAAGGGACAAAACCTGTATTCTCCAGAACAATATGAGCAATGGAGCCTAAAAGCGAGGAGATGCTTACAGCCCGCACCGCCGCCACAGCGCTTCCCACAACTTCGCTTTGATGCGTAATAAAGCCGCGCCTTGGATAAGTCGGCCCCCAGAACCCCATACATAGGTCATCCAGGAACGCGCCGGTTACGCTACAAGTTAAACCGCTTGCCGCTGAAGCCATGCTTTTAGGATGCTTTGCCTCCATTGTTCCTACCCGCCATTCCAAAGAGTCCAATTCAGAAAGATATTTGACAAAAGAACCCGTTGAAAGCTCATCAGGACACTCTGTATCTATGAACGACATAATCTCCTCTCTTAGAGGAAACTCATACACATGCGCTTCGTTAAATTGCAGATTGGTCCCGGATAACTTTGCAGAACTGGATCCGCTTGAAACAGGCATTGCTGATTGCCCCATCCCTGACATAAGGCTTTTAGCTGCCTGCCCTGCGGAATCAGCGATAACCGATTTTAATGATTCGATCACCGTATCCCCCGGCCGCTTGACGGTCTCAACAAGCAAAGCCGGTTCCCAATACATAATCACGATCCCGGGGGTATCGGGAGGCTTAACGCATACCCCGATTACCCGAAGGTCTATGCAATTCCAACTGACCAAGCCCGCAATATCGCTAATCTCTAAAGCAAAACTTTTTCCCGACAGGAGAAAAAGGAGCAATAAAATAGAACTGAAGGCCCACCTGACTAAAAACGGCCTAAACACAAAACAAGTTAACTTCATCGTATTCTCATAATAAAACATAGGGCATAATAAGGGCCTAAGTTGTTATGCGGCCTTCCTCCCCCGGCACTGCTGGTACTTGAGTTCCTGGTCCCGGTACACAAAGGAGAGCTGTGTCCATCATACCTGCTGGGGAATATCGGCTCATTATAGGTATGCGAATGCGCGGGCATCTCATCAATGGTCAAGGTATGGTATGCCTCCCCGCCGGTTTTAGTTAAACTACCGGAAACGCCCGTCATCGCCACGCCGCCGTAATCCTGTCTTGCTCCCACCACGAACCTATCCCTTAAATCAGGCGTTCCATTACTCCCGTTACAAAGCTGCCAGCCGCTGGGGATAGAAGCAACAGTCCCCGACCAAAGAACGATTGCCCCTATGGAAAGCGAGTCGTTTTGCACGCTCCCCGGGACAGGCAGAGTACTGACGACGACAGTTCCGGACACGGAAGCCGCAGGCAAATCCCTTGCCACCAAATTCGCCCATTCCTGGGGCACGCTGGTGGAAACCGTAAAAGAACCGGAACCGGAAGAAATCGAATACGCGTTTTGCCAGGGGTTATTAGCAACCCAGACAGGATTCAGGTACCCTGCGCTCTGCAGGGCTTGAAGACTGCCCGGCCAGGCATTGTTAGCCACATAATACGCAAGAGCCGCCTGCTGTATTACGGACATCTCCAAAGCGGTCTTTTCCCCGGCTTTGACCTGTATCCTTTTAATAAAAACAGGGGTAATGGCTGAGGTAAAGATAGCCAGAACCCCAAGGACGATGCACAATTCAATAAGGGAAAAACCCTTTTTATTCCTTGTAGATGTATTTTTTCTCATATTTCAACTTCCAGGTTCTTATTTCCGGGGGTTTGGTGATACTGACCAAATCATTATTACCCTGATTTGTAACCACAACCCCACTGCCATAACTTTTACCGCTAACCAGGCCTTTTGGCAAAAGCGTCGATACCGATAAACTGAACGCATTTGACGTGATTATATATGCGTTGCCAAAAGGATTAACAGCTGTTGATTGCTGCGTCAGATAGCCGGGGCGCAGGTCGGCTGAACTTGCCGGCCAGGCCCCGTGCTCGCTGTAATACCCACTACTTGCGACAGCTATCGCATTCAGTTCTTCGATTACCCTTTGCGCTGAAGCCGCCTGCCGTATTTTTGCCGCAGAACAAACAACTGCGACAAGAAATACGCTTGCCACTATAAACACGAGGCTCAGTTCAGCCAAACTAAAACCCCTCCTTTTCAAAACGTTACTGTCCATGTGCCGGATGCATAACTTGTCGACGCCGCGCTGTTGACAAACAAAACCGAAAGCCGCGATGCCGCGGAATTACCTACTCCGGTCAGCGAAATATCCACCTTACCGGTATCGGTATTCGGGGCTACAGCGTAATTCCCTCCCCAGGGGTTTGAACCTGTGGCATTAAAACTCGCCGGCAAATACCCCAAGGACTGCAACCCGGAGATAGTTATTCCGCTGTAAGTCATATTCCCGGACGCGATATAACTTTCCGCAGCGGTTCTTAAGGACTTGACCGACTCTGAAGCCGAATGCACCTTGGCATTCTCCCGTACGCCGCTGGTCAACCCCACCGCCATGATCATGACCGCCACAATGCTGATAACCAAAACCAGTTCTATCAGCGTGAACCCTCCCTTATTCCTCATTTCTCCCACCTCCTTTTGGTTAAAATTTTACATTGCCTCCCGCGATACTCGAAAGATTGCTGTAAACCGGAATAATAAATGCCGAGACAATAAACAATAATATCCCGGCGCAGATCAACAAAAGCGCCGGTTGAATAAGGCTTAAGATAACCCCGATACGCCTTGAAACCTTATTAAAGTAATACCTGGAAAGATTCTGTAAATACTTGTCAAGCGCCCCCATCTCTTCGCCCTTTCTTACCGAATAGTAGATAAAAGACGGGAAAAACCGGTCTTTTTCTAAAGCCTGCCAAAAGCTTAATCCGCTGGAGATACAATCGTTAAGCTTTTGAATCTTTTTGGCTAAAAAACAATGTGCAGTCGTCTCCTTGATTAAACTTAACGCTTCGGCAATATTAATGCCGTTTCTCTGCAATACCGCGAGGTTTGAGAAAAACGCGCTGAAAGATATATCTTTGGCAACCTGGCCTATCAGTGGAATTCTGTAATAGAAAGCGGCTATCCTGTCGTTGCGGCTTTTCTTGAATCCTGAAAAGGCAAAAACCGCGGCACCCGGAAGAAGTATCCAGAGGAACCAGAAGTTCTTCAGGAAATGGCTTAAGATTAAAAGCAGCCTGGTTGAAAAATAACTATTGTTTGTTACAGGCAGGAGTACTTCTAAATGAGGGATTACCTTAAAAGAAACATAAAGCATTATTGCAATCAGCATACAGAACACAACTATAGGGTAAATCACCGCGCTCTTTAACCCACGCAGAAATTCCGCTTCCCGGGAATAATACCTGGCTAAATCCTCAAATACCTGTTCAAGAGATCCCGACTTCTCGCCGACTTTAAGCATATTTAATACCAGCCATGGGAAAACTCCTGTCTTCTCAAAGGACTTCTCCAGTGAAAAACCGTTAATAAGTTCCTGGCCGATACCGGATAAGGCTTTAGTCAAAACCGGATCAACAGTTGATTCCTGTAAAGCGGCGACCGCTTCATTTATACCAATCCCTGCTTTCAGCATATTTACCAGATCCTCAAAAAACACCGCCAGCGTTTGCGGCTTAACGGTTCTTTTCTCTAAAACAAACCTCAATGAATGAAGAAAATCCGCTTCCAGGGATAAAATGTAATATTTCTTCTCCATTAACCTCTTCCTTACCTCTGAAGAAGCACCTTGGTCTATACCGTTAATTTCAGTGCCGGTTTCCGATAAGACGCTGTATTTGTAATACATTTATCCCGCCACCCTCATTGCCTCTTCAAAAGAAGTTACTCCTTCACTGACGAGCCTTGCCGCGTCCTGTTGTAAATCCATAAAGCCTTTTTCTTTACTCGCGCGCCTGATGCTGTCTAATTTCCCAAGGCCGACCAAATCACGGATATCATCGCTAAATTGCAGCACTTCGGCAATTACGGTGCGTCCACGGTATCCTCCCTGGCAATGCGGACAGCCCCTGGCTCTGTAGACGTGGATTTCGCTCTCTTCTTCCTTAAAGTAATTCTTAAAAGATTGCGGCACGTCATCTTTCTTGACAACGACGCGTTTCCTGCAGAATAAGCAAAGCTTGCGGATCAGCCTTTGCGAGACAACGCAAAGAATACTGTTTGCGATATAAGACAAATCCACGCCTAAATCGTGCAGACGGTATACCGAATCCACGGCAGTGTTTGTATGCAGCGTGGATAAAACCCTGTGCCCGGTAATGGAGGCGCGTATCGCCTCCTGGGCCGTATCGGAATCGCGGATTTCCCCGATCAGGATAATATCCGGGTCATGCCTTAAAAAGGCCCTTGCGGCATTGGCAAAGGTTATCCCCTGTTTTTCATTAATCTGCACCTGGTTTATAAGCGGCATCTTAATTTCTACCGGATCCTCAATGGTAATGACCTTAGTGGAAATAGCTTTAATCCGGTTCAGGATGGCATAAAGGCTTGTGGTTTTTCCGCTTCCGGTAGGACCTGTGATGATGATAATGCCGTGCGGCTTGGCAATTACCCCCTGTATGGCCTCAAGGTGAGTTTTGTAAAAACCCAGGTTCTCCAAAGAGATCAGGGTCTTGTTTACATCCAAAAGCCGTAATACCAACGCAGGGCCGTGAATGGAAGGGATACAGGATACCCGCACATCCACCGGATGTTCGGAATAACGGTGCTCAAACCGCGCGTCGTGAAACTTATGAAAGTCGCTTACGGTGATCTCCGCCCTGCTGAACACCACATTTATCAGGTTATTGTGCATCTCTAAAGGAATACAAAACTTAAAATAAAGTATCCCGTCAATTCTAAACCGGATCGCGCTTATTTTCTCTTCCGGTTCAATATGGATATCGGTCGCGTTCTGGATAATCGCATCGTCAATAAGCTCATCCAACAATTCCTTGAGTTCGTTGCCGACAATGCCGGTTTCTTTAATTCGGCTGATTTTTCTTTCGATCTCCCTGATCTTCTTCTGCTTTTTAAGCAGTTCCAAGTGAGAACGGATTACGCTTTCGCTCCCGATGTAACACTCTTTTCCGCGCAAACCTTCGCTTGCCAGAAAATCGGTCGCCTCGGTATCAAAAGGATAGGCAAAGACAAAACTCAGTTCATTATCGGCTTCCACAGGAAGAAATACCCGGTCCAAGAGAAAATCCAATCCTATCTTTTCTATTACCGGGATGTTCAAGACATATTTCTTGTTAAAATACCTCCAGCCGACTTGCTTGCTTAACGCTTTGGCTATTTCCTCATCGCTCGCGAAGTTATAATGCTTGAGGATACGCCCTAACCTTTGTCCCGGGCTGGTATTCTTTTGGATAGTCAGGGCGAACTCAAGCTGCTCTTTGCTGATCGCCCTGGCGTTCAAAAGGATATTTCCGATTCCCTGTACAGGCATTTTTAGTTTATGAAGTTAAGTTTAAGCATGCTTCCGTCAACTTGCCTGAAAGCAACCCCCGAAGGTTCAATCCCTTCCACGGTTAATTTTGCAGCGATGGAATCACCTTCTTTAAAACTGTACGGGACGCCTTTGAGGCTGATCTGGCCTTTTTTCAGATTATCCGTTATCACCAAAAGCAGTATTTTTATGTCTGCGGAATCCACTAACGGCTCTTTTACCGTCGGAACAAGCGGGTCAGCACCAGAGGCGGCATCAGTCTTGATTTGGGGAAGGACTTTATCGATCTCGAATATCTCCTTTTCCGCCTGCTTTTTCTTTAGCAAAAGATCACTTTTCTCAAGGTCAAGCTTGATCACTTCAAGTTCCTTCTGTTTATTCTCCAACACCTCCCGATAAGCTCTTATTTTTTCAAAGTTCTGTTCAGAATCATCCGCCGGCGCCGTTTCTTCTACAAGCGCCTCAACCTTGCCTGGAGTTAAAGCCTGAGGAAGAATTTTATCTTCCTGCGTTTGAGGCTTTAGATTGTTATCGATTTTATCAACCGCCAAAAGATTGTCCTGGCAATATGCGTATTTAAACCCGGCTACGAAGATAACCAGCAATAGAAACAAAATCTTTCTCATTTTAGCTTTTCCTCCTTCTCTAAATTCCGTAAAGCCGCAGGGTTAGATTAAGGGTATTCTTTTCCAGCCGCGCCTCCAAAACATCCACGGGCATAGATTTAAACATCTTATAAAACGCATTCAACAGATAGACATCCTGCTGCTTCTTTAACTCAACCCGACATAAAACATCAACGCAGCTTATCCCTTTATATTGTGATTCTTTAAAGAACTCCCGGATATTCACGAGATCCTTTGCGCCGAGTATCTTAACTTCGCAGCCAAGGCGGTAATAAAAAGAAATCTCTTTCGCGCGGTTAAATAATTCCAGATATAATTTCTCCAGCGAAAGAGGCTTCTCGCTTTGATACCGGGACAAAACATCCTGTTCCTTTCTAACCGCGCTGATAGCCGCGGTGGTTCTCTTTATCCCGTCATTAAGAACGCGCGTATCCGCGGCAAAGTTGCATAACAAAACCAGCAAAACGGAAATCAGTATCCAAAAAAGAAAAGTTATTATTCGCATAATCTTTAAAGGTTTAGAGAGCAGGCCGGCGGCTTCCGAAACAAGCCGGGCCGGCCACTCCGGTTTTAACCGCTATTTTTTGGGATCCTCCTGAGTTCCCTGTTCAGCAGCGGTTTGGTTTTGCTTAGAAAGAAAATCAATCTTTTCATTATCCAGGAATATACATAAGTCATCCTGCCCTTTCTTTGCCCAAGACCCCCTTACCGGTATACCGCAGACCTTGCCCACAAAATACTCGTTATGCTGCTTGCTCACCCTGCGCGTTATCTTCCCAATAATAAAAGACACCCTGCACCTCCTTTGTTTTAGATAATATCCAGGGCCACCCTTAGCCCCGGATTGTCTTTTAGCAGAATGTTCTCTATCCTTGCATGCCTGAAGGCCGCGTTCAGGCTCATCTTGGTAAACGGTTCATCTTTCGCCTCCAAAAACACGATTGCCTCAAACCTGTAGCGGCCGCCAGGCATACCTTGAATAACTGCCGACTCAAGCGAATATTCAGGAGGCATTGACTCAATAAACAAACCCAGCAAATAAGGGAAATCCACCTTTTTTCCGTGCTTTAGGATATCTTTATACTTCTCCCGGCAGGCGCGCTTTAATGCTTCATTACAGGAAGCTTCTTCAATTTGTAAGTTCTTTAAACGCGCGGAGGCGGCCTTGTTTACGCCCAGGCTTCCTAAAAACATAACTACCACCCCTGCCAGAACGCCAAGCATTACAAGAAAACGGGAAACGCGCTTCCGGGCCTCTTTTATCCGCCTTAAGCGGATAAACTGCTCAGGCAGCATGTAATGCATTGAGAATTCCCCATGTTTCAGTCCGCTTAACGCCGGATAGGGATCCTGCAGAAAAACAATATTCTCTTTTGTCTCCAGACCGTTAGAAACGATCTCATCGATTATCTCTTTGCTGTTGGTAACTATCTGAAAACTGATTTCCGCGCCAAGTTTATTTTGTGCCCTGTAATTCTCCCGGCTCCTAATTAGCTCCCTGGTAATCTGCCAAGGAACTACTGACAACGGCCGCGGAGTGGTAAACGCTTCCTTGTTAAAGATCGTAAGCAAGACCTGGTTGCCTAAATGATCCAAGAAAATTATTCTCGCCTTTTCGCCGGATATATTGTTATTTCTCAGGAACTCCCTTAAGGCTGCCGCGTATGGCACTACAAGCCGGACATTCTCTACCCCAAGATATTTATATACTTCGTTAATCTTCCGTTTTTCAGCGGCGACGACCTGGAATAAGTTCTCCGCTATTTTCTCCGACTGAACCAGGTATTCTCCGGAAAACGCCGAAGCGATAACCTCATCTTTTCGATATGGCACTTTTTCAGGGGCCGCGACCTGCTTTTGCAGTGTCTCTATAACCGCGACCGAAACGTCCATTGGCACCCCTTTAAGAATTGCCAACGCTTCACTTTTGGCCGCGACGCCTGTTTTCCCGTCTATATCGTAATAAATATCGTTATCAAATATTAAATAGTTCATTTTTACAATATTTTAGGTGTTATGAAGATTACCAGCTCTGTCCTGGTATGTGTTTTACTCTTATATTCAAAGAACCTTCCTAAAAACGGTAGATCACGCAAAACGGGTATGCCTTTCTCAATATTATTGTCCTTAGAGGTAATTAAACCGCCCACCGCGATGGTTTCACCGTCTTTAATCTTAACCAGGGTATGCATGGACTTTGTTGAGGTCTTGGGCGCTTCAATGGTCGTGCCGGATCCCATATCAATGGTTCTTATTTGATCCAATGTCGTCACCACAGGAGTAAGCTGCACCAGGATCTGCTTATCCAGTATGCTTGCCATCAACCTTAAAGAGACTCCCTCCTGAACCTGGTCAGTCGTGGCGCTGGTAGAAGCAATACCGGCCTGCGTGGTGGTAGTAGTGGTATCGGAGACATAGCTGGTAACGGTTCCCACCTGAACCATGGCTGCCTGGTTATTTAGAAGCATTATCTTCGGCTGCGAAATCACCTCAACGCGCCCTTGCGCCTGAAGCGCTTTAATAAGCGCGCTTAATCCGCCGGAACCGGTCCCCGAATCGGCATTCGGGCCTGTCGCGGTAAGCGTAAACAGCCCTGTAGAAGCAATGTTCTGCGCCGCAAAGTCGGAAGATAAACTCACCTGCTTTATGCCCCCTATGTTCTTGTAAATAGCATTCCAGTCTATTCCATAAGTGTTTTCGCGGGATAAAGTGACTTCCAGGATTTTTACCTCAACCAGTATTTGTTTATCGGCCTCGGCGTTAGCAAGGTCGATATAGCCGGTTATCTTATCCAATACCTGCGGGCTGTCCGTTACCATAACCAGGCCTGCAAGCTTATTAAACGAATA
>Ga0302251_1000738_pt1 | contig 26035 bp, 29 predicted proteins | sample AAG_RA_Gln_MG_FD_193534 | JGI IMG/M metagenome (GOLD analysis project Ga0302251, IMG submission 193534) | Enriched activated sludge microbial communities from anaerobic digester in WTTP, New Holstein, Wisconsin, United States - AAG_RA_Gln | ecosystem: Engineered > Bioreactor > Anaerobic >...
TTATTGATTCCGGTAAGACCAATGCCGGATCCTTAGGGCTTCTCACAATTAGCCAAGGCTATAATGCGATTGTTTACGGCACTATAAGTGCCATTACCGCGGTTACGCAGCAGAAGGATTTCAACTACTTAAATAATCCTTTTATCCTGAACAAAGTATCTATGTATCTGCAACATTTTAGCAGTGAAGGCATTAAGAAAGATAATGTTCTGAAGAAGGATCTCGAAGAATTCCTCAAGAATGACTATCCGCAGACTCTGGGAAGAATGCTTAATAATGGCAACACGCAGAGCAAAATAACCAAGAAATGGTGGCCCGGAGATGAGGACGTAATAGCTAACTACGACTTGGATCAAAGAAAACGTTGGGAAGACTTGGATTCAAGGTTAACCGAATACATAAAAACGGAAATGAACAAATTGGGGAATGAGGGCCTGTTTGACAGTCTTATAGATTATACGGCAATAAAGATAAAACTTCTGGCAAGTCATACTGAGAAGTCAGCAATAGATGTGGTCTCTAATATTACAGGTTACGGTATAGAACCTAAGGCTGCCCGGTTTAGTTGGATGATGAGGCAACCAGCCGGTTGGTTGGCTTATATTGCATCGCTTGTCGGGCAGTTCTTTTCTACCACATTGGCTGAGTTTATGATCAAAGCCTTGCCATACTTACAGGGATACGCGGTAATGATTATTTACAGCTTATTTCCTTTTACTTTATTGCTATGTCTTTTGTTTGGGACTTTTAGCATTTTGAAAGAATACTTCATATATCTTTTTTGGGTGAAATCATGGGTTATTGTTTGGGCTTTAATTCATTATTCCGCCGTTTATATGTCTACCCTGCAGGCAAGCCTTGCTTCCGGCGTCAGCCCTTGGTTCTTTGATAAGCCATATTTTAATACGGTAACGGGTGTCCTTTTGGTAATGTCTCCCGGGATATCCTGGTTTATGACTAAAGGAGTCTTATCCGGGATAGGGGAAGCCGCCACTGCCTTGACTCTTCATGCGGATAAAGGCATGGGAAAAGTCGGATCTAAAATAGGAGTATAGGTGGATAAACTAATTAGCAAATTAATTCTCAAAGAATTAGCGGAGGGATGTGAATTTATTGAATTCGGCCGCGTTAATTACTTTGTTAATTATTCTCGAAGCATTTCGTTTACCCCCAAGCACTTAAAGTTATTTGCGTGCGGTCAGCCTTCCGGCACTTTCCTCCACAACCCCCTCGAAGGCTACCGCACGCTCTTTCCAATCAAAATCACCCAAACAACCCCTTTACTCACAACACCCACAAGGCTGGACGGAGACAGAAAGGAAGAATCATGAAAAGAGGAAGATTAACAAAGGAAGAACAGGCACAGAGAATCAAGGCAATGCTTATTTTTATCTATACCTTCCGGTACGCAACAAGGAAGCAATTGGAGATGTTTATTCAGGTGATAATGAATCTATCTTTTACGCGATGGCTAATAGAATATTCTCTTAGAAAAGGGTTTATAAACGCATATTACGAGCCTTTGTTTAAGACAAAAATCTATTATTTAACCTATAACGGCAAGGAAATGATTTGCGATCAAGTTATGGTTGAGCATTATTGCTTTGAGAAGGCCCATGCAGGCTTAAATACTTTTATCCACCATAACAGTATGATAGAAGCCTTTTTTCTCCTTAGAAGCCATCTAAACATCAAAGAATGGGTGCCGGAGTCGGTTCTGCGGCAGGGCAAGAAAGGCGGAGAAAAGATACCTGATGGTTTAGTAAGCTTTGCAAACGGAATAAATGCGGCTCTGGAGGTAGAAACCCGCTATAAAAAACTGGGTGTTTTGAGGAGTTTTGTTAAGAAATACCGTTACGATATCGAAAAGATCAGCAGATATCATTGTGTTTTGATGATTGCTTCAAGCTGGCTTAACTATGACGGTTTAAAGACGCGTTTATATAACATCGCTCCGGAATTCTGTTCAAAGGCTTTTATTCTGGCTGATATGGGTATGCTTGAACTGGGAATGTGTTTCTATCAGGGCAAGCTGATACATATCGAAGAATCAATAAAACTAATAAAAGAAGAAAGGGATGGACATGGAAAAGACCGTTAGTTTTAGAAAGGTATTTCTAAGAATATTGCTGCTTATTCCTCTTATTTACATTGCTTTCGGTTGGTATGTCGGGTTGAACTATGGCAGAAAGGGTACCATTTTGGGACCCTTTACGGATATCCCTGTAGTAATGAAAACCAGCCTTTTGGGATCTCCTTTGAGAGATATTTCAGGCAGTACGTCTTTGATAATGGCCGTTCCTCCGGGTCAGAACAATAAAAGTGCCGGAGATGCGACCTATTTTACGGTAAGCGGCTATTTTGAGATTCCCGGTACCTGGGAATTTGACTTTATGCCTCCGGATACCGGTTTTGCGAAAAGGTTAGTTTTGACCGGAAGTTATACGAGGGCGATAGTCCATGAAATTAAGAATCCGGGTGGAAGATTGGGAAGTTTGTCAGTAGAAGAGGTTGCTGAATTCCTGAAGACAACCGGCAGAGTTAAAGATATGGAAAAACTAAAGCCGTATTTGTTCCTTGCGAGGCTTGAGAGAAAGTATCCATGGCTTTACTCGGATACCGTGCTTTTATCAAAGGCAATGGGAAATATCTTTAGAAACAACATGCTGCCTTATGACATTCTAGGGTTAATAGGGATAGCGGTTGTCTTCATCGTTATCGCGACAAGATGTTTCTGGCTATGGGGATATTACTTATACTGCGTTTTTGCTTATTGGTTCGGCAGGATTGGGTATCATGACATAAATTTATCCTTTAGCGAGGAGGGCCGTCAAGTTATCCTCTGGAGCTTTTGGAACGGTTTTATCCAGAAAGAAGGCAGGCTGTTTTTATTAATTGCAACGGGACTATTTGCCGTCAGCTTTGTGCTTTTTGCTCTTGTATATATTTCTAAACACATCCTTCCGCGCCAGAAACGCGAGCATGAGGATTTCTTTAAGATTGATAAGGATGAGGAGAAGAGAAAGGAACTTTCCATTGAGACCGTTGAGTTCAAAAGAGTGCGATACGATATTAATTCGAAGTTAGATCAATACGCAAAGACGGAAAAGTACTTTTTAGGGCTCACAGACAACAAGAGGGATATCGTTGTCGAGGAAGGCATGCTCAACCGCCATTTGCACGTTCTGGGACCTACAGGAGGCGGCAAGACTTCTTTGGTGATACTTCCGTTAAGCAATCAGGCGATAGCAAAAAACAGGGGGTGTTGCTTTATTGATTTCAAAGGCGATGATGTCTTTAAAAAATATATCCAGCGCAAAGCAAAAGAACAGGGAAAAAGGTTTTATTATTTCAGCATCGATCCTGATGAGCCGTCTATCGGGTATAATCCGCTTTCTTCCGGTGATATTTATTCAAAAGTAGACAGAATAATGACGGCACTTGAGCTGATATACCACGGCCCGGCAGGTTTTTACTCTAACGTGCAGGCTATGGCGTTTATTAGTTTGCTGAAAGAGAAAGTCCAAGAGAACCAGGAGATAAACTTCCTTTCGGTCAGGGATGCGTTGGATAACCCTGCTTTTCTGGAACGAACGGATGTGAGCGCCCAGGAAGTTAAAGGACTTCTGGCGGCGATATCCTGGATAGCGGGTATAGATGTAATAAACCGGGATGAACTGGATTTAGCTGAAGTGATTAAAAATGGGGATGTTGTTTTCTTTGCCCTTAAAAGCCAGGTAAATACGCGTTTGGCTGAAGCCATAGGCAGAATGCTCATTATTGACTTAAAGAGCCAGGCCGTATCCCGCAAGGAAACAGATCCGCCTTATTTTATCTTCATTGATGAATTCCAGAACTTGGCGTGTCCTCATTTTGTGGATGTTATCTCCAAAGTTCGGAGCGCTAATTTTTGTCTGGTCTTATCCAACCAATCCCGGGGCAACCTGTCAAACGTATCCGCGTCATTTGAAAACGCTGTTTTCACCAATACCGCGACTAAGGTCATCTTTATGCAGGAGGATCCCTTTGATGCCAGGTTCTGGTCTGATAAGACAGGACAGTCTACATATCAGGATAAAAGCGTTTTCCAGGTGGATAACATAAGTAGTGATAAAGACGGCGCCAAACTGGACGGTTTAAGGTCGGCTCAAGGCAATATCCGTACCGCTTCCAAGAACTATATCTCGGAAAATGTGTTTTTAAGGTTGCCGTTCTCCAAATCGGTTATTTTCTTGAGGGGAGAACTTACGGTAATAGTCAACCATGAATTCCTCTTTGATAAGGAGCAAAGAGATAGGTTTATTGCGAGTCCGTTTGAATACGATAACAAGTAGCTTTACCGGAATGAGAGGAGGATAGGAAAATGCTAAACATCAACAGAAAGAATCTTGCGGTTAAGGTTTTTGCGGTTTTGTGCTTAGTCCTCGGGGTTGCCATAGCGACTGTGCCTTATGCCTTCGCGGAGATAAGCACTACCCAGGAGCAACAGGTAGTCAGCGATTTCGCTACTTTTATAATCAACATACTTACAGGCCCTGTGTCAAAGATCCTGGGGGCAATACTTTTAATCGGAGGAGTAATCGCGCTTTTAAATGGGAAGCAAGGCGTGGCTATTGCCTGCGGGTTCGGGTTTATGATTTTGATGTTTATACCCAAAATCCTGGAAAACTTGTTCCAGCAATAATGAGAAAATGCCTGCGCACTATTGATAAGCCGCTGCTGCTTTTTGGCCTTGAACCTGAAGACGTGGGGGTACTGGCTTTGCTCTGCGGCTTGATGATTCTGTTCTCAGATACCTTTTACGCGGGGATAGCTTTCTTTGGGGGATGGCTTTTCTTACGGCTGATAAAACAAGGCAAGCCTCAGGGATATATTACCCATTTGTTGTATAAACACGGAGTTCGAATAAACGGATTGATTGATCCGCCGAAGATACAAAGCAGATATTCGGTTTTTAGAGGAGAAGAGTAGTGCAGATGCAGAATCTTAAAATACTGGAACTTTTATTGGTAGTCATGATGTTTGTTTTATATTTTTTGCCTGCCGTGATTGCGTTCCTACGGAAGCATAAGAATAAACTGGCGATATTTTTGCTTAATCTTCTTTTGGGGTGGACAGTTTTGGGTTGGACAGCCTCGCTTATCTGGTCGGTGATTAAATAATCTGTTTACTGCGGAGTATAGTGAATATGCCCCCGCTTTAATCTTTTACAGAAAGAATCTCGGTTAAACCTTCATGTAAGCAAAAAAGGAGATGAGGACAATGACAAAGAATAAAACGACGATAAAAGATTTAGCGCGTATTGAGCGTCCAAGAGAGAAACTCGTTCGTTATGGTCTGGATCGATTATCCGATGTCGAACTGTTGGCGGTTATTTTACAGACAGGGAAGAAAGGGGAAAATGTTCTGGAATTTTCTTCTCGTATTCTACGAAAAAACGAGCTCACTAAATTTGCACAGTTGAACCTTGAACAATTAGAAGCGGTTTCCGGTATGGGGCATGTAAAGGCCTGCGGATTGCTTGCTTGTATAGAACTAGGCCGGCGTATCTTTACCGGTAAGAAAACGGAGTTGAAGCAAATGCTTTATCCGGAGGATGTTTTTAATAGTTTGAAGGATATTCGGGAGAGTAGGAAAGAGCATTTCGTGGTTTTCTATCTGGATTCACGGAATCAAGAAATCAAGCGAGAGATAGTTTCTATAGGCACGATTAATTCCAGTATAGTGCATCCTCGAGAGGTGTTTGAGGGAGCGGTGAAGCATTTGGCCAGCAATGTGCTTGTTGCGCATAATCATCCCTCCGGTGAGTTAAAAGCATCGGAGAAGGATATTGCGGTAACCGAACGTTTGCGTGATTCCGGAATCCTTTTAGGAATAACGCTGTTGGATCATATTATCGTCACCAAGGATGGATATTTAAGTTTACGCGAAGAAAATATCTGTACCTTTAGCGATTAGGTATACAGGCACTACGCTTAATTATCTGTGAAATGCTAAAGCGGGGGTAAGTTTCTATACTTTCCATTGTTATTCGGATAGGACTGATAGATAAGGCATACGGAGAAAGATATTGTGCTATCTTTATTGACAGCTATATTTTATGCGATATACTAATGACATTCGATAGTTAGATGTAAATTGATACAGTGGTATGGTTTCAAAGATGTAGCCATTCACCCTGTGCGATAACAACAAAACCTCATTAGTTGATTTTGGCTGATGAGGTTTTGTTTTTTATATCATATCCCTAAAATTATGGTAAAGAGCGATCAGAACTTGAATTTTTCTGTTTATTAGTGAAAAAGATTTAACGAGTTAATTTTAAAGAGAAAGCGGTCAATCCAGAAAAAGGAGATGCTAATGAAATCCAATTACAGGTGGATTAAACTTTTGGCATTTTCGTTTTCTATTTCAAGCTTATTTTGCGGATGCGCCAGCGGAAGAATAAACCAGTTTAAGAACTTCGCGGAAGCCGGAATAGCCTATTCTGATTCAATCAGTACTTTGACGAAATCGTCTGGAGAAACTGCGGTTGATGCAGATTCCCTGATTCTGATTCAACAACGTAAGAATCTTACCCCAGAAGAAAGGGGAAGAGCGATTATTGATCGCGATAAGATTCTGAAAGAACGATTCGCTATTTTGGGTGATTTAAGAAGGCATGCGCAGCTGTTGAGAAGCTATTTTGTTTCGCTCGCCGCCTTGGCTAATTCGAACGCTCCGAGTGATATAGGGACATCTACTGAACAAATGGCAAGCGCGATTGAAACGCTGGGTAGTGACATCAGGCAGAAACAGATAACCGCCAGTGAAGGCAACGCGCAGATAGCCGGAGGAGCGACGAAGATAATAGTCGCGCATTTTCAGAACGAGGCCCTCGAAAAGGAACTTAGGAAACGGTCCAAAACCATAGAAAAAGAAATTAATCTGCAGCAGGAAGTACTTGAATTTCTGGCAGCACAGATTAAAACCGATCTACAGATTTCATTGAACAAACAGGAAACGAGCGAGGTTGTTGATCCTTTCAAAGATCAGAAAGACGAGCTTTCGAAAGACTGGGCGACCCGGCGACGGGAAATACTTTTGTCGAGTCTATCCCTGAGCGCGATCGATGCGGCTTCCGACGCGGCTAAAAACCTGAAAACGGCTTTCGTAGCCCTGATTGAAAACAGATTCTCTCAGACAGATTATCAGTCTTTAGTTAGTGACGTGAATGAGATCATCAATCTAATCGAAACAGTGCATAACAAGAAGTAACAAGGGAGGGGTTACGATATGACGCCCAAGAAACTTAAAAACGTGGTTCTATATAGTCTCCAGCAGACAGTGGTAAAAATGACTGACCCAGAATGGGAGTTTTCCATAGAACAGAATCCAGAAAAAAGGAAGGATGCGGAAAAGACTCTGGGCGAAACGCAAAGAGCTAGGATTGAATTGGAGAATATTCAGTTGTCTCAGATTGCCAAGGCGTTAGCCGCGAATGAAAAAGATATACTCGTTGGGAAATCTGATTTGGATAATGCCCTGACAGATATGAAGAATGTCCAGAACGTTATTGATAACGTTGTCGCATTCCTGAAGATTGTCGTCCGCATTCTGGAAGTTACCGGCCGCGCTGCCACGGCTTAGGCGGCAGGAAAAGGTAAGATACGTAGTGCCTGCAGAAGGGAATGTGAAGAGTGAAAGAACTATTCTCGCTAAACGTATTAGTCGCGACTTTTGTAATCGTCGTTTTGCTGTCTTTTTGGTTGGGGGGCTTCAGGCATCCTTTGTCTGTAGCGGAATTCGGAGTCTTGGGGATCATGGTTTATGTGGGGATATCGATCTTGGTAAGGATTTTTAGGAGAATTTTTAAGAAAAAGGGTAAAAAATGATACTACGTAATACTTCGAGAGGAAAGTTTAACGTAGCTTTCACGCTCATTGAGATTATGGTCGTTTTGTTCGTTATCGCTGCGCTGGCGGCGATGATCATACCACATAAATATCGGGCGCGTGTACACATGATTTCCGGCAGAAATTACCTTTACGTCGATCAAAAAGAACCCGAAGGATTCGGTCTGTATTCGTATGTTTTATTACCTGAAAGGCCGAGTAACGACAGGATGAAGAAGCGTTTTGCAGAACTCTATAAAGCTTTTTCACGGACGATGGAGTCCGCTAAAGACTACTTAGCAATGGGAGTGGACAAAGAGGATATCAATTTGACGTACTGGATGTTGCGATTGAATGATAAGGATACGGAACAGAAGCTTTCGGCAAAAGACGAGGATTTCTTCGTGGAGAACTACGATTACGTTCGAGCGAGAATCATTCTGAGCCATATCAAAGGGCTGAACGGTAGCGGTCCGTTCATAGTTTCTTACAGCGTCCCCTTAGGAAGCGGGACAGACATCCCCGAAGTGGAACGGGACAAACTGCTGGTATTAGATTTTTCTAATAAGCACGAAGATCTATTCGTCGACGTTTTTAGGACTTTTCAGATGCTGGTCGCCGATCGCTCCGAGATGTGGAAGGGTAAATTCGTGCTTGAGGAAATCCGTCTTTCATTCTATTCGCTTCTTAAGGAAAACGCGGACAAGATGATTTATCTGGCGGAGGTTGTAAAGAAAATCCGGGCGATTTGATGATTAGATAACGAATAAATCCGGCCAGGACAAACAGCAAAAAGGAGGGAAATATGGAGCATAGAGGGTTGTGGGGAGGCTTTCTCGCCTTGCTTTTCCTGATATCGTTACAGTCTCTTCTTGTTGCGATCGTCCGCAGGTGGGCAGCCAAAACCAGCGGGAGGATTGTTTGGCCAATGGATTTGATTATAACCCGTGAGGATGAGAAGTATAGCCTTTCGCGCCTCCAGTTTTATCTTTGGACCGGTTCCGTGGTAATAGGATTTTGCGCAGTTTTTATGGCGACCTACAAAATTCCAGATATCCCGCAAAACCTTTATCTTCTGATGGGTGTAAATTTGTCGGCAACCGTTTTTTCTACGGCTATCGCTTTAGGGAAAGGAGCGGGGAATACTAAGATTGCCCAAAAGAATACTCCCAGTTTTGTGAAAGACATTTTCTTTGAAGGCGAGGACAGCCTGGATCTGCCGAGGACGCAGATGTTCGTTTGGACGGTCGTTTCCTTGTTGGCGTTTTCAGTTATGCTCTATAAAGCCTTTAGAGACGGAGTTCCCGCATTACCAGATATCCCTCTTGGTTTGGTCGTTCTCATGGGATTGAGCCATGGAACTTATTTGGGAGTAAAAGCAGCGAAACCGAAGGAACAGGAGAAACCTAAAGAATAGCGTTTGTTATCGCACGAAACGGAAAAAGGAGGCTTTATGCCGACCACAGGACCGGTCCAGGAAATGATAGAGGAAAGAAAGAAGCAAAAACTGGCGGCTTTCGATAAACTCAAGGAATTATTCCGGAATAAGATTAAATTGCAAAGGCCGGTTTTCTTCGTGCCCGGCTGGACGGATGAATCCTGCGCCAATTGGACGCAGCCCTTTAAACTTTCTCCCGCCATAAAGGATTGGTTTGAAAAGACCACCGGCAACTGTGGGATGGTTAATTTAGTCACCTTTACCGAGCAAGAATCCGTCGGTTGCAATAGTTTTATTGACTTCGGGTTGATCCTGAAGAAAAAAGTCGAGGCGACAACGGGATGTAAGGAATCGTTCGATATAGTAGGCCATAGCATGGGAGGGTTGGATATCAGAGCTGCAGTTGCCTTGCATGGTCTCGGTCGCGTGGAAAACTGCATAACGGTAGCCACTCCGCACAAGGGTTCGCAGCTGGGCGACATCGGGCCGATATTCATGAAATATAAGCCACATCATAAAATTCAATGCATCAACCTTGATCCAGATCATCTGCCGGTACAGACTATCAATTCTCTTCAGAATCGCAAGAGATTTTTGGAAAACGTGAAGAAACTTTATCAATTCGTTGGCACTAGAGATATGGCCGTTGCCAGGAATGCAAAAATTGATACGAAGGGAATTGCGTCTGCGTTGATTGATAAGATCGTAACGGTGGAGATCGGCGGAGCCACCCATTCAGCAGATGGTGGCATTACCCGTGATGTCCGGGTGATAATTGCCATACTCAACGCTTTAATGGGAATTGAACCAGAAAAGCCAAAGTATAATTATGGATATATCATCAAGAGGGCCTGATTCGAGATGAAGAAGTTAAGCATTGTGTTGATTCTTGCCGTATCGGTGGTTTTGTCTGGATGTTCGCATTCCCAAAAGTTCAAAACCCAGAAACCGAGACTGCAACATCCCGTAGCTCGATCTTCTACAATCAGGGTCGGCTCTTTCAATATCCAGGTTTTTGGTCAGTCCAAGATGAGCGATGCCAAGATTATGGATGTTCTCGCCAAAATTATTAAAAGATACGACATCATAGCAATTCAAGAGGTGAGAAGCACCAAGGAAAACGTGATACCAAAACTTTTGAGCTATATAAACAAGGATGATTTGAGGTATGATTACGTGATAAGCAAGCGGCTCGGCAGAACGGGGAGCAAGGAGCAATATGCTTTTGTTTATAATACGAAAACGGTGAATTTGATTCCCGGCAGTGCTTATGTTGTAGATGATCCAAAAGATGTTTTTGAAAGAGAGCCGTTTGTGGCTTATTTTAGAAGCGGCAATTTCGACTTCAAGATTGTGGATATCCATATCAAGCCGGAAGACGTTGAAGCGGAATTGATTCATTTGGAAAGCGTGATAAACGATATTTATAAGGGGTCTTCTGAAAAAGATATAATAGTACTCGGGGATATGAATGCGGATGGTTCTTACTTCAATGAAAAGAAAATGGCAATGATATTTCCATTTTGGATTCAGCTGATTGATAACTCTCAAGATACCACTGTTGCCGTTTCCGAGAATACCTATGACCGAATGATGACGCGGGAAGAAACTGCAAACGAGGAGTATGACGGTATCTCTGGAGTTTTTAACTGGGATAAGGAATACGGCGTGACAGATTCTGATTTTGTGAAGAAAGTGTCAGATCATTATCCTATTTATGCCGAGTTCAAGACGAATTTGTTGGATGATGATTGAAGGTTTTTAATATTTCTAGGAAAACTTTCATTATGAAGATAGGTGTTTTGGCTATTAGTTTTAATGAAGTTAATAGTCGTAATTTAGAATAGGTAGAATGGTAGTCAAGGGATATATAGTTGATTATTGAGTTCTTAGAAATCTAAAGGAGAAGAAAAATGGCTAATATTGGGATTTTGGCTTATGGGTCGTTGATTAATGATCCAGGACTAGAAATTCAAAGTGCTACTATTAATCGAATAGATAATATCTTTACGCCTTTTCATGTTGAATTTGCAAGGATGAGTTCAAAGCGAGATGGTGCGCCAACACTTGTACCAGTAGATTCAGGTGGTAATCATATTCGGGCTGTTATCTTTATTATTGATGATAGGGTTTCTACAAGGGAGGCATCGGATATTTTGTGGCGAAGGGAAACGCATCAAACGGATAGAAATAAAGGTTATTTGCCCGATATAACCAATAAAAATCAAGTATGGATTAAACGTCTGGATAGGAGTTTTGGTTTGGATATTGTGTTATATACATGGATAGAGGCTAATATTAATCCATTGAATTCCAAGAAACTTGCCGAATTAGCGATATCCAGTGCTAGAAAAGATGCCGGTGGAGGTGAAGATGGAATTAGTTATTTGATTGCTGCAAAGAATATTGGTATTGTTACTCCGCTAATGATTGACTATGAGAATGAAATATTTAAAATATTGAAAGTGTCTACTCTTGAAGATGCACATAGATTACTACGTACCCCAGTGGATAAAAATATGTGAAAGATTTCTTATTCTTTAGCTATAATTTGATAACTAAGAAAATTATTTACAGGAGAGTGTTTTTATTATGAATCGCATAGTTATTGAACGTCGGTTGTCGATTATTAAATATTTATTTATATTAGGGTCTGATGCTATATCTAAAGGCAACAGAATCAGTAGATCAACCTGTGTGCTTCATTATCATGATGCAATCGAGAGTTTTTTTGTTTTGGCAGCAGAGATTGTTGGCGTAAATAAAAAAAACCTTAATTTTATGGACTATTTTGAAGAAATTAAGCTGGCAGATAGAGGAAAAGGTAATCGGGAACTATTATATAAAATGCAAATGGAAAAACTTAATAAAGTAAGAGTTTCTTTTAAACATTTAGGTATATTTCCTGATGAGTCAGTTTATGGAGAGTTGAAAGTTGCCGTGTCTGAGTTTTTTACAGAATGTGTTCCATTATTCTGTAATGTAAAATTTGAAAATATATCGCTTGCGAACTGTATCACAAATCCAATGGTTAAATCTATTATGATGGATGTTGAAAAACATTTACAAAATAGGGAATATTTAGAGTGTTTTGCTAAACTTGGAAAAGCTTTTTATTTTTTGTTTGATACTGGTAAACTTAAGACTAAAGATAAATTTGGTAGAAGTGTTATCTTTCTACAGGAATTATCATTGCGTGGTAGCCATCCTTTAGAAAATAATATCGAGGATACGATTAATTCTCGATTTAATGAACTTATAGATCCAATAAATATTCTTATCGCTGGTATTGATTATAGAAAGTATAGATGGTTTAAGTGCTTAACACCTTCCTTTTACCGCACAATGGATGGAAATATTCATCAAATGAACTATAGAACTGAATACAAAAGTAGATTTAATATGCACTATAAAACTGCTGAATCCGCATATTTTTTTGTAATTGAATGTGCTTTAAAAATAGAAGAATTTAATTTCGGTCTAGTGAGTGTGTGGGACAAGCTAGATATTGTGGATGTAATAGATGAGGACAATGTTACGTATTATCATAGAAAAGGGAAAGATGAGTTTGAGGCGAAAGGAATTCTTCCTCGAGGAACAATATTATTTAACAACAATATGCTAATTGTTGATAATCCTTTTACGAGAAGTGACTTTAGACAAGTTAATACCGGGAAAATGATATGTTGGATTAAGAAAGATGCAAGGGTTAGAAAAGAAGAGCATCCAGACTTGAAAAAAGAAGAGTACTATTAACATGCAAAAAGGAAGGAAAAATCTTGACATCCTAAAGATGCGAGTGTATATTTTAGTTGAAGATTAGGGGATCGAAATTTAATTCAGTCGCTATCACTCGGCCGTAAGGCCGGAGGAAAATAGGGCTGGTTTTCTGAAAGCAATTTCAGAGAGCCAGCCTTTTTTATTTGCCATGGACGATTTTAAAACAGAAAAATCGAAAAGTACAAGTTTCGTCGAAAAGTGGGCCAAGGCCGAAAAAACTTCCTCATCCTTGAGTTTTACTCTCTATGCCGTTATTACTTTTTGTATAGCTTTGCTGGTTACGCTATTTAAGGTATCTACAAAGCCGCAGGCCATTTATTACATTCCAAGCGCGCAGGAAGCGGGTATTGCTTATCCAAACCGCATAGAAAAAAACACTGTCTGCGGTTTTGCTTCAAACTGGCTTCTAAACCGCAACAACTTCACTCCCGTTACAGTTAAGGATACTTATCAAAGAGCGATGCGCTATATGTCGCCGGAGCTTCTTGCCAGGACAAAAGCAAGCCTTGAAGAAGAAATATCCCGGGTTACCCGCGATAATATCTCTTCGTTATTTTCTTTAAGCAAAGAGCCGGAATCAGAAGATTCAGGGAAAGATTTTAAAGTGACGTTGACAGGGGAGAAGATCATCTTTATGGGGAAAGAGAAACTCGATGACCGTATTCTTCGTTACACGATCACTTTGCAGAGAATTCCTCCTATTGAAACCAACCCCTACGGCTTGGTGATCGCCGGTGTGAAGCAGGAAGAGGTAGACACGAAATGAGGATATTCAGCATAATGATCGTTTTTGAATTGCTTGCGGTAGTCCAGGCCGGCGCCTTTGAGGTATCGAATCGTAATGATGAGATCTCTGTAAGATTAAAAGCAGGGATGATTACGGAAGTCGAATTGCCGGATAAGATAGCCAACGTTACAAGGAGCGTATCAAGCGAGATTCTGCAAATCGAGACTCTGGGGAACAAAATGTTTCTCCTGCCGAAAGAAGACTGTGATTCGAAGATATACGTTGTTACCCAAGATAATGTTTCCTATTGCCTACGCTTGATTATGGATGGAACCCAGGCGCCTTCCCGCATAAAGATTGAAAAGCCCCGCGAAACATCTAATGAGCAGCAAAACAAGGATACCGCGGATACTCTCGAATTGATGAAAGTGCTTCTTACCGGCAGGCTGCCTCCGGGCACAGCTGGCTCAAAGCTGCACTCGCAGGAAATTTTTAATAACGGCAAGTTTCGTATGGTGATAGAGGAAGTTTATGATCTTTCGGCAACTACAAAAGCTTTTGTTCTGACTTTTGAGAACTTGGATTATAAACCTATAGTCGTACCCATAGAACATATCGAAATGCCCGGTTTATCGGCAATAAGCGTTGACAGTCAGATTTTAGAGGCAAGGCCGCATGGCGTAGATAAGAAAACTTCGGCTTATACCACAAAGGCTTATATGATTCTGGAAAGGTTGAATCAATGAGAATACAGTTTGATAAAATACCCGGTTTTAATAAGCTTCCGCCGGCCCTGCGTAATAATCCTAAATTTGCAATTATTGTTATCGTCTCTTTAGTCAGCGTGCTTTCATTTTTATTATTTGCCGGCAGCAGGGAGACTTTAAAGATCAGGAAGAACTTGAAGAAACCGGAGGCAAAAACCGCCCATGGGATTGCTCATGATAAAGATGTCGGCGTATTGACGGAATCCGTTGACACAAAGTCTTATATCAACCGGATTGAGAAGCAATACTACGATATCAGCTCGAAGTTTGATTCCCTGAATGAGCGTATCGACGCCCTTGAGAAAGGCGCTCAGGATTTGCGTAAAAACCAAAGTCAGGTCAGCAAGATCGTCATTGATCTTGATAAGAGAGTAACCGATACTTTTACGAAAAACACCGGTTTAGCCAATAACGGCTTTGAACGGGGGCAGCGCATCGGTTCTATTGAAGAGACAGTTGGCAGTTCTCGTTCTATGTCGCAACCAGCCGACAAGACAATTAATCTGGAAATGGCTAAGGTTGGCGAAATAAAAGGCGAGGAGAAGGCTATCTCAAGGAGGTACGTTTATCTTCCTTTGGGTAGTTTTGTCAAATGTACTCTTCTTACCGGTGCGTATGCCCCTGCCAATGAAAGTAACCCACTTCCTGTTTTACTCAGCGTTGATGAAGCTTTTTACGGCCCGAACAGCACAAGGATTCCTCTCAAAGGCGCCTTTGCCATCGGCAAGGCGGTGGGAGACACCGTTTCTAAAAGGGCGCTTATCCAGATTGTGAGTATTTCCATGGTATTACCGAATGGCAGGGTTTTCGAACAGGAAGCTAATTTGGGATATCTGGCCGATAGTGACGGCCGTTTGGGAATAGAGGGGGAAGTTATTTACAACACGGGAAGGCAGTTGAGCCTGAACTTTCTTTCAGGATTTCTCGCGGGCGGATCTGAAGCACTATCGCAGGCGGAGACCTCAACCGTTGTCGGCGCCTACGGCCAGACCGCCAAGAACGTCACCGGGAATACCGGCCGCTACGCTATGTTCTCAGGATTAGCCGACAGCGCGCAGGGGATGTCGAATTATTATCAAAAGCAGCTGGAATCGATGATTCCCGCCGTAAAGATTGACGCGGGCAGAAAAGCGGTCCTTGTTATGCAGAAAGGAGTGGAAATTGAAGGTTTTGAAGCGCCTGGCGATAGTTTTGTTTCTTTTGATTATTAGCGGATGCTCTGCTTCTAAAGCATCAATTAAAAAGGAGAATCCGAATAAAGCAGTGGATGTTTACCTGGAAGCCGTATCTATGGGCAGGAGCGATTCCGTTGATTACATAAAGGAGAATTTAAAGGTTAACCAGGCGTTTGGCTATGTTAAACCATACGCGCCTGTGGTTGAACCAGCGGATGTCCGCCTGGTGTGGCTGCCTGCGCATAAGTCGAAATATTACCCTGAAGTTCTGGTGAGCGGCCATTGGGTGTACATCATGGTGAAAGGATCCACCTGGTTTATCGATTCACAGGCTAAGAATGAGGCAAAAGTGCCTTTAATAATTCCCTATAAGGAAACAGGCAGGAAATGATTAAAAGAAGCCTATTGGAGTCGTTTTTTGAAGAAGGGAAGGCGTTTACGGAGCTCCTGCCGTATTATACGCACGAAAACGGCTTTTTTGTGCTCAAAGACGCAAGCCTGGGGCAGATATGGGAGGTTTCGTTGATAGAGAGCGAAACAAAGTCTCCGGGTCATTTGGAGCAGCTGGCCCAGATGATAGAGGGGATCATTATCCGTTTGCCGGAAGAATTGGTGAGCTGTCAGTTCATACTGATTTGCGACGATGATTTTCAGGATAGTCTACAGGCTTATAGCGATTTCGCAAAGGGTCCCGATAATGCGATAGTAGAACAGGCGGGCAAGGCCAGATTTGAACATCTGAAGCGGGGAAAACAAGGTTTTTTTGAACAGCATACGGGAACGTATTCATCAAAAAGAGTCCGTTGTTTCTTTAGCTTGCGCTATTTTTCTTCCTGGACGCGCGCAACCTTTGCCGATAAGCTCCAGTCTTATTTCGCGGGTAAAAACAGGATAAAAGAAAGGATCTCCGGAGATTTCCTGTTTAACTGTCAGAGCCTTTCCAGATTTTCCGATGTGGTTGAAGGTATCTTTAAGGCCTGTGAGATCAGGCATTCCAAGCTCAATGAGCGGGAATTGTACCGGCTGCTTTACAAGCTGTTGAATCCCAAACGATCCAAAGTTTTGCCTGTCCCCGCCTTCAGGGAAGACGAACTCATGCTGGATCAACTTTTATATAACTCCCCCAAAGTAACCGGCGATGGATTCGAATTCGAGGGAACCTTTTTCAAGATGGTTTCCCTGAAAGAACTGCCGTTGAATACGGAAAGCGGTATGTTCACCGCAGAACTTACCCGGGGAATGCCTTTTTCCATGCTGGACTTGTTGAAGGACTTTATCCTGGTGATTAATTTCTACATCCCGAGACAGGAAGAGGCGATAAGAAGGATAAAAATGCAGAAGGCGTTTGCTTTTATGCAGCGGTCCACTTATTTCGGCGATAAGTCGGTTGAGGCCTCTGAAAAGAAGGAAGAACTCGATTCCGTCATACGAGAGACCTTCTCTTTAGGCCACAAAATAATCTATCCCAGGATCCATTTTATTGTTTCCGAGAGTTCCGGGGAAAAAGCCGAGATATCGCTGGCCGGTATTTTGAATATGCTGTCGCGTCTGGGCTGTGAAGGGTTGAAAGAAGAGGTTATCGGCGCGTCGCTATTCTTGTCCTGCCTGCCGTTGTGCTTTGACCACTATTACGAGAAGTTCATCAAACGCACCCGGCGTATGATCTCTTCCAATCTGGCGGATATGCTTCCCTTGTACGGTTCCGTCAGGGGGACGCAAACGCCGGCACAGGTGTACCTGAACCGGCGGGGGGAATTAGTCAATTGGGATTTCTTCGATTCAAATACCAATCCGCACGCGATCATTATCGGCGCTTCCGGCAGCGGAAAGAGTTTTTTCGTGAATGACTTCATCCTGCAGAATGCCCGGTTTGACGCGCATTTCTTTGTCCTGGATAAAGGCGATTCGTATAAGAAACTCTGTCGGATATTGGGCGGCCAGTATATCAGGTTTGAACTTAATAATCCGGTGACCATCAATCCTTTCTTGAAAGAGCCGGATAGCGAGCATTTGGCGTTTTTGGTGACGGTATTGTCAGAAATGTGCTCCGGAGGAGACGAAAGAGAGCGCCTTTACCGGGAACAGGAAGGGGTTTTGCAGAAAGCGATCCTTTCCGCTTACGAAGAAAGGAAGAATAAAAACGAAGAAGTGGTTTTGTCCGATGTTGTGGAAAAGCTGAAAAGCCACGCCTGCAACCGGAAACTCGGTCTTGGCGAAAGTATCGGGTTGAAACTCGCCTTAAAACTGACTCCCTTCACAAGAGAAGGGCAGTTCGGCAGGTTTTTTGACGGCAGGAATCAATTCGATCTCGGCAGCAGGTTTACCGTATTCGAACTGGGCAATTTAAGCGCTCATTCTGACCTGCAGCTGGTGGTTCTTTTAAACATTATGTACTTCATTACCAATTTTGTTTCTTCGGCGGAAATGAAGCCCAAGCGCAAGTTTCTGTTGATAGACGAGGCCTGGAGCCTTTTAAGGCTCAAGAACACCGCTGAATTCATCGCCAATTCTTTTAAGACATACAGGAAATACCGTTGTTCGGCCATGGCCATAACGCAGGAGACAGCCGACCTTGTGGGAGGGGATTGCGGCATTGCCATACAGGCTAATGCCGCAAACAAGGTCTTTTTGAAGCAGGAGCCGAATGTTATTGATTCTCTGAAAAGTTCCGCTTCTTTGAGCGATAAAGAGATCGAGATATTGAAGACCGTGGAAACCCAGAAAGGCAAGTTCTCGGAAGCGTTGGTTATTTCCGATACGTCTAAGGGCGTGATCCGGCTGGTTCCCGATCCCTTCCTTTACTGGATAGCTACAAGCGACGCCAAAGATAATGAGTATCTGGAGAATAAAGTGCGGCAGTTTGACGGGAGATATCTGGAGGCGCTGGAATCTTGCGCGAAGGAGCGGCCTTATGGATTGCGTTAAGAAGTTTTTGATGATTTGTTTTGTTTTTTTCTTATCGGGTTGTTCCACCCTGGGGAATAAAGATAGGACTTTCGAATCAGGTTACCGCGCGGGGGTAAGAGAAAATATGCAGAATTTTGCCGGGAACTTTTATGGAAATGATTTCCCGTACTTTTATTGGGCGAGCCCTGTTGTTCAAAACGTAAAGATCCCGGCGCACATTGAAAACGGTGTGTTTATTCCCGATCATTCGGAGCCGGTTGTGATTGAAGCCGGGCAGTGGAGGAGCAAGTTTGCCTATCCGATAAGCTGCCCGGAACATAAAGAAGCACGAAACAAAAGCGAAGGAGATGAACAGTATGCGTTTAATTACCTTAATCTTGGCGTCAGGGATATTACTGTCTTGCCGAAATCTTTTATTTGCGCAAAACCAGGAACAAAAGACGAAGATTCTCGTTGAGGAATGGAGAAAGACGATAAAGCCGGAGATGAGCCTTTGTGTGCAGGGTAAAGCCGAGGAGGAGAAACCTTTGCTTCAGGCAAGTGGGCACAACCCTGAGCTTCCGGCAGTATTTGAGAAAAAGGTGACCCTGCGCGCCTCGGGAGTAAGTCTGAAAACCATAATTTCCGAGATCGGCGGGATAACCGGATATAACGTTGTTTATGATCCTGATATTGACTCCAATAGCAGTGCATCGCTTGATACGCGGGATGTTCCTGTCTGGCGGGCGTTAAATACGCTGCTTTTTCCCTTAAACTACGGATTTAAGCTCAAAGATAACGATTTGGTAATCATTTCCAGGGAGACGCGCACCTTTAAGCTTACCTTGCCGCCGAATACGCAGACATTCTCCGATGCTGTGAGCAACGAATCCTGGACAAAAGCCGACGAAACGAACACTTCCTCCGGTACGAATGACAACTCCAATATGAACATAAAGGTTGGGGCAAGGGTTTTTGTGGGAAGCAAAGAAGACGGGCTTTCCTTTTGGAAAGATATGGAACTGAATTTGTCCAAGTTGGTTTCTTCAACAGGCAGGTTTTCGTTCAATAAACTCGCAGGCTTGGTGGTGGTAACCGACAGCCCGCAGGTGCTGGATAAGATAACCGGTTATGTCGAGCTTGTTAACGCCGAGGCCGATAAACAAATACTGGTTGAAGTAAAGATACTGGAAGTCACCTTGTCCCGGGAAAACGCTTATGGAATAGACTGGAATGCTATTTACAAGAACATAGGGGGCATAAAACAGGTGAGTTTATCTTCAGATTTCGCGGCGCAGAATATTGCTTCTACCGGGTTGTTTACGCTTACTGCGGCTGGCCCGAATGCCGATTCGGGGAGCGGATCCAACGGATTAAGCGCGCTTATTAAAGCGCTTCAGGCGCAGGGGCGCGTTGAGGTTGTTTCACAGCCGAAGATTATGCTTCTTAACAACCAGGCAGCCATGGTTCAGGTGGGGACCGTTACCAGTTATGTTTCCGATACCACTACTACCACCACCCAGGCCGGTATTGCTTCCACCAGCGCCACAACCGACCAGGTTCAGGAGGGAGTCTCCTTAAGGTTGATGGCAAGTATCCTTGATAAGCAGATACTGGTGCAGCTTACGCCTGTGGTGACGACATTGGATCAAATAAGAAGCATTGATATGGGCTCCGGCACGACTATCGAAGCCCCCAAGACCTCAACGAAGTCTATGCATACCCTGGTTAAGATCAAAGACGGGGAGACCATCGCTGTAGGCGGTTTGATTACCTCCAACGACAACAATGTTGAAAAAGGTATACCCGTTTTGCGGGATATGCCGCTTTTGGGAAGGTTTTTTGAATATAAGAGTAAAACCCATACCAGGACAGAGCTGGTGATTTTCATAACCCCTAAAATATTGTAAAAATATGAACTATTTAATCTTTGATAACGATATTTATTACGATGTAGACGGAAAAACAGGCGTTGCCGCCCGAAACGAGGCGCAGGCAATTTTTAGAGTGGCGCCGATGGAGGTATCGGTTGCGGTTATCGAGACATTGCAAAAGCAGGTCGCGGCGCCTGAAAAAGCGCCGTACCGGAAAGAAGAGGCTATCGCTTCGGCGTTTTCCGGGGAGTACCTGGTACAGTCGGAGAGAATAGCGGAAAACTTATTCCAGGCCGTCGCCGTTGAAAAACGCAAGATCAATGAGGTTTACAAATACCTTGGGGTGGAAAATGTCCGGCTTGTGGTGCCATACGCGGCAGCCTTAAGGGAGTTCCTTAGGAACAACAATATATCCGGAGAAAAGGCGAGAATAATCTTTTTGGATCATTTGGGCAACCAGGTTCTGCTTACTATCTTTAACAAGGAAGCATTTACCACTCCGCGGCCGCTGTCAATAGTGCTTTGGCAGATCACCAGGGAACTGCTTCGGAGCCGGGAAAACTACCGGGCGCAAAATAAACTCGGCGCGGAGACAGGTTTTCAGATAGTGACCAACAGCAAAGAGATAGCCGATGAAATAGTTTCCAACGGTTTGGAGACAAAAGAGAATATTATTTTTTTGCAGGATCGCTATCCGGCATTGACCGGGCTCAAACAGGGCCGGTTCTCAATGCATTACATGCTGCCGGAGCAGTTTATCCGTTTGAGAAGGATAAAAGAGGCCAGGAAACGCGTTTCGTGCTTTCTTGTAATGCTTGGTATTCTGGCAGCGGCGGTAGTGATGTTTTTAGGAGCACTGGGCCTAAATAAGGCCGCTTCCGCGCGTTTAAAGAACTTGCAAATTGAAGAGGCCTCCTGCGATGAGGCGTTAAAGCGGGCCTATCGGGAGAAATATCAGGATATCCTAAGGCACGGGAAAAAGGTTAATTTCCCTTATCTGATGGGTGTGTTTATTGAGTCAATGCCTTCCGGATATACGCTTGAGTCGGCGGTCATTCAATGTTCTCCCGGCGGCCGATATAGGTTTGAGGCAATCGTGTTCCTGGAAGCGAAGAGTGAACCGTTTGCCGGAATGCGCCTGAATGCGGCCTTCCGGCACGCGAGGATAGAAAACATTCTGCTGAAAGACAATCCGGGGCTAAGGGTGGCCCTGGATATCATTTAAAACGAAGGAGGTGCAGAGTGTCGTTTATTATCGGAAAAATCACGCGCAGGGTGAGCAAGCAGCATAACGAGTATTTTGTGGGCAAGGTCTGCGGCATGCCGGTAAGGGGGTCTTGGGCAAAGAAAGGGCAGGATGATTTATGCATATTCCTGGATAAAGAAAAGGTTGATTTTCTCGCTAAGAAAAACCAAACCGTTGTTGAGCAGGGAACTCAGGAGGGTCCCAAGGAGTAACGGTTAAAACCGGAGTCGGCCGGCCCGGCTTGTTTTGGAAGCCGCCGGCCTGCTCCTTAAACTTTTCAAGATTATGCGAATAATAACTTTTCTCTTTTGGATACTGATTTCCGTTTTGCTGGTTTTGTTATGTAATCTTGCCGCGAACACGCGAGTTCTTAATGGCGGGATAAAAAGATCTACCGCGGCTATCAACGCGCTTAGGAATGAACAGGATGTGCTGTCCCGGTATCAAAGCGAGAACCCTCTTTCGCTGGAAAAACTATATCTGGAATTATTCAACCGCGCGAAAGACATTTCGTTCTATTACCGCGTCGGCGGCGAAGTAAAGATTAACGGCGCAAGGGACCTCGTGGATATCCGTGAGTTTTTCAAAGAATCACAGTATAAGGGGATAAAGTATGTGGATGTTTTATGCCGTTTTGAGTTAAAGAGGCGGCAGGATGTTTGTCTGTTGAACGAGTTTTATAAGATGTTTAGCTCCATGCCGGTGGACGTTTTAGAGGCGCGGCTGGAGAAGAACGCCTTTAATTTAACCCTGAGGCTTTACGGAATTCAGAGTTAAGGAGGAAAGACTAAAATGAAAAAGTTTCTGTTCATATTACTGGTTGTGTCCGCAGCCGGACTAAAATGCGCATACTGCCAGGATAATCTTCTGGCGGTTGATAAGGTTGGCGGCAGTTTAAAACCTCAAGCGCAGGAAGATGTAATTATTCCCCAGGCTTCACCTCTGGATAAGGCTGAAATCCTTGCCGACGAAACGGCGCCGGCGGATGATTCCGAAAAGAATTTCGAGAAGATAAGAGCTTACCGGGAGGTGTTGGAGAATAAGCAGAAGGAACTTGAAGTGATCAGGCTTGACCTTGAGAAAAGCGACCTTATGTTGAAAAAGAAGCAGGCGGAGAAAGAGATATTCGAGATCGATAAAGTCCTTCCTCAGGTCAAGGCGGATGCCGTTTCTGCGGGAGATTCTCTTGTCACAGAGGTAAAAGAGCAATTGGTGGACGCCGCGGATATAAAGATACTGCTTTTGGTGATAGCGGATGATTTGAGAAAAGGAATGATCAGCCTAAAAGGCGTTCCTTACAGTTTTAAAGAAGGGGATTCCATCGCTGCAAAATTAACCGTGGAAGGGATTGACGCCTCGGGGATTGTTTTTCGGCAGGTTGACGGAAGCATCCTGAAGCTCAACTTCATAAACTAAAATGCCTGTACAGGGAATCGGAAACATCCTTTTGAACGCCGGGGCAATCAGCAGAGAACAGCTTGAGTTCGTCTTGACGATACAGAAGAACACCGGCCCGGGACAAAGGTTGGGGCGTATTCTCAAGCATTATAACTTCGCAAGCGACGAGGAAATCGCCAGGGCCTTAAGCAAGCAAGTCGGCTGGAGGTATTTTAACAGGAAATACGTTTTGAACATCCCGGTAATAGAAAAGATCGGGCTGGATTTTCTCTTGGACAGGGTGTTTCTTCCTGTGGAAGCCGATAATGGGCTGAGTTTTGTTTTTGCCTATCCTTTTGATACCGAGGCGACCGATTTCCTGGCAAGCGAAGGTTTGCGCGGAAAAGAGTGTTATATCGGGAGCGAAAGCGTAATCCGGTCGCACCTTGAATTGCTTAAGAGGCAAAAGAAGATCAGGGAGATTGAAAGAAAGATATTTCGGATTAAGGAAACCGGCATTGTCGGCGGCGAACTCAAGGAACTGTTGGATGAATTGATCGATGATGCGATTATACAGAACGCGACCGATATCCATATTGAGCCGGAAACGAAGGTAAGCGCTATCCGTTTTAGGATCGACGGGATACTTTATTTCAAGTTCTGTATTCCCTTGGAGATGCACAATAACCTGATAAATGTGGTGTTTAGCAGGGCGGAAATCACCGTAAGCGATTTTCATAAGTTTCACGACGCGCGGTTCGAGCATCGTTATTCCGGGCATCCGGTGGATGTGCGGGTGTCCTGTATCCCCTCTATTCACGGTCCCGCGCTGGTATTACGGCTTTTGGATGTGAACAAAACCCTGATTTCCCTGGAGAACCTGGGTTTTCACAAAACCCACCTTGAGGCTATACAAGGGGTAATTGCCAAACCGCACGGCATTATCATCATTACAGGCCCTACCGGAAGCGGAAAGACCACAAGCCTTTATGCCATCCTGAACCGGATCAAAGCCATTTCCACTAAGGTTATCACCATTGAGGATCCGGTAGAGATAAAAATGCCGCTTGTAAACCAGGTGCAGATTAACGAAAAGCAGGGAATAACCTTTGCCCATGCCGCAAGGGCTTTTCTACGGCATGACCCGGATATTATCCTGATCGGGGAAATCCGGGATCCTGATACGGCCCAGGAGGCGATACGCGCTTCAATAACCGGACACAAGGTTTTATCCACGTTGCACACCAACAGTGCCGCTGACTCTGTATACCGTCTGCGTGATTTAGGCGCGGATTTGTCTTATATGGCAAACAGCATACTTTGCGTTGTTTCGCAAAGGCTGGTTCGTAAGCTTTGTCCATTCTGCAGAAAACGCGTCGTTGTTAAGAAAGATGATTTACCGCAGTCTTTCAAGAATTACTTGAAGGAAGACGAGAAGGATATTCGCGTCTATAAAGCCGGTGGCTGTCCGCATTGCCAAGGAGGGTACCGCGGGCGCACTGTGATTGCCGAGGTGCTGCCATTTGATGATGATATTCGCGATTTGGTCGGCCAAGGGGAGTTAGACAGGATCAGGCGCGCGAGTAAGGAAAAAGGTTTTATGGATTTACAACAGGACGCGGCAAGGCTCGTGCGTGAAGGGGTAACCTCCTTAGAGGAGGCAGTGAGGGTGGCGGGATAAATGTATTACAGATACAGCGTTTTATCGGAAACCGGCACTGAAATCAACGGTATAGTCCGGGGCTCTTCTTCAGATGTGAGGAAGAGGTTGGGGGAGAAGAACTATTACATTTTATCCCTGGAAGCGGATCTTTTAAGTTCATTGAGGGCGGTTTTAGGGAAAAGGACCGTTAATCCGCAAACGCTGGCGGGTTTTTTTGAGGATCTGCTGAATATGCTGAAAACAGGTATCGGCATAAATGAAGCGCTTGCCGCTTTGCAGGAATCGACTGTCGATCCGGTTTTGACCAAGGCGTTATCCGGCATCGGACGGGAACTTGTTAACGGGTTTTCATTAGAGAAGTCTTTTGAAAAGACGGAGGTTTTTCCCCGGCTGGTATTGAATATGCTCAAAGTAGGCGAGAAATCCGGATCTCTTGAGCAGGTGCTTAAGGACTTGTCCAGGCATTATTCCCGGGAAGCGGAATTTCTGCGTGGGCTGAAAAGCGCGGTAATCTATCCTATAGTCGTGTTTTGTATGCTGATCGCAATAATGCTTTATGTGTCTTTCAAGGTGATTCCTCATTTGGAAATGCTCCTGCCTATAACAAACAGCGGTTACTTTTCGACCAGGCTGCTTTTGAGCTTAAGCCATCTCCTGAAGAACTTCTGGTTCCTCTGGATACTTCTTCCAATTGCCTCGGTTTTTGCCTTTTCAAGATTCAGGAAAAGCCGCACCGACAGGATCGCCGCTGTCTATTACAGAGTTCCACTGATAGGCCAGGTCGCTAAAGATATAGCGTTCAGCGCGTTCTTCTCAAATCTTGCGGTATTACAAAGAAACGGCATTAATATTGCCGAAGCGCTGAATTTAATCAAGGAGGGTACTGCAGATTGTTTTTACGCCAAAAAGATTCAAAAGCTGAACGATTGTATCGTCAGCGGATTGAGTTTCCGGCAGGCGATAGAAAAAGACCAGTTTTTCCCGTCTTTTGTCTGCTATTCAGTGAGAAAAGGCGAAGAGATGGGGGCGCTTGACGTGTATTTGCAGAATCTTTCCGAGTATTACTTCGACAAGGTTTCAAAGCAGATCGGGGTTATCCTGGGTTTTATTCAACCGGCGCTTTTGATGATCTGCGCCGGGATATTGCTGTTTATTGTCTCGGCGTTCATTATGCCGGTTTACAGCAATCTTTCGAGCATTGCGGGAGGCAATGTCAAATTTTAACCAA
>Ga0302251_1000743_pt1 | contig 25961 bp, 20 predicted proteins | sample AAG_RA_Gln_MG_FD_193534 | JGI IMG/M metagenome (GOLD analysis project Ga0302251, IMG submission 193534) | Enriched activated sludge microbial communities from anaerobic digester in WTTP, New Holstein, Wisconsin, United States - AAG_RA_Gln | ecosystem: Engineered > Bioreactor > Anaerobic >...
TTCAGCTGAGAACGATACTCCAGGAAGCCTGGGCCGAGGTGGAGCACGAGCTGGTCTACAAGGCGGAGTTCACCCCCTTCGACGAGCCCATGCGGCGCAAGCTCGCCGCCCTGAACGCGAACCTGACCCTTTCGGATATAATTTTCCAGGAGATTCTCGAGTTCGAAAAGCGCCTTACTTCGGAGCTCGGTCATAGAAGGGAGGCCTTCTACCGGAAAATCGAAGAGGTATCGGATGAACTTCCTCCAGGCAGGGAGAAGGATGAGAATGACTCCGGCGGCCAGGAGGCCGGGGATTCCGCGGATCGGGATATCGGCGATCTTCTCCTGCGGACCGATGAACATATCCGGAGCAGCGTTCCCGGCCTGGAGAGGGACAGCTATCAGAGCTTCGGTATGGACGGACTGTTGCTCGCGGCCCTGGAGGCGCACAATAAGGCGGATTTCGAACAGGCTATCCGCATTTATAGCGAAATCCTAAAAAACCGCCCGGAAAAGGAAATTTCCTCGGTCGTCTATAAGCACAGGGGAATGGCTCATTTCGCCCAGTCCAAGTATAAGGAGGCCCAGGAAGACTTCAGCTCCTGCCTGGCCATCGATCCCGGATGCTATAAGGCATTGTATTATCGGGGTGTCGTGAAGGGCGTGCTTAAGGATATTCCCGGGGCGGTGGAGGATTTTTCCGGCGCCCTGGCCTTGCATCCCTATCATTTTTTCTCCCGGTACAGAAGGGCGGAATCGTATTTCAAGATGGGCGATGTGGCCTCTGCCCACGCGGACTGCGAGATAGCCCTGCGGATAGAACCTAAGAATCCGCTGGCGCTCCATCTTTTCGCTAAAATCAAGGAAAAGCTGGCGTTAGAGGACTTTTAACCTAATCCGCGGCCCCGGGCTGCTGCCCTGGTGCGGATACCCCCTGTTCCGCACCAGGGCAGCAGCAATTCGATGCGGCTTCCGTTCAGGGCTGGTTCCTTTGCTTCCGGGTTCTTGACAAGGCTATGAATATTTGCTAGGTTTCAGCCCTGATCCGGGCCTGCGCCGCGGATTTCTTGTCCCCATCGTCTAGCGGTCAGGACAGCGGGTTTTCATCCCGCCAACAGGGGTTCGATTCCCCTTGGGGATAGCAGGTAAAGACCATCGGTTTTACAGCCGAGGGTCTTTTTTTTACAGGTCAGCCGGCTACCCAATATCCTTGTAATTGAAGCTGCGTTTTTCAGCCCCTCTCAGGCTTTCCTCTATGAGAGGCCTAAGGCCGAGGGACCCGTAGAGGCTTGCGCCTTTTTTCAGATCGGGCTTGAGCAGGGGATGGGGAGGGGAGAAAAGCACGCAGCAATCTTCGTAGGGAAGGGTAGATAGTTCGAAGGTTCCGATCTTGGTGGCCAGGCCGACTGTCTGCTCCTTGTCCAAGCCGACCAGGGGGCGGAAGACCGGAATATCCAAGGAGGACTGGGTAAGGGCCATGGCTTCGGCGGTTTGACTGGCCACCTGACCGAGGCTTTCCCCCGTGACCAATGCCTTGGCGCCGATCCTTTCCGCCAAAATGCCGGCGGCTTCCATCATGGCCGAGCGGAACATGAGGGTCGAGGTTTCTTCCGGCGCCGAGCGTTTTATAGCCATCTGCACGTCGGTAAAAGGGAGCATCCAGAGGCGGGTGTGACCGCACCAGGCCGTCAGGGCCAGGGCGAGCTTTTCCACCTTTTCCTGGGCTTCCTTGGAGGTGTAGGGATAGGAGTGAAAATGGATGCACTCGATGGGGGAACCCCGCAGGGCCATCATATAGCCCGCCACGGGGGAGTCTATCCCTCCGGAAAGCAACAGGAGGAGCTTGGCGCTGGAGCCCGTGGGAAGCCCCCTGGGGCCCGGTATGTTTTGGCTGTATACATAGGCGCGTTCGCGAATTTCGATTGCGACCACGAAATCGGGTTTGTGGACATCTACGCGCAGCGAGGGCTCTGCGTTCAGGATTTCTTCTCCGAGCTTGGCGGCCAGTTCGTATGAGCCCAGGGGGAAGCTCTTGTCCGATCGCCTGACCTCCACCTTGAAACTGCGCTTGCCTTCGGCGGCGCGCTGGCTGGCTTCGGCCAGGGCCGCATCCAGGATGGGGGCGTAATTTTTAAGGCAGAGCCTGGTCCTGGCGAAGCCATTGAGACCCGGACAATGGGATAGGACGAATTCGCATCGCTCCGCCTTGGTCTCATCGACAAAAAGGAAAAAACGACCCGGGAATTCTTCGATTCGGACAGATATGGGGCTCAATCTCGCCTTCAGCTCCTGGATGAGCCTTCGCGAGAACTCCCGCTGGTTTTCTTTTTTAAGAAGTATTTCCCCAGGCTTGATGAGATAGAGGATGTCCATGGCTCGTTGTATCAGGTTTTCAGGCGTCGATACAAGTCTGCCGTCACGGAGAGAAAGCGTTCGATATCCCTTGTCCGGCTTGTATTCCCGAAGGAAATACGGATCGAGGAGAATGCCAGCTCAGGGGGGATAGCCATTGCGTCGAGAACGCGATGGCTCCGCCGACGTTCCAGATGAGAACAGGCCGAACCTGTGGATACGGCTATGCCCTCGTCCGAGAGGGCTCTGGCGAACACCTCGCCGCCCAGGCCGGGGAAGGCCGCGTTGACGATCCAGGGACTGAAGGCCCCGTCCCCGGGCATCCGGCATTCCGGCAGTATCCGCGCGCCGGGGATCAGCCTTATTCCCTCGATAAGCGAGGTTTCGAGCCTTCTCGCATGAGCGAGCCTTTCATCCAGGTTTTCCGCGGCTTTGGCGGCGCAACGGGAGAAGGCCAGGGCGCCGAAAAGGTTTTCCGTGCCCGACCGAAGCCCCCCTTCCTGGCCTCCGCCTACTCCGAGGGCTTCCATTTCTTTCGATATCCATAACGCGCCGACGCCCCTGGGACCGCCTACTTTATGGGCCGAAAAAGCCGCGCTGCTCACGAAGGCCGAATCCGGCGAAAAGGGCACTTTTCCCAGAGCCTGGACAGCGTCGACATGGAAGATGATTTCTCTGGAACCGGGGCCGGCCCCTGCTTCCTGGACAGCCTTGCCGATTTCTTCAGTATTCTGCACAGCGCCGGTTTCGTTGTTGACAGCCATTACGGCGACCAGTCTGGTATGGGGACAGAGCGCTTCTCGTATCTTTTCCGGCGATACTCGTCCGTCGGGGCCGGGATTGACCACCGTGAGCCTGACGCCGAGTTTCTCCAACAACGTCGCCTGGGCAAATACGGCGGGGTGCTCTATGGCCGAAACGACAATGTGACAGTTCTTGACTCCTCCGGGCTTGGATAGGGCGGATCGCAGCACTGAGAGCAGGGGAATTTGGTCCGCTTCGGTACCGGAGCCTGTGAACACTATCTTACCGCGGTCTTTTTTTACCGGAGGCTTTGATCCAGGTCCATTTGAATGCTCCAGAAAGTTCGCGAGGGAGGATCTGGCATCCTCCAGAAGCGAGCGGGCTTGCTTGCCTTTGTCATGGGCGCTGGAGGGATTGCCGAAGGACTCGCAGGAAAGTTCCAGGCATTCCTGGAGGATTTTTGTCTCCGGCGGGCTTGTGGCCGCCCAATCCAGATATAGGAGTTCTTTTCCGCTCACGCTTCGTAACGTCGGTCGGGTATGGACGAAGGCTGTTTGCCCGAAGCCGCCAGGCTCTGGGAGATATAGAGGGCGCAGAAGCAGTTTCCGTATTCCAGGATGTCCTGCCTGGACCAGAGACAGGGGCAGATGGAGTTCTTATCCGCCTCCCTGGACCCATCGCTGTCCCTGCAGGGGCAGAGAAAATAACCATACCGGTTATAGTTGTTCATCAAGCCCTCAACGAGGTCTTCGTAGAACGAAGGATCGGGATTGAGCTTCCAGCCCTGTTTTTCCGCCACCATTCGGGTGAAAAGCCTGGTTTGTTCCTTGTTTTTTTCGCTCATGCTACGGCCTAAAGCCCCAGGGTTTTTTCCCAGTCGGGCTGAATAAAGCCGATAAGATGCTGGGAATCGTCGATTACGGCGAAGGGGAAGGCGGGGTTTTCCTTAAAGCGTTCCCGCAACACCTGCTTGATCTCGTTTTTGGTCTCAAGGGGGATCTGGTCGAGATGAATGTAGCGGAACGCGTAATCCTTGTCCTTGAGAAAGGAGATCGCGCGCTTGCAGAAACCGCAGGTGGAAAGGGCATAGATCACCACTTCGTGGTCGCGGCGGGATCCTTCGACCACTTGGTAGTCCAATTCGTTGAGATTCATAGAGTCTCCTTCATCCTTAAAGTATATATGGAATGCATTTCATCGGCATAGCGGTCGGCATCGAATTTTTTCCCCAGGCCCGATGGCGTCATCGCCCGCAGGGTGCCGAAGCCCCGCCGTTCGGGCCATGGGCGATCATGTCTTCCAAAACACCAGGCGACTCCGGCATAGCCGTTGGGATCCCTCCCGTCCAGCGAGTATGTGTCGTTGAGCTGCAGAGCGACGGAGAAGGCCTCCGCCGGATCGGAAAACCAGCGCAGCAGCTGCTTGCCCCAGTACATCCTCATGTAATTGTGAATTGTCCCGTTGAGGACAAGCTCCTTTTGGGCGGCGTTCCAATAGGGATCTTCGGTGCGGGCCGCTTCCAATTCGCCATCGCTATAAACCCTAGGGGGAGGATCGCGCGAAGCGAGGCTTCGCCGGGCCCAGTCGGGTGCCGCGGATTCGTATTCGAGATACCCCGGATTGTGGAGGACATAGTTGAGGGCTAATTCTCTCCGCACGACCAGCTGCTCGACATATGCCTGGGCAGCAGAGGGGGAATGCTCCAGGGCTTTTTCCGCCAGCCTGAGCGGCGATACCTGCCCGAAGTGCAGGTAGGCGCTCATGCCGCTAGCAGCCTTGGCGTTGGGATCGTTGCGTCCTTGCGCGTATCGTTCCAAGCCGTCGGAGTGCAGAAACGCATCGAAGCGCCTCAGGGCGGCATCTTGGCCGGAGTCTAGGGAGAGTCTTTGAAGGCGCAGAAGGGCGCCGAAACGTTGCCCTGGCTTTGCGGACTCCCTTTCGGCGGCTGGCAAAGCCCAGGAAGCCCAGGGCGCCTCAAGAGGCCCTTCCCCGAAGAGGAAATCCCCGCCTTGCTGGCCCGGAGGGGCTTTCAGACAGCATTCCTGGTTGGATTTTCCCCGGGAAAGAGAAAAGGGCAGTCGGGCGGAAATCTTTTTGCGGATAGTCGCCGCGGACCATTCCAGATGATCGCTGACGGCGGAGGGAGGGACGGCCGACTCGGTTTCAACTACGATCATGTCGGGTCTATCGGGTTTGGCGGCGATGCTGTCCCTCCATTGTCGTTCGAAAAGGAGCTTCCCCTCGTCCGCCACCAGGACCGCGGCTTGGGCGGCTGCGGCCAGGATTTGTTCCACCGGCTCTCCCTTGAGCAGGGTGAATCCGACACCCCGGGATCGCAGGTCCTGGGCACAGGTTTTGAGTCCTTCGAGCATAAAGCGGTAATGGGGATCCCTGGCGCGGGGATACTCGCAGAGGACGAAGACGCAGAGCAGGGGAAGGCCCAGGGCGTTAGCGAGGTATACGGCCAGATCGAGGGCCGGATTATCCAAGCTTCGCTGGGATTTCTGCATCCAGAACAGGACGAGGTCGCCGCCCTTGCGGCCTTGCCGGGAGCGAAGAAAACGTAGTCTGGCAGTCTCTACGGGCGGGTCGGACAGAAGTCCCTCGATAGTGGTCAAGCGGTTCCTCCAAGCCTCTGAATACTCCTGGCGAGCAAAAAACCTGCCAGATAGAGGGCGGAAGCCGCGATGAAAGGCAGATGGGGGCCAAGGGAATACAGAAGGCCAGCCAGCCAGCCCACGGGAATACTGAAGAACATCATGAGGATTTGTATGAGGCTGAACCGGTCGCTCTTGAGTTCCGCAGCAGTGCCGTTCATGAAGACGGTGTCCCTGAAGGTCTGGAAAAGCGCCACCGAGGCTTGAAGGGCGGGAAAAACCAGGATGGAGGCCGCTACGGAGCCCCGGGGCATGAGTATGAAAAGCAATTGGGCGACCATGCATGCCAGAAAGGCGAAGGCCAGGCTCTTTTTGTCCTTCTGCCCCCGGCGACGCGGCAGGATGACAAAGAAGACGATGAAGGAAAGGACGGCGCCCAGGGCCGGGAGCAAGGATACGGTGAGGGGGCTGAGCGCCTTCACGTCCTTAAGGTAGAGCACCCTGAAGAAGTCGATGGAGAGAATGGCGTTGCCGATGAAGTAGATGCCCGTCATTCTTCGGAAAAATGGTTCTTTCATGGCTTGCAGGGCGCCGGGCAATTGCCGTCCGACCAGGAGGAGGAGGCTTTTCCCCTTGGTCTTAGCCATCATGAATTCGCCCACCCTGGTTTCCCTGCTATAGATGTAACGGATGATGAAAAGGGCGCTGATGGAGGCGGCGCCGGCCCAGAAGAGGCCGCGCATGGCCGGTACGACGCCGTACTTCTGTATGAGGAGACCGCCTGCGAGGGTGGTGATTCCCCCCAGGGAGCCTATGGCGTTGATGTAGCCGAAGATAACAGGTCTCTGGGCTTCGTTGGCGTCCTCGGAGAGAAGAAGATTCCAGGAAACATAGATTATCCGAACCACGGCGTTGGAAATGGTGGCGAAGAGGAACCAGACGTAGGATCGGGCCATGGCCCAAAGCAGCATGGGAATGGTCCAGGCCGCGAAGTCGAACAAGAAGCTGGTGGTTCTGCGGCCCAGCTTGTTGGTCAGGGGAGCGGCGAACAGGTAGAAGAGAAGTCCTGCGGCGATATTGATAGAGTTGAGGCTGCCCATCTGCAATTCGGTAAGACCCAGCTGCTTCTGGAAAAGGGGCATGAAATAGATCGTAGTAGGGGCGAACAATGCCCAGAGCGGTTCGGTGCCGATACATGCCTTGGCGTTGCGTGGAAGACTTTTGAACCCTTTGAACATGGGGCTACTATACCTGTACGGATGATCTCGCGCAATTGCGCTGGAGGGGACTTTCCTGTAGAATATGACAATGCACGACAAGGATCTCATCAGGAACTTTTGCATCATCGCCCATATAGATCACGGCAAATCCACCCTGGCCGATCGTTTCATCGAAAAAGCCCAGCTGGTGGATGCCCGAAAGATGCAAAGCCAGATGCTGGACAATATGGACATCGAAAGGGAACGGGGCATAACCATCAAGAGTCAGGCGATAACTCTGCCCTATACGGCCGGCGATGGAAAAACCTATACCCTCAACCTGGTGGATACTCCGGGACATGTGGATTTTTCCTACGAGGTGTCCAGGGCGATTTCATCCTGCGAGGGCGCCATTCTGGTGATCGACGCCACCCAGGGGGTCCAGGCCCAGACCTTGTCCAACATGTACATGGCTCTCGAGCACGACCTTGAGATACTTCCGGTGATCAACAAAATCGACATGCCCGCCGCCGACGTGGAATCGGTGCGGAAGCAGATCGACAAGGACCTGGGCCTGGACGGGGATGCGGCCCTCGCGGTTTCGGCCAAGATGGGCATTGGCATCGATGAACTCTTCGAGGCCATCGTACAGCGCTTTCCCGCGCCGCGGGGCTCTTCCTCGGCCCCTTTGCAGGCCCTTATCTTCGATTCTCACTACGATGCGTACAAGGGTGCCATAGTCCATGTGAGGGTGATCAACGGAGTCATGAAAAAAGGAATGCAGATCCGCTTCATGTCCAGCGGGGCTCTTCATGAGATCGAAGAGGTGAGCCTTTTCAAGATCGATCGCTCCTCCAACACGGATATGTTAGCCGCCGGCGAAGTGGGTTACTGCACGGCGGGCATTAAGGCGGTGAGGGACGTACGGGTGGGCGATACGATCACCGAGGTCGAAAGGCCCTGCGACAAGCCCTTGCCGGGGTTCAAGGAAATAAAGCCCGTGGTCTTCAGTTCCATCTATCCCATGGATTCGGCGGACTATGAGGACCTGAAGGACAGCATCGAGCGACTGATGCTCAACGACGCCTCCCTGGTCTGCGAAAAGGACAGCTCCCTGGCCCTGGGCTTCGGGTTCCGCTGCGGCTTTCTGGGCCTTCTGCATCTGGAGATCATCCAGGAGAGGCTGGAGCGGGAATTCGACCAGTCTATCATCATGACCGCGCCTTCGGTGCGTTACAAGCTCGTTTTGCAGAGCGGCGAGACTGTCTTCGTGGACAACCCCAGCCAGTACCCTGATCCTTCCCGCATAGAGACGGCGGAGGAACCCTATATAAGGGCGGAGATCATCACCCCTACAACCTATATCGGCAACCTGATCACCCTCTGCGTGGGCAAACGGGGGGAGCAGAAATCCTTTATCCATCTGGACGAAAAACGGGTGGAGCTGATTTTTGAAATGCCCCTGGCCGAGGTGCTCTTCGACTTCTACGACAAACTCAAGTCCACCAGCCGGGGTTACGCCAGCTTCGACTACGACGTGATCGATTACAGGCCCACCGAGCTGTCCAAGCTCGACTTCCTGATCAACGGCGATCCGGTGGACGCCCTTTCCATGCTGGTCTATCGTCAGGGGGCCTACGACAGGGCCCGGAGGGTCTGCGAGCGTCTGCAGCGCAACATACCCCGGCAACAGTACAAGGTGGCTATCCAGGGAGCCATCGGCGGCCAGATCATAGCCCGGGAAACGGTGAATCCCCTGCGCAAGGACGTGCTGGCCAAATGTTACGGCGGCGACATAACCCGGAAACGCAAGCTTTTGGAAAAGCAGAAGGAAGGCAAGAAACGGATGAAGATGGTGGGCAATATCGAACTGGGACAGGACGCCTTCCTGGCGGTATTGCGCACCGACGACGACGAGGACTAAAGAGGGGAGGCCGAGGCATCTGAACTACCATAATCGGCGGGCTTGCCGGGAGCGCAGGGAACCCTGATGGCCGTATACGGCGAAAGTAAAGGCCGCCGGAACCAAGGTTCCGGCGGCCTTTACTCGTTACCCCTTTATGCGACGAACGGGTCCTGCGTATTCAATTGGACGATGGGGCGGGCTCGGTGCTGGTGCTCGAGCTTGCCGCCTGGTCGGTTCCGCTTTCTTTATTGGAAGAGGTTTGGAAAACCTTAAAGAAGGTCGAGGTAAAGTCGTCCTTGAATTTCGGGCTTTTTAAAAATGCAGTTCTGGCGTTGCTGTCCAGAGATTCCTGATAGAAGTAGGGATACATGAACTGCACCATCGCGCCATCGTCTTCGGAGGCTTCGGTGTCGCTGGTGACCTGGAATACGAGGACCGCATCGCCAATCACAAGGGGGCGTGAAAGCTCTCCTTTTTTGCGGGTAAAGAGCTCGCTCATGAAGCCTTCATCTTTTTCCGCGGACTGGATAACAAAATCCTGGCTGCTGGAAGGGGTTTGAAGCAGAGGGATCTGCTGGTTGTAAGCGTAAAAAGTCGGATTGCCCAAATTGAGAATGAAGGGACCGGCGTTGCCAACCTTGAGCCCTGCCTGTTTAGCGCTTTTTTCAAAACCATTGGTCTCGGCCGAGGCGAGAAGGCTGGTGGCCTTAGCGATCGCCCAGCTCTCCAGAGTTCCCCGCTCTTTTTCGAATAAATAGGCTTCGACCTCATTCAGGGTGGCTTCGGAGCTGAAATCTGGATCGGAGGGGCCGGCGTTCATTTTAAAAAATGCCCAGGCCTTGTCGGCAACCTTATACACCTTGGATATCCCGCCTTTGGCCAGGGCCGCGACTTCCTGGGCATCGGAGGCGTTGAGGAAGCTCTCTTCAAAGGAATAATAGAAGATATCGCCCGCATCGCCACCTTTGTCCGCGTAGGCATCCTGGGAATGACTCTTGGCTGCATCCTCGAAGGAGAGCTTATTCTCGCTAACCTGCTGGAGCACCTTCTTGGCGTCGGACTCGGAACTCGTGAGCGTTATGCGGGAGACGTTCAGCGATTTGAAAAGATCGGCGTTCTCCTTGCCCCAGGCGACGATGTTTTCTTTAGGGTACTCGTCGAGCGAAAGACTCGCATAGGTTATGGAGCGCTGTGGTTTTATCATCGAAGCTACAAAGGCTATTTCGCCGGTGCTTGGAGCCGAGCTGTAGAGGTCCTCGTAATAACGTCGGATAAAAAGGTCCTCTTCCGTGCTTTTACGAAGGCTTAGCTGCTCCGATTTTGGTAGGGTATTATATTTTTCGATGGAGAATACGCCATTAACCTGGAAGCTGGAATCGGCCGCGATGGCTTCGTCGATCCCGGCTTCGGTGACTTTGAAGCCGCTGGATTTTACAGTCTCAAGGATAGCGGTTCGAATCGCAGAGCTCTGGAACGCGAGATTCCATACTTGATAGGCGTAAAGCTGGAAATTCTCCTCCGACATGCCCTGCTGCTTAAGATAGTTATTTATTTGAGCTACCTGATTGGCGAAGTAGGATCCGGATTCATAGCTGATGGGTTTGCCATCCCAGCTTCCGAAGCTGAGCTTCGAGCCGGAGGAACCTAGGCCTCCCATGGAGGGAATGAAAACGAAGGCGATGATGGTGATAATAAGAATTACTATTGTACCGGCGTAGATGAAGGGATTTTTTATACCGCGCTTGGGCGCGTTTTTTGGGTCGGCCTTATTCGAAGCTCCGGTATCGGGGGTCTTGCGTAAAGATGCCATAGTCTTCCTTTTATGACAAAGCAATGGATAATATCGGGAGCTACGGTAGCACGATAGGCCTGGAGTGTCAACGTCGGCGGTGTATCGGAGCTTGTTGAAAAGGAGAGGGGCGAGGGGCTGCGGGAGTAGGGTTCGGCTGTTTTTTCTTTACTCTGGCTTATGGTGTTGCTCCGCGGGTGTACAATTAGGCCCGGGCGAAGCGAGGGATGGACCAGTTCGAGTCTCTCTCCAGCTACGCCCAAAACCCTTAGCTTTGCTTCACCTTTTCAACAAGCTTTGGGACACTACCAACTTGATACCAAAGTGGTCTGGGCAGTACATTATTTTTATGAGCATCGTCACAAAAACTGGAGACCAGGGAGACACCAGCCTCTGGTCCGAGGAACGGGTGGGAAAAGACGACCTGAGGGTAGAAGCTTATGGGACCATCGATGAGTTCTCATCCAATCTTGGGGTCGCTCGGCATCTTTGCCTCCAAGATGATGTGCTCTACGCCATAGAAGATATTCAGCGCCTCTGCTTTCGTATCGCGGGCGAGTTGGCGTCCAAGGCCAATCCCTTTGATCGACCAATCAAACCCTCCGACGAAGCTGTCGTTTCCGCCAAGATACAGGCCTTGGAAGAGCGGATACTGCTTACCGGTTTCGTGCTTCCTGGTATGACGCAGGGTTCCGCGGCCCTGGATGTGGCGAGAACCGTCCTGCGCAGGGCGGAGCGCAGGATCGTCGCGCTTTCCCGCAAAGAACCGGTTTCCCCCGAGCTTATGCGCCTGGTGAATAGGCTTTCCGATTATATCTTTATGCTGGCCAGGGCCGAGGAGAAGGCGGCCGGGACTCTTCGATTCTTCTGAAATTCCGTTTCGGGGGTGAACTATGAAACTATATTCCCGTCGGCAACTGGCTGGAACGATAGCGGCCATATCTATTTTTGTCGCGGCCGCGGCCTTCGGCCTTGGTTATCTGGTGTATCGGCCGACTTCGGCGCAAAAATCCTACGGCGACAACAAGGAAAATGTCAAATCTGTGGCGGAGGCGGATGAATCATTGCTCCAGTCCGCTGCCGCGACGACTCAAGGCGCACCGGCCGAAGGGACGACCGAGGGACAGAACTCCCCATTCGGACTGCCGGCCGCGTCGGGACAGGGCTACAACGTCGACGAGCGGGAAAGCATCAGCGTTTACGAACGTTTTAACGAATCGGTGGTCAATATCACCACGGAAGTGGTCAAAGTCAATTGGTTTCTCGAGCCGGTTCCCGAGAGCGGCGGTTCGGGTTCCGGTTCGATCATCGACTCCCGGGGCTATGTCCTCACCAATTATCACGTCGTGGAAGAAGCGTACAAGCTTTTCGTCAACCTGTCCGACGGGAGCCAGTACGAAGCCAGCATAGTGGGCACGGATCCCCAGAACGACCTGGCGGTCATAAAGTTCGAGCCCAAGCCCGGCCTTGACCTCAAACCTATCACCCTGGGATCGTCCAAAGGGTTGAAAGTTGGCCAGAAGGTGCTGGCAATCGGGAATCCCTTTGGTCTGGAACGGACACTCACGCAGGGCATAATCTCCGGACTGGGGCGACCGATCCAGAAAGATAGCAGAACGGTGCTCCAGAACATGATCCAGACCGACGCATCCATAAATCCCGGCAATTCCGGAGGTCCTCTTTTCAATGCGGCCGGTCAAATGATCGGTATCAATACCATGATCTACTCCACTTCGGGAGGCTCGGTGGGCATCGGCTTCGCGATTCCTGTGGATACGGCGGTTCGAATCATGCCGGAGCTGATCAAAGAGGGCAGGGTGCGTAGGGGTTGGATCGACATGGAAGCGATACAGCTTTTCCCCGCGCTGATCAGCTATCTCGCCCAAAGCGGCCAGGCATCGCCTGTGGAAAAAGGACTTCTCATTTCGGTGCTGCGGGAGAGTAGCAACGCCGCCAAGGCGGGGTTGAGGGGAGGCTCCCAAGCCGTGCGTTACGGGCAATCCACCTTCAGGGTAGGTGGGGATATAATCGTCAGCGTGGACAAGCAGCCCGTGGTGAGCATCGCTGACCTTTATACCGCCCTGGAGGATAATAGACCCGGGGAGAGCGTAGAGGTTGAATACTTCCGCGGAACAAAGAAAATGAAGGCTTTGGTACAGCTCTCCGAACGAAGCCAGGAACGCTGAGAACAGGTATGTCGTTGAAGCCTGGAAGTTCGACGGCGATCGCTTTCGATTGAAAGCGTAAAAGGTAGGTATGAAGGCATTCAAGGTTGTGGCCCCCTTCGACGTGTCGGGGGATCAGGGAAGGGCTGTTGACAGCCTGGTTAAGGGCGTCGATGCGGGTGGCCGGTTTTTGACTTTGAAGGGCGTCACGGGATCGGGGAAAACCTTCACAATGGCCAAGGTGATAGAGCGGCTACAGAAACCAGCCCTCGTAATCTCCCATAACAAAACCCTTTCGGCGCAGCTCTACCGTGAATTCAAGGGTTTTTTCCCCGAAAACGCCGTCGAGTATTTTGTATCCTATTACGATTACTACCAGCCCGAGGCCTACGTCCCTTCGAAGGACCTCTATATCGAAAAGGACTCGAGCATCAACGAGGAAATCGAAAGGATGAGGCTGTCGGCGACAGCCGCTCTTATGGAGCGCAGGGATGTGATCATCGTGGCGACGGTCTCGTGCATCTATGGTCTCGGTTCGCCCGACCTGTACAGGGATATGAGGGTCTATCTGGACAAGGGGAAGACTGCGGATCTGGATACGCTCAAGCGGAACCTGATTTCCCTCCAATACGAAAGGAACGATGCCATCCTCGAACGAGGCCGCTTCAGGGTTCGGGGCGATACCATCGAGATTTATCCCGCCTACGCCGAAGAAGCCTACAGAATCGAACTGGATTTCGATACGGTCGAGAGGATACGGAAATTCGATCCTCTCACCGGCCTCGCGGGGGCCGATCTGGAGGAAGCGGTGATCTATCCGGCCAAGCACTTTGTCATGCCCGAGGACATGGTGCATAGGGCGCTGGATAGGATCAAAACCGAGCTCCAGGAGCAGTACGAGCTTTTTCTCTCCCGGAACAAGCTGTTGGAAGCCCAGCGGATCAAGTCCAGGACCGAATACGATATCGAAATGCTGGAGGAGATGGGCTACTGTTCGGGCATAGAGAATTATTCCTCCCCCCTGGCGGGCAGAAAGCCCGGCGAAAGGCCGGGTGTGCTGATCGATTATTTTCCCAAGGATTTCGTGACCTTTATCGACGAATCCCATGTCACCCTCTCTCAGATCGGAGCGATGTACGCCGGGGACCGAAGCCGGAAAACTTCCTTAGTGGAGTATGGATTCCGCCTGCCCTGCGCCCTGGACAACCGTCCCCTGACCATCGACGAGTTCGAGTCCATGGTAGGAACAACGATCTACGTGTCGGCGACCCCTGGCAAGGTTGAGCTGGGGCGTTCCTCGGTGGTGGCCGAACAGCTGATAAGACCGACCGGCCTTGTGGATCCCGAAATCCTGGTACGGCCCACCGAGGGACAGATGGAGGATATTTACGCCAGGGTGAGGGAGCGGGCGGAGAGGGGAGAGCGGAGCCTCATAATCACCCTCACCAAGAAGATGGCCGAGGAACTGAGCGAATATCTGGCCGGGCTGGGCTTGAAGGTACGCTATATACACTCCGAGGTGGAAACCATCGAGCGGGTCGAAATACTCACCCAGCTGCGCTCCGGCGAATTCGACGTCCTGGTGGGCATAAATCTGTTACGAGAAGGCATCGACCTGCCCGAGGTGTCTTTCATCGCCATTTTGGACGCGGATAAAATAGGGTTTTTACGCTCCGCCACGAGCCTTATCCAGATAATAGGCAGGGCGGCGAGAAACGCCGCAGGCCTGGTTGTTATGTACGCGGACCGGGAAAGCGATGCCATGAAGACCGCCCTGGAGGAAACCAACCGGAGAAGGGCGGTTCAGCTGGCCTACAACGAGGAACACGGCATAACGCCGATGACGATCAAGAAATCGGTTCACGATATTTTGGAGCGGCATAAGGAAGAGCGGATAGACGCCACCCTGGACGAGCTCAACATGTTGAAAAAGACCCATAATCTCTTGGTGCCGGAGCAGAGGAAGTCCCTGGTCAAAGCCCTGGAGCAGCGTATGCTCGAGCACGCCAAGAACCTGGAATTTGAGGAAGCCGCCACATTGCGGGACGAAATCGCGCGCATCAAGGAGGGAGGTGATGTATAAAGAGTATTCCGTGATCGATGCGCACTGCGACACCCTTCTGAACGTGATAGGATCCAACGGGATCGCCGGAATCGGGGGGCGCCTGGATTTCTTCAACAGAAATGAAAAGTCCCATATCGACCTGCCCAAGCTCCTGGAGGGGGGAGTGCGTTGCCAATTTTTCGCCCTCTTCGTCGAGGACTCGGAGCTTCCTCGAGCCAAGAGACAGGCGAGCCGCCTTTTGGACGAGTTCGACTTTCTCTGCGAACGTTCGAAGGGAAGCCTTTTCCCCCTTCGCGAGGTTTCGGATCTGGATGGAGCAGTTCGGGGCCGCAGCGTGGCGGCGCTGCTTTCGATAGAGGGAGCCGAGGCGCTGGAAGGCAGTCTGGACAATCTGGGATACTTTTACGACCGGGGTGTGCGCGCCATGGGCCTTACCTGGAACCGCAGAAACGCCTTCGGTCGGGGTGTGAAGGCTGAAGGCGAGGATGGGCTCAGCCCTCTGGGTTTGGAATTGGTGGAGGCCATGGAGCATCTGGGCATGATCGTCGACGCCTCCCATCTTTCGGACCGGGCTTTCGAGGATCTCTCCGCCGTTTCCAAACGGCCGTTCATCGCCTCCCATTCCAACGCCAGGGCGCTCAATCCTCACCCGAGAAATTTAACGGATGGGCAGATACGGCGCATCGCCGCCTCGGGGGGAGTAATCGGAGCCGTCATGGTGCCCGATTTTGTCGCCGCCAATCCGCCCTCGGGGTACCTGGAATCCTTTCTCGACCATATCGATCATATGGTGGGGATTGGAGGGCTGGAGGCGGTGGGCATAGGCTCCGACTTCGATGGTTACGCCGATAAGGGCAACCACGTGCTGGCCGATGCCTCGGAATTCCCGCTCCTGGCCCGGGGTCTGGAACTCCGGGGTTATGGGGAGGAAGCGGTGTTGAAAATACTGTCGGGCAACTGGGAGAGGCTGATCCGTGATATCTTATCCTGAAAATCCTGAAAATCCTGAAAACCCTGTTCCGGGGCGGAATCCGGGCAAACTCGCGCTCCTGGGCTTTATGGGCTGCGGTAAGAGCAGCATTGGGCCCTTGCTTGCCTTGAAACTCGGTGTCTCCTATATTGATTTGGATGAACTGATCGAAAGAAGGGAAGCCAGGACCATCGGTGAGATTTTTCTTACGAGGGGCGAAGCCGTCTTCAGGGAGCTGGAGCAAGCCTCCCTGGCGGAAGTGGCGCGGAGATCCGAACCCTGTGTTCTTTCCTGCGGCGGCGGTATCGTTCTTTCCGAGCTGAATAGAAGGGTGCTCAGGGAAAGCTTTGTTTCGGTATGGGTCGATGTGCCCCTGGAGGAATTGCTCAAACGCCTGGAAAACGAGCGGAAGACCAGGCCGCTCCTGGCCCGGGGGGATTACCCGGAAAGGGCCTTTGCCCTTTTGGGGGAAAGGCGGGCCTTGTACGAGTCGGCAAGTCGGTACCGCTACCGATGGAAGAAAGGCGAGGATGCCCCGACTTCGGCCGCCCTCATCGCCGGGATGCTTGAAGGCTAAGAGGTTTATGTCGCCGCCCCGGGCAGGAGAGCGCATTCGCTGGGACGGATTTTAAAATATCCCTGCCCGCCCTCTTCGAGGCTGGGCCGCTCCGCGCTGTCGAATTCGATATATGGCTCCTCTTCCCCGGGGATATCCGCGCCTTCCAAAACCTTATGCTTCGGTTCAGGCTCGAAAGAGGGGGATGTATCAATCTTTTTCGATTGAAGCCGAAGAGATTGAAGACGAAGACGGATATGGTATAGTCCGTTTCTCTGCGAAATTTTCTCAACGATACCGAAAAGCATATTGTTTTCCGTTTCCACTCCTGAGTTTTCGCGGATTCCCCGGGAAGCATCGTAAAAAACAGCCCCGGGGGGTATGAAATAAAACATATCATGAAGCTCCGATTCCTTCTTGAAGGAAGGAATCGTGCCGGGTGGGGAGAATTTCCCATACGGAGTGTTGTACATACGAGGCGGATCTCCGTTCGACAGCCCTTCGATGGGGAGTAGAAGCCCCAGGCCGAGAAAGTTCACGCACCAGGCGTCGGGCGGGTTCTTGAAGATAACGGAAGGACTTCCCTGGGCGACAAGCCTGCCCTTGTTCATGATAAAGATGCGGTCCCCCAGGTCGAGGGCCTCTTCCACATCGTGGGTGACGTGAAGGGCCGTGATACCTTCCTGCCTCAACATTGTTCGTAGATAACGCCTGAGTTCTTTCCGCAAGGGAGCGTCCAGCGAGGAGAGGGGTTCATCCAGGAGAAGGATTTCCGGTTTTGTGGCGAGGGCTCTGGCGAAGGCCAGGCGCTGTTTTTCCCCGCCCGACATGGTTCCGGGCTTTCGATCCAGAAGCGGAGCTATCCGCAGGGTTTCGGCGAGGGTTTCGCAGATTTCCCTCCGCCTGTCTTTATCGACGCCGGCCAACCTCAAGCCGAATTCCAGGTTGCCCCTGCCGTCCAGGTGGTCGAAGAGGGCTAGGTCTTGAAAGACGAAGCCCAGCTTTCGCTTTTCCGGCGCCAATCCATCGATATCGATACCATTGACGGAGATGCTGCCGGACTGGGGCTGTTCGAGACCGGCTATACAGCGCAGGAGGCTGGTCTTGCCGCAGCCGGAGGGGCCCAGGATCACCCCCGTCTGCCCGCGATCCAGAAAGAGGGAGATTTCCAGGTTAAAACCGCCCCTGGAAAGCCGCAAATCCCTTATTTCAAGATATTTCACCCCGACCCTCCTTGAGGAAAAAAGCGATGCTCGTGAAAGCCGCCAATACGATGCCCACTGCGCAGGCTTCGCTAAAGCGATAGGAAGAAGTCAATCTATAGAGAAGGAGGGGAAGGGTTTCCCGGCTTCCGCCGACAAGAAGGGGTATGTTGGCATCGCCCATGGTCAAGGAAAAGGCAAAAGCCGAAGCGGAGGCCACCGAGGGAGCCATGGTTGGGATGTCTACGCGGAGCAGGGCTTGCCGGGGGCTGGCTCCAAGGGTTCGGGCAGCCTCGTTTTTGCTCCTGTCCAGGGAACTCATCGCCGCCTCGAGGGATCGAGCGACAAAGGGCCAGGCGATGGCTGTCTGCCCTATGAGAATCAGGAATTCGGGTTTTATTCTCAGCAAGCTCGCCCAGCCGGCGGAAACGATGGCGGGGGATAATGAGAGGGGAAGGGCGCTCACCCAGGACCTGGGACGGCTTGCGGCCACAATGAGGCCGAGGATGCTGGCCATCAGCGCGGCGATGCCACTTAAAAGCAAGCTTTGCGCCAACGCGCCCAGAAGCGGCGAGCCGAGGGCTGAAGACCCCGTGCCGGTTAATAGTCTTTTAAAATTGTCGAAACCGTAGACGACGGCGCCGGCCCTGGAGCTTCGGACCGTAAACGCCTCGACCACGAGGGAGGCCAGGGGGCCGAGAAAAAAGACACAGACCGCCGCTCCGTAGAGGAGTATGAAAAGGCCTGTGGCGGGGCCCGGCTTTTTTCGTTCCGGCGCCGCCCCGAATCCCTTGCCCGAATTGGCCCTTCCGTCGAAGTGGGAGAAGGCCCATACCGCCCCGATGGCGGTCAGGGTCTGCAAAAGCGCGAGGGCGAGCGCCTTGGGAGGATCCTGGGTAAAACGGAGGGCGCGGTATATGCCTACTTCGAGGGTGGAACCAGACATGCCGCCGAAAACGAGAACGATGGTAAAGCTAAAGAAGCAGAAGAGAAAGATGAGGCTGGCGGCCTGCAGCATGGCTGGCAGAAGGTAGGGCAGGGTGCCCCGAAGAAAAGCGGTAAAGGGCCCCGCCCCCAGGGTCCTGGCGGCTTCTTCCCTGCTCTTGGGCATCCGGCTCCAGACCGAGCCCAGGTTCTGGATCACGATGGGGAAATTATAGAAGGCATGGATAAAAACCAATCCCCCGAAGGAATAGAGAAACCCTCCGGAGCCTTTGGCCAGGCCTAAGAGGGAAAAAGCGGCGCTGAGCCAACCGCTTTTTCCGTAATAGAGAATAAATGAGAGTATGACGAGGATGGGAGGGAGGCAGAAAGGTACGGCGGCGAGGGAGAGGAAAAAGCGCCTGGCTTTGAATTTGTATCGGGCGACAAAGTAAGCCCCGGGGAAACCCACGATGAGGGCAAGGATGGTGCTGGCCCCGGCCTGGAGAAGGCTGAAGCGCAGGGAGGCGAGGGTGGAGGGGGCTTTCAGCGCAAGGAGAAGTTCGCCCCAGGCTTTGGCGGCGCCGCCCGCCCCGCCGAGCAGTACCGAGGCGGCGAAGGCCAGGCTGGGGTAGAGGGTGAGGGCGACCACCAGATAGGCGGCCAGAGGCCTGCGCGCTCCGGGGCCCCCCTGCGGGGCCCCGGCCTCCGGGCGGGGCGGGCGGCTCGCCGACATACCCTGCGGTTCCTTGCTCATCCCGCCATGGTGGTCAGGATTTCAGCGGCGGTCTCCGGATCCTTATCCGGATCGGCGATCGTCGAGGGAATCGTGCGAATATCTTTGGGCACCACCGAGAAGGACTCGGGTAACTGTGTTTCCACATTGGCTGGATACATCCACTGGGTCTCGGGCAGGATAGCCTGGGCCTCCGGGGAGATCAGGAAATCGAGGAATTTTCCCGCCTCCTTTTTCCGCTTCGAGGAAGCCAGGATTCCCGCAAACTCTATCTGCGCGGCATGCCCCTCGGGGAAGACCAAGGCCTTGTAGCGCTCGCTTTCCTCATAGGCCTTGTGATAGGCCGGGCTGGTACTATAGCTCAACACCAGCGGCGCCTCCCCCTTGGTAAAAATCCCGTATCCAGTATCCCAGCCCGGCGTCATCGTCAGCACCGAGGGTTTGAGCCTTCGCCAGTATTCCTTCCACTCCTGTCCGTAGACAGCCTGGGTCCAGGCCAGCAAGCCAAGCCCCGGCGTCGAGCTGCGGGGATCCATGATGATCAGCCGCCGGGCGTAATAAGGATCCGTGAGATCCTCCAGGCTCTTCGGAGCCCTGACCCCCGATTCCGAATCCCAGATTATCGCGAAATCGCCGAAGTCGTAGGGAACGAGCTTAAGGCTGGGATCGATGAGAAGGTCCGCCCGTATTTTGTCCTTATTCGGCAACTCCGCCGGGACGAATAACCCGCTGCCCAAAGCCTTGGTCAGGGAATTGTTGTCCAGGCCCACCACAAGGTCGGCCTGGGCCTCCTTGCCCGCCGAAATCAAGGCCGCCAGGAGGGCTCCGCCGTCTCCCTTGGAGACGAAGCTCACCTTGATTCCGCTTTTCTCCTCGAAGAGCTTGGAAAGCGCAGATCCCGGTCCCCATTCCGAGACAAAGGAGTCATAGGTCCAGACCTGCAGGGCTTGAGGCTCCTTGGGGCCGCAGGAGGCCAAAAGAAACCCCGCGCAAAGCAGGAAAAGCGAGGAAATAATGATGGACGCGATGGCACCGCCCCGTCGCGGTGCGGCAATACATGGGAAAATCATAAGCTCCCTCCGCCGGTATTAACCGGATCAGGTTCATCGGGTCTTTTCTCAGGCGCCTGGGGCATCGACGATACCCCAGGCGGCCACCCCGGTGTTTACTAGCAAAAGCCCTAATTAGGCGGTTTTCTTTCCGTATTCTACAATGCAGGGGATCTTCCCCTCAACCACTTCCTTGTTGATCAATACCCTGGCGGCGTTGTTCTGCCCGGGCAGATCGAACATGATATCGGTCATCATGGCCTCGACAATGGACCTCAAGCCCCGGGCGCCGGTCTTCTGGGCGATCGCCTTGTCCGCGATGGCGTCCACCGCGTCGCTTTCGAATACGAGTTCGACCTTGTCGAGTTTGAGCGATGCCTGATACTGCCTGAGAACGGCGTTCTTCGGCTCGGTGATGATGCGTTTCAACTCGTCCCTGCTCAGATCGTTCAGGGAAACGTGGATCGGAAGCCGGCCGATGAATTCCGGTATCATCCCGAACTTCACCAGGTCGTCGGGGTGAAGCTGGGAAAAAATCTCGGAGAGCTTTTTCTCGTTTCGTTGGCGGATATCCGCCCCGAACCCCAGGGCGTGGCTGGATACCCTCGATTCGATGATGCGATCCAGGCCGACGAAGGCTCCGCCGCAGATGAAGAGGATATTCGTCGTATCTATTTTCAGGTATTCCTGATTCGGATGCTTCCTGCCGCCCTGGGGCGGTACGTTGGCCACGGTGCCTTCGATAATCTTCAGCAGGGCCTGCTGCACCCCTTCGCCCGACACGTCCCGGGTTATGGAGGGGTTTTCGCTCTTTCGGGCGATCTTGTCGATTTCGTCGATATAGATGATCCCCCGCTCGGCCGCCTCGATGTTCCCCCCGGCGGCCTGGATAAGCTTGAGCAGGATGTTCTCCACGTCCTCGCCCACGTAGCCGGCCTCGGTAAGCGTTGTGGCATCGGCGATGGCGAAGGGAACCTTGAGTTTTTTAGCCAGCGTCTTGGCCAGGAGTGTCTTGCCCGTCCCCGTCGGCCCGATGAGCAGCACGTTCGCCTTTTCTATTTCCACGTCCTGGCTGGGATCGTTCCGATGCTGTATGCGTTTGTAATGGTTGTAGACCGCCACCGAGAGCACCTTCTTGGCGTGCTCCTGACCGACCACGTAGGAATCGAGGTATTCTTTGATCGCCAGGGGCTTGGGCACTTCCTGAAGAAAGGAGGAGGAGATTTTCTGTTCTTCCTCCAGCAGAATTTGCCCGCATACCTGCACGCATTCGTCGCAGATATTGACCCCCGGGCCTGCTATCATCTTTTTGGCAAAGGCGCTGCTCTTGCCGCAAAAAGAGCAGAAGGCCTCCGGTTGGGCTTCTTCAGGCTTTCGCGTCTTGGCCATGTTTTCTCGACTCCATGATTTTATCGGCGAGGCCGTATTCCAGGGCTTCGGCGGCCCCCATGTAGAAATCCCTCTCCATATCCAGGCCGAGCTGTTCCACCGTCTTGCCCGTATGCCTGGCGAAATAATCGATGGTAAGTTTTTTGAGCCTCAAGATTTCCCGGGCCTGGAGACTTATGTCGCTGGCCTGGCCGGAGGTCCTGCCCCAGGGCTGATGAATGAGGATGCGGGAAGAGGGAAGGACGAAGCGCTTGCCCCGGGCGCCGCAGGCGAGTATGAGGGCGGCCATGGAAGAAGCCTGTCCGAGGCAGATGGTCTGGACATCGGGCCTGATATACTGAATCGTGTCGTAGATCGAAAGCCCGGCGGTTACCGATCCGCCCGGGCAGTTGATATACAGGGAGATATCCCTCCCCGGATCCTGGGATTCCAGGAAGAGGAGCTGGGCCACGATAAGGTCGGCGGTGAGATCGTTTATCTCGCCGTCGAGGAAGATTACCCTGTCCTTTAAAAGGCGGGAGTAAATATCGTATGAACGTTCACCTATTCCAGTCTGTTCTATGACGATCGGTACGAGGCTGTTCATCTGTTCCTGCATCTATGCCTACCTCAAGAAAACTTTTTGAAGGCGCCCTTTTTCAAAGGGCGCTCTCGAAGGACTTTCGTATAAGTTACTCAGCCGCGCTCATGAAGTCCACAAAGCTTTTTTTCTCGCCCTGGCCGAGCTTGGCTGTGGCCAGCAGGCTGTCGAAGAAGCGGGTTTCCTTCATCCTCTCCTTGAGGTACTCGACGGACTGTCGCTTTTCGTATTCGGCTTTCACTTCCTCGACGGACATGGCGGAGCCTTCGGCCTGTCGGGCGTATTCGGCGCTCAAGTCCTCCTCGGTGATTTCCAGACCGCTCTTCTCGACCAATTTGTCCAAGAGCAGCCTTCCGGCGATCGCCTTGCCCACGGCGGGTTTCCAGTCCTCGTAGAGCTGCTGCCGACTCTTGCCGGAATATTGGGCGATGCTTTCCATTTTTTCGTCGCTGTCGATGCCCATGTCGCGCTTCAGCGACTCCCAGCGCATCGACAGTTCGGCGGAGACCATGGATTCGGGAACATCGATGCTGGTTCTCTCCAGGAGGATATCGACCAGCTTCTTTTCCTTGAGCTCCCGCAGGCGATTGTCCAGGGCGGACTGGAGCTGCTCCCGTACCGCCTTTTTAAGATCCTCCAGGGTCTTGTACTTTTCGGAGACATCCTGGGCGAGTTCGTCGTCGAGGGCCGGTACGTCCTTCTGCTTGACCTTGGAGACGGCGACCGAGAGCATGACGGTCTTGCCGGCCAGGTCCTTGTATTCGAAATCCCCGGGATAGGTCTTGGGGAAGATCTTCGAGTCGCCGGCCTTCATGCCGACCACTTCTTCGTCAAACTTGTAGAGGTTGAGGCCCTTGCCCAGCTCGAAGGTGAAATCCTCGCGCTTGCTGCCGGCCACTTCCCGGCCGTCCTCGGTCAGTTCCGAGTAGGCGACGGTGACGATGTCGCCCAGGGCTGCCTCCCCGGTCTTCTCCACCACGATGGCGTTGCGTTCCCTGATTCTTTCCAGTTCCTGGGCAAGATCTTCCTCCGACACCTCGACGCCGGGGACTTCCAGTTCTATTCCTTCGGTGGAAGGAAGCTCGAAATGGGGGAAGACATCGTAGGTCACGCTGAAGCTGAAATCCTTGTCCAGGGCGAACTCGGGCTCGCCTTCGAGGGCGGGGGCCTCGTAGGCCAGGGGTTTTTCTTCCGCGTCGGCCAGGGCGGCGTCCACAGCCTTTTCCAGCACCCTGCTCATGGCTTCCAGCCTCAGGCTGTCGCCAAATTTCCGTTCCAGCACCGAGGGGGGAACGTGGCCTTTCCTGAAGCCGTCGATGCGCACGGACTTCACGTAGTCGGCCATCATTTCGTCATAGACTGACTTCACGTCGGCCATGGGGACGGTGGCCGTCATCCTCACCTTGGAGTGTTCCAGCTTTTCCAGTTTTTTTTCGGAGATAACCATATGTTCCTCTCGGAATGGCGGATTGCCGTGCCTCATGGCAGGCATCGTACGCGTGGCGGATTACAATATACAGTATATACCCGTCAGGCGCAAAAAAAAGGCGATTCGGCTTGGTTCCGAATCGCCACGTTGTAAGAGCGGGAAACGGGAGTCGGACCCGCGACATCGACCTTGGCAAGGTCGCGCTCTACCACTGAGCTATTCCCGCGCTGTAAACCACCCTCCCCGTGCAGCTTTCCCAAGGGGGAACCTGCGAGAGAAGGGACTTGAACCCTCACGCCGCAAGGCACTAGATCCTAAGTCTAGCGTGTCTGCCATTCCACCACTCTCGCGCACGCGTCGCATGGTAGCGGAACGCCGTTCACGCTGTCAAGGTCGTGAGCCGCGGAGGTTTCGAACCTCCGACCCGCAGATTAAGAGTCTGCTGCTCTGCCAGCTGAGCTAGCGGCCCAATAAAAACAAGTGCGTCCGACAGGAATCGAACCTGCGACCTACGGATTCGAAGTCCGTCGCTCTATCCAGCTGAGCTACGAACGCCCATTCGGTACAGTCCCAATTCCTCTAAGCTGGTGCAGGATTCGGGCTCGGGTGGGTGATGGGGTTTGAACCCACGACAACCAGATCCACAGTCTGGCACTCTACCACCTGAGCTACACCCACCGTGCAATCGGCAGGGACTACAATGCCGAAAAGCGAAAATTATGTCAATAGGGAAATGGAAGGGCCAGGTGAATCGTATCCAGGAGCCCGAAGGCCGGTTTGGCTATTGCCTCGGTCGCCTGTCTGCCCAGGCCCGGCGCGCGCCAACGATAGGCGGGATGATAGGCGGTGATATGAAGGGGAATGCGTTTCGAAACCGAAGCGAGAAAGCCGCCGATCGCTTCCATCTGCTCCGGTCTGTCCAGAATGCCCGGCACGAGAAGGGAGGTGACCTCAAGATGGCAGAGTTCCGCTGCAGCCCGTATGAAATTCTTCACTGTCTCAAGATCTCCGCCCAGCTTTTCCCTGTAGGTTTCCGCGGAATCCGATTTGAGATCCACGTTCGCCGCGTCGCAGAGCCCGAGAAGCCTTCGGGCGGGCTCTGGGTTGATGCAGCCGTTGGTGACGAGGATTGTCCTCAGGCCCCGTCTTCTGGCGAGTTCCATGGCGTCCAGAACGTATTCCGCGTGGAGACAGGGCTCGGAATAGGTGAAGCTTATGGAGGGGCAGCCCGAGTCCAGGGCCTTGTGGATCAGCGCTTCGGGTTCGAGCCGGAGTCCGCCAGGGTCTGGGTCTCCCTCCGTGTCCGGATGGGCAATCTCCCAGTTTTGGCAGAAGGGACAGCGCATCGTGCAGTGCCAGAATCCTATGGAAAAGGTATGGCTGCCGGGCAGGAAATGGCGAAGCGGTTTTTTTTCCACCGGATCTATGGCCATGGATGAAATCTGGCCGTAGAGGGGCAGGACCATGCTCAGGTTTTTATTGCCGCGGGCTTTGCAGATACCCCAGCGCCCTTCCGCGAGAACGCAGCCGCGGGGGCATAGGAGGCACTGGATTTTATCGTGTTCGACGGGCTTCCAGTATTCGGCTTCCCGCGGCATGGCGCAGCTCCTCTCCCGGGCTTACCTGGTCAGCGACCTTTTGTCGTGGTGCTCACAAAGCCCGAAAAACGCTTGCGCAGAATGGCCGAGTCCCGGGGGCCCAATAAGGTATCGCCCACCTCGAAAGGCTCGTAGCGGAGCGCCAGGGCTCCCCGCTTGACCCAAATCCTGACCAGGGACCTGGCCGCGCCTTCCTCGTCCACCGAGAGGGGCAGTTCGTCGGCGGCCAGGACGTCGGCGATCCTGAATTCGATGATCGAGCCTTCGGCGACCAATCGCGGGCTATCCTTCGCCGCGGCGAGCAAAAGGCATTTGTCCCCGTCGTAGGGATGCTTGCGTAAGGTACCCACAAAGGCGACGGCGTCCATGGCGGCATGATCCTTGTATCGCACCACATCGGAGAGGACGGCCGACTCGATGTATTCGGTAATGCTCACTGCTTCCTCCTTTCGGCGAGGGAAACCGGATCGCGCTGCTCTGGGACGTCCGATTCGTACAGGTCGGGAGCGCCCAGAATCCCCCTGTAGTTCAAAACTGCGGCGAATACCAATAGTAACAGACAAAGAAGGGCAAACCAATCTCCGAAGCGGCCATAGACGCTAAGGCCGCTGTCGGCATACACGGGCACCCTGACAAGCATGGTCCCGGCCTCGAACTGGGGCAGTTCGACAAGGGAGCGACCCCAGGGATCGACAACGCAGCTGACCCCCGAATTGGTGCTTCTCACCAAGGT
>Ga0302251_1000748_pt1 | contig 25853 bp, 21 predicted proteins | sample AAG_RA_Gln_MG_FD_193534 | JGI IMG/M metagenome (GOLD analysis project Ga0302251, IMG submission 193534) | Enriched activated sludge microbial communities from anaerobic digester in WTTP, New Holstein, Wisconsin, United States - AAG_RA_Gln | ecosystem: Engineered > Bioreactor > Anaerobic >...
GTTAAGATGCGCTCAGTCGGTCATTGCCGTAATAGGGAAAAGCTAAGAATCAATATTCAGGATTCTGAAGGTATAGAGGAAATCAAACCTGGCAGGATTGGTTTGCATGTCAGAGGAGAGCGCTATCCTGCAGAGTCAGGACTTTTTCATCCTCTTGCCTCTCTCTGCCGGAGATGATATAGTATGGATATAATCGATTGTGGGAGGAGTGGTTACATGGACAGACGGGAGTTTCTTCAGAAAGCTGCACTGGTTACTGCTTCTGCGCTTCTGGCACCTTATCTGGGAGCGACACCGGTTCACGCCGGAGGCGTTCCGGCAAAGCTTTGCAACAACTGCGGCTTTGGAAGCAAAGCTGACAACTGTGTCAAATGCGGGAGCTGGGTCGGCTCCACCAGCTATCCGGCCAAGCTTTGCAGCAACTGCGGCTTTGGAAGCAAAGCCGACAACTGTGTCAAATGCGGGAGCTGGGTCGGCTCCACCAGCTATCCGGCCAAGCTTTGCAGCAACTGCGGCTTTGGAAGCAAAGGCAGCAACTGTGTCAAATGCGGGAACTGGGTCGGATAGGAGACCATCAGCTGCAGGGCTCAGGATTATTCTCCGGCGCCTTATGGCTGTTCTGGTTCATCATGGCTGCCAGGGAATCGTCATAGAGTGCCTTGAAGCGCCTGAAATGATACATGAAGCGCTTCATGCTCATTCTGTCGGTTAGAAGCACGTAGCCGCTTCCGTCAAAGCTCCGCAGATCGATGTCGAGGTCTCTCCAGTTCATATTCTGAGGTGAGATGAGCCCTTTTGCAACTGCATGGTCCCAGACAGCTGTGCCTGGAAAGGTCACCAGCGGGCTGAACGAAAAGCTTTTCATTATTCCTCTCTTTATGCTCTTTTCTATGAAGCGGTATGTCTCGTCCAGCTCCTCCTCTGTTTCTTCAGGGGCACCGATGATGAAGGAGCCTACTGCATTGAGCCCTGAAGCAGAGCAGATTTCAAGCGCCCTTTCATTGGTTTTCACATGCGAGGCAGTGCCTTTCAGGTAGTTCAAGACCCTTTCCGAGCCCGATTCCAGCCCCAGGTGGACAAAGCTCGTCCCCATCTCTCTCAGTAATGAAGCCATCGATTCTGTAGCCAGCTCAGCCCTGAGTGTCACCGTGAGGCTGAGCTTCCGGGCCAGCTCTCTGGCAAAGAGTGTCTTCATAGCCTCGACTCTTTTCCTGTCAACTGCAAAGAGGTCATCCATGAATATGAAGAAAGATATGCCGAAGCGGCTTATCAGCTCTCTTATCTCATCCAGGACATGGGCGGGGCTGTGTGCCCTGTAGCCCTTCCAGATTCGGGGAGATGCGCAGAATGCACATCTCCCGGGGCATCCTCTTGAGGAAAAGAGCCACTGAAGCTGAGGCTCTATTCCCCTCCAGACCCGCATTGGGAAAGGAAGGCTGTCCAGATCCTGTATCGGAGCACGTGGTGAGGTGAGCACCATACTGCCATCCCGGTAAAAGGCAATGCCTGAAATATCAATCAGATCCTTTTTTACGGAAGCATCTCTGAAATAATGCACAAGCTCAGAGAAGGTGATCTCGCCTTCGCCAATCACTGCGGCGTCGAAAGAGGGATCAAGGCTCTCAGGAAATGTGCTGATATGAGCTCCGCCCAGAATGACCGGGATGTTGTGATCCTTTTTTATCTTCTCTGCCAGCCGAATCGCAACCTGATATGCCGGAGAGGTGGCTGAGATGCCTGCCAGATCTGCGCCGCGCTCCCTGAATTCGTCTAAGTCACTGCTTATATAGACCTCCACGTCAGGCTGGGACTTTTTCAGGTATCCTGCCAGGCAGGCAAGCCCCAGCGGGTAAAAGATATGCCTTTCCCTGTCAAGTGTTGAAGCCTCAAGAAGGGCGACTTTCATGGACAGCTTCCTCTGCATTCGTCTTTTCTGCAATATCACTTTCTTGCGGTGATGCCGTATATGAAATCCCGAAATGCGCAGCTGATGATGAGCTGCAATTTCTGCATATTATCAGCGCAGGCCCTTTCCAGAGGGGTGCTTTCAGGGCCGGCGGTGATCTGCGTGAGTGTAAGCATATCTTCCGGCAGATACTGTCTGCAGAGAAAGGATATTTCCCTGAAGCCCTGCGCCTCCAGCAGGAACTGGAAGGTCAGCGGATGGATGGGCACCCTGTGGGAGAGGTCGATGGTGAAGGTGGTGAGCCCCCAGATGCAGGCCGGGTTCAACGTCTCTGCCGCAAAGGCTCCGCCTTTCCGCAGAGTTCGATAGGCCTCGCCTGTCAGAGTCTGAAAATCTGACGGGGTCAGGTGCTCCACGACGTGGGAGATGAAGATCCCGTCAAGCGATTCATCTGCGGTGCCACGCAGGTGGAGGAGAGCCTCTTCTTTCTTCACTGTGAGCTTCTTGCCTGTACAACAGTCCAGCATGCTGTCGTCAATGTCTACTCCATAAGCTTCCAGAGAGCCCTGCTCCTTCAGGAGCTCCAGAAACTCACCTCTTCCGCAGCCGATGTCGACGATTTTCCCACCTTCGGCAAAGAACGGAAGATACTTCCTCATCTCCTCCCTGACCTGCTCTTCGCTTCCTCTGAAACGGTTCTCGAAGTTGAGATACGAAAAATTCATGTCTATTCTCATTGTGAAGACTTCTCTCTACCAGAGATTCTCCCGGCTCCTTCCCTGTCTGTAAAAAGCACAAGCCCTAGAGAGGCTTTCAGGAAATGCACTTCTCTTCTGGCATACCACATCAGGTGCGGGAACTCCTCCTCCCTCGCGATGTAGAAATATGTACCCGGCTTCTCCAGGAAGCGCTTCTTCTCATATTCCTCGCAGCAGTACGTGATCCTGCCGGCATCGCTGTAATAGACAAGGCTGTTAGAGGTGTCAATCCCTGCAGAGATACCCACTCTTTCGCCCTTTTTCCTTAATTCTCTGACCATCAGAGCCATGGGCTTCATCGGTCTCACGTGATCCAGGGCCATAAGGATGTGTACGATGCCGGGATAGAGAATGCAGCAGAGAGCGATTATGATGAAGGGAAAGCTCTTTTTCCTCCAGTGTGACATTATAATGCTGGCGGAAGGTATCAGCATGACACAGACCCCCATCGCAATCAGGAGCGGCTTCATATAGAGATAGTGATCGCCGGTGCGGTGCAGCATTACAGCTCCTGCAGTGACCATTACGGCAGCATACAGCAGAAGACCCAGCTGGCCTCCCAGGATGTACTTCTGCCACTCTTTCAGAGGCTCACCAAACACGCAGGCAAGACCGATGGAAAGGGGGATATACATCGGGAGTATGTAGTTGGGGAGCTTTGTGCCCACCATTGAGAAAAACAGAAAAGTTACTGCAGACCAGATGATGAGCAGCATTACAGGCTTTTCCGCTCTTGTCCGGAACCATTCTTTCACCAGAAGCGGAAGAAAGAATGTCCAGGGGAACAGTCCTCCAATTAGAACCGGCACATAGAAGTAAAAGGGTCCGGACTGGTTGCATATTGGCGAGACGAGCCTCCTGTACATGAAATATCCAAAGACAGGCTCGTAGAATGCGCTTCCGTGACGGAGCGACAGGATAACGTACCACGGGGCCGCTATCACAAGAAATATTGCAAGCCCGGGAATCCATTTCATTGTTTTCAGCACCGGAAATTTCCTGATCATTAAAAGGTAGATCCCGAAGATCAGGAGAGGATAGCAGAGCCCGAAAGGCCCCTTGTCGAGAGTGGCGATTCCGCTGCTTATCCAGAATGTATAAACCCAGCCTGGATGTGGCTTTTCGCTGTGACGCCACAGGCAGTAGAGAGCAAGTGTGATGAAGAAGATCATCACTGTGTCCAGAAGGGCCATCCTGGCCTGAAGAAAGAACTGAAGAGTTGTCGTGAGGATGAGACTCGCGAGCAGAGCATCACGCCGTCTTCCGAAGAGCGACATGCTGAAGAAATATGTCAGAGGCACTGTAAGTGCTGCAAAAAATGCAGAAGCGAAGCGTATTGACAGCTCGTTCATCCCTGTCAGGGAGCTGATACAGATGGAGAGCCAGAAGTAGAGCGGCGGATGAACAAACCAGAGCTCGTCGTTCCAGTAAGGGGTAAAGAACTCTCCCTTCTCCACCATGGTGCGCGCTACATAGGCATAGAACGGCTCGTCGCTGTCCCAGAGAGAGTAGCTGCCCAGGTGGTAGAAGAACAGGAAGAGGGCCAGCGCGGTCACTCCTGTAACATATGGATCTTTCAACGCTCCTGCTGTCTCTGCCAGGATGGATCTGCGAGGTTCCTTCTCATCAGGCTGCATGGTGGCTACTCTGTTCTGCATCAGATTCTGCATTGAGAGTTCACCGGAGATCCGGTACACTCCTCCCCTGCAGAGTATTGCCGGCTGTATCTGCACACACCCTGCGGGAAAGACTGTGATCTTTCCGGGAAGGTTTCCTGAAAGTGGATCTTGAAGATGATCATCTGTTCAGTCCATCCATTCACAAGGAGGGTAAGAATATGAAGAAGCTCGTTATCGCAGGGTTTGTGCTCTTTTTTCTGGCTCTTGTGCTTTCTGTTTCACAGGCCGGAGAAATAAAGGTTTTAAATGAAGCTGCACCCGGTTCGGCTGTGGATATTGAAAAACATGTGGAGAAGGGCAAGACCACGATCTTTGATTTTTATGCTGAATGGTGCGGCCCCTGCAGGAATATTGCGCCGTACCTGGAGAAGCTGCAGGAGAAAGACAGGTCGGTAGTGGTTAAGAAGATCAACATCGACAAATGGAATTCGCCTGTATGCCAGCAGTATAAGATCAGATCCGTTCCCTGTTTCAGGATATATGACAGCAGCGGCAGACTTCAGTATGAAGGGAAGGAAGCGTATAACAAGGTGCTGGAGATGATAAGTAAATAAGGTGATCTGAGAAGGGCACGATCCATCTCCTGTAGTCAATGTGCGCTGGAAGGAGAGGATGCCTATGTATCAGGCGTGCCTGTCGGTTGAGGAGATATTTCTGTATCAGGCGTGCCTGTCGGCTGCGGAGATGTTTCTGCGCCGGGAGAGGAATCTGCAGAAGGAGAAATCTGAGAGGTCTCAGGGAAAGACTTTCTCACAAAGATGTCAGATACTTTATCCCCTTTGATTGTGAATCCAATACCGGAATTCGGATAAACCAGCTTGTAATGAGCTTTCACATCCGGAGGCGCCGGATAGATCTCATATTCCTCTCCATATGCAGCAATGACATTTCCAGCCGATGAGACTTCGACACCGATTTTTTTGTCGGTCATAAACCTCATATCCCTGCAATTGAGCTGTATTATGATTTCTTCCCCGTTTATCACGGCAAAAACCTTGTATTTATCGTGGGAATAGAGCAGCATTCTATCAGCAGGCAGAGGCTGAGATTTGCTGCATTCCTTTTTTATGGATTGGACTGCCGCTCCTGTTTTCAATGAGCCGATTGATTCGCCGGCCTTGATCATTTTATCGGCAAAGAGAGATGCTGGGAGTTCTCCTTTGTTTGTATCTTCCTCTTTAGCTGTATTTGTCCCTTTAATCAGCTCTTTCACCTTTTTCATCACTTCATCGCTCTTTTCAGGTGTCCTGAAGCTCCCGAATGCGACAGGGAGATACTGGAAAGCCATGAAGTAGGCCTGATCGCTCTTCGCCCTTTTGAAGTCAAAGCCGCAGGAGCTGTCGTAGAGAAGGGAGAGAAGCAGATATCTGAGCGCGTCATTTTCGTTTCTGTCTGCAAGATGCGCCTCCCCCAGAAGCCTGTTTGTCACCGCGCTGTATGGCCTGGCTGCCAGTTCGTTCATCAGAATTTTGATGGCCGAACTTCCATCGCCTTTTTTTATGTAAAGCGCGGCAAGGGACTCATTCTGTCCTGTTGAAGGGACTTTTTCCATGAATGTCTTGAAGCTTTCAATCGCTTTTTCATAGTCTCCCTTGTTCTCATATGCCTGAGAGATTCCAGAGAGCGCATTGGGATCATCAGGTGAAATGGCCAGAAGAGCTTTGAATTCGCTGATGGCTTTATCGTAATTGCCTGCTGACATGGCCTCCTGTGCTGCCTTTGAATGCTTTCGTGCCTGTTTCACCGGATTCATGACACTGCAGCCGCAGAGCAGGGCTGTCAAAGCTATTATTGCCAACATCATTCTCACTGCATGCTTCATGAGGGATCGTCTCCTTTGCTGAAGGCTTTGTGAGGCGAAATTCTCTCTCGTCCACTGTGATTCCTTCACGGTGCAGAAAGGCAGGTCATTGCCGATCTCTGCCGTGCTGAACAGAAAGGGAGAGATATGGAATGGCCCCAGCGATTTCATGACATTCTGGCGCAGCTCATGAAACCGGCAGGGTCAGAGAGCGGTATGCAAACGCGCATTATATACAAACGCGCATTATATACAAACGCGCATTATATACAAACGCGCATTATAAATTGCACTATTAGAACTTCTGGAATCATCTATCAAAGCTCATCTGGCAATTTAGAATGCTGCAGTTTGTTATGCTGGTGAGTGTAAATTGCACTATTAGAACTTCTGGAATCATCTATCAAAGCTCATCTGGCAATTTAGAATGCTGCAGTTTGTTATGCTGGTGAGTGTAAAAGGGAGCAGCGGCATAAAAGGGAAACAGATGTCCGGGAAGGAAATTACCGGACTGACAAGGCCCTCTCCGTGAGGGCGATGAAAGGAGAGGAAACGGTGAAGATACTCATTCTGGGTGCCGGTGCAATAGGTACCATGCTGGGTGTGAGTCTGGCGGTCTCAGGACGTTCAGTTACTTTTTTTGATAGAGCGGCCGTGTGTGAGGAGATCGCCAGAAGAGGAATGAAGCTTGTCATCGATGGCGTTGAAAGAAGGCTCAGCGATGTTAATACCATATCTGAAGAAGAGCTTCATATGCACGGGGAGCCATTTGATCTTGCCATTATCTCTGTGAAGGCGTATCACAGCGATGCAATTCTGAATACGCTCGAGAGGAAGTCATTTGTCTCTCTCTTGACAATACAAAACGGTGTGGGGAATGAGGAGATGCTGTCGACCCGTTTCGGGCCGAAGCAGATATTCTCCGGCGCCATTACACTTCCTGTTGCAGTGCACGGCCTGGGAGAAGTGGAGATAACCAATCGAAAAGGCGGGATAGGGCTCGCAGCTGTCCATCAGGGTGATTCATGCAACGAACTGGGAAGCCTCTTCAGTCGTGCCGGATTCTGCGTGGAGCTTTACCGGAGCTACCGGGCGATGAAATGGTCGAAACTGCTGTTGAACATGGTGGGGAACGCCCTCTCGGCCATCACGGATATACCGCCTTCCGGCATCTTCTACAATAGACAGCTTACTAAAATCGAAAAGCTTGCCTTCATGGAGGCACTGGCTGTAATGAAGGCGCAGAAGATCGATGTGGTGGATCTTCCGGGCTACCCTGTCAAAGCCCTTTCCATGCTCTTTTCTCTCTTTCCACCTACGCTTATTGAGATGATAATGACTGCCAGGGTCGGAAAGGCCAGAGGCACAAAGAAGCCCTCGCTTGCTCTTGATCTTGCATCAGGGTCTCCATATTCTGAGGTGGAGATGCTGAACGGCGCAGTTGTGAGGGAAGGTAACAGGCTCAACATTCCTGTGCCGGTCAATGCCATGCTGTATGAGACTCTTACCGCCATGGTGAAAGGCGGGATTCCGTGTGACTCTATGAAAGAGAATATCGATGCATTGATAAAGAAGGCCGGCCTCCGGTAAGAATTCCGGAAGTAAAGTCTCGATGCAACGGTATGCACACTCTCCTGAGGTCCGGAAAAACAAGCAGCCTTCCGATATCTCAGAAGGCCTTTCTCTTCACATTGCTGTGATTGGAAAAACGGAGGGTCGGTGAAACGTTGCAAGTTACGCGGCGTAAGAGTATGCCATGTAACCAGGTGCCTGATATCCACTGTTGCGCTGCATCGACTGTAACTGCTGCATCATCTCGTTCAGCATCTGGGAAGGATCGGTCCCGTTTGAATTGATGCCCTGTATCTGAAGGGTATTATTCTGGGTGGTGCCCTGATTGCTGTTCAACTGTGCCATCTGCGCCTGAAGATCTTCTATCATCTTCTTAAGCTCTTCGTGCTCTTCCTTTTCATCTGCACGGTTTTCCTTCATCTGATTGCTCATGTTTCCCATCTGCAGAACTGCTGCCAGTCCAAGACCTATACCAATCGCTGCTGCTGCTTTCATTTTAATTACCTCCATAGTCACAATTATAGATATACCTAGCTCAAGCTATTGACAGGCTGCTTACATTGCTTGCTCTGTTAGCGTTTCGAGCTTTTCTATAGTTAATATCACTGATTTGATGAGGATGGTAAAGTTTGAACTGTTAAATCCACGTTAACAAAAAATTGCTTACATGTTAATAATTTTTAATCATTTTGTAACAAATTTCGAGAGACAGGTATTTTTTTTGCCGAGCTGTTAGAAGTGTTGCCTCTTTGTGAACAATGAAAAAAATTTGTTACATTGTGTTAACTGATGATAAAGGCCAGCTGATTACCACGGCGTATGGAGCAATCTGATGGTCATGACAGAGGAGTCTGCAGGCTATGATGGAGGAGTCTGCAGGCAGTGATGGAGGAGTCTGCAGGTCATGATGGAGGAGTCTGCAGGCAGTGACAGAGAAGTTTCAGCCCTACAGTTCCTTTAGTCCCGACTTGATTACTTCCTCGGCGAGGGCGATATAATCGTTGCCTTCCTGCATCTTCAGCACTCCGCGCAGCAGTGACTCCCTGTTTTCATCTGTCTTGAAACTTTCCACATCGCCGATACCTTCTTCGAAGAGGGTGATTCCTTTTCTGACGAGGTAGATGACCTGCCTGCTGAATTCTTCTGCAATGCCGTTTCTGAGGATTATCTCGAGTTTATCGAGGATTTCAGGAAGCTGTCTGTCTTTGAATGTAATGAATACTTCTCTGGTGCTTTCGAGCCTGGCAGAAAGCTCGTCGATGTCTGATTCGCCTTTCAGGAAGCGGTAGCTCACATCCAGAATGGGCCGGATGAGCTCTGTGTCATATGCGTGCTCAGGTTTCAGATATTGAAGCCTGGAGCCTTCTCCGCCATCGGTGACATCCAGCGTGGAATGCAGGGATGTGGTCTGCTCTTCAGGCTCAAAACGGAGGAGAGGTATTCTGCACTGTATACAGAATTTTATGCTGTAATCATCATAATTGCGCCCGCATTTAAGACATCTCATGGTCTCGTCCCGGTCCTTTCTGCAATGGTAGTAGTCTTTTCTATCCTTAATCATCTCTATCCTTCAGCAGAGAAAAGATGGAAATCTCTGCATGAGCGTCAGTATGGAAGACCTGCATGTCACGATAAACGAGGAGTTGCAGCAGGGGTGACTCGAATACTATTAGGTGTTGATAGATAAGTCAGATTAAAAGGGAGGAACCGGCAATGGCAGACCGCAGTATGATCCTGATCTTTCTTTTATGTGTAACATGTGCATTGATTCCTTTGATGGGAGGCTGCTCAAGCTCAGGCAGTGATTCAGATGTCTCGTACAGCAGCAGTGAATCTGTTGCATCCCCTTCACCTTCCAGTGTCTATCCGCCTTCGGCCCAGGTTTCCACATATTATTTTCCGCCAGATCTGGTGTCTCAGATGAAAAACGATACTGCGCCGATTATCAGCTCCTACAATGGAATGAATGTCTTTTCCTGTGCAATGTATTCAAAAGCTTTCATCGAAGGCACGGTATCGGTCAAGGACCTGTTCGACGCAAGAAATGCTGTGAACTATCAGATCTTCTGCAAATATGCATACGACAACTTCGGCGTCAGATTGAAGCCTCTGCATTACCGAAAGATGATTTTCAGAGCAGATCAGCCATCCCCCTCGCCATCTCCTTCCCTTCCGCCTTATTATCTCCGCTATGCCCAGGCTGCCAATCAGTTCATACAGCAGTTTGAATATGACGGAATACTGTTCCGCCCAGATGAGCTTCATCCGGTATTGACCAATCCCGACACCGATACTTGGCTTTTTGTGGTCGATCATCCTTCGAACATTGCAGATATTTATTACAGCACCAGAGTCCAGAACCGCAGCGTCACAATAACGGGAGGTCTGGACATGAGAGCGATGAACTCCCAGGATCCTCTATATCTGGAAGACTGGATGTACTATGTTCCCAATGAGGATGTCGCCAACTATTCACCATATGTTACAACAGGAAAGAGTCTGTGCCATCAGGAGAAGCTGGTTGCACAGACAAGCAATTACATTCCTGCTGACGCTTCTGCCGCAGCTGTTGCAAGGCGCAGCCAGTATGGCATCGTACCGTCTTCCCTTTCCAACAGCAGCTTCTCTGTCGGAGGCTGGAAGAATCAGCAGTATATAAATGACATGGTGACCAATGGAATAAGCTTCCCGAACAATCCTGCCGGAGGAACGTGGGGTGGCTGGGGGCTGTATCTCATACCTCTTGACAAAAGATTCTGGGAATAGAATGGGGGGGAACGCCTTGCATATTATCAGGAGCTTTATTTATAAGGCCTGTGATTGCTGTCATGACAGTGGACTGTGAAGGAAGATATGATCGGCTGCACAACAGGATGTTCAGTACATTGAAGGATGTCACTGTGAGAGGGAGAAGTGTTCAGGGAGATGTCTGGGGAGTGAATATAAAAAGACAAGGTGAGGTGGGTCCAATGAAGCGTCGTTATCATATTGAATTCAGGATTTCTGCGGTTTTCATATTTCTGGCTGTCCTAATTTTGACTCAGGTGCCGGCCGGACCTGTACATGCAGAGAAGCGTTCCTCATATGACATAGATTATATCCGGTGGCTGGAGAGCCGTTCGATGCTGTACCAGGCCGAACAGCTCGCCAGAAAGTATCAGACCTCAGGAGAGCTTTGGCGCTACCCTTACGCGCTTCCTCAACCCAGGAGAGCGGCAGCCTGCGCTTCGGTGTGGTTTACAGCCTATCCTGCCGCAACTGTAACACGGGACGGTGAATCGGTTATAAAGACTCTCGGTGACGAGGCGCTCTGGAAGGCCTTTCATCAGATCGGCATCAAGGCAGTACACACAGGGCCTATGAAGAGAGCCGGAGGAATAATGGGGAGGGAATACACCCCTACCATAGACGGAAACTTCGACAGGATTGCCATGGAGATCGACCCGGCGTTCGGCAGCGACAGAGAATACATCGCAATGTCCGGCACGGCTGCCTCCCACGGAGCCATAGTCATAGGCGACATCATACCGGGGCATACTGGAAAGGGTGCCGATTTCAGGCTTGCAGAGGGAAATTACAGGGACTACCCCGGCATATATCACATGGTGCCCATAGATCAGAAGGACTGGTCTCTTCTTCCGCCTGTGCCGGAAGGAAAGGACTCGGTGAACCTGAAGGAAGAAGCTGTGAAAGCTCTGAAAGATAAGGGTTATATAGTCGGGCCACTCACTCGCACCATTTTTTATGAGCCTGGCATCAAGGACACCGACTGGAGCGCCACTGATATCGTAAAAGGTGTCGATGGCGTTCCCCGTAGATGGGTTTATCTTCATTATTTTAAAGACGGGCAGCCCACATTGAACTGGCTTGCACCCAACTTCTCTGCGGAGCGCCTTCTAATCGGCGACATGCTTCATTCCATGACAGTGCTGGGAGAAAAGATGCTCCGTCTTGATGCCAACGGCTTTCTGGGTATCGAGCCAGGTCAGAAGGCTGATCGGGCTTGGTCTGAAGGACACCCTCTCTCTGTTACATCAAATGAGCTGATCGGCATGATGACTAGAAAGCTGGGAGGCTTCACATTTCAGGAGCTGAACCTCACACTGGAGGATATAAAAGCCATGTCCAGCACAGGCGCAGATCTCTCTTATGACTTCATAACGCGCCCTGCCTGTCATCACGCTCTTGTGACGGGAGATACGAGCTTTCTGAGGCTTATGTTCGGCCTTATGAACAAGTATCAGATAGATCCGGCAGGCCTGATCCACGCGCTGCAGAATCACGATGAGCTGACCCTTGAGCTGGTCCATTTCTGGACAGGCCATAACAACGATATATTCTCATACAGGGATCGGCAGATTAAGGGCAGCGAGCTGCGGGATGATGTGCGCCGTGAGATGCAGGAGGCGCTTCTTGCTCCGAAGGCTCCATACAACCTGAAAGCATCCAACGGTGTTTCTTGCACTACTGCAAGTCTCTGCGCAGCAGCGCTCGGCATCAGGGATATTAAATCCCTTACCGGGGAAGAGAAGGATAAAATCAAAAGACTCCATCTGCTTCTGGTCATGTACAACGCCTTTCAGCCCGGTGTGCTGGCCCTGTCTGGATGGGATCTTGTGGGAGCCCTCACCCTGCCCGGCGATTCGGTGAAGGAGCTGCTGGCAGACGGCGACACAAGATGGATAAACAGAGGGGCCTATGATCTGATGGGTGTGAACAAAGGCGCCGCAAAGTCGCCTACAGGCCTGCCCAGAGCTGAGAGCCTATACGGGACTCTGCCTGAGCAGCTCAAGGATCCTGATTCATTCGCCAGCACTCTGAAGTCGTTTCTGAAAGCCAGGGAGCATTGCCGTATCGCCGAAGCAGAGCTTCTGCCGCTGCCTGATGTAAAGAGCAAAAGCCTTCTCGTGATGGTGAGCCGCCTTCCAGACAGGAAAGGCTTCGCAGTAACAGCTCTCAACTTTGGAAAGACAGCAGTGGAAGAGTCAGTCGTGCTCGGAGAGCCGAAGAGCGGGACAGTTACAGGCCTGCTGCCGGACACTGAATCAGGCTCTCTCGGCTCAAAGGGTGAGCTCGGCATCAAGCTCGCGCCATACGAGGGAAGGGTTTACCTCGTGCAGTAAGGCCTGAAAAAACAGCCTGACAGAACATAGTGCGTTTCTATAGAAGTTCCGAGACATAGACGGGAGAGATCCCGTCTTTTTCAATCTACGTTGCGCCTCAGGCTCTCTGACATTCTCATGTCCGCCAGACTGGTCTGGAATGTTGTCTTCATTCTGTTCCCTTTTGCCGTGAACCGGGACTCTGGCTTTCTGGCTCTCTGATGTCCCTGTCTTTGCAGCCTGGAATGTGTCTACGGCTCTTTGTCTCCGCCTTCCCCGCTGCCTGCCTGGGTGTCTCCATCTGCAGTCTTGTGCTTTTCGAACTTGCAGAGTGATGGTGTTATCATCGCGCCTATCAGAATGAGTATGCCGCCGAAAGCCACTGCCAGGGCGTGATTACCTCAGCTTTCATAAGCTTCAGAGCTTGTTGCCTTTTTCACGTCATCAATATCGTTGACCATCATGACACACAGTGCGGCAATAACCATGAAAAGCCCTCCCAGCATCAAAGAAAAGATTGCCTCTCCTTTGAAGAGATGCTTTGTTATAAATCCCAGGACACTTGCAGCTAGAATCTGAGGAATGACGATGAAAAAATTGAAGATTCCCATATAGATGCCCATCTTGTTCGATGGAAGTGCTCCTGCCAGAATGGCATATGGCATCGAGAGGATGCTTGCCCATGCCAGACCTATGCCAAGCATGGGGAGTAAAAGCAGCAAAGGTTGCTTAATGAAAAAGATTGAAATAAGGCTTATACCTCCGGTTATGAGTGCGATCATATGAACCGTTTTCCTACTTGTGGCTCGGGCTAGAGGGGGGAGCATGAAGGCTACTATTGCCGCAAAGCCATTATATGCAGCAAAGCATATCCCTACCCAGTTGGCTCCCTCATTGAACAGAGCAGAAGTGGTATCTGAAGTTGCATAGATATGTTTTGTTACTGCTGCTGTTGTGTAAATCCACATTGCAAAAAGGGCAAACCATGAAAAAAACTGCACAAAAGCTAGTTGAATCATAGTTTTGGGCATTTTCAGGAAATCCTTAAAAATGACGAGAAATCCTGCATTAGGCTCTTCCTCCTGAGGTGCATCTGAAGAATATGCTCGTAACTCTTCAGGTGAGTATTCCTTAGTGCTCATAACTGTCCAGAGAACAGCAAAGAAAAAAGCAAATGCGCCAAGATAAAAGGAATACTGTACCGAAGGGGGTATATGCCCCTCAGGAGCCGTATTTGCAACACCGAAGAGATTGCTCATGATATAGGGCAGCGCTGAGGCCACTACGGCTCCAGTGCCTATAAAAAAGCTCTGCATTGCGAAGCCAGAAGTTCGCTGCTCTGAAGGGAGCATATCACCAACAAAAGCCCTGAAAGGCTCCATCGAAATGTTGATTGAAGCATCCATAATCCATAGCATGCTTGCCGCGACCCAGAGTGCTGGCGAATTGGGCATGACAAGAAGGGCTAAGGAGGCAAGGATGGCGCCTGTAAGGAAATATGGCCTCCTCCGCCCCAACGGCCCCCAGGTGTGATCGCTCATATGGCCGATAATGGGTTGTACGAGCAGTCCTGTGAAAGGCGCTGCGATCCATAGAATGGGAATCTGGTCGATCTTTGCACCAAGAGTCTCGAATATGCGGCTCACATTGGCATTCTGGAGTGCAAAGCCGAATTGTATCCCGAGGAAGCCGAAGCTCATATTCCAGATCTGCCAGAAATGAAGACGAGGCTTTTTTTTCATTAATATTCACTTCCTATGAAAATATATGAATCAGGTCGTTGGAGTGATTGACTATTTCGAGACATGGGTCTTTATCGTCCTGAGTGTTGTCTTCCCCCTTTCAGGCTGGTGCAAGTATCTTCTTCTTTGCTTGTATCAGTCGCTCTGCCGCCTTTTTCGTCCCTTCCACCGTCGGCACAAGTGCAAAGCGCACGAAGCCATCGCCGGGATTGTAGCCGTTCGGGAGTGTGTGCGCAAGGGCAGGCCCCGGAGTCACGACGAGGGCGATGTCCTCTTCCAGGAGCCGGGTGGCGAAGTCAACAGAGCTCATGCCTGGAGGAACAGGCTGCCAGATATAGAAGGTGGCATCAGCATAGCCATCCTGAAGTCCCATCTCCCTGAGCGCTCCTGTCATGATCTGCCGTTTTTCATCATACTCACTCCGCATTGCCTGCACATGCACCTCATCGGAGAGTGCTGCAGCCGCGGCCTTCTGCAGGAATGTGGCGCATCCGGAGTCCATATTCTCCTTCGCTTTGAGAAATATGCTTATGATATCAGCGTCGCCGGCCATGAAGCCTACGCGCCATCCTGTCATGTTGCTCCGTTTAGACAGGCTCTGAAAGACGATGATCCCCTCTCTGCCATACTGGAGAATGCTTTCAGGCGCACGTTCCCTGTACATCTCGCTGTAGCACTCGTCAGAAGCGATAATGATGTCATGGTCTCTGCAGAATTCTATCAGCTCGAGGTAAAACTCTCTGGTGGCCATTACGGTGGCAGGATTGTTGGGATAGTTGATCCAGAATATCTTTGCGTCTTTTGCCGTTTCCCCTGGAATGGACTCGAGATCCGGGAGAAACCTCTTTTCAGGCGTAAGGGGCACCAGATGAACGCGCTTCCCTGCAGCTCTTGCTCCGCTGTAGTAAGGGGGATAGCCGGGAGTCGGAACTATTACGGCTCCGCCCTGTATCGCAGCTGGGAAGGCGAAGACAGCCTCCTTGGCTCCCAGCGACGGGAAGATTTCGCGTTCAGAATCAACTGTTATTCCAAAACGGTGCAGGAGCCATGATGCGACGGCTTTTCTATATTCGTCTGAGCCTTTGTTTTCAGGATATCCTGAGCACTGATACTCCTTCATGCCTTCTTTTGCCGCATTGAGAACAAGATCAGGTGTTGGTGCCACCGGGTCGCCGATAGAGAAGTCGATTACCTCGACTCCCTTGTCTCTCAGCGCCTTTTTCTTTTCCCTGAGAGCCACGAAGGGGTAGCGCGGCAGCTCTTCGAGCCATCCATTTGCTGCAACTGATGTGTTCCTTGTCATTTCTCATCCTCAGTCTTTCGTAGATATACACCGCAGTGATACCGGAAGCCGGCTCCGGGTGAAGAAAGTTTGATCATTACAGAACATTATATCGATACTCATTCGTGAAAGAGTGTTCTTATCCTCTACAGTAAAGCTGGCTGCCCTTGGCAGCTGCAGAGACTGTCCGGGGTTGTTTCAATGTTATCCGAAAAAAGCAGAAACAGATGTGTATTCTATTTAACAAAAATTTAACATTCACTGTGTTACTGTCCTGCCGGCAGATGATATAATATAGGGAAGAGGTTCCAACTCTTAAAATAAGGAGATGTGAGCAATTATGGATTTCAATCCTATTTCACAGGTAAACACACAGTATACGACAGGTCAGATCAGGTCAGCAGGCGAGAAAAAGGCGCCTGCAGAGTCTTCCTCTGCAGCAGTGAACGACGGATTTTCCCGGGGCTCTTCGTCCAGTGAAGTATCGAAGGCCATTCTCTCACAGCTCTGTGGTGCCGATGATACGAGAGAAACCACCAAGATACTGAGCAAACCGACCAGAATCTTTCCTGATAACTACGGAAGAGTCACTCACTTGGCTTTCCAGCTCTCCGATTATGTCTACGGAAGCATGAGAAACGATGTGCTCGGTGCATATAAGACAGTTTTCATGAACATGGAGCCAGATACGAAGTTCACGATAACCGTAGAAAGTGACAGAGACAGGAATGATGTTGAAAAGCTCATCAGAGACAACAAAATACCAAACCCGGAGCGCTTCCAGTTTATAAAACCGGACAATCTGGACCTGACAGTATGGGCCCGTGACCAGATGATCGGGATGTACTTTCCGGATGATCCTTCGAAAACAGCCCTTCTGAACCAGACAACCCTTCACAGCTGGCATAACGATGATGAGCAGGTGCCACCCTATATTGCGGCGCAGAACCCTTCCATCGTTCTGGATCCGGAGAAGAGGATCACCACTGATGGCGGTGAGGTAGTATCGAACAACCACAATTCCTTTGTTGGTTTTTATTCAATTGCCGCTACAGCTGAGAGGCTCCGGGAGCACGGAGAGAAGGATCCTTCCTTCAGGGATGCGGTTATTTCCCATTATAATACTAAATCCGGTCAGCATGTAGTTGAGTCAAGCGCTCAGAATCCATTCCCATTCACGCTGGTGCCGAAAGAGGTACAGGAAGGAATGCACGAGCAGCCTTTCCTGATAGCCCCGAACCCTGAGTATAAGCAGCCCCCATTGAGAGCCAACGAAATGGCGGAAGGTGACATGTGGGTGAAGGCAGCTAAAGACCTCTTTGAGAAGCAGTTCGGCCAAAAAGTTGTGGTGATGGGTGGAGATGACCCTTCGACTCCGGAAGTGGAGGGACCAGCCAACGATCATCTGGACATGGCGCTGACTCCTTTTGATGAAAAGACCGTTGCCGTTGGTGATCCCAGCCTGATAAAAAAGGCTGTGGAAAAGATGTCTCCCAGGCGCAGAAAAGAGGTTGAGAAACAGCTTTCAGCACTGATGGAGAGGCCGGTCACCCTGAGAAGTCTTACCGATGATGAAAGGTCCGGCTATCCCAATCAGCAGCGTGATTTCGATACATACGCCAGAAATGTCGAGAAAGAGGGCTACCGTATCCTGAGACTTCCCTACGCCGAGCCCACATGGGGCGCTCCGAACATAACTTACAACAACTGTCTCATCGAGCGCTTCCAGAAGGAAGATGGCACCCACGTCAAGCGTGTATTTCTTCCTGTCTACGGTATCAGGGAGCTCGACAATATGGCTCTGGACACATATAAGAGCGAAGGCTTCCAGGTCTTCCCCATCCCGATGGCAACACTTGCAACCCGAAAAGGTGCGCTGCGCTGCATCAGCCAGTGGCTGGCCCGTAAAGGCCAGCCATGAAAAATAGTGACAGACTCCAATTTTTCAAAGAGAAATGAGAAATTGTGAGAAAGCAGATTATTTTACAAACTTTTCCATTGGTGTGAAGAGCGTTTCATCGAGCCCTACATTGAAGGCAATGGCCTTGTATATCATGACGCGCTGCAGCACATCGTTTACTTTTACCTCGAGCCTGAATGGAAAGAAGCGTCCATCTTTGGTCTTGCTTATATCCTTGTACAGAACGGTCTTTTTTATCTCGCCCTTATCGCCTTTCTTTTTAAGGAAGAGCTTGAGAGGAACCCACCGGGATTTGTCGATCCAGACAGTGGTCTCTTCGGAGGGGTTTGTAGGATTGGTGATTTTAATTACCGTGGCCTTCACATTGTCGATGGTTTCTGTGCCTGTTACAGTATAGTTTTTATCGATGTCCTGCGGATATTTGACTATTCCAAATGGAACATTGAGCGGTGCGCTTGGCTCATCGACTTTTTTCTTCACCGGATACTGACCTGTTGAGAGATACTGCCATGCATTCTTGCCGTCCCGGATGATCACCATATTCTTCTGATCAAGTGCGCCTCCGGGATCGGATGTCACTATGTCTATGCGGAGCTTATTGGGGCTCTTGAAGTATATCTTGTCTTTTCCGGATGGAACCATCGTAGGCGAGCCCTCACCCTCTGCAGAGGCAACATTTTCTTCAAGTTCGATCACCATATCATTAATCGGCATATGACCTCCTACGAGGTAGAGGTGATCTATAAGCTGTCTGGCATTGGCTTCTGCGGCATTTACCCATGTAGCCGTGAAGACAGATAGCAGCAGCGCGGCAGCTGCTATGCAGGTGGATAGTATTTTCACAGTGATTCCTCCTTTTAAGCTGTATGTAATATTATTACCATCGTATGTTCCTGTTTAATCCCTTCCTGGATTTACTGTTTTATTATATCACAAAACATCATCCATGCCCAGATTTATATCAATCCATAACAGATTCAGCTCTGGCGGCCTGGCCGAATCTCACCGACCTTTCCATGAGAGGGTTTTTGCCGGAGAGATAGAATTGGGACTGAATAACTCTCCTCGCCCTTCTGAAACTCTCCGTGGAGGTTTGCCACGATGAAAAAGAAACACACCATACTGGTTGTAGACGATGATGAAGTAATCCGGATCATGATGCAGCAGCTTCTCACAAACTCGAACTTTTCGGTAGAAGTGGCCAATGATGGCGTGCAGGCCATTACCATGGTTTCAGAGTCAGCTCCGGATCTTATAATCCTTGATGTTGCGATGCCTCAGATGGATGGTTTTGAAGTCTGCAGGCAGCTCAGGGCAGATGAGAGCTCCCGCGATATCCCCATAATATTCCTCTCTGCCAAATCAGAGCTGGAGGACAGGGTGCACGGCTTTGAAATGGGAGCTGATGATTTTGTGCCCAAGCCTTTCAGCTATGATGAGCTGCTGGCACGGATCAAGGTCTCTCTGCGTAAGGTGGAGCGCCTGGAGAGGGAGAGGAAGAAGGCTGATTCACTGGAAAAGGCTTCCAGAATTGATGAACTCACCGGAGTTTACAACCGCAGATACTACGATTTGACAGCCAGGGAAGAGCTTCAGAAAAGCAGGAGAAGCAAGAAGCCTCTTTCATTGATAGTATTTGACATAGACAGAATGGCCAGAATCAATGAGGAGTACGGTTTTCAGCAGGGAACGCGTACAATCTCTCATTTTGCTTCGATTCTGAAGGAGTTTTTTAGTGAAGACAGCTTTGTAGCCCGCTACGACGGGGCACAGTTTGTTGCCGTTGTTCAGGCATGTGATATAAGGAAGGCCGAAAGCCTGGCTGATGAGGTAAGAAAAGCGGCAGAAAGCCGCTCTGTCGATGCATATCCATCTGGCTATTTTTCTATAACTGTCAGCGCCGGTATCGCTGAATGGAACTTGAGTGAAAAGCCGGACTCTCTTTTAAAGAGGGCAGAAGGCGCACTGTATCGAGCCAAGAAGACCGGAAAGAACAAGATCGCTCTGGGATAACCCCCGTTTACCCCCCACTGTCAAATATGGAACGTCTCTGGAACTTTATTGTCACCTGACAGGCAGGTATAGTTATCATAAGGAGTCTCAGCCTGTACAGATATGTCTGAAACCCTTATGGAGATCGCAGAATGAGGGAGCTCCGGGATTTTCGGACAGTGAAGGGGGAAAACATGAACACAATCACTGCAAGTATGAGAAGCGATCTGCAGCCGATGTCAGCTTCACCGGCCGCCTCTCTGCAATCTGCTCCTCCGCAGAATATGGATTCTGTGTCCATCAGAGAAGGAAGTGGAGAGAACAATGACGTGAAGAAGTGGACAGTTCTCTTCTATGGCGCTGGAGATAATGATCTTGCTCCGGCCATATTCCAGGAGGTCAACCAGCTCGAGTCTGTTGGATCAGGAGGTTCTCTCAACATAGTGGCAGAGCTGGATCTGCCTGATGATGACAAAGGCTGCTGTAAGACATATTTCATAGGTAAGGATGCCGACTCTAAGGAGATTACATCACCGGTTCTCCGGAATCTTGGAAGTGTCAACATGGCTGACCCTGAGACTCTTGCCGACTTCATAGCGTATGGCATAGCAAAGTATCCGGCAGAGCACTATATGCTTGTCATTGCCGATCACGGCAAGGCGTGGCGGGGGGCAATCAGCGACATGAGCCACAAAGGCTGGATGAGCACTCCAGAGATACGAAAGTCAATCGAAAAGGGGATGGCAGGTGAAGGGAAGCCACTGGATGTCATAGCATTCGATGCATGCCTGATGGCCTCTGCCGAGGTTGCATATGAGCTGAAGGATGTGGCGCAATATATGGTTGCCTCAGAGGAGACAGAAGGAGCTGCAGGCTGGTCATTCCCGCTGATTCTGGAAGGCAGGCCTGATGAAAATGCCTCACAGAAAATAGACAGCTCGCTGCTCAGCCCCCTTTCTCCTGATATTTCAGCTGCCGATCTTGCCTCAAGGATCGTAGACTGTGCGAAGGCAAATCCAGGCAGATTGTACACCATGTCTGCAATAAACCTTTCAAAGATGGATGACGTGGGAAGATCGGTACAGCAATTCGCGCAGCGCATAATCGTCACTGACACTCCCGGAGATGTCTTTCGGGGCATTGTCAGAAAGACGCAGGGTGTGGGCGAGCGGTCCCTCAGAGATCTCTCTCATTTTGCCAGGCTCGTATCTGAAAGTCCGCAGATCTCTGATATAAAGCTGAAAGAGGCTGCCGCTTTGGTAACAGGTTCAATTGACCGAGCAATAATAAACAAGGCAGGCAGCAACCACGCCGGAAACCACGATAACGCTTACGGCCTGAATATTGAGCTTCCTGTGGTCAATGTGAGCAGAGAGGGCTATGAGGAGCTCGCCTTTGCATCAAAGACAGAGTGGCACAATACATTCAGGAAGATTCTGGATCGTTGATGGCTGCTCCACAGATTTACGGCGCTTCCACGACCTTGATTGTTATTCTGCCGGTTTTGCCTTCTCTCCACACTGTAAGCGGCACCGCATCGCCTATCTTTACGGAGTGGAGATACTTTCTCACATCCTCGGAAGTCTTTACCGGTTTTCCGCCGATCTCTGTCACGACGTCTTTCTTCTGCAGTCTGGCGCTGTGAGCAGGGCTTCCAGGCACTACATCGACGATGATGGCGCCTTCAGTCATGGGAAGGCCGAGATACTGGGCGAGCTGTACGTTCACATCCTGCATATAGATGCCGATGAAGGGCCTGCTCACCTTTCCTTTGCTGAGAAGCTGATCCATCACATTCTTTGCAGTGTTGATGGGGATGGCGAATCCAATTCCCTGAGCATAAGGAACTATGGCTGTGTTGATGCCGATTATCTCTCCATTGACATTGACCAGAGGCCCTCCAGAGTTGCCTGGGTTGATTGCGGCGTCAGTCTGGAGGAGATCCTGAAAATCCTTTGATTGCTCCGAGAGGCTTCGCCCGCGGCCGCTAAGTACTCCAACAGTGACAGTGTGCTGAAACTGATATGGATTTCCGACGGCGATGACACTCTCGCCAATCCTGAGCCTGTCTGAGTCGCCCATCTCCGCGGCGGGAAGACCGCTTGCATCAATCTGGATGATGGCGACGTCAGATAGTTGATCCAGCCCCTTTATCTTTCCAGGGACGCGCCGCTCATCACTGAGCGTTACCATGATCTCGTTGGCACCGTGGATTACGTGCTCATTTGTCAGGATGAGGCCTTTCGGGTCTACGATAACGCCTGAGCCCTGCCCCTGTTGAGGGACAATCTGCGTCTCATATGAAGGGTAGCCGAAGAAGCGGCCAAATCCTCCTGCCGGCCTGCGTATCTCTTTCAGGACCTTGGTGTCTATATTGACCACAGAGGGGGAGATCTTTTCCACAGCTCTGGTAATCTCGTTGCCTTCACTGAAGACAGTTGTCTGCGCAGATGGCGACGGTGGCTTTATACCTGCCTGACTGGATGCCGGAGCCTTGATAAAGAAGTGAAGAAAAATAATGACGATAAGTGCGCCGACAAAGGCGCCCAGAAGACCTGAGAAAAAATGTTTACCCATGGAAATCCTCCTAGAATAGTCCTTTTTTTCCAAAGCTGTGAATATTGTCTTTCGATGTCTGGGAGGGAGAGGCCTGATATCGAATTGCGGAGAGAGAGCGGAGATACTTGGCCTTCAGCTCTCTGTATGATTCTTCATTGACTTCGCCCAGAATGAAGCGCTCCTCGAGAGACTCCAGAAGCTTCTGGATCTTTTGCCGCTGAGCGTCTTCAGCAGTCGGTGGCGCTCCTGATGAATCATCATCTGCCATCCTGGACGTGATTTTTTCGGTGTCAGGTATGGTCTGGAGCTTTTCAACTTCTGCTGCTGTCCGGTTATGCATATCGATGAGCTGTTCAATCTTCTGTTTTCTAGTCTTGTATTCACTCTCTTCGATAATTCCCATTACAAGCTGCAGTTTGATATTTTCCAGCGACTGGTAAAGCGTCGTCTTGTCAGGAAGCTTTTCAGGAAGTGGCGCCGTAGCCGGAACTTCCGGAACAGGCTTTTCAATCCTGATATCAGGCGCCTTTCTATCCTGTCGTTCCTGCGGAGCAGAGTTAGTGTCCTTTTTCGAAAATGGCAGATCCAGAGGCTCCTCACTGCGCGTTGGAACCTTCCTGATGCCTGTTCCCAGCGGAATTTGAGCAGGTTTTTCCGACTTCGATGGCAGTTCGATCTCCTCTTTTCTGCGTCTGGGCTCTATGGTAAGAGGGCGCTGAGATGGTCTTTCCGTCCGCTCCGGAATATCGAATTCATGCTCTCTTCTCCGCTTTGTCGGCAGCTCAATGGGCCTGGGTGCAGGTTTTTCAACTCGGCAAGAACTTTCCTCTTCCTCAATCTTCTCGTGCCACACGTCTTCCTCAATCGGCGGGTATGGCGACAACCGGCTTTGAGAGGCAGCCGGTGCCTCATAATCATCTGAATACATCACAGACATCGAATAATCTCCATAAGAAGGTGACTCTTTTCCCATATAGCTTGATATTTCAATAGGTGTTTCATTGCCGGCACAGCTTTCCTTGTGAAGGAGTTCGCAGCGCTTGACTTCTGTGAGGAATGTCGAGAGCTCAGAGCGATAAATATTAAGCTGGTTGTCCTTCAGATATACAAAATCGATATGGTCACGTGCATTGAAGAGAATTCCATATTCAATGCGCAGTTCGTCCAGAGCCTTGAGGGGAACATTGCAGAGCTCTTTTCCATCAAAGGATTTTGCCATCAATGCTGATGGAGAGTGGGTCTGGAATGCTACAAAGCTCCTTGCAAGATGCAGCACTCTTGAGTCGACCTGATGGACCAGGTTGAAGTTATAGGCATCCTTGGTTACGATAAGAAGGTTGCGCACTCCACGCTTTGACGCTTCCAGGAGCGCTGTACCCTCACTGCTGATCAGTGCATTCTCCACCTCGGTGTCATCAAGTTCGAAGCTTCTGAGTGTTTTCTGCGTTGCCCTTTCTATTATGGAGTACTTTACACTTACGCCGTGAGCAGCCTTTTTCGGATTTGCGACGAGAAAATAGTTGAAATCCCTGGAGATGCTCCAGCGGAAGTATGTCTCAAGCTGCACAGGGTGGATGACTTTGAAAAGACTCTGAATGCTCTGCGTTGGAATATCGTATATGAGAAGCTCATACTCCTTGAGGCCCTTGTCTGACCTTGCAGATGCAAGAGCTCCGAAGAGTTTCTCAGCTACCTTGCTTTTTGGAGAAGTCTTCTGAATGCAGATCAGAGAGCCCTCATTGTCAAGGCAGGCGTGGTCAATTGTGGAGCCGGTCTTTTGAAATGCCGAGGCGGAAAGCTTTTTAATGGCTTCACCTGTGGGCTTTTCTCCCGGACGGAAGATGAAGAGTCCCTCATTGAGCTTTATCACGACACATCCGTTGTTACCTATTCCCACGAAGTGAAAAAGCTGCGGCGGCAGCTCTGTTGACCACATGACCCTGTCATCGTGAAAAAGCTTGATCTGCTGATTCTTTACTGCGGCAAAGTATCGTGAATTAGTGCTTCCATAAAAATAGTGCATCGACAGTAACACTTCCTTGCCTTGTTGTGCTCTTACGTAATTATAACAGAAAAGGCAGCCCCATACAACAGAAGAGCCCCTTCTACAGTTGAGGTTTCTTCATCTTCTTGAGGAATTCCTCTGATAGGGTGCAGATGTAGTTCTCTGCAGGGAGATTCTCTGTCTGTACTTCTCTTATACTGGTGAGATATGCAATGGATTCTTCCTGTTTTCCTTCCAGTCGAAGTCTCTGTCCCTTGAAATACAGCTCTGCAATCGGGCTGAAAGCTGTAGCAGCACCGGATTCGAGGCCTTCGGCAAAGATGTCCCGGGCCTCACTGCTTTTTCCAGATGTTTCCAGGAGTTGAGCGAGAATAACCGCGCAGGAGATGTCATCACTGTTATTTTTGTAATACTTTTTGAGGATTTTCTGCACTGATCCTGAGTTTTCTTCTTTGAAAAGCCACTTCTTCATGGCGAGCCACTCTTCCAGGTCAAACTTTGTGTCGGCTGCGCCATTGAGGCACTCAATGGCTTTTCTGTCTTCTCCGAGGTTGAAGTACGCTCTGGCCATCTTCATATATATTTCATCGTGCTTGGATTTCTGCAATTTAAGGAGATGTTTGAGCTTATCCAGAGCCTGACTGTACTTTCCCTTCCTGAGAAGCTGATTTGACTCTTCAGTCAGCTTCATTATCTCTTTCATCCTGCCGTTTTCATAAACAAGAGTCATTGGATTATCGGCATTCTGAGTGAGAAAGCCGAGATCGGAGACGATCTGCGGAGTATCTGGCGGCCCCATATGGTTATTGCCGGCACAGCAGATGAAGTACATCGGCTTTTCAGTGATAGCCATATATGAGGCCGAGTATGTGTCCTTGGCAGCCTGAGGGCAGGTGGGGATTGATTTCAGATACTTTGGCGTCAGCTCGCTCAGCTTTCCGGGGTATTGTCCCTTGTGCGCTCTGGCGTATTCCATCAGTGCCTTCTCAAGAAGGCAGAGCGATTGATAACAGGATGAATAGTCCCGCTGAATCTCCTGAAATCTCTTATTGCGCAGGTGCCCCCTTATCATCAGGCCAAGAGCTGCCACAATGACTATGATGGTCACTATTACAATGATATTCGAGCTTCCGCGGGATTGATTTTGTCCCTGCAATCTGTTCATATAACGCCTCGTACATATAAAGACATAATTTAATATAGATTTTACCTTGAAGTGAGAATACCTTCTTTGTATGGTGAGTGATGATAAAGTCTGATATTTCAGGAAAGGCATTCTATCGCCGTGAGAGCGTGGACCGAAGGTGAGGGTGTGAGGGGCGGAGCCTGGTGAGGTTCAATGATATAGAACTTAGTTCGCTTCGCTCACAATTGGAATAATGGAATGGTGGAATACTGGAATAATGTGTTGAAAGATGGATTGCACCCCCTCGGCTTTCGTGGTATAAAGAGAGTATGGAGCACAAGAACATCAACAGAGGATTCAAAAAGCTCAGAGTGTGGCAGGATGCGGTTTCTCTCTATGTTATAGCGT
>Ga0302251_1000749_pt1 | contig 25803 bp, 30 predicted proteins | sample AAG_RA_Gln_MG_FD_193534 | JGI IMG/M metagenome (GOLD analysis project Ga0302251, IMG submission 193534) | Enriched activated sludge microbial communities from anaerobic digester in WTTP, New Holstein, Wisconsin, United States - AAG_RA_Gln | ecosystem: Engineered > Bioreactor > Anaerobic >...
AAGCTCACCTCAAAGTCACCAGGGACTATGCCATCCTGAAGCGCGACCGCTTCCGGTGCCAGGTGCCTGGATGCAACTGCCGCAGAAACCTCCACATCCACCACATCATCTGGCGCTCGAAAGGCGGTACCGATGATCCTGAAAATTTGTTGTGCCTCTGCGAAAAGCACCATCTAAGGCTTCTGCACAACCTGTTGACTCTGAAGATTGAAGGCACCGCGCCTCACAACCTCACCTTCACATTCGGTCCACACTCTCACGGAGATGAAAAGCCTTTCCTGAAATATGTCAGAGGGAGAAAGGTGCTGACAGACAAAACGGTGCAATGGTATGACACTGTAGATAGAGCATAGCGCACCTGCAATTTGTAAATTCCTATACCTTGAATTTACAAATCCTCCACCATTGCCGACAGTTCGGCAGGGACAGTCATCCATACTTGAAACGGGAAAGATGACCGATGCACTGCCATTAAAAGAGATCACTGTTAAAAAAGAGGAGGAAATTATCTGCAGAAGACTTCTCTCACATCCAGAGACTGTAAATGACATAAAAAGAGGCTCCGGGGCCGCGTCTCTTATCCGCATCACGGCATTCTGCAATCCCGGAGTCTCTCATTCCATACTACAGTCTCATACTTACCCGGAGCACTCTTTACAGGCAGCCATATCACATTTCCATCTCCCAGGTCTACGTGTATCCTTCAACTGCCCGGAACCTCCCTGCTATCTATTTCTCCTCATCAGTAATACATATTCCCGCAGTATCTCGAACCTTTTGCAGATTTTCTCCCGAGCCAGCTTCCAAAGAGGTTCCCTGCTGAATTGCGGATCAGCTTCGGTGAAGCATCGGTATATGATTCATACACTCCTGTGTAATCATCTATAATCTGCACTGCGCTCCAGCTTCCGGAGCCCCCTGAAACTGAGCTGAATGCTGCAGTCGCGACTCGATAGGCGCTTCCATCAGAGCTTGACAGATATACGCAGTGCGCATTGCCGCCTGAGGGAATACCACATACAGATGGCCAGATGTTTCTGCCGCCTGAGCTCAAAGTGACAGGATTCTGCCAGCTGTCAGAAGCGATATTGCAGGTGCGGGCCTTAACCACCTCATTTGACGAGCTGCCTGTATTGTATATGCACACCATTGTGCCGTTTCCGGCAGGTGCAGAGTGCGTGCGCACAGTTACCCATAATATCCAGCCTTTGCAGTGAGTCTGTACCGGTTTATGCACGGAGATATTTGACTGAGAATCTGTTGAGTATTTGCCAGCACAGCGGCTTTCATTTGAGGAAAAGCAGCAGTGCCTCATCACCATAAAGGCATCAGGCTCAGTGCAGGGAAACAGCAGCAGGTGCTCGTATATCAACGTAAAGTAATAAGGAGAGGCAACTGAGCAACGTGTGGAACATTACGGCAACGCGAAGGCCCGAAACAATCTACTCCCATTCAGGTCGCCTGTGAAGCGGCTGAGCTTACTGAGAGAATTGTGTATCCGGCAGTGGAGCGCCCTCCCTTCAGCACTTCGCAAAGCCCTTATTGTCTTCATCGTCATGAGGGTCACAGCCTCCGTTGCCGGCATAATCGGCATCTCCACTGTTCCCTCTAACCCCATAGCCGCAACCGAACAGTACAGCAAGCCCCGGTACATCAAAGGTTATGAGGAAGTCTTCGGAATCTGGGAGCGGAGCGACGCTCTCTGGTATATACATATCGCCAGGGATGGTTATGGAAAAACAGGCGGAAGCGCCGCCTTCTTTCCCTTTTACCCGCTTCTCATCAAAGCGGTGCACACCGTCACCGGTCTTCCGTGGCTTGCTGCAGCGCTCCTGATATCCAACGCCGCACTCGTGTGGGCGCTTTATCATATCTATTGCATCGCCGAAAAGGAACACGGGAGCGAAGCGGCAGAGCGGGCAATCTGGTATCAGATGCTCTATCCAGGAAGTATCTTTCTGCTGGCTCCGTACCCTGAGCCCCTCTTCCTCTGTCTTGCCGCCGGCGCCTTATATGCTGCTCAGAAGCGGCGGTGGTGGTGCGCAGGGCTGTGTGGATTTATCATTTCCATGACGCGCAGCACCGGAGTGCTCATCATTATCCCACTTCTCGTGGAGTTCCTGCAGGCCCGAAAGAAGGAGCGCTCCATCCCTGTTGCGGAGAGCCTGTGGCTTCTTCTCACGCCGCTCGGCCTGGGCGCAGTCGCATTATACTGGAAGATCTTCAATGGAGACGGACTCGCCTTTCTCCACGCTCAGACCGGCTGGAGCCGCTCCTTCACCGCTCCCTGGATTACACTGTGGGAAGGGATGAGACAGGGGATCACCGCCCCTGTACAGTATCCCTGGGGTGTCTATATCTTTGAATTGCTTGTGATTGCCGCCCTTATAATTGTGGCTGTTCTCTCCCTGAGAATCATACCGCTCTCCCAGAGCCTCTATATCTGGCTCATGATTCTTCCTTCCTGGTGCTTCCCCTATGACGGCAACTACTTCCTGTCAAACATAAGGTTTCTTTCCATCCTGTTTCCGGCGGCCATAACCATTGCAGTGATTGCAAAAAGGCGGGAGGTAGATATGGCCTTCCGGACTGTGCTGGCCTCCCTGTATGGGATAGCCGCAGCTCTTTATGTGACATCGCAGAACATGTTCTAATCCCCAGGCGCTCTCTTGTAATTTCACCGCTTTCAAAATATAATGGATATATGGCCGAATCCGTTGTCCATGCATGTTCCCGCAAGAAAATTTCGAGCATGGCGCCTCTGGAACAGGAAGTTGCCAATGGATTTGCCAATCGAATCCGCAGCCGCCTGGGAGACAGATTACTGGATATGAGGATATTCGGTTCCAGGGCAAGATGAGAGGCGCAGGCGGATTCAGATCTGGATATACCGGTACTGCTAAATGAAGCGGCTCTGCAGGGGTCTTCTCTTGACGATAATAAAAAATATAATTCAGATATCAACATCATAAACAAGAGATCATGAGATTACACTGCCATAAATAGATGCTCTGACAGCTTCTGAAGCAGTATTAAAATTGACAGGCTCGTAAAAAAGTATACCAGAGTGTATCGGGCCGCCATTGACAATGAGCCTCTCACCTGTGATTCCACAGCCCTGGAGCCCTTCTTCTGGGGCAGAAGGGCTCTGCCGAAACAGGCTGCCACAGGCTTCATGGAGCATCTTCAACGCTCGCTGTTATCAGTGTCAATAGCTCCCTGTCTGAGAACGGCTTCTGCAGGTATCCCTTCGCGCCTCTTTTCAATGCGAGATCGCTGTCGCCGGGCTTCTGGTATGCGCTTATGAATATTATGCGCAGAGGCGAGTCAGCTGCAAGAAGCCTTTCCTGCAGCATAAATCCGTTCATCCCCGGCATGTTCACGTCCAGAATGAGGTATCCTTCGCTGTCAACAGGGATTGCCTTCAGGAACTCCTCTGCCGAATCATAGGCCACGGCATTCATATTCACCGACCGGATGAGTCTGGAGAGTGATCGACGGACAGATGCATCGTCATCTACTATGAATATTGTTTGGTGCAGGTCTTCCATTCATTGTTCCTGTTCATTTCAGCGTTTACATTACAGCATCGTGCTTATGCCGGCGGGGAAGTCTGGTTTACAGGATGGATTTCGCCTCAGCATTATTAAACATTTTACTATAACGATTTCAACCTGTATAGTGGGACTTTGGTCCATTAACGTTCCGGGAATGGACCGGAGCACTTCGCCGAAAAGGCTGCGAATGGAGGAAGGGCAGTCCCATTTCTGAGGTTGCCCTTCCTGTCCTTTTACCGGATATTCTTACTTGATTTCAAGATCGCCTTTCAACTCGTAGAATATCATCTTCACTATAATCTGAATTACAAAGAGCTTGTTTTCGCCGTTCATGGCCAGATCCTCGTATTTCTTGACCTTTTCCCTGTCGCCTTTGATGGAGAAATAGCTGGACATGAAGAACGCTGGACCCCAGCGAGACTATAATCACCAGGACCATCGAGAGATCGGAGAAAATCCAGGTATCGCCGCTGCTTAAGACAATGTCGGCATAATGCGCTGAGAAGGGACGGGATCGGGAGTTCCGGCTTTCGCCTCCGGAGAAGGCACTGTTGTGCTCGGCGGCGTTGATGTCTCCGCTGGAGAGGAAGATGGAGAAGGAGCGGGAGTAAGGGGCGACGGCCGGTGCGGCAGATGAAAGTATGAGCAAAAGCATCATGACCGCAATGCAGAAAGCCGTCTGTTCTTCAGCGTGTTGAGCCGGTCTGGCATTGAAGATCTCACTACCTGTCGTCTCCCTCTTCTCTGCTGTAGCCCGATTTTTCAGCCAGCCGTACAAGCTCTGCGAAGCTCTCCACTTCCAGTTTCTCCATCACGAGGCCGCGGTGCACCTTGACTGTCTTCTCCTTGATTCCCAGCACTGAAGCTATCTGTTTGTTGAGCCTGCCTCTGATGATGCCGTTGAATATCTCCCTCTGCCTTCTGGAGAGGGATTCTACGCGCTCCCGGAACGAGCAGACCTCAGTCTCCTCGAGCTCGTGGCTCTTCTGTTTTTCCAGGGCCTGCCTGATAGCCTCAATCAGAGCGTCTCCTTCCAGCGGCTTTGTCAGGAAATCGGTGGCTCCCTTCTTCATCGCTCTCACCGATTCTGGTATGCTGCCGTATCCTGTGATGAAGATTATCGGGAGCGTCAGGTTGCGGCGTCTCATCTCTTCCTGGACATCGAGCCCTCCCTGGTCAGGGAGGTTCAGATCGAGAACGAGGCAGGAAGGGCTGTGCGGTTTTGTGTGTTCGAGAAAGTCGCCGGCCCTGGCGAAGGATGTGACATTATAACCCTCGGTGCTTATCAGTCGAGTAAGGCTCTTCAGCACAGAAGGATCGTCGTCTACTATGTAGATCATCGGTGAAGTATCGTCCACTGCATCTCCTTGACAGGGCGGAAAGATATGCGCGGCATAGAGGCCTTCATCTGCTGATCAATTCGCAGCCTCGGCAGAATTACCTTCCAGGTCTGTCCGTATTGTATCTGCCGGATTTTGAGCTGCCCTACAGGAGCCGGCTTCATTGAAAGGAAGGCTTTCATCAGAAGTAACGAGAAGAATGAGCTTTACCTGCAGATCCGGTGTCTCCCTGGAGAGAAGCCGCAGCGCCGCCTGGGCGTTGCTCTTGATTGCTGCCAGAGGCTGGTTGACCTCGTGGGTGATGGCTGCGGTGAGCTGCCCCAGGGTCAGAACCCTGGTCACGTGAAAGAGCTCCTCTCGGAGAACCTGCGCTTCCGCTTCGGCCTGCTTTCGATCCGAGACGTCAGTAGTGGCTCCCATGATCTTGTCAACCTCCCCATCTGCATTGCACCGGGAGTTGCCTCTTGTGGATACCCAGCTTATCCTCCCGTCAGGGTGCTGTACGCGGTATTCGAAGAGGATCTTCCTTTCTGTCTCCATGGCCTGCTTCATGGCTTGTCTCACGAGGGCCCGGTCGTTGTCATGAGCCGTCCTTGCGAAGCTTTCCATCGTCGGCGCTTCATCGGCAGGGAATGATAAAAGCTCTCTGGCCCCGTCGGTTACCCATACCTGATCTTTGGGAATGTCTATAATCCAGAGGACCATCCCGGCCGATTCCGTTGCCAGGCTCAGCCGCTCCCTGCTTTCGCGCAGCCGCTCGTCAGAGCGCTTCCGCGCAATGGCATTGGCGAACACTTACGCCACAAGCTGCAGTCTTCTGACAAGATCCTCCGGCCAGGCGCGATCTTCCTTCGTGTAATTAAACGACAGGGCTCCGATGAGAGGGCCTCCTCCAGGCATCAGTGGGAAGCTCAGGTTTGTCTTGATGCCGAAGAGGCGGCGTACCTCTCTGTCACGCGCCGCCTCAGGCGGCAGATTCTCAGTGGAGATATGGATTGTTCGGCCTGCCATGAGCTGCTCCAGCGTCCAGGGAAACAGCGCATCTGCATCAGCTTTCTCCGGGAGAGGCTTGTTGTCAGCAGGTTTGAGACGGGCGAAGTTTTTCCGGATTTCATCCGCATCTGCATTCTCCGGGAGAGGCGAGGCACCTGGAAGGCGGTAGAGGTGGGTCAGTTTCTGGAATTTATTATCATCGGTCCACTGCCAGACCGTGCAGAGATCTATGCCCAGGAACTCGCAGACGCAGCGCTGGGCCTCGAGTATCTCGTCATCGATCCTGTCGGCTGGCAGATTGATGAAATGGGCCGACAGATCAGCGAGCAACATCTCGAAGCGCAGCCACTTGTCAAGCACTTCAAAGGGAATCTTGGAACAGCAGTCCTCCATGATGACTCCAGACATATGAATCAGGATTGTATTCAACGCCGCTATTATAACAGAACAGTTAAGGCAACGATGTATTTGCATGTCAGGGGAGAACGCTATCTGGCCCGGAGCCTTTCTCGGGAGAATTTGACCGACTGCATGCTACTTGATAAAATAAAATACAGCGCTTTGTATCATCTGCCGGGAGGGACTGAATCATGGCCGGAGAGTTCGAAGAGACAAGCTTTCCACCGCATTCCCGGCAGCACCTGAAATGCCTCATGAATTATCCGCCAGCACCTGAAATGCCTCATGAATTATCCGCCAGCACCTGAAATGCCTCATGAATTATCCGCCAGCTTTCCGCACAGTCATAAATACTGTCACATTACGTGGATTTCTGTGCTAAAGGAGATCGGTGCTGACGGCCATAATCCATGATTGATTGAAATACTCGATAAAGGATGAAAATGAAAACCATAGTCAAAAACGGCCATTTATTAAATGTCTTCTCCGAGCAGTTCGAGAAAAAGACTGTCGTCATCGAAAACAACAAAGTGCTTGCGCTTGCAGATTCTGCTGGCAACAGCTCAGAAGGAGATATCGTCATCGATGCAGATGGAAAGTTCATCGTGCCTGGGCTTATCGATGCCCATGTCCACGTTACATCCGCGACAGTCGACCTGGCTACGCCGCAGCTACCTGTCACATACACCACATGCTGCGCGATCAGGAACCTGAGAGAGTCACTGCACAGGGGTTTTACGACAGTAAGAGATGTGGGAGGCGCCGATTTTGGACTTGCAATGTCGATAGAACAGGGCGTGGCAGAAGGATCGAGGCTGTTCTATTGCGGGAGGGCACTGAGTCAGACAGGCGGGCACGGCGATTTCAGAGCCGGGACTTATGACGGGGAATACGGAGCGCCGATGCAGTCTTCTGCGACGACTATCGGCCAGGTTACAGACGGAGTCACCGAGGTCAGAAGAGCCTGCAGATCAGAGCTTCGAAAAGGCGCGTCGTTCATCAAGATAATGGCGGCGGGAGGGGTTGCGTCGCCTGGCGACAACATAAACGACACACAGTTCAGCGATGAAGAACTCTCTGCAATATCGCAGGAGGCGGCTGCCAAGAATACGTATATAGCCGCCCACGTATACTCGCCAAAGTCCATTCAGATCTGCCTGCGCCACGGAGTCAGAACGATAGAGCACGGCAACCTGATGGATGATGCGACTGCCGTGATGATGAAAGAGAAGGGAGCATACCTGATCCCGACGGTAATCACCTATGACGCGCTGGCGAGAAGGGGGGCCGGCTACGGCTTTCCCGCCACGAGTATTGAAAAGCTCGGGTCGGTGAGGGTTCAGGCCCTCGAAGCGATAAAAATCGCAAGAAGGCACGGAGTCAAAGTGGGATTCGGAACAGATCTTCTCGGTCCCCTGTGGGAGGAGCAGTCCAATGAGTTCCATCTCCGCGCCGGTGTTGAAAAGCCCATGGAGATAATAATCTCCGCCACGAGGATAAACGCGGAGGTGCTGAATCAGAGCGGCACGCTCGGCGAGATAACTGAAGGCGCCGTTGCAGACCTGCTTGTCCTTGACGGAAACCCGGCCGACGATATCTCGGTGCTGACTGTTCGCAACAGAATAAAACTGATCGTGAAAGATGGAAGAATCGTCAAAAACACGCTGTAAAAGCGCCATCCTCCTTAATCAGGGAAACCGGGGCCGCGCAATTCTCCGTAATGCCGCGGAGAAGGATTTACCTCAGCAGACTGTTGCGACATCTGCCGGGAGAATCTGAATCGAGAAAGGGAGAGAGCATGCAAGAGGCTGACGACAGAGAGGACAGTGATTTCGAAACAGCCTGCAGGTTCGTGATCAGGCTGGGAACGCTGACCCATGGATACGGCCCGCAGACAAGGCGCCTGGAATCTTATCTTTCCCGCGTTACGACAGCGCTCGGATACAGCGGGATTTTCTCCTCCACTCCCACCGGTATCTGGTTTGCCTTCAGGAAAAAGGATCAGCTCTGGCACAATAACCACCTGGTCTCTCTGGCGGGCTCAGGCTTCAACCTGGCAAAGCTTGCAAAGGTGGGAGAGCTCGTATCTGCCCTCGAAGCGAAGAAAATAACTGTTGCAGATGCGATAGAGCGGCTCGAGGAGATCGACAGCATGAAGCCGCCCTACGGGAGAGCTTTGACGGCGCTCGGATACGCGCTGTGCGGAGCGGGATTTGCAGGCTTTCTGAAGGGAAGCTGGTGGGATATCATTCTGTCAATCGTTCTCAGCATAGTCGTATATTTCATTGTGGCTGGCACTGAGAATTCGTCGCAGAGGCTCAGATTGTGGGTGCCTTTCCTGTGTGCATTCATAGCGGCGGTTGCTTCGGCGCTGCTCCACTCACTGCTTCCAGGAATACAGGTCTATCTGATTACGCTATCGGCAATCATCTACCTGATACCGGGCTTTTCTGTCAGCATGGGAATCATAGAGCTTACGATGAGCTACGTCATCTCCGGAATGATAAATCTGATGAACGGCCTGATCTCTCTCATGATGCTCTTTGCAGGGGCATGGCTGGGAACAGGCGCCGTCAATGCGTTACTGAAGGTGCAGGGAGGGCAGGACGGCTCTGTCGGCTCCTCTCTGGTCTGGCTTTTTGTCATGATGCTCGCGGCAGGCCTCTGCCTGGTTTTTCAGACGCCGCAGCGCGATCTCCTCTGGGCTCTGGCAGGCTGCGCCATCGCCTATCTCGGCATACTGCTGGGCGGGCAGATTCAGGGCGTCAACATGGGAAACTTCCTGGGAACTACTCTTGCGGTGATCTATTCCAATGTCTGGGCCGAGAAGACCGGCAGGCCGACTTCGATCGTCCTTCTTCCGGCCATTGTATTCCTGGTGAGCGGGAGCATAGGCTTCAGGGGGCTCGTGGCGATGTCTTCAGGCAACACGGCGCTCGGGCAGTCTGAATTCATTCAGATGTTCGTGGTGGCGTTGACCATAGGCGCTGGAGTGATAGTGGGGAACACGCTGTACAGGCCCAGAATAACGCTGTGAGAAATTATAAGGCTCGGTCGCTCCCAAGCGCTGGCAGGTGGCGCCGGTCAGGCGTACCAGAAGGTCATGAAGTTCATTCTCTGCGTCTTGCTTATGTCGAGGGCAATTCCGCCGATTATAACCTGGTCTTCAGTGGTAATGACTGATGATTCGTCATCGGGCTTGACGCCTATCTCGAGAGCTCCGTCATCGGTTACAGTTCCGCCTGCACCCAGTCTGTTCCTGATCGTGTTGATCTCGGCGTCTTCCAGCTCCGAGCCCATCTTGCCATTGTAGCCGCCCTGATCGTTTATCTCCCGGATCCGGGAAAGATATGCGCTGGCGTGGGAAGGAAGTGAGCCGCCGCCGATGGCCTTCTGGATGAACTGGTCGTAGATGCCCTTTGCATACTGGGCTGCTTCCGGGGGCTCCTGATCGTTGCCGTTCAATAGCCTGGAGATGTATTTCTCGAAGTATTCCTTGTCGCTGAGCGATTTGCCGTCAACTTTGACAGTAAAGGTTCCCCAGTCTCTGTAATCAGACTTTTCCCACGGCTTGAAAAAGCTCGGGGAAGAGGCCATATTGAAACCGGATACTGAATTCAGTGTTGTTGACATGATCTTCATCTCCCAGGTGCTGTTTCTTATATGATAGCTTTTCACGGGCTGAAACACAATAAAATGAGGGTGAGAGGTCAATTTTCGGGGTAAGATGCAAACTCCTGCGCCGTCAAGGAAGAATCCCTGCTTATCACTCCCGCGGTGCCTTCAAAAAGACCGGAACCGCTCCTGCACTGTCTCTCGAAAGCTCGTCACAGGCCAATACACTGAGCCCTGCAACGGCGGAGCAATCACTCATTTGCACTGAAGCCGCAGCCGGCGCTGTGAGCAATGCATCCCTGGCCTGCATCGCCGTTCAGAGCCTTCCCGCTCCAGGTCCGGTGGCCGGAACAGGTTCGGCCGATCCGGAGACGTTAAAGCAGTGGGAGAGCCATTGGAGCGCGAAGCAGAAAGAGATCGACCAGCTGGCCGACGGCCTTGGAATGGGGCTCGATGACGGAATCAAGGATGCCGTGATAGCTCTTCAGGCCAGTCGACAATCAGATTCAATCGTTGGAGCCCCTCTGGCATACTGCCCGCTCCATTGCCTGGCAGGCGCGGCCCGCTGGAGCTATGGTTTCAGCGCGATTGCCGGAGATGATTATACCAGAAATATGCCTCCCGGTCCATTCCAGTATCTTGCGCACCCGCCCCGGGATTCCGGCCTGCCTATATTCTGGCCTGGTAGGTATACAACTGGTAGTAGCGGCCTCGCGCCTCGATCAGCTCATCGTGCCTGCCCCGCTCGGCAATCTGACCGTCCTCTATCACCAGGATCTGGTCTGCCTGCCTGATAGTGCTGAGGCGGTGGGCGATGACGAAGGTGGTCCTGCCTTTCATCAGCTTCCCCAGGCTTTCCTGTATGAACAGCTCGCTCTCCGAATCCAGGCTGGATGTCGCTTCATCGAGGATCAGTATCCTGGGATCCGACAGGATGGCTCTTGCAATTGCCACACGCTGCCTCTGTCCGCCTGACAGCTTTACGCCGCGCTCGCCGATCAGCGTATCGAGGCCCTTTTCAAAGCGGTCGGTGAACTCCCTGACATGCGCAGCCTCTGCGGCCCTGATCACCTCATCCTCCGCGGCATCCGGCTTTGCAAACATTATATTCTCGCGAATCGTGCCTTCATAAAGAAAATCGTTCTGCAGGACCACGCCGAGCCTCGAGCGGTAGCTGCCGAGCTTTACCGTCGAGAGATCGAGCCCATCAACGGAGACGGTTCCCTGCTGAGGCTTCAGAAACGACGCCGCAAGCCCCGCTATCGTGGTCTTGCCCGAGCCGGAAGAGCCGACGAGCGCAGTGATCGAGCCAGCCGGCGCAGTGAAGGTGATATCCCTCAGAACAGGCTTCCCTCTGTCGTATGCAAAGCTCACAAGATCAAATTGTATCTCTCCCGTTATCTCATCCAGAGTCCGGACCCTTGCCGTCTCATCCTCTTCAAGCGGCACGCTCATTATTTCCCCGGTACGGTCAAGCCCTGCGAGCGACTCTGTCAGCTGGCTTCCCACATCGCCCATCTCTGCGATGGGAGTGATCAGGAACCCGAGATAGAGGGAAAAGGCGACAAAATCGCCGATAGTCATCTTCCCTGCCAGTATCATCGATGCGCCCAGTCCCATGATTGCCACGCTCGACAGACCGAGCAGGAACGTAGACGATGATTTTACAAGGCTGATCGACATGAGGGATTTTCTGACATTCTGGAAGATTCTGTCGACGCCTTTTTCAAAGACGCCTATCTCAAACCTTTCGGCGTTGAACCCCTTGATGACCCGGATGCCGCCCAGCGATTCGGTAAGGCGCCCGGTGACCTCGGCGTTTATCTTTCCCCGCTCGCGGAATATGGGGCGGATGTAACCGAAGGATTTTAGTGATATGAGGCCAAAGATGAAGAGCGGAACCATCACATACACCGTCATCAGCGCATTTATGCGGATCAGCAGAAAGAATGCTACTATGGCGGTCAATATGCCTCCGAATAGCTGCACCAGCCCTGTCCCGACAAGGTTGCGCACTCCCTCCACGTCGTTCATTATTCTCGAGACCAGCTCGCCTGACTTCGTGTTGTCGAAGTACTGAATCGGCAGGTAGATGATATGTCTCTGGACCTTCGATCTCAGCGTTGAGATGAGCTTCTGCGCTTCTATGCTGAGCAGGCATGTCAACAGGAAGGAGGTGAGGGACTGGACGATTACGGCCGCACCGACGGCAATGAGTATTGCATACAGCATTGAGGTGTTCGATTTCGCAATTACTTCATCAATGAGAAACTTGCTGCTGCCAGGCAGCACGAAGCCGGCTGCCCGGTTCAGAAGGATCAGGATCAGGCCTGCAAAGAGCAGCTTTTTTCTCGGCCAGATGATCGTTCCGAAGATGAACTTTGCGCTCGATAGGGTGACTTTTCTGTGATTGCCGTTTTTCAGTTTTCCATTGTTACTCAATATCTTTTGCACCTGTGGGCTGTGTTCTGCTGTTATGTCGGATTACTGCCGGCATTAAGTATTATAAAGAGAATGCTGGTTTCCCTGCCTCGACGTTACAATATGGCATTTTCTGCAAAACAGTTTCCATAGCAAAATACTGTTCCATTTTTGAGCCTCCGCTTCGCTGAAATAAGGTGTTTACAGTATTAGAACTCTCCATCGGTACTGCGAAAAATACCCACATGGATTGAGCCTTTTTTCGGCGCAGGGAAGATGGCCTCTGCATATCGTTGCAGAGGCAAGGCAGGAAGGGGGCGCGCCCAAAAAGATGCACGAGCAAAATAAATGACAAAAAATTTAAGTTTTAAGGCAAGGTTTTTCCTGTATATGGAGAAGCCTCCTGAAGCAAAAAAAACGCGACTTGAGAGTGTTAGGGCACTCAAAGAGTCATACAGGAGGCTCGTTATGGATTATCCGTCAAGACTAGGAAACCCTGCCAAAGTAGTGTCAATATTTGGAAGTGCTATCAATACAGGCCTGCACGCGGTAATAGAAAAGGTAACAGGAGCTTTCCGCACACTTCTCATAAGCCTGATGCAATGCCTTCCCTCATCTGCAGAGGACACTATGAAGTTTGAACGACACCTCCACCAGGAAGTGGCACGAAAATATCTTGATCCCTTCATGGGAGAGATACTCCAAGAAGCCCTCACCTCTTCTACAGTAGTGGATAAGGCAGAAGAAGTGATACGTTATCACATGTCGCATCCCCGCCTTCAATGGTATAGCTGGTAATGGCTTGTATCCCACCCTGGAGGTTCTGGGTCTCCATTTTCGTGTCTCGCCTGCACTTGCGGAGGAAGTATGCCGCCTGACTACTCTTGAGCCTCTGGATGAGGTCGTTTCGCTCCTCTCTCACCGAGGAGTCATAATGAACAGAAAGGTTGTAGAGAGAATCAGCAACCAGATTGCGGACCGGGTCTGGCACATCGGGAATTTCTCAAAGAAGAGGTTGCACTGGGCTTCAGAGGGGATGCTGCGCGAGGGAAGCGGCCGGTCATAAGTGTTGATGGCGGCAGAGTGAGAACACGAGTGAGATCGAAAAGAGGACGCAAGAAAAAGAACGGGTATAGGAAATTCAAGGGTGAATGGCGAGAGCCGAAAGCGTTTGTCATATACGAAATTGATGATCAGGGCGACAAGAAACAGGGAGGACTGTTGGAATATGATGCGACGATGGGCGATGCAGATGAGTTGTTTGAGCGTCTGTATGTGGCATTGTCGGAATTTGAGGAGGCGGCTTAATGTGCATGAAAATGGAGATGCTCCCGATCACTACCGGTACTGTATATTCCCACATTGACGCCGATCCTGGGTCTGTCGAGACACGGAATAAGCGAACAATGGATGAAAACTCCAGAGTCCTTGATGATTTCCGCAACAATAAGATTGATGTGCTTATCAATGTGAGAATGCTCACTAAAGGCACCGATGTGCCCAAAGTCCAGTCGGTGTTTCTCACACGACAGGCCAGAAGCCAGATTCTTGTCACACAAATGGTAGGAAGGGCTCTCAGAGACACAAAGTTCGATGGAACGCCAGAGGCATTTATCGTTTCATTTGTCGACAACTGGAAGCAGTATATCAACTGGGCTGAATACGAGCAACTCGCCGAAGGGCTCGCCGACACCACTGTCAAAGAATATGGGGAAAAACCTCCGGTGTATATCATCTCTATTGAGATCATTAAAAGATTGGCTCGCCAGATGGACAGCGGAACTGGCATCTCACCAGTGCCTTTCCTGTCAATTCTCCCGGTAGGCTGGTACAGAGTAGAATACACTGTCAAGATAGAAGAAAGTGAGGATTTCGAACAGAAGAGAGAACTCGTGCTGGTAAATGACATCGAGTTTGATGATTTCCAGAAGCTTCTCAACCATCTGATGGAGATCGATTTGAAGAGGTTTGAGTTTGAAGATCTGTCGCCTGTTGAAGTAAGTCGAGAACTGAATGAATGGGTGGAGATGTTCTTCAATGAACCGGAACATCATTGCGGCACGACACTTGCAGACGATATATTGAAAATAGCCAGACATATTGCTCAAAATGGACATGCACCCAGGTATTTCCCCTTCGAGGTAAGAGATACACACAACCTTGATGCCATTGCGATGTAGGTGCTTGATAAAAAACTGAACTTAGTTGATGCTGATGACCTGTTGAGGAGTATCTACAATCAGGTGGATCGCCTGTGGTCAATACTGTATTATACCTACGATATGTTTAAATCACATTTCGATGCCTGTATCAACAGGATACTGCACGCACAAAGGCACGGAGCAGATCCGGAGACACACAGACCACAATTTCACACTCCTGATAGCGAGTTTTTACAGGGCGCAGAACCTGTTGAAGAAATAAAGCAGCAGGTCAATGAGCGGGACAGTTACCAGTGTGTATGCTGTGGTAATGCCAATAAGAGAGAACTGCAGGTAGACCACATAGTCTCCAAATACTATGGTGGAGGCAACATTATGGATAACCTCCAGACACTCTGTTCCACATGCAACATTATAAAAGGCAAAGAAAAGATCATCTTCAGAGACCCCCAGACTGACCTTACTGAGCCACTCCACAATTTCAATATCTCGCAGTTTGAACTGCCTGTTATCGGAGAAGCCAGAGAACCGCAGTACTGGGAAAGTTACATCAGACGTGTCATAAACTTCTTCTACAGATGTAGCGCTGTTCAAAAAGTAGAAATTGGGAAACGCGGCCATTCATATTATCATTGGAAGGTCGAACTGCGCGTGGGAAATGCTCCATCGTGGCTGGAACCTCACATTGAAAGCCTGTTTAAAGGAATATGCCAGGCAAAACGGAGTTATAAAGTCATTGCTCCGGAGTCGCTGACAATCACTTCGCCAGGATTGCCTGATCTGAAATATCCGAGATAGTAAAGGAGAAAAAACGCAAACATAGCAATTAATTGTTTACGGAATTTTTCTTGGAGTTTAAATCAAAAATCCTATACTGATCTGATAGGATGACATATATATGTCACGGTATTTAGGTATAATGGTCGTAAGGAAGATCTAACTTAACAGTTATGGGAGGTGATATTGCCTTTTGGGACATCCGTAATAGATCACTTATATCAATTTGAAGGTGTGCGCCATCGGCCACACCCTGATCAACAGCGTTCGTTCAGTGCTCTACCAACCTACTTTCAAGCTGGTCCAGGACCTGCTGGTGGCCAAGCCACGAAAGCTTCCTCCCCGACCCGCCCGTCTGATGGCCCTGGAGAGCTCTCTACGGGCGCTACAGATGAAGTATCAGGTCTGGCTGGATTCAATGCCTGAAACGCTTGAGGACAGTGAGCAAGCCGAGGGCTCAGGGAGACCATCGAGCAACTTGACGCAATAGCAGAACTGCTTGGCGAAGTCCTGCCACCTCTCGGGTTCGGGAGAGACTGACCTGGATTCAATTAAACTTTCGAGGAGGCAGAAAAGCAATTACATATCCTTAATGTGCCACAGTGATGAAGTGCAGACCCTCATCAAAGCTCTCAAGCATGCAGGCTCCCACGGTAAGAGTTCCTGAAGCGCAGAGGCACAATCTTTTATTGTATTTCGTTCTGCCGTAGAGCGCAGTCCCTCTGGGCAATTGTTCCTTCTCCACAGAGCTTTTCTTTAAGAGTCCGGAGAGCGGTGCCAATACAGGCTGGTTCTTCTTTTCATCTTATGATTACACGATGAAGCCCAATGGAGGGTTTATTTCGCATTACCACGAAATCTCGAGTATCAGGGTTCCGATCTGATGAACATGAACAAAGGATAGTTTTTTTGAGGGGTTCACCATTTTTCTCCGTCATTCCCCCTTAACGGGGGCAGGCAGTGTTCCATCACCCCCCTTAGGGGGAAGGTAAACGCGGTCGTTACCCCCACAGGGGGCAGGCAAAGTTTCTATAGAAGTTTCGAGACATTATGAAACAGCTAACACTCATCATCCTGCTCTTCCTGCCGATACTGCTTCTTTCTCTGGCAGAGAGCGCACCGGCACAACAGCAAGAAAGCTCTGGTTACTGTGAGTTCTGGCACATTGAGGAGCTTCAGTATTCTATTGCTCCCACTCTTGGCATTACCCTGGGGAAACAGTTCAAATACAGGGGAGGCAATAATTACTTCACTGAAACAGGCGTCAGTATCAACTATCTGAGGCAGGAACAGCCCGATATCAGTATTGGCTACAAGATCATCGATACTCTTGGAAATAACAGTTGGGAACAGGAAAATAGAGTATACGCAGACTACACGCCACAGTGGAAAATCGGAGATGTGGCTCTCTCCGACAGAAACAGATTTGAATACCGTTTTTTTTACTATGACAAGGAAGACTACCTGCGTTACAGAAACAGGCTGGAGATTTCCTTTCCTCTGAAAATATGCCGATATACGATAAAACCGTACATTGCCAATGAGATTTTCTTTGATAGATACAGCGGAGGCGCTTTTAATCCAAGTAAAAACCAGTATTCACTGGGGATGAGAAATGACGTGAGGGAACATCTCCACATTGATGTTTCATTGATCAGGCAGACAAATGCCAGGTATCTCGATGAAGGAGAGCTTCTCAATGAATTCAATGCCCTCCAGGTAAAGCTGAAATTCGAGTTCTAGACGGGATGAAGGCAGAGCACCTTTACATTGACAGGCTGGGATGAAGGGGTGCATTATTTCGACATGTCTGTTTCCGGCCATTTCACTGCTGCGGCGTTCATTGGGGGGCCTACAAGCCCTGTTCTCAGGTTGTTTCGACCACTCAGAGTCGCTACGGCTGAAGGGGAATAGTCTACGTCGGGAATTGGGCCAGTAAAATGTATGCTCTCAGAAACGGGGAAAAGATATGGGAATTTGACTCAGGTGGACGTATTGGTTCATCTGCGGCCATCGACAATGAGGGGGCGATATATTTTGGCAGCGAAGACAGGAAGCTCTATGCCGTCAAAACAATATCGCAGATACAGGAAGCCCTCGAGAAGGATAAAGTGGATCATCATATTAGGCATTAAACTTGACAAGAAAGCACGCGATTTTTAGAATCACATTTAACTGGCTTCCTTTGAATATGATCGTTTTGTTGAAACCCTCAGCGGTGATAATCTTCAGCCTGCACCAGAGGCAGCATATCATAATCTCCCTTTGCAATAGCCTGACCTTTCGTCTCCCTGGCAAAGATGAGAGTGACCATCCCCAGCACATAAATACAGGATATAAGACTTGCAGATTTGCTGAAAGATCCCATCCCGGCAACCAGCATACCGGTGATGAAAGGGCCGAGAGCAGAGATGACTCTTCCTGCGTTGAAGCAGAATCCGGCACCGGTAGTCCTGATATGAGTGGGAAACAGTTCGGGGAGATAGATGGGAAAGCCGCTGAAAAGCCCGTTGTTGAAGAAGCCCAGAAGAGGGAGTAGCAGAACCATGGCGGTATAGCTCCTTGTATAAAAAAAAGTTACAGGGAGCATCACCGCACTGCCAAGCAGGAAGAAGAAGAAGGCCGGCTTTCTTCCGAAACGATCTGCTATTGGAGCAAAGGCAAGATAACCGACAAACGCCCCTGCGTTGAGGCTCATCACCGCAAAGCTGACCAGATCGTTTATTACTACGTCAGACAACATCTCAGCATCGACAACCTCCCTTACGATTGAAGGAGTCCAGTTGGTCGCTCCCCACAAACCAAAAGCAGCTACAGTGGCAAGGATGGTCCCTACCAGTGTGTCCCGCCACGTCCAGGAGTCAAAAAGCTGCAGGAAGGTGAAACGAAACAGACGGGGATTTTTCACAGCTTCTGCCGGCGCATGTGCGCTCCTCCTCTGCTGTATGTCCTGCCAGCACTCAGGCTCATTGACCCTGGCACGTATGAAGAGGGCCAGAAGAGCCGGTGAAGTGCCCATGAGAAAAACCATTCTCCACCCCTGCGTTCCCAGACAGAGATTTACAAAGGCAGCCAGAAAGAATCCCATGGCCCAGGCAGACTGCATTACCGAGGCAGCCCTGGATCGGTACCTGTCCGGCCAGACCTCTGCAACCAGCGTGGCGCCGGCAGCCCATTCACCACCGATGCCCAGACCGGCGATGAACCGGTAAATGCCCAACTCCCACCAGGTGTGGGAAAGCGCCGAGAGACCTGTAAATATGGCATAGATAAGGATGGTAATAAGCATGACTCTGGCCCGTCCGAAATAATCTGCAAGTATGCCGAAGAGGATCCCTCCCACTGCCCATCCGATGATGAAGACAGAAAAAATAACACCGCCGTAGAAACCTATTTCTCCCTTTGAGGCGTTGGAGCCCAGAAGCTCAAGCAGTGCAGGCGTCTGAACCAGGGAGTATATATTGGCATTCATCGAATCAAAGACCCAACCGAGAACTGCCACAATGAGCACAGACTGCTGATATGCTCCGGCCTGATGCCACCACTGAAAAAAGCGTCCGCGGCTGCGGAGCTCATCATCGACAGAATAATCTTTTTCTAATGGGGTATTGCCTGTGTCCATGCGTAAAAACTCCCGAAAGATGAGCTACTCTCCAGGCGGTCTTGAATCGCCGTAAATAAGATGGATCATACGCTTCAGAGTACTTCTGTCTGTTGTGACAACAAGTGCTCTGGACTTTACATCTTCAACGATCTGGGCGTGCGGATAGATCTGTTTCAGTAGAGGCGCTATATCCTTTGGGTCGGAATATCTGAGGCGCAGGACTTCAGTGACTTTTTCACCGCCTGCGGTCATCGAACCGGGAGGGAACTTTGCCAGTGTCTGCTCGGCTCCGACAATTACCGTGCCGTCCAGAATCCTGTAATCATAGCCGTTCATCTTGACTACAAGGTTCAGCGCCGCAATAGCAGGCACATTCTTCATATCGGCAGTCACGATGCCTGTCACTTCCTTACCAAGAACAATGTTCAGGCCCATCTCGCCGGCCAGTCTGTTCAGCACAACAGTGATATCTTCCTTCACTGCAGATATGGAAATCCGTTTTTCGGCGCCGCCTTCTGCACATGAAAGCGGAGTAAGATGCACCGCAAAAACCAGAGAGAAAACAACGCCAATTAAGAATACGGCTTCGCTGCCTGTCAGGCTTTTCACAGTGAAATCCCCCTTTTCACTTATTCTATCACCAGGAAGCCTTCCAGATATCTTCCCTACGAAGTGATTCCAAGGACTTTCAAGACAAAGGCATATTCAAAGGCGATCTCTCTGATTGTATCGTAACGCCCTGAAGCCCCGCCGTGTCCGGCTCCTAGATTTGTCTTCAGAAGTATCAGGTTGTGATCCTTCTTCAACTCTCTGAGTCTGGCAGTCCATTTCAGAGGCTCCCAGAACATGACTCGTGTATCGTTGAGGCTGGCCATGATGAGTATATCAGGGTAGTCCCGCTCTACTGTGTTATCATAAGGAGAATAAGACTTTATATACCGATAGTACCTGATCTTCTGAGGATTCCCCCACTCTTCGTATTCAGGCACTGTCAGGGGAAGACTGGAATCCAGCATGGTGTTCAGGGCATCCACGAAAGGAACTTCTGCTATCACAGCTTTGAAAAGGTCAGGTCTCATGGTGGTGACTGCACCCATCAGAAGCCCTCCGGCACTTCTGCCGCTCGCAATCAGCCTGTCTCTTGCTGTATACTTCTTCTGTATCAGATACTCTGCACATGCGATGAAATCGAAAAAGCTGTTCTTCTTCTTAAGCAATTTTCCGTCCAGATACCACTGTGCCCCCATGTCCTTGCCGCCTCTTACGTGTGCTATGGCATAGATGAAGCCTCTGTCCACAAGAGAGAGGCGATGCGGGGAAAAGGCCGGATCGTAGCATATCCCATATGCCCCATAGCCGATCAGGAACAGAGGGTTGCTTCCGTTGCGTATCATTCCCTTACGATAGAAAAGAGATACAGGCACCTTCGTTCCATCGTGAGATACTGCATAGACACGCTTCGTCTCATACTGTGAAGGGTCATATCCCTTAACCTCGTCCTGTTTTTTCAGGACCTTTGTTTTCTCATTCATATTGTAGTCATAGACGGAGCGCGATGTTACCGGAGACTCATATGTGAACCTCAGGAGTTCGGTGTCGTATTCGAGATTCCCTGATGCCCATGCATAGCAGACTGTCTCAGGAAAATCTATGTAATGTTCACTGCCGTCGTCAATACGGAGAATCCGGATCTTCCTGATACTGTCATTCCGTTCATAGAGCACCAGATGGTTTCTGAAGGCATCATAGTCTTCGATAAGCACATCAGACCTGTGGGGTATGAACTCTCTCCAGTTCTTTCTGTATGGAGAAGCTGTATCAGTGATCATGACCTTGAAATTCAGGGCTTTTTCATTTGTCCTTATATAGAAATGATCGCCGATATGCTCTGCAAAGTACTCAATCTTATGACGCCTGGGCGCAATCATCGTAAAGCTGCCTTCCGGCTCGGCCGCATTCAGAAAATGGATCTCACTGGTGGTGTTGCTTCTCATCGTGAGGAATATGAACTGCTTGCTCCTGGATTTAGAGACAAACAGGGCATAGGCCTGATCATTCTCTGTACATATGAGACGATCGTCCTCTCTGGCAGATCCCAGAAGGTGACTGTAAAGCTTATAAGGACGTCTGGCAGGGTCATATATCGTATAGAATATGGTCTTTCCATCTCCTGTCCATATGCAATCGCCGGTCACACCAGTGATGGCAGTATCACAGAGCGTTCCATTGACCAGATCTTTCACATGGAGATCATATTCCTCAGATCCGCTGAAATCGACTGCATAGAGCAGCTTTTCATTGTCAGGGCTTGGCTCAAATGCTCCAAGCGAACAGAATTCATGACCCTCTGCCAGAGCGTTGAGATCCAGAATAATCTCCTCGTCTGCTTCCAGCGAGCCTTTCTTCCTGCAGTATATCTTGTACTGTCTATCCTTTTCGGTGCGGGAGTAGTAATGGCAGCTTCCGAATTTTACCGGAACAGACGTGTCAGTTTCTCTAATCCGCCCTACAAGCTCCAGATAAAGGCTTTCCTTCAGCGATGAAGAGTCGGACATTATCTGATCAGTATAAGCATTTTCCGCCTCGATATATTTCATCACATCAGGATCGTTAAGATCTCTCATCCAGTAATAGCCATCAGTCCGGCAGTCACCGTGAACTGTTATGGCTTTCTCTTTCCTGGGCGCAGAGGGGGGGGTGCATTGTTTTTCAAGATCTGGTTTCATGATTCCCTCCATACTGTTTCACCATAATCTATATTTGAGGAAGAAAGTCTATTTCCTTTATTGAGAAATGAAGGGAATCGGCCAGTGATGGATAACACTATATCAGGGAGGCTTTAGATGGGACTGAAAGTGTTCAGAAGGATAAAACTCAATAATCCGGTAATGGTAGCCAGTTGGCCTGGAATCGGCAATATAGGGCTCATCGCCATCGAGTATCTGCGCCAGAACACCGCCTGCGAGCCTCTGGGAGAGATTGAGCCGTGGGACTTCTTTTACCCCGGCAGAATTGTAGTGAAATCCAGCGTGCTCGAGGAGCTCCAGTTCCCTGCAAGCAGGTTCTACCTCTGCAGAGGAAAAGCGAAAGATATTATCCTCTTCATCGGAGATGAGCAGCCTCACGAAAAGATGGCCCGATATGCAAAAGGCGGCAAAGCATATGATATGGCTCAACTGGTTATTGATATGGCCGAAAAGTTCAACTGCAGCAGAATTTATACATCCGGCGCGGCAGTGGCGCTGCTGCATCACAGCAGGAAGCCGCGCGTTCTCGTAGTTCCTAATACGCACTCGCTGATTGATGAGATCAGGTCGTATCACAATACGACACTTCTCTCAGATATCCAGGGGAAGGATGGCCAGGGCGCCATTTCAGGCCTGAACGGGTTGCTTCTCGGTGTCGCAAGGGAAAGAGGCTTTGATGCACTCTGCGTCATGGGTGAAATACCTGTCTATCTTCAGGGTATGCTCTTCCCATATCCCAAAGCCTCACTTGCCGTACTCGAGGTTTTATCAGAGATGCTGTCACTCGATATCAATTTGAAAAAGCTTGCAGTATGGTCAAAAAAAGTTGAACAGAAGCTCGATCAGCTCCTGGAAGATTTTAACCAGTCTCTTCCCATACAGCTCCAGGAGGGAGTGAAGGAAGGCCTTGATAAGCTTCGAATCACTCCCGCCACTCCGGAGCAGCTGACCGCTGACGATGCCAGAAAGGCTATTGAAGAGATCGAAAAGTTCTTTAAAACCGGAGGCGCGGGAGATGAAGAAAAGCCTCTATAAAATGCTGAACGAGCCCGTATTTGACAATCCGTACATGCTTGTGCTGTGGTCAGGCGATGCATATGGGCTCGAACCTCAGGTCCTTAAGTACATTACCTCATCACATCCTGCCGAAGAGTTCTGCAGGATAAATCCCTCTATTTTCTTCACCCTCGATGGAGTACACGTCAAGGACAACATAGCTGTGATGCCGACCTGCTCTCTTTATCGTTATTCAGACAGGCTGGTGCTGCTCTCAGCTGACAGTCCCAACCACGATTGGTACAGATTTCTCACTACAGTTCTTGAGATTGCAGAGCTATGCCGTGTAAAGGAAATTGTCACTATCGGCACCATGCTGACAATAAGTGCGCACACCACACCACGGGCGCTCTTTGGCATATTCAGCTCAGAAAAGGCCAGGAAAGAGATAGATGAGCCCAGTCTTGGCAGAGAAGTCGATTACTATACTCCCCAGGGCCATCACCCCTCACTGAGCTCTTATCTGCTGTGGGTTTCAGGAAAAAAGAACATCAATGCAGTCAATATCTGGGTTTCCGAGCCCTTCTATCTCTCGGGAATTGGAGACCCGAAGGCGAGAAAGCTCATTCTGGAATACCTGGACAGACGTTTCTCACTGGGACTTGATTACCACAGAGTCAACGAAGAGATAAGAGTTCAGAGTGAAAAGCTCGGAAAGCTGCGGCTTCGCACCCCGACTGTCGATGAGTACTTCATGAAGCTGGAGACAGGTCTTCCTCTGAACGATGAAGAGACTCTGAGGCTTGTCCGGGAGGTGGAGGAGCTGTTCAGCTCTTAGCTCTCTGTGAGGTGAGATTAATGCTTCGGCCTCCAGCGCAATTATGCCTGTAAGCACTTCTACGATATCCCGGAGTACCTGGCCATCAGACTCTGCCACTTACTTCCACCTGAGCCCGGGATATCCTATCAAAAGTGAACTGCCCCGGCCTAGACAGAAGCACTTCCTGCAGTGATATACATGATTGGAAGTACTATATCAGGAGCATAACAGACTGCACCGCTGCAATCAAGATTACAGCGGTAAAATTTAAAAAGGAGCCAAAATTCAAGGAGGACCTCCCAATGTCTGACAGAATCGACAATGTACGCGATGGATTAGGAACAGCAAACATTGGAAAGCTAGGGTACCAGGCCTCCCGTGCAGCTCAGGGCCTTTCCACCACTACAAAACTCACCGCAGCTCTCGATCTTGCCAGCGGTGCGGCGTCTCTCGGAGCTGCAAATGGCTTGACTGATGCAGCAAAAGGGCTCAACGCTGCAACAAAGGGAGCCACCGGTGCCGCCAATCTTTCAAGTGTCGGAAAAATAGCAGGGATAGCATCAAAGGCGGCTCCGATAGTGGCGAAGGGCTCTGCCGTTCTGGGTGGTGTGCTTGGAGCCGTTGATGTTGGAAGAGGCATCAAGGACCTGCACGACGGGAAGACTGAAGAGGGTAAAGACAAGATCATCGGAGGCACGTGCGATATAGTCACTGCAGGAGCGCTCGGCGTTGCTGCCACAAGCTCAGCAACAATAGTGGGAGCTCCAGTGGCTGCTGTGGCACTTGGTGTGGCTGCTGTAGCCCAGGGAATCAAATACCGGGAAAATATCGCTGACGGGGCGAAGTTCGTTGGCGGCAAGATCGCCGACGGCGCAAAGTTCGTCGGAGGAAAGATCGCTGACGGAGCGGAGTTCACAGGAGGAAAGATCGCCGACGGCGCCAAGTTCGTCGGAGGAAAGATCGCCGATGGAGCAGAGTTCACAGGAGGAAAGATCGCCGATGGCGCCAAGTTTGTCGGAGGAAAGATTGCTGACGGAGCGGAGTTTGCAGGCGACAAGATCGCCGACGGTGCCAAGTTCGTCGGAGGAAAGGTCTCAGATGGCTTTAATGCCCTCAAGAATGGCGTTGGAAACATCTTTAATTAAATGTCTCGGAACTTCTATAGAAACATTGTAACGACCGCGTTTGCCTGTCCCCGTCAAGGGGGGAATGATGGGGAAAAAAAATGGTGAACCCCTCAAAAAACTATCCTTTATCCATGTTCACTAGATCGGAACCCTGATGCCTGAGATTTCGTGGAAATGTGAAATAAACCCCATTGGGCTGCAGGCCTCGCTTTATTGTGCTCTCACGCTTATGTCTATCCTGAACGTAACAGCGGGACAGGAATATGAGTATCAACTCCCGCCGAATCGAAAAGCGATTGCACTTTGTCCCACCTACCGAACACCATACCAACGAAACTCAGAGAGCATTGGCACAATGGGCATACCAGAGGATCAACACCTGTATACTGTCTCTGGCGAGAAGCCCAGGAAAGAAGCGTTTCCCCTTCTGTCTCGTTTCTCTCGGGCAGCCGAAGTGCACGCCTGGCCAGGCTTAGATACCCTTTCTTCCACCTGTTACAGAACAGGCCGGCATAACGGACCATGGGAATTGAAGAAATGGAATGGTGGAACACTGCCTGCCCCCGGAGGGGGGAATGGTGGAATGATGGGTTGAAGAAAGAAGAAAAACCATGGAACTCCGTCTCTCCTCTTAAATCTTAAACCCAATACTCCAGTATTCCAACATTCCATCATTCCAATTGTGAGCGAAGCGAACTAAGTTCATAGCTGCAAGATGATAGCGGATATGGGGAACAGCTCTCAACATAGTTATCTGTCGTGGAAATGCTCTTCCCAATCCCCGGCGGTAAGCTTTTTTTGAAGAGATTCGATCAGTTTGATCAACTCATTCTCGACTTTAAAGTGCAATTCATCTAACTCTTCATACTGTTCATCAGTGATTTGGCTTGCTTTCCTGAAGCTCTCATAGCAGGAATGAAATTCACCACACGAGCCCAGGGCGATATTGAATCGTTGATACGACAACGTTGGGAATAATGGAACACTGGAATGTCGGAATGATGGGTTAATAAAGAAGACAAAACCGAGGAACTCAGATCTTATCTTCCCCTCTTCTCTTGAACCCAATATTCCAGTATTCCACCATTCCATCATTCCACTTGTGAGTGAAGCGAACTAGATACTCTTTGAGGCTACGCCTGCAATAACCCTCTGAAATATTTCTTGAGATACTGTGAGAGGCATCGATGCTATTGGAGGCAACTCTTTTCAGCTCATAAGGAAAATCTTTCAATATGCTGCACG
>Ga0302251_1000750_pt1 | contig 25791 bp, 27 predicted proteins | sample AAG_RA_Gln_MG_FD_193534 | JGI IMG/M metagenome (GOLD analysis project Ga0302251, IMG submission 193534) | Enriched activated sludge microbial communities from anaerobic digester in WTTP, New Holstein, Wisconsin, United States - AAG_RA_Gln | ecosystem: Engineered > Bioreactor > Anaerobic >...
GGTAAGGGTGTTGATTGTTTCGCCATTTCCGCCAGCAGTAACTGGCGGAAATGGCGATGAGGTGGAGGGGGAACCAGCTCTCAGGGGGACTAAAAATTGCCATTCACCCCGCCCTCTGCCAATTTTTGCACCACACAGGGGGTATTCTACAGTTATGGGGCCCCCCATAACTGCAGAACCAGGCTGGAACGCACTTTGTGACTTTCACGAAAAGCAGAGCTGGTCGGCACTCGGCAGCTGGGGAGTTCACACGATGATCTGATCTTCTTAAAAGTTGGCTGCGAGGCGCACGGTAGTCTGTCCGGCGAGAGGTGGCTGGGCGCTTTTCTGACTTTGCCGCGAGGCACACGAAAGCTTCATTGTGCCTCCGTGACCGTTCGTGAGGGTGAACCCTGTAGCCCGTTTTCTGGCTCTTCTCATTATACCCGCCACAAGCCGGTCAAGCCCCAAGCCTCCAAAAATTTTTTTGCAGACAAAAAAATTTTCTCCGGTGGGCGCCTTGTGGTGTCATTCCCCTGTGGCCGGCGCCCAGGGCTTGACCTCCGACTCCCTGATCCGGGCGGGTGTTTTTTGTAGTAAAGCCAAAAAACCACCAAAGGAGGTTAGAGCAATGCAACAACAAGCCAAATGGCACACAGTCAATCAGTGGGGCGAACAGGTCTATAAAGTTCCCTTCGTCCAGCAGCGCGACGCCGGTAATTTTGCCCGCTTCGTCAGCGGCAACACCTCCCGCTTCAGCCTCATCGGCTGCCATCGCACACCGTCAGGCTGGGAAGTGGCATATCGCCCTCGTAAAAAATTTCCCTGGGCGCGTTCGGGGTAGCCCCCCCTTTTTTACCTCCCAAAATTTGCACATAAAACCCCTTTTCCGGCTCCGGACGGCCCTTACCCTTTCCCAAGGCATTTCATCCCCTGCATGCCCCCTGAAAATGCCCTCTCTGACCCTGCCATGAAGAGAGGGGGATCCGGAAAAATCCCTTGGATATGCCGGTTTTTTTCTTTTGCCCCTTTGAAATTCTGTCTGATGGTCAAGAACCTGTCAATGCTGGCTCGCCGGTATCAGTCTGTGTAGAGTGGCGGCGAGCCACCTTTTTGCATGCAAAAAGGCTGTGGCATTGACAGAACCCCGCCCATCAGAAATCAGGCAGAGGGGGGCAAAAGAAAAATTATTGTTGGGGAGGGGCTTATGGGCAGGCCGGGTCTTGGAAATGCATGGTCCTTGCTTAAAGGCCAGTTTTGACAAAGTAATTACCTGAAAGAATATATCCTATCAGTATAAGTGCTTCACAAACCTTCGTTTATGATACAGAGAAAAAGGCTCCGATTTCGCCGTAAAATCTGTATCTTATTTCATATCAGAAAGTATGTGTATTATACCAGATTGATTTTGATTGGTAAACAGGAGTTGATCGGGGATCTGGGAAAGTCAGAGGGCAGCCCTCGGTTTTTAATGGTCTCCATATTAATAGATAATGTATAAGTAATGTATCATTTATTGTCTGGAAGAAGTTCCTCAATCTCCTTGATTACCTGTTTTGCTTCTTCTATAGACTCTTCATAGCCTGATGGTGCATACGAGGCAATCTCTATGAACTTGCGTAAATCTGCTATAGCCCTTTTATAATCTTTTTTCCCGTGATAATGGGCCAACCCTCTACAAAGGTAGGCCCTTGCAATTATATTCTCATAGTAATTTTTAGTAAAAGCATTAGCCCAACGGTATTTGGCAGTATCAAAATCGTTTGGGTTAATTGAGATAACTTTTGTAAAATCTTCTATTGCAGAAATAATTTCAGAACTCTCGTCTGCAAAATAATTATAATTGCTGCTGGGGGAATTATAGAGGTGATATAATCCACGATTCAAGTAAGCAACTGCAAAGTTTTGATCTATTTCAATGGCTTTCGTAAAATCTTCTAAAGGTTTGTAATACTTCTTATAACTATTTTGAACAAAAGTTAAATCAAGTAATTCTTGAGAAGAACTTCCTCGACCATTGTATGCAAGCGCATGTTTTGGGTTGAGTGAAATGGCTTTCGTAAAATCTTCTATTGCATTTTTAATGTCCTCTTTGATTTTATCCCTTGTTCCACGTCGCAAATAAGCCCTACCCCGACCGCAGTATGCATCAGCATCGTTTGGGTTAATTGAAATGGCTTTCGTAAAATCTTCTATAGCCGAGCCAAAGACCTTTTTGTTAAAATTAGCTTTACCCCGATTGAAGTATGCATCAGCATCATTAGGGTTCGATACAAGAGTTTTTGTGCAATCATCGATAATCTTATCATAATCATCTTTTTCAACTGAGGCTTTCGATGTATCAGGAGGCTGTGCAGGTTTATTCACAACATAATCAGTTATTCCCAAATATGCCATGAGTGCAGAGATACTTTCACCAACGTCACCTATTTGAGATTTCCAAAGCAATTTAACAGGCCCACCCTGGGCATCCAGGGATACCACTGCAAGCAGTGGAAGCGATTCTTTCCCTATACCCAGACGCTCACAGGTTTCTCGCTCAGAAGCATTATTGTAGTCGAGGCGCTTAAATCCTGTGTCCAATCCCGATACACTTTTTAATCTCCCTTCTGTTCTGAGATCTATCAAGATTTTCTGAGCATCCGCTACAGTTTTTTCCATACTGGTTTGACTGCTGTCACCGACTACCAGAATCTTAAATGAAAATGCAGCCATACATATCTGAATCCCTGCGAAAAAGAACATAAATAAATTAACTACGTAGATGATATGCCTATATTTCACAATAAAACCCTCCTGCGGTAATCTTAATAAATTCTTCAAAAAAGTTACTCCACTAAAAATCCTCTCCGCCGCCCCATCCACTTTTACTGCCAGTCCCGGAGGATTTACTTCCGGATGACCCACTTCCACCCGAACGGGTGCCCCCTCCTGAATAACTCCCCCCTCCAGTGCTCCCTCCACCTCCACTGTAACTTCCGCTCCCAGAATAATCTCCTGTACCGTTACCTCCTGAGTAAACGGGAGTCTGTGGAATTTCTGAAAGCTCAAAAGATATCTTTTGAGTCTGCCCTTTTTTTAGTTTCACACTCTTTTCTTCTGTCTCGTAACAATCGCTCCTTCTTGCTGCAATTTTGTAAGTTCCCTCATCAAGCCCTCGTAAATTCAATTGCCTGTTCAAAGTTGTGCCAGCTTGCCTGCCGTTTAAAAATACTTTTGCATCCTTATTTGTCGTCACCAGGATTGAAGGTTTGGAAACCCATTTGTCTTCGACAACCAATGTTTTTCCTGATTCAATACAAATTGCTCTGCTTCTGCTCCCCAATTTGATGTCATAATAGTATGGTTTAGAAATATTTATGATATACCAACCTGGTGTGAGTGTTAATTTTGGATTTTGTGTTAATGAACTACCATCCCAACTACCATATAGAATACCGTTGTTATCGTAAATTTTTATTGTTGCACCTTCTATAGTGCTGGAAAAAGACACTTCTCCAAACTGGGGGGTCGGTGAACTTTCTGCCGGTGAACCTTCAGGCTTTGATACAGGAATCGATGTCTCATGATGAATATTCGAGAAAACGTAGATTATATAAAGTAAACCGCATATAAATAGTACTATTCCTACAACCATATTCATATTAAAACTGCGTTTGTGAATTATTGGTTTTCTTTGAATCAGTTGAAATATCACAAGCATCAGGATAAGCGAGATTATCCCGCAACCGCATCCAAATTCTACATTTTTTGTGAGGTCAGAAATATAGCCAATGATTGCAATAGTGCCAAAAAACATTGAAAAAGCTGTAATGGGTAAGAGGCAGCCAACGTCATCGAATAAAGAATAAGTTTTTTTCTGAGTCACTGGCTTCGCATTTCTCCTCTTCGCCCCCCTCGAGACAAGCAGCGATGCTATGTCTCGGTGTCCGTTCTCTTCAGCAACATCGAGTGGGGTCTTCATACCGTTGTCTGTGATACTGAAATCGGCGCCTCTGTTGAGAAGCAGTTCCACAGCGTTTATTGCGCCATGGGAGGCAGCGAAGTGAAGCGGTGTCTCCCCAGTCTGCTGGTTTCGGACGTTGACATCGGCACCCTTGTTCACCAGTAAGGTGGCTATGTTCCAGTGTCTTTTTACAATGGCCATATGGAGGGGAGTCATTCCGAATGCGTTCCGGCCGTTCACGCTGATTCCACTGGCGATGAAACTCTCCACTGCTACTACATCGCCTTTTTCAACTGCCTCAAAGATATCCTTATAAGGAGAGGTGGTTGATGAACTCCCTTTACCCTGGGATGATGATGAATCCTGACTTTGTCCCGTTTTAGTCTGAGAGGTGTCATTGGAATGTGAATTTGATCTTTTCTCTGAAGATGCTTTCTCACGCCTAGCCTTATCGTGGGAATCCCGTGTTGCAGGATTGCTGAGTATATCATGGGCTTCATTGATCTCTTTCATCCGCTCTTCCATCTGTTTCTTAGTGTGAAGATCTTTACAGGAATCGGGATGATATTTTTTTGTCAGGGCTTTATAGGCATAACTGATGACTTCCGGCTCAGCCTCCGGATCGACACCGAGAATTTTGTAGTAGTCTTTCATAACTCTAAGCCTCTCAAAATAAAAAGGCAACTTTCTTCATATCAGTTGCTTCGTTGTGTGTAATGACAATGCTGTTTGGAAAGTACTTCTCCTTAACCGGAGGCCTTCCTGCACATTGAGATTGTGTGATACACGCCATATCCTGCGACCAGGGGTGACTCGGTCTCTTTGCTCTGTAGTTTGCCTCGCATTTCACGAAAGAGTAGAAGTAAGCAATTAAAAACTCTATCGTAAAGCTACTAACTCTTTTTAAATCGCTAGGATCATTGATAATAAAAGAATTTTTTAATAAACTATGCAATTTTTTTGCCGTTTGTTGGATCGCACCCATTTACCTTATTTCACTTCTAGGCTCGGCTTAACATCCTTATATTTTTGCACAAGCGTGCTTAAGCCTTCGGAGTTTTCTGATGCAAACACAAAACGGTAAGCAGAAGCTGCAATCCTTCTATTGACTGCCTTTACTATCTTGTTATTAGTTTTTTTGTATCCATTCATTTTTTTCCAGTTCCCAACAAACACAAGATCTTTTGCCACTGGAAAAGTCACCTCGATATTCTTATTTAACAAACCAACACCATATATTGATTTTCGATTATGTGTGGAATCATCATAAACCATAGGATTATCCGATGTGATGTACTTGTAATCCTCTGTAGCAAGCCAAAAAGACCAATCCATACCATAAAAAACAGGGACAAGTTCTTTGGCCACAATAAATGTGAGCAAACTGAATTCGGGATTAATCTCTATAATATACTCTCCGTTCACGATCTTACCCAAACCATCAACTATCTCTTCTTCCGTGAGTTCCTCCTTTTCTCCCTCACTTGCCTCTTTTTCTTCCTCCACTCCTTTTTGAACCTCATTGAATCTTAATATCTTTTTTTCTATATCTGCCTTCTGAATAGCAGCAAATCTTTTCACAAACTCTGCTGTGGCATTCTCAATATTTCTCCGATAACCTGGCACTCGTCCCATCATAAAAGCCAAAAAAAACGAGAAAATCTCCCTATCCTCTTTGTCTAAATCTTCATAATTTCTTATCTTCTCAAATACGGGTGCAACATTGCTTTCCAACTCCGCCAAGGCATTCTCAATCGTTTCCGAATCTCTTTTTCCTGTTTCATCAGTAAAAGAATAACCATGCTTCTCGCATGCTATGTCTTTCGATGATGCTTTTACCGCTACTGGATTTCCCTTCTCGTAAACCCAAATATATGGCTTGTTCTCAGGATCAACAAACTTTTCTAAATAAAATCTCGGAACATAATGGTGTCTTATTTTTTCAGCCATAACAACCTTTTTATTCCTTTTCATCCCAAAAATTCTGCAACTTGACCTTCCCTATCAGTAAAGCATTTATCGCATCCGACACTCAATAACCCCCGCTGTAAATCGGTTACCCTTATTTCAATTTTCCATTATAAAGAGGAGATATGTCATAACTATCGATGTACATCGACCTTTATAATCGCTGAGGTTCATTCTCCACCCGAGCGCCGTCTGATCTTTGCAGAGCTTCCCCAGCTCCGCCAACTCACCCGGCGATGGTGCCGGCGGCGGCTCCTCACCCTTCACAAACTTCTCCACCAGTTCCTTCATCAAGCCCATCAAATCTTATTATTAGAAAACCAATCGATCATCCGGTAAAGAACCTCAAGCGCAGCAGGTATCGTCTGTATTCCTAAAAATATTTTTGTCTTGCTGAATTGCCCTATATGCGGATGAACCGCGTCATTGCGTTGAACGCGGATCATCTCAAATAATGACAAAAGGTGCGTAGATGCGCCTTGATGAACGCTATAGGGGATAATATTCCCGGCGCTCAGTGTCATCAATTTCTTTTCGACAGCCTCAAATATTGTTGGAAGGCGAGGGTTTTCCAGTAGTTTTGCTATTTTTCTTTTTTCCTGAGTATTCGTTACTGCATCTTCAATGGATTTGAGAAGGAGTAAAACTGCTTTTTCTGCTGCCGCACCAAGCATAACACCAGACGCGAAAAAAAGTCTTTGCTTGAAACAGCGCAAACCTTCTGCCATATATTGCTTGATTACAGGATCTATTTGCGGGGCAAGCGATTCAAGTTCTATAAGATATTGCTCGGGGTCATAGTATGCGGGTGTCCTTAGGTTTAAAACATCCGTGCCAAAATCAGTGAGGCGCAGCCAAGGCCACTCTTGATTTGAAGAATCTGAACCGATGGTAATTATTCTCTCAACAATAAGATCCCAAATAATTTCATTTATTTTCAGTTCATCAAATGGATTTAGGCGTCCTTCGCGGTAAAATCTACGATCAATTCTCATTTCTTTGCATTCTTCTTCAGATGGATATACATTATTTCGTGCAGCCAACTCTGTTACATCACTCACGACTCTTGTATATTGAGTCTCTGGGCTGTTCCTAAATGCTTCTAGCACTAGTTCTCTTAAAATAGAAGACCTGATCATATCTACTCCTCCTCAAACCCATAGCTGTCAAACTTCAGCGTTCCGCAGTTTTCGTTCACCGTCAGCACATGATCGGGCACCCCTTCAGGCTGTGCCGCATTGCCACCCTCTGCGAATTTCCCTGTTGACGCTCTCATGTTGCCTACCCTACGATAACAATCATGCTTTCATATACAAAACCGCCACATTTTGCGGCAATTTGTAATGAACATACGATTACAATCGATGTTTCGTGATCCGGGACTCTCACGACCCTCCCCCCAGCGGCCCCACCCTCTTAAACTCCTCCACTTCATATCTCATTGAGGTGTAGAGATAAATCTCCGTTGTCGCCAGGTACTCATGGCCCATCAACTTCTTCAGCGTCAGAGTTCTCATCCCGTTCTCATAACAATGAGTGGCAAAGGCGTGCCGGAAGCTATGGCTTGAAAAGACTCTATCCATCGCCGCATATTTCTGGGAGATCCCGGTTATCTCACCGGCCTGCTCCACGATACGCCGGAGCTGACGCACCGAGAGCCCGATCACCGGATCAGCCAAGCCCTTCTTCTGCTCCTCGCACCACTGGCGGATCAGCCTGAAAGTCTCTTCATCACAGCAGACATACCGGTCTTTGTCGCCTTTCCCGGCCCTGACAAAGATAGTCCCCTGGTCATAGAAAAGATCACAGACCTTTACGTTCTCCAGCTCCTCGCCGCGTATCCCGGTAGCATACAGAATCCGACTGATCAGATTATTCCGGAAGGCCCACTTCCCTGACGTATACGCCGTCATCAACTGCCGGCACTCTTCACGGGCAAGTGTTGCCGGGAGCTTGTCACCTCTGTCATAAGGCGGCCCGCCCCAGAGCTCACGCAGCTCGTGCCGTATCTCCTCCAGCGCGGTCCGGTACCGCCTGGGCCGATCCTCTTCATCGTCTTTCCGTGCTCTTTTTGCCATATCCGTCACCTGACTCTTCAAATACCGCCCATCACCTGACATATTTTTCAATGCCAGGAACCTTCCAGAAGTGCTTTTTACCCTATAAAATGGCCTTTTTTACCCTTTGGAAGGTGTCCAAGCACCTCTCCCCGGCAAAATGTCCTAGAATCGGTCAGATTCTCGGACATTTTTTACGCGCCGTCGCCGTAATACTTTTCCGCCAGTTTCTCGAGCTGCTGTACTACAGGATTTTCCAACGCGCTCATCACTGCCCACGGCGGAAGCGGCATAAACGGAAACACCACCATCAGCAGCCTCTTCACTTCCTGCTGCAATTCCCCCACGCGGCACGCCATAGCCTCCACGTAATTCCGCATCTCAATCTCATACTGCTCAATCGCCTGTAATTTCCCGGGAAGCGCCAGAATTTCCGCTGGAATCACCGGCTGCGGCGTAGGTTCGGGAGCTGGTGGCGGCGATGGTGGTTCAGGTGACGGACTAAGCCCTGGCGCGCCTGAAAGCAGCCCATCAATGAGCTCTCTCATCACATCACTCACGCTTGAGCCGTGCTCCTCGGCATATTTCTTCAATTTCTCATATGTCTCTTCAGGAATTCTCAGTGAAATTGTCTGCAATCTCTCGTCCCTCATAGCATATGCTCCTCCATCTCTGTAAAAACGCCTGTAATACCAGTATTACACATTGTTTATATTCTCTATTACCACATTATAGCTGTATTACGACCTTATCTACTAGTTAAACATAAGTAATACCGCCATAATATCTTCTTTTTTTATCTCAATCCCATAGATTATCTGTTTTCCTTTCATCACCTCGGGAGCAGTGACAACCCTTTTCGTCAAGTGCTCCTGTTTTACCATTACACCGGCACTCTATTTTGCTGGTAACCTATACGCTGTTTCCTTTCTGCAGTAGCTTTGTTTACGTTGTAAACAGGATTAAATCCTATCACTAAGCCTCAGTATTACATGTAATACTGATTAAACAGCATTGTAACAGCATTATTTTCGTATGTCATGTGGAGTCTATATCCATAAATTCCTTTGCGATGATCTTGTTCTCTTCCAGGCGTATAGGCACTCTCAATAAAGACTCATCCGTATCAGGAAACCTCGTCTTCACTTCTTGGATCGCACGCTCTCTTATCTGGGCCAGAAGCTCAGGAGGTGCCGTCTTTTTCCATTCTTCCGCTGCGGCGGCAGTCTCTTCTTCTTTCCTGATCTTATCCTTTCGCTCTTTCTCCTTACGCTTTTCTTCTTCCTCGGCTTCTTTTGCCGCCCTGGCTGCCTCCTCCCGCTGCGCTCTTGTTGAGAATCCCTCCGGACGCTGCCAGTCTTCTTCAATCGCTTTTTTCAACATCCCTCCTGGATTTCCTATGGGCCGATCTTCCGATGCCGAGCTGGGCGAACTCGACCACCTCGGCCGGGAGAAATGAGCCATCACCTTTTTGTCGGAGGAATTCATCTGACGAGCCGGACTCCCATATGGTCCTGCCCTCTGCCAGAGCTTGATCGCGTTCCTGTTTCAGGCGCTCTATTGTCGCCAATAATTCACTCCGCTTCAAATACCGCTGCCGCTGCTCTTCAGGGTAAAAAGTTTTTTCCGATAACTCTTTGCATGTCTCACCTTCTCCATACTCTGCAGCATACTCAGCTTCCATGGCTTGAATACGGACATTGAGAGCGGTGAGGTATTCGATGGAGAAGTCGGACCGTTCGGGCCGGGTAGTGTTCGGTTCTGCAGGTGAAAGTGAGAACTCCGGGAGGATCGAAAGAAAACTCTCCTCATGATGTAAGGAAGGAGCCACTTCCGATGAAGGCTCCTCTGTTTTTTTTTGTTCCTCTGGCAGTTCGGGCAACTCGCCCACGTCGATCTTCCCTGTCTTCACCCATACCTCATTGAGATCTTTATAGCCCTGATAACATTCCTTCTCCAGGAAATAGACCTTCTTGCCTTTCAGCGTTGCTTCTGCCGCCAGTTGTTTCCACTTCTCCCCGCCGGTGTCGTTATCGAAACAAAATATCAGAACCTTTGCCTTTACCCACTCCCACTTATTTGATAACCCTGTGTTGCCGAATATGGCACAGGTGTTTTCGTGTCCCGCTGCAATCAATGAAAGCGCATCAGGCGCTCCCTCACAGAGAAAAACCATATCACAGGAAAAAGCCGCTGCATTGAATACGCCCTTATTCCCTGACAGGTGCTTGTGCCTTATCTTCACGCCATCATCAATAGCTCTGCCGTATATACTGATTATCTGCCCGTCAGGTGATGTGTGAGGGAAGATCACTCGATCTATGCCGTGCTTGTCTTTTCCATATCCTACCCCGTATTTCAGCGCCAATTCCAGAGAAATGCCACGCCCATTGAGATATGTTTCGCCAGGGCTTCCAGGAAGAGCAGTCTGATACTTTGCCATCAGTCCAGCCAGATCGCTTCTAACAGGTTTAATTTCCTGTTTAGAGGGTTCAAGCCTGGCCGCTGGTGTTGTTGGTCTACTCATTGCGCTATCGCGAATATAACCCCATTCACCACATTTAAAACACTTCCAATGACCCGTTTCAGGATTGTACTGAAAGCTCGTTGGACTGTTGCCGCCGTGAACAAGACACTTTCCACGAAGATATTTACCGGAGCGCCTCAATGAGCCGCCATTATATGCTTCAACTTCTGCAAGCGTTAAAGTGCTCACCGTTTCGACTCCTCAATGAATATGCCTATATGTGGCTTGAAGACTAAGTCAATCTTTCCATTGTCACCATATCGGTTTTTGTCAATAATCAAGTTAATCGGCCGGTCTGGGGGAATTGCAGATCGCTTCTCATCCTTCACAAGGAACCACATAGAATCTGCAGAGTATTCAATATTTCCTGACTCTTTGACTGTGCCTTTCTCACCTTTTCCATAGCCGCCGCGGTGCTGTGACGATACCAGAATCACAGGAGAATTCAGAGAATGAGCCACGCGCCTCATGTCGCTCACAAGGGCGTCAACCACATGGCGAAAGTCTGAAAAATCACGCCGCTGCCCCGCCCATATCTGAAGATAATCGACGATGATCAGGCACTTCTTCAACTTCGCCGCCTCCATTAATGTGAGGGCCTTGGCCTTCACATGCTCAATAGTGGGATTCTGTGTGCCATCCATGAGGTACAGGTGCCTGAGTGCAGGACCATGCTCTGCTGCCGCTTGGCGCAGCTCTTCGGGGTTGCCATATCCATCCTGAAATTTCTTGGCCTCCAGTCCGGCTGCAGCACAGATAACTTTCAGAGTGAGCTTCCATAGTGGTTCCTCGAAACTCAAGAAGAGGACAGGATGTCCCAGACGCGCCACGGCCGCGCCTACTTGCAGCACGAAGGAAGTTTTTCCCGCGCCTGGCTCCGCTGCCACAGTGTGAATACCCACCTGCAAGCCTCCCAGGAGTTTATCGAGTTTCTTTATCTGTGTGGGAAAGCCCACGGCCGCAGCTCCATGAACTTTGACCGCCTGATAACGGGCCGCCATATCTTCAAGAAGGTTCGGGATCAGATCGGGAAGTGGTGAATCCTGGCTTGCTTGCGGGTAACGTGCTGCAGCTTTCTCGAAGTGCGAGACAATCTCATGAAGCCTCTCGGCCGGGAGATGCTCCGGCAATAAGTCGATCACCTCAACAAAGTTCGCGGGCTCATTCTTAATTGCCTCAAGTATAATGGCTTGCCGCTCTTCTTTTGACTGATCGGCGCCGGGTTTGTGTTCTTTTGCCACAGGGTGAACCTCCCTCCTGAGTCTTTAGCCTCAAGGCTAAGTCTCAGGATCTTCTCTCTTGTATTTTATCATGGGCGGTTCGACCGCCAGGGAGAAACCGCCCCAATTGATCTGATCGATCTAATTGATACTTTTCAAAAGTGTAGCGCCGCCCATAACCGCGCCATCCGAAAAAAAAGTTAGTGAGCCGAAATGGAAAGTTAGTGAGCCGAAATGGAGAAATAGTGAGCCGAAATGGAGAGGTCTTGTTTGCGCTTATATCTTTATAACTATGGGAATATTTGATATTTTTCGAGGGAGAAAAAGCGCAAACAAAAAATGAGGGTTTTGTTTGCGCTTTTTAGGCTTTTACTCAGGGATCTGCAAAATTTCTCGAAGTTTTTTTTCGTTCTCTTTTGTTATTGGTCTATTGTTATTTTCGATATACGTCACCCAAGTATCACTTTTCCCCATCCTTCTTCCCAATTCTTTTTTACTCCATTTCTTTGCTTCTCTGGCTTTTTTGACGTCGATACCTTTCAGGCATGTTGCATTATATTTTTTCTTCTTTTCGGGTTCAGGGGCTTGAATAAGCTTTCTTGTAATAGCCGGAGCGGTGAACCAGACTTTTGCCGCAAGTAGTTTTTGAATGTAATTCCTGGGGAGTCTCGGTTTTTCTGGAGGTTCACTGTCTTTTGTCCACGGCGGAAATAATTCATCGGGATACGAGGGATCGAATCTTATGTTCCACCCTATTTCTTTCAGCCTCAAGAGCGCATTGTCCCACTGAGTTTTCAGGGCGTGTGTTTTTTCTTTGATATTAAGCGCCTCGTTGAATTGACTGTCAGTGAGTATGGCTTTCAGGAGAGTTTCAATCTTAAAATCCTTTTCCCTATCTTTTACCATTGTTGTCAAGTATAACGCCAATTTAGCCGCCATCGGTTCCCGGGCAACACTGATCTGAAGTGTTTGTTTGGCAATATAGCTGAATTGACAAAGCGCGCTCCCGTCCTGTTGCCCTTCCCTGTTTATAAAGTATTTCGTCCATAAGCCCGGTCTTATGGTGAGATAAATTTCCGTTGGATCATCTGGCTTTCCCTCAAAAGTTAGCTGTCCCGTCCACATCTCTCCCATAAACACCCAGTGTGGGCCGCGCTCTATAGTGAATCGGTTCTTCCCTATATGCCAATAACCGCCAGTGCCGAATCTGCAGGCATTGCGCGCTATTTTGTAAACCTCTTTTAAGAGATCCCCTTTTCGGGTGTTTTTCTTCTTCTTATCCCATCCAAGATATTTGATGATTTCACTGCCGGTTATTTTTATTTCACCATCCCAGGGTCTTTGTAGGTTCATAGCATATGCGGAATAAATTAAATTTACATATGCCGTTTCTATTGCATAGGCTTCATTTTCAAGGCTTTTCACTATATTCCAGGAATTTTCTTTAAGCCACTGTTCTTTTTGTTCCTCTTCGAGTTCTTCAGGGGCTTCAATAAAGTGTTCTATGATTCCACTCGGGGATTTTTTTACAAAGTGAGGCAACTTCTTGTCATCGCTTTCCCATTGATCAGGCCTTGTAAGCGCCATAGTGCTTGTTCTTACGGGGATACTTGAAGGGCAATGTGCTATTTCCTGATTTTCGAAAGGAGACGGCGAAGAGATAGGGGGAACGGTTTTTTCTGGAAGAGTAGCAGTTTCGATGCAATATTTCCCAAATTCAGTGAAGTTTTCTGCTCTGTAAACAAAGGTAACATCATAATGAATTTCTTGTCCTTCTCTCATAATGACCCCAAGTGGAGTTTCGAAAGAGCCATTTATTGCAGCAGGGTTATTCTGTATAAAACAAAGGACATTATCGGACATAATGCTTTTGATATAGTCTGTCAGGGGCTTTAATGGATCTCTCCCTAAAGCTATCATCTTGCCCTTTTTCCCTGCAAGAACTTTGAGTTCAGGGATCTGATTGCTCAGCTCATCTGGGATTGTGGCGCTGATAAACACCTCGTTTAATATGACACTCTTTAACTTTTCCTCATTCAGAGAGAGATATTTGTATTTTTTTTCAGAGAAAGTCTTTCTCAGGTCTTCTTCTTGGATGTACCATATAGAGTTAGGCTTAACTTCCCATTTACTTGATATGAAACCTGAAGCCTCCTGCTGTTCTTGGGGTAAATGAAAAATAATCGTAGGATGCATAAAGACTTTATACATATATTTAATGTCTTGTGTCGAAAGTGCCCAAGGTAAAACCCTTGACGGAATTGATTCTGTTCTTGATGGAGGCAGTCTCCCATCACGAATCCAATCTATTTTTTCTCGATCTGAGAGAGGTAAAGCAGGAGGGATTTTCTCTTCTTTCGTAGGTGGTAAATCATTTTCACGTGTCTTATTATCCATATCTTTACTCATTTGCCTGTATCCTCACTTTCTTTTACCCCTCCCCGGGAGAGCCGGCAGATTGGCCAGCTCCTCCGGGCTGATCGCTTTCACGCGTATGTATGGTTTTGTTAGGTTATTCTCCTGGAGTCGCCACTTCCATTTCTCAAAATTGTACAGAAACCGGACCCGCCGGTGAGAGGCTTCTTTGAGTTTTTTTGGAGACACCTGCATGCCGCCGTTACAACATTCATGGAGTCAACGCCTGAGCCCTGTGGACTGCAGCGCCGTTTCAGGACACTCTCAATCACGCCCGAATCCTTTCGGTGCCTCGATGCCTGACAGCAGCTCAACAACCCGCTCAAGAGCGCTCACAGTATCCTGGAGCTTCATAGCTTGCTCACTTCCCTGGAGAGATTCAGGAAGCGCCTCCTGCCATCCTGTGTAACTCTCCGGGAGAGCTTCCGCTTCGGTCAAGAGCGCCTGTAGTCTTCTCGGCCGGGAGGGCTTACGGGCCGGGCGCTTCTGTGCCGGTGTGGAGATACCGCTCTTCAATCGTCCAATATATGCTCTCTGCCGTTCTGCTGCTGTTGCATATTTGCGCTGCCGTGCCATTCCTGCAGGCTCCTTTCAATCGTCACTAACGAATGGTCAATGCTCATTCAGCCACTTCTCAATGGCCTTCCGTGCTGCTTCTGGAAGGTTCTTTCCCTGCTCCTTTGCAATCTGCCTCACTTCTGCCTTCATCGTTGGTGCTATGAAGAAGTTTACGCCCTTTTTATGCCAGGACTTCTCTTTTCCCAGGTTCCTGATCTCTGTGGTGTGCCGCTTCAGCCAGGGCCCACTAAACCCACCTGGGCCCCACGGGCCGGTGCTGTGCCCTGCTGCCAGATCGGTGTCTGCCGGAAAGATACACTCGATCCTCTCGCCGGCTGTATATCGCTTCCCATTGAGAGATGCCGCTCTTATCGCGGTGAGAGTCAATTGCCGTGCTATCACCTTCATGGTCCGGGAGTCTGTGAGCTCCAGCTCGCCGGTGATGGTCATCTGTTCGTGAATCATAGGTTACCCTCCATCATTATGTTTGTGCTGCTCATTGGCACATGGCCGAATCTTTTTCACAGTGCTGTATTATTCTCCATCATCTCTTACGTAGTCTTTTGCTTCTCTCTTGGCCTTGAGTCCGTCAACGTAGGCTTGCAGATCGCTCTCTGGTATTCGCCACTTCGTACCCATCTTTACGCCCTTGATAACTCCCGTCCTGAGATATTTCTTTACGGTCACAGGTGACAACTGCAACAGTTTTGCTGCCTGTTCAGGCGAGAATACTTTTTCCATAATACCTCCAAAGCGTTTATTATAGCATCGTTACCGTAGTTTTGAATATTATTACTAGACCATTTTAATCCACTTGATCCCATAAGTCAAGCCAAAATAGAAGTAAAGAAACTCATTTGAAACATACTTTTTCAGAAATTCGAAAAATCACCTATCAAAAACCGCATGAAATCGTCAAAAAGTTAAGAAACGATCAACGGTTAAAAAAACGAACGTTTTCTTGACTAGTCAAAAGTGCGTAAAATGCCCTGTTTTATAGGCTTTTGTGAGGCGTCGTTATGCAAGCCTGGTGACTGTCGCCCTGGCTATTATGTCGCATGGCTGCAGGCTTCTGCAGTTTATTGGACAGATTCAGCAGCGCTTCCTGCCTGCTACCCCGCACAGTGAAGCCACCCTGAAGAATATGCTGCAGATCGCAGAGGAGATCGTCACCCCCATGGTCGAGTGACAATCTGGCTCCTCAGCAGAACACTGTGGCATAATGCAGTATATTGCCACAGAGAACCCACCAGGAACGCGCCTGACGCATTTAACGGGCCGAGAGGCTATCCTACTTCACCTGCCTGTTAAGGCGTTAAGAGGCTGAACCGTACTTTTCGCGGTTTTGTGCAAAAATACCCATTTTGATATCCCTTTCCTTTCCCTCACCGCTTCCATAACTTCTGCCACCACGGCTTTTTCAGTTCTGCCTGTGACAGCTCCCACTGAATCCGGAACGCTTCTTTCGCATGTTCTTCTTCCTGCAGTTTGAACTTTAATTGCTCCATTGCTTCCTCATACTGCCGCTGCGTGACTTGTGCCTGTTGGATGATGCTTTCTGCCAGGGTCAGGGCCGCGGCTTTCTCCTCCAGCTCGTCGAGTTTGTGATTGACCACTTCCACCGGTGCGGGCAGAAGGCGCATCTGTTTTTCAATCTCTTCAAATTTGTAACGGTACATCATCAAACCTGTCTGCAATCGGTCACGCTCCGTCACCCACTCATCACGTTTCTTTTCATAGTGCTCCAATGGAATCATGGATTTCAATAGGTCTGAAATAGTCTGACTGACTGACTGGTCACTTTCGGTCAATTCTTCAGGTGACTGACTGATTGACTGATACTTCACGAGAGAATCCCTGTGGATAAGCCACTTTCCTTTACCAGCCCCATTGACTTTTTTCAATCGTTCAAAGCGTCGCCTCCTGACTAATAGACCGATTGCATTTTCACTCTTCCCTATGATTTCACTTGCTTCCTGAATCGTCACCCACTGACTGATTGACTGACCGACTGACTGATCTGTTGTCGCCATCTGTCCTGCCCCTCCTGACTGATTGACTGATTAAAACAAAAGGAACACGCGCCATCATCACATGATAGCCGTGTTCCCGCATGACATGTATACGACAGATCCGGGAGGGCTCCTGCAGGATGCCGGAGAGGGTGAGTTGATTGTCAATATTCCCGTTACCCAGTGATTGATTCCGCTTTTGATTATTTGATTAAGTTTCTTAAACAAAATTTCCCTATGAAATGGTAAAAGAGTTTAAGGCTTTAAACCGTCAACATAACGGTCCTTTTTCTGACTGAAAAACACGGAGAAAAATTAAGGTAAGAATAGCATCGTTATTGGATTCGAGAGGCGCCTATGGGACTTTCGTGTCGTTTGTTGGTTTTGACCCAATGATACACCAGATGGCAGAATTCAAAAAGGAGCTTATTCTTAGAGGGCTTGCACCCTCCAGTATTGAGGAGATGATACGGGATCTTCAGGTTATCTTCAGATACCTCTCTGCACCAGTGGCACACGTCACACAGGGCGATCTCTCTGCAGCACTTCTGGCGCTCAAAGAGGATCACTCTCTCAAGAACGTGAGCCTGAACAGAAAAATCTCATCGCTGAAGGCATTCTTCGCCTTCCTCTGCAGAAATGGAATCCTTACAGAAGACCCAGCGCAAAAAATTCCCTCTGCAAAACGGATCAAGGAAGAGCCGTCTCATCTCACCAGGGAGAGCCTCTGGAGCCTTCTGGAGGCAGCCCTGGAGAATCCCCTGCATCACACCATCCTCCTCACCTTCTATGAGCTGGGCCTTCGCCTTTCTGAGCTCATCACGCTTCAGATTGAAGATGTGGATTCCTCTTCAATGCGTCTCAGGGTGATGGGAAAAGGGAGAAAGGCCCGGTATGTCACTTTCAGTCAGGAGCTGCTTGTGAAGCTCAGAGATGTGGTAAAGGCGCCTGGCGGATATCGGAGCCAGGGCCCACTCTTCCTTCAGGATAGCGGCGCACCCCTCACCGCGTCATACCTGCAGCATATGGTGAAGCATTATGCACAAAAGGCCGGAATCGCTTCCAAAACAAGCCCCAAGACGCTTCGCCACTCCCACGCGACTCATTCCCTGGAGGCAGGCGTCGATCTTTTCACCCTCAAGAAAACTTTGGGCCATCGCAGTCTTTCATCCACCTTGGTTTATGCCCATGTGCCTGAAGGCGCTATGCATCGTGCTCATAACACCTTCCTTGCCTATGCCGTAGCGGCTCATTGTCAGTATGTATAGCGCTTTGCTGAAACAAAATGGGGAAGTTGGTGGGTCTTTTTGAAACGCGGGTATAACTTATCAGTATAAGTGCTTCACAAACCTTCGTTTATGATACAGAGAAAAAGGCTCCGATTTTACCGTAAAATCTGTATCTTATTTCGTATCAGAAAGTATGTGTATTATACCAGATTGATTTTGATTGGTAAACAGGAGTTGATCCAGAATCAGGGAAAAAGAGAGGTCAGCCCTCAATTTTTAATGGACTCCCTATGGTGCCGATGGTCCTATATCTATTCTTTCCACATCAAACCCTTCATCCAACCTGTCATTGTAGTGAATTATCCTATCTCTCTCTTCTTTGTATGGTATAAATGACTTAATTTTCTCAATCATTCCCTTATATCTTTCGTTTATGAAAATGTGCTTTCTATATCCGGATATAAGCCCTTCTGTTTCTCTTCTAAGTGCTATTACTGCCGCGACCTTTGAAGAGAACTCGTTATCATCAAAAAATCCATCATCTCCTCTTTTCCATTGTTTGAAATTGGCAAAATAATGTTCCTCACCATATACCACCATTCCAATATCAATATCTTCATAGAATCCTGCATCCATAGCGATTACATTGATTTTTTTCTCACTCACATCCCAGGTAAAAGCCCCTGCTGCCTTCTTCAAGCTCCCTTTTATTTGAGGTCGCTCATCTATCAACACGGTTCCTAAATCTCCCCCATAACCACGCGTTAAATTTTTCAAATTGCTTTTTTTGGGCTGCCATATCAATATAGTTGCTAATGCTTCCTCAAAATCTTCTTCAGAACAACCAAATGTATATTGACTATCCTGTTTCCTCCTTACCTTATAACAGTATTCGCCATCTTCTATTTCCTTCTTCACACCCACCACAGTAGTTATAAAATCTACTAGTCCCTGAATATCATCTTCATTAAAAGAATCCGACAATCTTATTCCCCAAAATTTCCCAATCTCAATATTTTCAAGACTTTCTTCAATCTTTTTGATTATCTGTTCCTGTCTATTTTCTCTTTCAGATAAAGACAATCTCTTCATTTGAATCCAACATTCAGTATTATCCACTTTTATCAAAAAATCCGGTGGTCTTTTAAAACCATCGGGTTCATAACTTATAGCCACACTCTGCTCATGAAATTTCACGAGCTCCGCAGCAAAATTATGCTCCGCAAGAAAGCTCATTACTTCCCTCTTATTTTTATAAAGGTTTTCATTAAGCTTGAGAAGGTTTCTCTTTTCCAAAAGAGTCCAATTTTCTGCTAATAACTCTATATCCTCATTCCTATATCTTTTGAACCTTTCTAATATTTCCGTTGCCTTTTCTTTTGCAGCATTACTTTTCTGAGAAAGATCTTCCATACTCTTACACTCTTCCTTTCTCTTATATCCCAATGTTTTTGCTTTCCCGCGGCGCTCATTGTGGCAGCCTGGGTCGACTATTCTGGATTTCAGACAGATGAAAAAAAGTGAAAATGGTGGCTTGATAGAGTTGCCCTCGGTTTTTAATGGTTTCCAAAAGCTATTTCGATAGATTTACTCTGCATTGCTCAACGACCATAGGTCAGTGAAATCATAGTTACTGTACTGTTTAGAGAAATATCTATTTTGAATATTATACCATTATAAGATACAGCTATAAATGGACCGAACTGCGATGTTTTTTTAGGAGCACCGTATGTTTCTACAACATCTGCATAGGACGAACCCACCCTTATTCCCTCTTTTGTCTGATATCCCGTATTTTCGACGTCAATCCCACATACTTCTCCATCGGCAGTGGCTATGTTGAACGTAAAACCATAATCGTCATATTTCATGTTTAATATATGCCCTCCTGCACCAACCTCTTTAGAACTTGGTTTCCCAAAAGAATTTATTATCTGCTGCTTTTTCATACCTAGATAATAACCATTTACTCTTTTACCGGGGACGATAAAGTTATCATTTGCAAAGATATGAGAACAAACAACAATAAAGAACAAACCGAGTAATAACAATTTTTTCATATTATTCCACTCCTTTACTCTGTCGGAGGTTGACATACACTGCAGGGTGTATAACCGTTAGCCTTTGCAACTCCAAGAGTTGTGGCTATTTTACTTTTTTTCAGATACCGGCAGTCGCATGTATGATATTTATCGCCAGATTTCGTAATGTATACAATAGTATTGCTCGATGCAATTACTGCGGTCGTGAGGAAGGCAAATAGCAGGAAGAATACAACTAACTTTTTCATAGAACCCACCCGCCTCTTTTTATCTATCTATACAGAGATTCATCTCCCCAGAAACAGAGTCCTTCACCGCTTCCATAGGGAGTTGGTGACGTTTCAACTTCACCGGGATTAAGGCAACCGTGTATATCGATAACCTCCATTTTTAATATATCTGTTAAAGTATTTTCCATGTGACTCTGCACTCATCAAACCTCTATAGACATCGGAGGGCACCTCATAGTAACGATACACTGAGCCACCAGTGAACTCTATTTCCAATATCCGTCTAGCACTGTCATAACCAACAGATCGTATTGCGCTCGAAGTAACAGGGGTACGCTGTATTGTAACTCCCTCATAGGTTGCAGTCATAGCTTTTCTATGGGAGCACATAAATATTACGAGCGAAAGAAGAGCACAGAGCAACACAATTTTAGTGTTTTTTGTGATAACCATAAGTTATTAAAGCCTTTCTGCTAAAATTAAAGATGATATAAAGATTTCGGGAATATCAGGCACAACATTACTCTCTCGCCCCATGGCACTTATGGAGATCAACCATACCTAATTGGCCAACTCCCCCTCCGATCAAGAGTTATTCTCTAGCTCCGTAACTCTTGAGAAGTTCTTCTACATCTTTGTGACCTTCAGACCTTGCAAAGTATAGCGGCGTTATATCACTGATGCCCTTTGCATTGACATCGGCACCTTTGGAGATGAGAAGTAATGCTATATTTTTGTGACCACGAAGACTTGCCTCGTGCAGCGGCGTAAAGCTTCGTTTGTCCTTTGCATTGACATCGGCACCTTTGGAGATGAGAAGTAATGCAACGTCTTTGTGGCCTTCTAATATTGCCCAGTGCAGCGGCGTAGAGCCTAGTTTGTTCTTTGCATTGACATCGGCACCTTTGGAGATGAGTAACTCCGCTATTTCTTGGTAGCCTCCCTCTGCCGCATAATGCAGAGGTGTCTTGTTACTGAATTTTTTAGCGTCGACAAGTGAAGGATTCTTCCTCAAGAAGTCCTTTACCGCTTGAAGATGATTTGCCTTTACAGCCTCATATATGTCAGAGTATTTTTGATCTTCATTGCTTTCTATTGTGGGCTCTGGTCTTGTGGTTATAGTTTCATTCGTACGAGTCGGTGTAGTTTCATTCTTGCTAGTGTTCGAGAGAAGAACAATAATGAAGGAAAAAAATACAAAACATATTATTGCAATTGTTAGAACCAATGCCATAGGGATGGGTGGTTTTGTTGTGTTGGGAGGGGGTGTAGTAGTTTGCTTGTTTTGTGATGACTCTTGCTTTGGTTCAGACCTTGTGAGGCTTTTCCCACAGTGCTTGCATAAAATTGCCTCAGCTTTAATCATCTCTGCACAGTAGGGGCATTTCTTAAGCTCTGATTCATCTTTTTTGTCTGAAGGAGGAGGAGAGCTACCCGCATTATTACGTGATCTATCATAATCAGCCCTTTTGAGGTGGTTATTTAATACCTCATAAGCCTCATTGAGTTCTTTCATTTTCTCTTCGGCGTCTTCTCCTTTGTAAGTATCAGGATGATACTTCCTCACAAGTGCTTTATAAGCAGAGGTTAATACTTCCGCCTCTGCAGAAGGGTCAACGCCGAAAATCTTATAATAGTCCTTCATAGAGCCCACCCCTTTTTATCTGCCTATGCAGTGATTCTTCCGCGTTGCAACAGAGTCCTTCACCGCTCCCACATCCTATCCCACCATGAGCGCCGTCTCTCCTGCTGCAGCTCTTCCTCCAGGGAGTGAATCGCCTCCTGTGCTGTTCGAAGTGCCTGGTCATTCTCAGTGAGCTTCGCCTCTTTCTCTTGCAGGATGGTGTTCACCACTTCCACAGGTGCAGGCAGAAGTCTCATCTGTCGCTCCATCTCCTCGAACTTGTATCGGTACACCATGAGCCCTGTCTGCAGCTCGTCACGCTCTTTGAGCCACAGTGAACGCTTCTCTTCGTAGGCGTCGAGTGTGATGGTATTCACCTGACATGGATCAGCGACATGCTGACCGACATGCTCATGACGGGGGTATGTCCCACCCATGTCATTCCCGCATGTCTTCACCAATGAGTCACGGTGAATTAACCAATATATACGGCCGTTTTTCTCCTCCTGCTTTACCATGTCGAATCGTCATCTGTTGACAAGTATACGCAGGGCATTGATACTCTTTCCGGTCATGTCGCTTGCTTGTCGCAGTGAAAGCCACATGTCTCCATCCATGTCGTCACCTCCAGAAAATAAATAGGACACGCGCCACAAACAGTATGTAGCCGTGTTCCCGCATGACATGGATACGACAAATCAGGGAGAGGTCCTGCATTGAGCTTTGATTAGTTATTTAAAAGCCAGGTCGAACTTAGATTTCAGTTCTTGTAACCTTTCTTCGTGGCCAAGTTTTAAATGGGCGTCTAATATTTGCAAAGATCGATGGAGTGCCTGAAATCCCACTGAAAGAGCTATACAAGCCGTATGTGGTTCTGCAGAGGAATATTTAACTGTATCCCCTTGACGACGAAAAGTCCGCCTCAAAGCTACGATATTCCAATGAAGCCACTCACTTGTCTCGGCATATGCAATATCATATACTTGTCCTGCCATTATATCTTTAAAGACGTTCCAAATACTTCTTTGTTCATTCTCATGCCATCTACTTACATAGGGATCATTGGACAGTGGGTTGCCTTTTTTTAACTTTTTCCGATTTTCAGAAGAATAATACGTATCCTTAGTAGATTTAACGTCATCCTCTATATTTTTCTTCACATCTGGATTATAAACTATACCCCATTTTTCCATTCTTTGCATTGTCTTAAAATCATGCACATAAGCGTAATTAAAAAAGAGCAAAGGGCGCTTTGACGGCTCCTTATCTGCCCAAATTAGGTAACACATTCCTTCAAGCATACTCCTTGCAATCTGTCCTGCGTCCATATACAATCCTGCATCCACCAATAGTTTAACTGCCTTTAGCCGGTCGTGTTGTGAAAACGTAAACAGCGATGCCATATAAGCCATATGATCTGATTTGTCAATTTCAGGAAGTGATGATAAAACTTTAGCAGAAAATGAGACAAGATAGTCAATAAAACCTTTTTGTATAGGTAAATACTCTGGATTAGTCTCTATTTGCGTTATTTCCATTCAGCCCCCCATTATTAGTCCTGTTTCCCGTATCGCTTGTGTTCGACGGCACAGAGATGCCTCCTGCCTAGCCGGTGAGCTCGGGTCCAGCCCAACAAACGTAGCAAAAGTCTCATAGCATTCAAATAATCCCAATGCTATCACATTTTATAGAAATTCGACAGGTTTAGTGCCGTCCATTTTTTGAAATTCACCGAATATTCTATAAAATGACTTTGTTATAATAATTTTGAAAGGATATACTCTATTTAAATGCATATAAAATAGCATATTATCTATGATAAAAACGATCGTTTTAATAGAGTGATTCGTACTTAAGCACACAACAGAGACATTACATCTTTTTTCAGGGAACTAAATCCCGCTATATAAAGGTTCCTGAGACCCTATGAGATTTTAATGACGTTTGTTGGAAAAGACCCAAAGTTGATCAATATGGACTCGACTAGCCGGATCTAGGCGAAGGGGAGCAGGATGGCCGAACCAGTGAGCAAACGATACCCTACATCAACCCCTGAAAGGTTTGCAAGGGTATAGATGAGGGTGTATAATAGAATCAACTGTAATTCGGGAATCATCATTTTTTGTGAGGGGTGGGAGAAAAATGATAAGAGATATTAGTTTACCACTTGTACTGCGGTTATTGCTTTTTGTCTTTGTTTGTTCTGTCTTAATAGTTCAGTTAGGTTGTTCAAAATCCCCTGAAGTTGCAAAAACATCTCCAGCCATTGTTGTGCCATCAGCATCTCCTACATTAAGTTATCAAAGTTATCAAAGTTTTCTCGATGAAGGTATTGATAAATGCCTGAACGGCCAATATAAAGACGCTATTTTTCCACTACTAAAGGCAAAAGAGATGAACCCGAGAGAGGGGGAAATTCATTTCTGGTTATTTCAAGCATATAAAAATACAGAAACAGATACTTCAAAAAAGTCAAAAGCTTATATTGCGGCTCAAAATGTTATAGCATTAATGCCAGGCTCCCCGCAGGAACAGCAAGCACAAGAATTTTTGAAAGGAATAGAATCACACACACAACCGCAACAGTTCACCCCTCCACCGCAAGTGACTGCGACTAAGTCAACACACGTCTCGACTCAGCAACCGCAAATAATAAATACGCCTTCACAGTTACAAGAGAGCAGCACTCCTGAAATACAACCCCCACCACTATCGCAAGGGAGTAATGTACCTATTCTTAGTGATAGAGATGCAAAAAAAGTAAAAGAAGAATACAAAAGGAAAAAAGAAGAAGAAAATAGGCAAGAGCAAGCTAGAGAATTGCAAAACAAACAGATTGAATACCAAAACCAGCGGGAAGAGGCTCAAAGACAGCACGAAGAACGTATGAAACAAATGGAATCTGATGCTGAATTTAATAAAGAGGCGGCAAAACAATCAAGTGAATTTATTTTAAGGGTTATGGGAAAATAACTAAATCCGGATCTGCAAAGGGTTCTTGTGAGAAAAAAGGGCACGAGAAAGATCCGTGCGATTTTACACTACAAGCATTCTATTCCAAGCGGGGCTTCATTGGGAAGCCATCACTCAACAAAGGTCTCAAAAATCTCATAGACCCTTCCTAGTGCCTGTATAGCGCCAACCGGCGCTATAGGCGGGAAAGCCGCCAATATCCCTGTGGAAAGCCCTCCCAGAAATTTTTATGAGCGAGCTGGCAGCACCGCACCGGGCCCGCGGCAGACACGCCTTCCATTCACTGCATCAGTCCTTCGACGGCGGCCTGCCGCGACCCCTCATCTGAGCATTATGACCTGATTTTCTTTACCGCACATTGTTCAAGCGCCTGGAACTCTCCTGAGCATCTCGGGCCTGCTCGGCAGCCGCGAGACTTTCTCAGTTTGTCTGTTTTCGTCCGAAATCCGGGATCTCGCCAGGCCATCTTGGTACCTGCCTGGCAGCTCTCTCTTTTTGCGGCAGTCTTATCAGGGGTTTGGTCGGCACACGTCGGTGCCATAGTGCCGGCCTGCGGGCACTATGGCACCTCTGCTGGGCGGCATCTGAAAATTGTCTTGTGCCAATCGAACGCCTGGTGTCCGCTCCCCGGCCCCTGGCGCCGGCCTGCGGGCGCCAGGGGCCTCATCTGCGAGGCTTTCTTAGATTATCTTGTGCGGATCGTAAGCTTTACCTGCATTCCCCTGTAACTCTCGTCCTCCTCGGACACCCCTTCATCACAGACGCAGGACAGGGGTGCCCTCGTCAGCCGTTTATGTAGTTTGTCTGCACGAGCCGTGCGTTCCAGCCTTTACCTCCCTGTGTGGTGCCGTCCCCCTGCCGCAGTTTCCCCCTCCACACCGCCTCCTCCTTGGCACACCCCCATAAAGGTAAGGGTGTTGATTGTTTCGCCATTTCCGCCAGCAGTAACTGGCGGAAATGGCGATGAGGTGGAGGGGGAACCAGCTCTCAGGGGGACTAAAAATTGCCATT
>Ga0302251_1000751_pt1 | contig 25728 bp, 27 predicted proteins | sample AAG_RA_Gln_MG_FD_193534 | JGI IMG/M metagenome (GOLD analysis project Ga0302251, IMG submission 193534) | Enriched activated sludge microbial communities from anaerobic digester in WTTP, New Holstein, Wisconsin, United States - AAG_RA_Gln | ecosystem: Engineered > Bioreactor > Anaerobic >...
TCGGCAATATTTGAGGGAACAGAAACCGAAGCTCTCCTCAATTGAGAAGAAAGCCCGAATTTCTCAAAATCAGGGAAAGAGGAGACTATCTGATAAACGTCGTAGGCAAACTGCATGCTTAGCTTATACACATCTAGATTCTGAAATGAATCGGCTATGATAACCACCTCCGGATCAATAATAACATTTGGAAACGTTGTCTTTGGCTCGCCAAGGACGAAGGACGGGTCCATGATCCGGGACGAAGGACGAATCAAGCGGTGGACGGAGGACGAATTCCAAGGAGGTACCCCATGAATTGGCTCAAAGAACTGCTGAATCTCATCGCTCTCTTCGCCAGCTACGTCGAGCACCCGGGCGACGGTCCGGCCAAGAAAGAGCAAGTGAAACAGATGATAAAAGACGCACTGCCCGACGAACAATGGAAGATCGACCCGGAATTCTTCGATTTCATCCTCGACATCTCGATAGACATAGTGGTCATGTTCCTCAAAAAGGGATTCTGGAAAAGCGCCATGAAAGTATTGGCGAGATAACAGTACCACACTGAACCAGCGACGAAAATGGGGACTGACGGGCTCCTAACGTCTGTCCCCATTTTCGAACCAGACAAGAAAAACCGGGACTGACAAATTTCTTCATGTCTGTCCCGTTTTTCGCAAATAGAGTCTATCCCTATTTATTCGTTGCGAAAGCAGACCCCATCCGACCAGACCAGCAAAAAGCCCCGGTTCGCCGGGGTTTTACTTTTCCCATCATCCCGTAGTGTCCACACACTGTCATCCCGGACCCCGATCCGGGATCTACTCCTAGAAAAACCGGGACTGACCTGTACCTGAGGTGAAAATGGGGACTGACGATTCGTCTGTACCCGATTTTCGCCGCTACCGTTTTTCGCATACCCGCCGATTCAACAAAAATTATAACAAAAATGGAGTCTGTCCCTATTTTTTTGAATATTAGAACCGCTCCCCAAATTCCTAATTTCTTGAAGAAGTGAGTCGGACGGGTCAATAGTATCTTTGTGATAATCAAAGACTACAAGGTTCCAAGGCTCAGGCATTTTCAGTTTCTTTTTGTAGAAAGCTATTAACGGAATAACCCATCTATGATTCTTATGCAAAAGAATCGGTTGTCTAGTTCTTGGAGAAATCTTTATGAGTTTATCGAGGGTTTCCATTTTGGATAGTTCTCGCGGAATTTCTAAACACATGTCTCGTTCCTCCAGTTCATTGAACATCAAGATTTCCCGAACAACACCAAATTACTAACTTCCTGAAACAGTTTATATCTTCGTATCTACCCTCGATGCATTTATTTCTGCCAGCTCTGGATGATTTTTTAGAAGATCTATGATTTCACGCCAACTCATTTTGTCGGCGCTATATTTCTCGATCATGATTCTTGTGAATTCCAGATCTTCGGGATAATCAACTGTGAGCCTGTAGTGTGATAAATCTTCTTGAAGAGGCACCTCAATGAGTTTGAATAGCTCAGGTTGCCCCATTATGTACGGTGTAACATGCTCTCTCTCCCTCTTTTCTTTTCCGTTTCTCCAGGCAGTTTCCAAAGCGTCGAAAGTGAATACTTCAATATCCAAACCATGCGGCCAAGTCCTTTTCTTCAATCGATTGGAGACATAATCGGCACTTAATACCTTTTGGGTTAAGATAAGCAAGTCCATTACTTCTGGATCAACAAATGGGCAGTCAGAAGTGACCCTTACAATGATATCTGCTTTGAAATTTGAAGCAGTTTGAAAGTATCTATCTAGAACATCATCTTCGCTTCCTCTAAAAAAATCAAATCCTTTCTCCTTGCACCATTCTGAGATCAAATCATCTCTATTTGAAGTAGTAGTTGCTACTATCACTTTATCGATATACCTTGCCTGTTTAGCTCTATCTACTGAATATTCAAGAAGAGGCTTATTACCAATCAACTTCATTGTTTTGCCTGGACTTCTTGTGGAACCGAGTCTTGCTTGTATAATTGCTGCTACCATCTCTTATTCACCTCATCAACTATTACTTTAGCAGTTCTCATTGCGCCTTTTCCATCAAATTTCGAGAACAACTCCGCTAGGTCATTCTTCTTTGCTTCTTTGATATCTGTTTCCCGTTGGATTATTTCAGGAAGCTTTTCAAAATCAATATTCTCATGCCATCCAAGATTCGTTATGCCAAAGCACTCAAGCTTTTTGGCTATCATTCTCTGGTTATCTGCGATAGTAAAGATTACGGGCAAACGCTTCATTGTGAGTATCTCATAAATAGTTGAACCAGAGGCAGAAAGAACAATCGAGGAGTGAGCAATGTAGTCCTTCAAGCTAGAAGGTGTGTATATTAGTTCGAAGTCTGTCATGTTTTTGGATAACATCTCCAGTTTCCAAATCTGACTCTGTGAAAAGCCGGGGCCAACGATAACTCTCTTTTTCACTGGCAATGTTTTCAGAGCTTCCAGGAACTTTGGCATCAGATCGAAGAAATCCGCTCCACCAGTAGTTATAAGCAAGCTATTCTCACTTTCATCGGAGCTTTCAGGATTCCAGTATTCACTTTTCATCACAAGATATTCTGGGCCTAGCAAGAATCTTGTTCTTTTCTTCTTGGAAATATAGTTCAAATCTCCGGCATGAATATTACCGTTGACAAGAATATCTGCGGAAATCTCGCCGTAAATATCGTTGTTGTCATCGAACTGAACTAGAAAATGCTCTTTTGCAAGGTTTTCAACATAACTTGAATCAGCAAGATACGAATCAAAAACCACGACATCAGGATTGATGGTTCTTATTCTCTCTATATCGTTGTAGTTGAAGCTTTCTGAGCATACAAAATCAAATCCGTATTCGACAATTTTGCTTTCAGCTTCTACATTCGCAAGAAACACACTGTCAATACCGCACAGCTTCAGTGCTTCTGCAAGAGAGAGACATCTGAATAGGTGACCAAAACCGATATTACTACTTGCAGTAGTTTTGAAGAGAACTTTCTCTATCTTATTTTTTCCCATTTTTCTCTCAGGATAGACATCCTAATTGTATCTTTAAATTCGCCACGCTTAAAATACTCTTGCCTAAAATGACCTTCTTCACTAAACCCCAATTTCTCGTACAGTTTTAATGCAGGTAAGTTGTTTGCAAATAGCTCAAGGTATATTTTGTTAATAGGAAGATTTCTGAATACGTATTCTATGAAGATCTTACTAGAATTAAATGCGATCCCTTTTCCCTGAAAATTTTTCGCAATCAGTATTCCAAATTGAGCTTTTTGATGCCTATAGTTGATGTCTGTCAGCCTTATCTGTCCGGCTCTTTCTGACTTGAATTCTATTATCAATTCTATGTTATTCTTCGCTGCGGATTGGAGCCAGCTATTATGAGAGAAGTCATATACGGGAGGATCGGAAAAGAATTCATCGGCAAATTCAAGATCGTTTCTTATACAAAGCAAGAACTCCGTGTCCTTTATACTTAGCGGTCGCAGAAGTACATCTCCCTCTTCTAAAATCATTCAGGAACCCCCTTCTGGCAGATATCGGTACAATTCCAGCAGATTTAGATTCTAGTCTATTCTTTGCTTACTAAACTCCAGCTCAAAGGAGTACCACATTCTGTGTCATTAACAGCTTTTTTTCCAAGAATTTCTGGCAAGTACTTTGGATGCATACCATATCCAGGTCTTATGGATTTGACATTTTCTTCCGTGAATATGTCTCCCTTCTTCATGTCTTTCACCACAAAGAGCGATCTTGCCATAAGACGACTTCTCTGCTGTTTTTTGTTAAGTACGTATGTTGTTTCACCTATTGCCTTTTCTGCTTCTCTTACAGCATTCACCATTGTTTTGAATTCATCTGGTTCGAGAGAAAATGGTGCATCTGGTCCGCCCAGATTTCTATCAAGAGTTAGGTGTTTTTCGATAATCTTTGCTCCAAGCGCTACTGAAAGAATGGCGGTCGTAATCGTATTTGTGTGGTCGGATAAGCCAGGGACGACACCGAAAGTTTCTCTAATGTTTTCGATTGTCTTCAAGTTAGTCTCTTCTATCGGAGTAGGATAAGCACTAACACACTTCAAAACTGCAATATCGTTGTTCTCGTGCTTCCTTATTGTTGATAAAGCCAACTCAATATCCGCCAGCGTAGCCATTCCAATTGAGAATATTATGGGTTTTCCCTTCGAGGCAATATAGTCTATAAGAGGGATATCCGTTATCTCGTACGAAGCGACTTTATGAATAGGAACATCGAGATCTTCAAGAAAGTCAACTGAAGTCTTGTCAAACGGAGTGGAAAAGAAGATTAGCCCTTCCTCTTCAGCAATCTTCTTGAGTTTTGGCTGCCATTCCCACGGAGTGTATGCTTCCTTGTACAGCTGATAAAGATTCTTTCCTTCCCAGATGGTTTCATCCAGCCTGAAATACTTGTTGTTGCAGTCTATAGTCATAGTATCGGGAGTGTATGTTTGAAGTTTAATAGCATCTGCGCCTGCATCTTTAGCTTTCTTTATGATCTCAACTGCATAATCGAAATTTTGCAGATGGTTGCATGACATCTCGGCAACAACAAAAACCGGATGATCGTCGCCTATAAGACGATCTCCTATTTTGAACTCCACAAAGACCACCTCACTTTGTCAGACTCTTTATGGACTCAATTACGTAGTTCACTTCTTCGTCCGTCATTCTCGGGTACATTGGTATAGAAAGCTCATGCTCATAGTAGTATTCGGCGTTTGGATAATCGCCTGTTTTGAAACCATAGTTTTTGCTATAGTATGGCTGCAAGTGAACAGGAATGTAATGTACCTGGGCAAATATCCCCATTTCTCTGAGTTTTATATAGGCTTCTTTTCGATCTGTTTTTGTTAGTAGAATAGGATAGAGATGATAGGCGTGCCTCGAACCATGTTGCTCCGGTTTTGGAGGAATCACAAGCCCTTCAACATCTTTGAAAGCTTCATCGTACATGGAAGCTATTTCGTTTCTTCTATCCAGAAAACTCTCGATCTTCTTTAGCTGCGAAAGTCCTAGAGCGCACTGGAAATCCGTAAGCCTGTAGTTAAAGCCAAGTTCCTGCATTTCGTAGTACCACGGGCCATCGTTCTTCTGCAAAAGAGCCGGATCTTTTGTTATTCCATGAGTAACAAAGATCTTCATTCTCTTATAGTAATCTTCGTTGTTAGTTGCGATGATTCCGCCTTCTCCTGTCGTGATATGTTTCACCGGATGAAAGCTGAACATAGACATGTCTGCTTCTGTTCCAACCATCTTGCCATTCCTTTTAGCTCCGAGAGCATGAGCCGAGTCTTCAACAACGACTAAGTTATGCCTTCCAGCAATCTCCATAACACTTTCAATATCCACTGGATAACCGGCAAGATCGACCGGGGCAATCACTTTAGTGTTCTCAGTAATCGCTTCCTCGATTCTTGAAGTATCGATGCAGTAAGTATTCAGATCAATATCCACAAATCTCGGTCTGGCTCCCAAATAGATCGCTGAATTTGAAGTTGCCACGAAGGTTATTGGAGAGGTAATTATCTCATCTCCAGGTCCGATTCCAGCCGCAAACATTGCGCCGTGTAGTGCGGAAGTTCCCGAACTGAAGGTGACAACATACTTAACACCAACATAATTAGCAATAGCTTTTTCGAATTCTTCGATATCTGGTCCCTGAGTCAGCCAATCGCTGCCAAGTACTTCTGCCACTGCTGAAATATCTTCTTCATCTATCCATTGTCTGCCGTAAGGGATATTATTCACGATTCGCCCCCTATAGTTCTGGATTATTGCCTATCCATTCTTTTGTCTTTTCAATGCCTCTCTCAAGTGAGAATCTTGGCTCCCATCCAAGTATTTTCTCGGCTTTGCTAGAATTGCATTTGAGTTTCATGATCTCCGCTTGCGGGTGAATGTGTGGGACATGTTTTATAAGCTCGGGAGTTCCTGCGATCATTAAAGCAAGATCATTTATAGCAACATCATTTCCCGTGCCCGCATTTATTATCTGACCAAGAGCAAGATCGTTATTGCCTGCCCTTATTATAAAGTCGACACAGTCTTCCACGTATAGCAAATCTCTTGTCTGTGTTCCATCACCATAAATTCTTAACGGTTCGCCCTTAAGAGCTTGCTTGACGAATATCGCTACAACTCCTCCCTCACCGTTCGTTTTTTGGAAAGGTCCGTAAGTGTTGAATGGTCTAATAACAGTAGTTGGCAACCCGTATGCATGAAAGTATGAAAGTGTAAGCGCTTCTCCACTTAGTTTTGCCGCCGCATATGGAGAGGCAGGTTTCGTTGGATGTTCTTCGGTTATTCCTGATTCGTCATGACTGCGATCATAGACCATGCAGGTTGACATGAATACAACTCTCGTCTTCTGCTTTCTGCAATGTTCGAGAATATTGAAGGTGCCAAGAATGTCTCTTTCGATTGTCTGAGAGGGGTTATCTATAGAATTCTGTACATTGATCTCTGCGGCCAAATGATAGACAATATCGTATTCCTCTTCGAAAAGCTTCTCAAGAGTTCTCTCATTCCTTACATCCCCTTCTGAAAAATGAAATGAGTCTTCCTCGAAAAACTCCTCGACATTCTCTTTTCTTCCATTTGAGAAATCGTCGATGGCATATACAGGATTTCCTTCATCCAGCAATCTCTTTGTCAGCCATCGTCCTATGAAACCTGCCCCACCAGTTACGAGAGCCTTCATTACTTCACCCCTTCTCTATCCAGTATATCCCATATCATTTCTTTTACATTAACATAATTGAGGATAGGTTCGTTTTCCGACGAGAACATGCCTATTGTGGCCGGTTTTGCCTTTTCTTCATAGTGCATAACGTAATTCTCTCTTTCTCCAAAAAAAGGCAGTACCGCAAACATATCTTCAAGCTCCAATGCCCTCATACTCTCTTCTTCCGTCATTAACTCCTCATATATCTTCTCGCCAGGCCTCTTTCCAATTATCCTCATTGAGTCGTAATCGAAGTACTCCGTAACACTCTTTGCAACATCTCCCATTCTAACAACAGGCATTTTGAGAACAAATATCTCTCCTCCAAGAGACTCAATAGCAGCTTTCAGTATTAGCTCAACCGCTCTTTCTTTGCTCATAACAAAGCGAGTCATATCTGGTTCTGTAAGCGTCAATACAGCTTTCTTTTTGGCCTGTGCGACAAATAATGGAAGTACGCTACCACGACTCATTAAGATATTGCCGAATCTGACGGACACGAATTTAGTCTTAGAGCTTCCCCTTGAGAATTGGGCTGCACTCATTAACCTTTCGGCAAGGAGTTTAGTAGCACCCATTGTGTTCGTTGGAGAGGCAGCTTTGTCTGTACTTGTATATACAACAGTTTCTACACCAGTCTTAAGTGCAGCTTCTATAACATTCTGCACGCCTAGAACATTCGTCTTGACAGCTTCAAAGGGATTGTATTCACAAGCTGGAACATGCTTCATCGCGGCTACATTGAAAACGATATCTATTCCTTCCATTGCTCTCAATACTCTCTCTTTATCGCGCACATCCCCTATAAGAAAACGAACATTTGCCGTACTGGGGATCTCGCTTCCATTGTCGGCACTCTTGATTATTCCTAGCTCGTTCTCCATCATGAACTGCTTATGTTCGTCCCTGGAGAAAAGTCGAATGACACGCGGGTTTTGCATCAGTAGACTGTAAAACAAGGTCTTTCCAACAGTCCCGGTTCCACCGATTATGAGAATACGTTTTCCAGAAAACAACTTATCCACCTTCCAAATCTCTATTAGAAGTCATCATTCTTCTTAGACTCTTCAGAATATATGCTATAAGTACCAGACAAGTTAGACCTGAAATTCCAAATCTAAGTAGCCTTTCAATCATAGAAAAGGGTTGGAAAAACCCAGTTGTTATGTACTGCTGGAATGCTATAACTGATGCAATTATAGCAAGAACTATCATTCCTCTTAAACGTATAGTTTTCTCTTTCAATAATACGCTTACATTGAACCAATGGAAAACGAATAGACAAAAGTACGAGATTACGGTTGTCCATGCAGCGATTTCGTAGCCGAAAACTGGAATTAGAAGAAGATTCAGAACAATATTGAGGCCCCCTGCTATTATCGTCCCGATCGAGATTGCCAAGGTCTTTTTCATGTAGAATGCAAAATTGACATAGACTGTATATAAGAACTGAAAGAAGTAGCTAAGCACAACAACCGGAACGAGTTTTACTCCAGATAGATAATCACCAGGTGCCATTATCAATGCAAGCTCTGGTCCGAGGATCATTATGCCGAGTGTTATTACTAAAAATGATAGACTATAGATCTTCACCGCTTTCCTGATCTTATCATGCTTGTCGTTCTGTAGCTGCCTGTAGAACCAAGGTACCCATGCGGAATTTGTGGCCCCAAGAAACACCAGAGGAATCATGCCTATGTTATAAGCAAAGCTATATAAGCCAGTCTCTGTAGCTCCTACCAATGCCTGAATAGCCATACGATCAAATTGAGCGAGCATGATGTGGGAAAGATTATGAGGAACAAGAGGTATTCCTATCTTAATTGAATACCACCAAGCTTTTGGAAAATAGATTTCCTTGTTCTTTCTAAAAATCAACAAGAAACACATGACCATAAATACCAAAGAAACAATAAGAGAAGAATAGACTCGACCATAATACTTTGCGTTGCTTATTACCAGTATCATTACTATCGCTAACACTATCTCAGAAATAGCTCTAATTACATGAAGAAGTGATTTCTGCTTGTATTTCTGTTGGAAAAGAAGATGGGAATTGTAGAAACCGAAAACGAAAGAACCATATCCAGAAATAGAGGCAAGAATAATGAGGTCAGACGAAAGCCCCACCCAACCACTTATGGTACTCGAGAGAACTGATATTACCAGGAATCCTCCCATAAAAAGTACAACTGAAAGACTAAGAACCGAACTAAGATACTTCGGATAATCTTCCTGGTAATCGATTGCTGCCCTCCCTATACCTGCGTGCAAGTCTAGTCCAGTAATAATTGTCATTAAAGCAACAAAACTCGAGTACACAGACACGATTCCGTAATCTTCTACGGAAAGTAACCTTGTGAAAATCGGAACAGTAATGAAAGCCATTCCTTTGAGCAGGAAATCGCTAACTAAATACCAGATTCCAGATTTCGCTGTAGTGCTTCTTAAGAGAAAACTCCAAAGATCAATCTTCATTTTATTATGTTTCATTCTTTCCTCAAACTGAGAGAGTTCAGAAAATCAATTATTCTCCTTGCATTTGGAGGGGGAAGCATTTCCTCTCTTAAAAATTCTCTTTGCTTGGAGATAATTGCGTCTCTATAATGCTTATCAATCGATATATGCCATAATTCTTGCTCCAGAGAAGCATGGTCAGATATTCTGATAACACTATCTCTGTAGTCTCCAAAAGGTCCGTCGGTTTGGTCTTTTGAAAGTAGCTGGTACTCAATCACGGGTCTATCAAGTATCATTGCATCAGTTGCCAATGTAGTTCTGTAAGTAAGTACAACATCGGATTCAGATATTAATTCATAAGCGTTGTTAGAACTGGATATTCTAACATTCCTAACAGAAGCTAGTCTTTTGTACTTCTTCATCTCACTCTTTCTTTTAGCAGGATGAAACTTTAGCACATAATCATATTCCGGATGAGAATATATGAATTCTCGAAAGAACTCATAAGTCTTTCTCTCATATTCTTCTCCAAGAACTGATCCTTGTTGAATCCCTATTTGAATGACAAAGTTCCTTTTTTGCTTGTCTCTTTCTATTCTTGACGATAAGTATTGATCGTACTTTGCCGTACCCAATGGAATAATCTTCTCGTTTGGAATTCCACTCTTATGAAGATTCTCAGTAGATTTTCTCCCCCAACAGATAATGTAGTCTGAGAGTACAAATTGCCAAAGACCTCCTGGATTGACCATACCATGCTGAAGAGTTACTGTCGGAACCTTATCTTTGTAAAAAGTGGCAAATACGGAATCTTCGGTGTGAAAATCTTGGAGAACAATAATTGACTTGGGGTTACCAAGTCTGCTTTCGACACTTTCCAGATTGTCAATCAACCCAGCTGAGCGCGAATACATTGCACGCTCTCGAAACCCGAGTCTCCTCGCATTAGAATCATACTTAATCTGCCTTCCCAAACGAGCGAAAAAGATGACTGGTTTCTCTCTTTGTGCAAAATAGTCATATACCTTCTTTTTTGTTGTAAGAACTACAGAGCTATCGTCCTTTTCTGCAAGCGAAGAAATATGCAAGAAATGCCTTAGGTCGCTTGGTAAGAAATTAATCGCGTATGCATTCATGCTCTCCAATATCCTGCCATTTAGCTCTAGATTGAGGCTTTTCCAGCTAGACTTTTTTGGAGTCAAGAGGGATACGCAATATGACTTTATTACAGAGAGACCCGTTCTTAATGCAGACAATGTTTTTATCAACTTTCCTCGATTCTGTCTTCCTTTTACATAAAAGTAGATAAGATACGAGTACTTCACATCATAACCTTTGTAGGTAACCAGTCCCAAGCTCTCCCAATCCCTTTCCCATTGTGATTTTTCTTCCATGCAAAATCTCCTTAGTTCATATTGACTAACTAGAATGGGGATTTCTAGACACTCTGATCCTGAATTCTCTTTTCAGCTAACACACTCAGCTCATCGTTAACGAGTCATTCATGAGCAGCAAATCGTTCCTCACTATCTCATATCCAAATACCAGTCTATGGTAATCTCTATTCCTTCGTCGAACATGATTGCAGGTTTCCACCCCAGCTCTTGAGATATCTTAGTAGGATCAATTGCGTATCTTCTGTCGTGGCCGAGCCTGTCGGTCACATGCTTTATGAGCAACTCGTTGATTTTCGAATCTCCGGTCTTCTCTCTGAGTATTTCTATTATTCTCTCCACAATATAAATGTTTTCTCTCTCGTTGTGGCCGCCAATATTATAGACTTCCCCAGACTCACCATTCTCGAAAACCAGATCAATTGCCTTGCAGTGGTCTTCAACATATAGCCAGTCCCTTATCTGTCTGCCGTCTCCATATACCGGGAGAGGTTTGTGATTGAGCGCATTATTTATCATGAGTGGTATAAGCTTTTCTGGAAACTGGTAAGGCCCGTAGTTGTTAGAGCATCTGGTTATATTGACGGGCAGTCCGTAGGTATCATGATAGGCTTTGACTATCAGATCAGCCGAGGCCTTCGATGCTGAATATGGACTATGCGGGTCTAGCGGCGTCTTCTCTGTGAAGTATCCCGACGGTCCGAGAGTTCCATAGACTTCGTCGGTTGAAATCTGTAAGAACCTGGGCGTTGTTCGTTGCTCGTTGTTCGTTGTTCGTGAAAGGCGACCCCGTATTGCTTCTCCCTCTTCCCTTTGCTCTAGACTTCGCCATTTTCCGTCTGGCAGTCGCCAATGGTTCTTGGCTGCATCGAGAAGAACCTGTGTTCCCAGTATGTTCGTCTTCAGAAATATTTGCGGGTCGTGAATCGATCTATCAACGTGAGACTCGGCTGCGAAGTTTATTATTCCATCTATTTCGTGCTCGTTGAAGATCTGTTCTACAAGTTCGGCATCGCAGATATCACCTTTTACGAAGCTAAATCTCTTTCTTTCTTGCACAGTCAATCCGGAGAGATTGTCCAAATTACCCGCATAAGTGAGATTGTCCAGACCGATAATCTTTCTCTCAGAGTGTTTGCGAAGATAGTAATATACGAAGTTGCTACCGATAAAACCAGCCACACCTGTAACTAAAATTGTCAACCCAAAACACCTCCGGTAGTGAAGAGTGTATAGTCAGAAGGGGAAAACACCTTCATGATGTAACCAGCTTGCTCTTAAGAGAAGTAATGGTCGAATTGATCATCTTGGACAATTCTACGCACAAAGCGTCTATCTTTGATGTTTCTGAAGCTTCTGTGTAGCCGAACTTCTTAACGAGTTCTACCTGAGTAATTACTTCGGCAAGTGAACCTCTTGACTGGTAAAGGAACTGTATGTACTCTTTTGTGTGACCTCTTGCCGAACCCTCAGCGATGTGTGAAGGGATTGAGACAGAAGCTCTTCTCAACTGGCTTCCAAGACCAAAAGGCTCGAACGAAGGGAATTTGTGTGTGAGTGAATACACACTCTCCGCTAGTTCTAAGGCTTTCTGCCAAATAATCAGATTCTTGAATTCCAAATCGATTACTCCTTTCTACTAAAAGATTCGAGTTAAATCACACTTTCATCCATTCACTCTTCACTTCTCACTGAGATTTCTTCCAGAAATCTCTTGGTTGCATCTTTCCATTCTGGCAGTTCGTATCCAATCGTTTCCTTTAACGGGAAAGTATCCATGGCGGAGAATTCCGGCCTCTGCGCTACCGTCTTGAACTCGGCGCTCCTAACCGGGATTACCTTTCCGTTCCAGCCGGAGAGCTCAAGTATGTATTTCGCCCACTCATATCTGCTGCAGTATCCGGTGTTGGTCATATGATAGCTTCCATAAGCTCCCGTTTCAAGAAGATCGATAATCGCCCCGGAAAGATCGACCGTATAAGAGGGAGAGGATATCTGATCATCGACGACCTTGAGCTCATCTTTCTCTTTCGACCATTCGAGGATTTTCTTGACGAAATTAGTGTTTCCGGCACCGAAGACCCAGCTCAGTCGAACAACGAAGCAACGGTTCGAGAAAAGCGAGACGAGCCGCTCGCCATATAGTTTGCTTTCTCCGTATTTAGATAACGGGTTCGGCTCATCCCACACGAAGTAAGGACTACCTTTCTTTCCATCAAAGACATAATCTGTGCTGAAGTGCACTAAAGGGATTTTGAACTCATTTGCGGTTATAGCAAGGTTCTTCGGACCGATAGCGTTAACCGAAAACGCATTCCTCCAGTCCTCTTCGGCCTTATCTACAGCGTTGTAAGCGGCACAGTTGATTATTGCGTCAGGTCTGGCGCGTTCGGCGAAATCTTTTACTTCAACTAAGTTAGTAATATCCAGATGCATTGTATTCCCACTAAGAAAAGCCATTTGCCAATCATAGTGCCTCTTTTCGTTAGGCAGGAAATCGGTTGGGGTGAAAGCTATCTTCCTTCTTTTCAATTCTTTCTGAAGGTCCTGACCCAATTGTCCGTTTGCGCCGGTTATCAGTATCTTCATTTGAGCTCTCCCTTCAGAATCAATTCTTTCAGTTTGGGCAGCTTTCTATCCTTTTCGGAGAGAATCAGTTCATCGATTCCGTATTCCTTCAATGGCCAGTCTATCGCGATGTCTTCATCGTTCCAGATAATGCCACCTTCATCTTCTGGGTGGTAGTAATCCGAACACTTGTATGTAAATTCAGCAATTTCACTCAATGTCAGAAAACCATGTGCAAAGCCTGCAGGTATAAAAAACTGTCTTTTGTTCTCTTCACTCAAAACAACCCCAAACCATTTTCCAAATGTCGCCGAGTTCTTCCTTATATCAACAGCGACATCATACACCTCGCCTTTTATAACTCTTACTAATTTTTCTTGAGGAAACTTGACCTGAAAATGAAGCCCTCTAAGCGTTCCCTTCTTTGACCTCGAATGATTGTCCTGAACAAATCCTATATCTATCCCGATTTCCTGGAATTCTTTTTTGTTGTATGTCTCCATAAAAAAACCACGCTGATCACCAAACACGGTCGGCTCAACAATGTACAATCCAAGAACCGGGGTATCGACTTTTGTGAATTTTACCATTACTACCTCCTGAGACACGGTTTTACGAAATTCGCTGATCGGCAACCAGATTAGCTTAAGTTTAGTTGTTTTCAGATAGCTTGTTGAGTCGTCTCTATCAAAATAGCACAAAGTCTTGTGATTTTGTCAACCTACTAATCTTCTGTTTTCAGTTGTTATTCGCAATTTTCATTAGGTACTTTCCGTACTCGGTTTTAATCATTTGATGAGCCAGCTTAATAAGTTGTTCCCTATCTATGAATCTCTTTCTATATGCTATTTCTTCAATACAGGATATATAGAAGCCCTGCCTCTTCTGGATAGTCTCAACGAAGTTGGCAGCCTCAAGCAAGCTATCGTGAGTCCCGGTGTCTAACCAAGCCATTCCCCTACCAAATAGCTCTACTCTGAGTTTCCGCATTTTCAGGTACTCTCTATTTAGGTCGGTAATTTCTATTTCACCTCTTGCAGAAGGCTTAAGATTCTTCGCCAATTCCACGACTTGATTATCGTAGAAATAAAGACCAGGAACTGCGTAATGCGACTTAGGCTTTTCAGGCTTCTCCTCAATTGATACTACATTTCCCGATTGATCAAACTCAACTACTCCGTATGCGCGAGGATCTCTCACATAGTATCCAAAGATAATAGCCCCATCTTCCAGAGAAGCCGCTGCTTTTAGAGTTCCTGACAACCCTTGTCCATAGAATATATTGTCTCCAAGAATCATCGCAACTTTATCAGAACCTATGAACTCTTCTCCAACTATGAAAGCATCTGCAAGACCTCTTGGCTCAGTTTGAATCTTATAACTGAACGACATTCCCAACTGAGAACCATCACCGAAAAGCTCTTCAAACACCGGGAGGTCTCTTGGTGTCGAGATGATAAGGATCTCTCTTATACCGGCAAGCATCAGCACCGAAAGTGGGTAATAGATCATCGGTTTGTCATAAACAGGAAGAATCTGTTTGGATATCGCTTTGGTTATCGGATAAAGCCTTGTACCGGCTCCTCCTGCAAGAATAATGCCCTTCACCTTATCACCTCAGATAGATTATTATAATGATATTTTAAGGCACTTCTAATTCATTGTCGATATTCTTAAGTTTGATTCACTCGCTTTCCAAACTATCCATCAATTTTCCCAGTTAATTCATTTATATTAAAAGAATTCAAAAAATATATCTTATATATACATGAATATTATCTTTTTAATTACAGTATCTACATTAACTAATAACCAAATTAACTTTTTCAATCCTTTTCGGGAATAGAAACCATACATTAGAGTGTTTCTTGCTACCATACCATCATATTGCCATTTCTTTATTAGTTCATGCCTGAAAAGCTCATCCATTAATTTTCTTGAATTAGCGTGCATTTTTCTTCTTCCAAGTTGAGAAGATTGATTCGAAATGTGTACTCTGTACGCAAATAGTTTCCTTTTTATGTATCGAAAACGCATACCCCTATTCACTAAAAATGGGTACAAAAGTCCATCATCCACCCCATCACATCTTTCTAAATTTGTGATTACTTCGTAGAAAAAGAGAATATCATCGATGCTTGATCTACTGAAAACAACAGATCCAGGAGATGTTATTGGATTTCCTCCATAAACATACGTTTCTAATCTGTTAAGTCTTCTAGTCATAGTAGACTTACAAACTCTCATAATTGTATGTGAAGTCGACTTCTTGATAATCTTGCCGTAGTCATCAATTACTACTCCATTGACAACTATTGCGGTTCCTTCCAAAATATTGTTAATAACTTCAATGTAGAAAGAAGGATTTACCTTATCATCCTGATCAAGTATATGAATCATATTACCTCTTGCACATAAGAGCCCTTCATATCTGGAAGCTGCAACGCCTTTATTTGATTCGTTTCTAAGAATACGAAATTTGCAATGCTCTTCAGAATGACTTATAAAATTCCTAACTATTTCGATACTATCATCGGTAGATTTATCATCAACAAGAATAATCTCAGAATCAAAAACCTTATTAGAAGCGCATCGTGCATTTTTTATAGAAACCAGAACTGAGCTTAGAGTTTCAGCAATTGTCTTCTCACCATTGAAAATAGTTATAATAACTGAAATTTTATATGATTTATCATAATCCATAGTTTATTGTTCCCTGTTTTTATTTAATAATAATTCTAAATGATTCTTAAATTTTAAGTTTTTGCAAATAAACATGATTGTCAATAAGATCCATATATTCGTAAATCTCAAACCTTGGTGAGTAAGGCTGTACAAACTTATGGCCGCAACTGAAGTAATACTAGTTAGGCTCTTCCAATCAGTAGCTATTATCAACAATATAACGAAAGCCACTAATCCAACAAAACCATAAGAAAAGAGTAGTGTCCCAAATGTTGAATGTATCTCGCCACTCATGTATGGATCATCATATCTTGGATCGTTATCTGGACCTATACCTTCAGCGGCGCCGTACAAAATGAATTCAGGGTACAGAGCAATTCTGCCGTAGCCCCTACTCACTAGATCATCATCGCTATCCATACCAACCGCTAATAAACGTCTTTGGGTGTTTTGAACAACCTTTTCCACAGAACTCGCCATTGAACTGCCGTAAACTAGAAAGACAATCAACAATACAGGAGTAATAAACAGTAGTAAAGTCATTGAAGTTCTCTTATACTTTCTTCTTGATAGGAAATGTAATAAAAGAGGCAAAATAATAAAAATGCTACTGATCAAGGCAGCTTTGGAATTTGAAAGCATCGCAAGAAAGATGTTTATCAGCAGAGTTACAGACAAAAAAGAGCGACTTACTCTTACCTTTTGGCTAGTGATGGCAATAAGTGCAAGGTTTATTAATGAATAGTATCCAAGTTGGTTCGGATTGTTGAAAAAACCTACCTGTCTAAATCTCATGAAATCCATTCTGGCAACTATCAAAGCGAACTGAAAAAGAGAAGAGAAGGATACACTCCAGAAAATCGCCTTGAGCAGGTTACCTCCATGAGATACGAATAGACTTAGAATAAAGAAAACAACAATTGAGTTGTAGATGTAGTAAAGAGTCGGAAGAACAGGACCAGTAGTTTGTAGAAAGAAGGCTGTCAGCAGATTCACTAGAACAATGTTGATCAAGAAAAGGTAGTATACTCTTACGAAAAAACTCTTTGGCCAGGTAATTCCACGGTTACGCATAATCACGAAAGCTACTCCAAGTATTAGCACGAAGTCTGCAATCTGAGGTTGCCCACTGGGAAAGAAGTAGAATGGGCTTAAAAAAAGGTATAAGATGATCGGAAAGGCATCTCTTACCAGAAAATGCTCAGATCGATTATCTTTGTCTAACGCCCTTTGTCCAGAAACAACTTCAATCATTTCCACAATAATGTCCTCTCCAAAAAAATAAATCGAACAAGTAAAAAGAAGCCTACACTAGCACCTTCTCGATAGTCTAGTCTCAAACTCTATTACAGTCTCGATAATTAGTCTCAGTCCTTCTCTAACAGTAACCACCGGCGAATACTCTACTAGTTCTATTGCCTTTCCAATATCCGCAAGCGAGTGCTTCACGTCTCCCGGTCTTTCTGGGGCAAAGTTTGGTTCTATTTTCTTTCCCAGTATATTGCCTATTATATCAACAAGCTCTTTGAGGCTTATTCTACTGCCACAGGCTATGTTTATATGTTCTCCATCTACGGCTTTAGTTGATTTGCAGGCGAGCAGATTCGCATTTACTACGTTGTCGATGTATGTGAAGTCTCTGGTTGTTTCTCCGTCTCCGTATATCGTCGGGCTCTTTCCCTGAAACATGAGTGTGATGAACTTCGGTATAACGGCTGAGTATTCAGAATAAGGATCCTGTCTTGGGCCGAACACGTTGAAATATCTGAGAGAGACTATGCTCATCCCGTAAAGCTGAGAGAAGACTCTTCCATAAGTCTCCTGTGCGTACTTTGCTACTGCGTAAGGAGATTTCGGATTGGCTGGCATGGTTTCCACTTTTGGCAAGGTCGGAGAGTCGCCATAAACAGAAGAAGAGGAAGCTTGGACTATTCGTTTTACTCCAGCCTTCCTGGAGGCTTCAAATAGATTGAGAGTCGCGGTTACTATGCTGTTGTTCGTTCTTATCGGGTCTTTTACCGATCTCGGGACCGAAGGCACAGCCGCCTGATGGAGAATATAGTCAACGCCATCGACCGCCTGATCTGCAATCCTGTAATTGGAAAGATCACCCAGGATGAACTCTATCCTGTCTATGAAAGGCTCTATGTTCTTGAATCTGCCCGTTGATAGATTGTCTACGGCTCTGACCTTTTCTCCATTCTTCAGGAGCCTTTCAACGAGGTGCGAGCCTATGAAGCCTGCCGCTCCGGTAACCAGATAAGTAGTCTTCTTTTCGCTGTTGTTTTCCGCCATCATAGTCTCCAGTATATGTAATTCATCTCTTCGGCCTCTTTTCTGTCGAAGAGACCCTTGACATCTATCAGGACGTGCTTGTTGTTATTGTATAGATCCTTCAAATGTTCCAGAGTCAACGGTTTGAACTTGTCGTGAGAGACCGCAAATATGAGAGCATCCACATTCTTTATGTCTTCCATTTTGCTCAGCTTCAGACCGTACTCATGCCAGAGTTCTTCTTTATCTGCTACTGGATCTACTATCTGTACCTCTATTCCGTACTCTTCGAGCTCTCTGATAATATCCACAACTTTCGTGTTTCTTGTGTCGGGGCAGTTCTCCTTGAAAGTGACACCAAAGATACCGACTTTCGAGCCCTTTATCTGCTTGTCTGCCTTTATCATCTTCTTTACCGTGTTCTCGGCCACATATTTGCCCATGTCGTCGTTTATCTTTCTTCCTGCGAGGATAATCTGCGAGTGATAACCAATCTGTTCTGCCCTGTATGTCAGGTAATACGGATCAACGCCGATACAATGGCCGCCAACGAGTCCAGGTGTGAAATTAAGGAAGTTCCACTTAGTTCCCGCAGCTTTAAGAACTGCCTTCGTATCTATTCCCATTTTATCGAATATGATAGACAGTTCATTCATAAAGGCTATGTTTATATCTCTCTGGGAGTTTTCGATGACTTTTGCAGCCTCGGCAACCTTTATGCTCTCGGCTTTATAGACACCGGCTTTTACAACCATTTCATATACCCTTGCGATCTCCTCGAGAGATTCTTCGTCCATTCCCGAAACTATCTTTACTATTGTCTCGAGTCTGTGGACCTTGTCTCCCGGGTTTATCCTCTCCGGTGAATATCCGACTTTGAAATCAACTCCACACTTCAAGCCCGATTCCTGTTCAAGTAGAGGAACGCAGATCTCCTCCGTGACTCCGGGATAAACCGTTGATTCATACACAACGATAGAGCCTTTTGTCAGGTTTCTTCCAACCGCCTTGCTCGCTCCGATAACCGGTCTGAGATCTGGTGTCTTGTCTGAATTGATTGGTGTTGGAACGGCAACTATATGGAATTTACATTCTTTGAGATACTTCTCTTCCCAAGTGAAAAAGGCAGGTGTTTCTTTGATAGCCTGGTCTCCGACTTCTTTGGTTACGTCGATACCTGCATGGTATTTCTGGATCTTCTCTTTAGAAATATCGAAACCTATAACATCTGCCACTCTTGCAAATGAAATTGCTAGAGGAAGGCCTACATAGCCAAGACCGATAATGGATATTTTTTCATCGCGATTTACTATTGCTTCGTACAGGCTCATGTTATCTCCTCTCAATTCTGCTTTCACTGACACTTCTCTTCTTATCATCCGAGATATCAATTTCATCTAAGGAGATTGAATTCCAGTCAGTACCACCATCTAATTTGGAAACCAACTCGTTTATTGTTCCATTCTTAATTGAACGATAGATTTTCACTAGTCTTTTTATAATGATTCTTTCATCGAAATTTGATAAAGCATATTCATAACACGATTTACTTGTTCTTTCCCACAAATCAACATTATTGTATAGATTAGAAATTTGCAAAGCTAACCCCTTATAATCACTGAGAGGAACCAGAAAACCTGTCTTTCCTTCAATAACGACATCTCTGGTGCCAACAACATTCGTTCCGATGGTTGGAACTCCCATACTTGCAGCCTCCATAGCAGCTCTGGGCATCCCTTCCTGCTTAGAAGTAAGGATGTTCACATGCGCTTCCGATAGAAAAGCGGGGATTTTCTTCTTGTCAATCCAATCATGAAACTTTACTCTGTCAGAGATACCGATAGAGTTCACGTAATCAGTATTTTGTTTCAAAAGTGGCCCATCTCCGATTAAGTCTAACGAAAAATCGATTTCGCCCTTAAGTAAACTAAGCGCATCAAAAAGCATTTGATGATTCTTGTTTCGATCCATTCGGCCTATATATATCAGTCTGATCTTACCATAGGTCTTTGGTGATTCTCTTTTTGAGCTCGTTTTTGAAAACTCACTCAGGTCTATCCCGTTTCCTATGTAAAGAAGTCTCGCTTTCTTGTTCAATCCTCTCTTGATACAGGACTGAAAATCTTCTTGATTCTGGAGAAGAATCAAATCACAATAGTTGGCAAGAAACCTCTCATAATAGTCATAAATAGTTCTCTTTAGCCCAGTAAATCTCTTGTAATAAAAACCGTGAACTTGATGAACTACAAAGGGAACTCTTGCTTTCTTAGATGCAATTCTTCCAATTGCTCCACCTTTTGAATTATGAGTGTGTACAATATCCGGTAATTCTTCAGAAAGAACATTTCGAAGATTTCTAACCGCAAGATAGTCATTCAGAGGAGTCACGGATTTGTGGTTCATATTTACCATTTTCAACTCAATCCCTGATTCAGAAACCTTTTTACAAAAAGGGCCCGGTGATGTGATCACCCAGTTTCTGATATTATCATAACCGTTAATAGCTTTTAGCCTGGATAAACCTTGATGGTACACAGTCCAATCACTACTAAATATGTCCGCTATTTTTATTAAACCACTTGATTCTTCTCTGGTCATTTCACACCCTTTCTGAATACAACTGTCTCGAATGTTTTCAGGATTATTTGCAAGTCTAGCAATGTTGATTGATTCTTGATATAGTATAGATCATAGCTAACCTTCTTCTCTTGCTCTTCTGATATTCCTTTGTTCTGATTATCCGTCTTGCTAAGTCTCACTATTGGTTTTCACAATCATTCGTACTTATTTTCTTGCCCTTAGCATTCTGTCGACAAGCCTTGTACCAATGAATCCAGAACCGCCGATGATTCCTGTCATGTCTTCCTCTCTTTTGATTTGTATTAGGAGTTACTTACGATAAACCCGACAGAATGTTCAAGAGTCCTAGGCCTTCTTCCTATGATTCTTTCCACTTTTGTGGGCCTTACATTCAAATCTCTTCCCCTGAAAGCCTTCGAGTCAGTTATTACAAGTCTGAGATCTTTTCCCGTTATCTTCTCAGCAGTGTCTATGATTTCTTGTAAGCTATATGATTTACCCATACAGAAGTTGATCTCTGTATTGCCAGGCAGGCTATCTGCCTGTATCATTTCGACGAGTTTTACGACCCCATCCACGACATCATCTATCCAAATGTAGTCACGTTTCGTTATTAGGCTCGACTCCCAAGCATCGAAGGTTTCTCCACTGAGTATCGAGTGAACGATCTGGCCTATTAGTGTGCTTGTATTTGGAGCTATGATGTTGGTCGGTCTTACTATCACTGTTGTTTTGTCTTTCAATTTGGTTTGAATAATGTTTTCACAGATCAGCTTCGAAAAGCCGTAAAAGTTGTCCGGCTTCTTTTCACTTTCTTCGATTATCACTTCGTCTTGAATGCCAAAGACCGCAATGCTGGAGAAGTATATCAGTCCTTTGCATGGTTCTTGCCTGCAAAGATTGTCTATAACAAAATTCGTTGCAAGCACGTTGTTTCTGGATAATGCAGCCGGGTTGCTGGTTTTTTCGCCTGCAACGTGTATTACCAGGTATTCTTCATCCAGCTTCAGGTCGGGATACTCAGGTTCTGCAAGATCAAAGTTTGTGCAGACTAGCTCGAAGCCTTTGGCTTCTAAAGCTTTCTGCAATCTTCCTCCAACCATTCCCTCAGAACCGGTAACAACTACCTTCATTAAAAACATCCTCTACACGTTATATATGTCGGGTTTATAGTACTCCAAATGATCTTCTAGCCAAGCTATCGTTTCTTTCAGGCCTTCCTCGAGGGTGTGTCTCGGCTCCCAGCCGGTCAGCTCTTTTGCTTTAGAGCTGTCACAGAGGAGCCTTTCGACCTCGCTCTTTTCAGGCCTTTTTCTCTCGTCGTCTATCTCTATTGCCAGCTCTTTGTTCATGAGGCTTGCGATAAGCTGTGCAAGACCCTTTATGGATATTTCCCTGTTCGAGCCGAGGTTTATCACTTCTCCCGTGCTGTTCTCGTGTAGTCCAACATTACAGAAGCCCTCACAGGTGTTTAGTACATAGTTCATGTCTCTTGTGGCTTCAAGATTGCCGAGTTTTATGCTCTTCTTTCCGGCCAAAAGCTGTGAAATTATCGTGGGGGTCACGGCTCTGGCCGACTGTCTCGGGCCGAATGTGTTGAAGGGCCGGATTACAGTGACGGGCAGGCCGAATGAGCGGTGGAAGGTCAGCGCCAGCTGGTCTGCTCCCGATTTCGTTGCCGCGTAAGGAGACTGGGGATTGACGGGGTGTTTCTCGTCTATAGGGACGTACTGGGCTGTGCCGTATATTTCGCTCGTGGATGTGTGGATTACCTTCTGTGTTTTCAGTTCTCTTGCAGCTTGGAGTACGTTATAAGTTCCCTCGACATTTGTTTTTATATATGCCAGCGGAGAGACGTACGAGTAGGGGATTCCGATCAGAGCTGCAAGATGAAAAACGACATCGATCCCTTTCATCGCGTCTTTGATTGAATCGAAGTCGCGGATGTCGCCTGTATAGACTTGTATTCTGTCTTTATAGGGCGATTCTTCGAGCCAGCCCCAGTTGTTTCTTGAGTTGTAGCGGACAAAGGCCTTGACTTCAAAGCCTTTTTCGACAAGGTATTCTGCTAGATGCGAGCCTATAAACCCTCCGGCTCCTGTTACGAGTGCCTTCAATTAGAATCCTCTCCGTTTCCTGTTAATGCCATATAGTCTTCCATTCTTCCTACATCGTGCCAGCTTCCAGTGTGCACGTGAACTGCCAGTTTCATTCCGTTGTCTTTCATCATTCTCCAGAGAGATGGCATATCTATATACTGATGCTTCGGAATGTTATCTCTTATATAGGTTATCACTTTTTGCGAGATGCCGTAGATTCCACCGTTTATTATATATTTGAGCTTTGGCTTCTCTTCCCAGTCTACAAGCTCGGGGGATCCGTTCATCTTCAGTACACCGAAGTCTACGGGTACCTTTCTTTCGATTCCTGTAAGAACAAGATCGTACTGTCTCAGGAGGTCGTTTATGACCGAGTAATCTACATCGCAAATCAAGTCGCCATTTGAAACGATAATCTTGTCATTGAAATCATCTGGAAGGAGAGCGAGAGATCCTGCAGTTCCGGTACGCTCGAGCTCTTCGATATATGTTATGTTTACTCCGTATCTCGAGCCATCACGGAGAAAGCTCTTCACTATCTCTTTTTTGTAGTTTACAGAAACAAAGATGTCTAGTATTCCAAAGTCTTTCATGTGTTCTATTATCAGCTGGATTATCGGCTTGTCTCCCACAGGCAAGAGAGGCTTGGGGATAGCAGCCGTTAGGGGCCTGAGCCGCTTGCCCTGTCCGCCAGCCATAATGAAGCCGTACTTGAACATTACTTTCCACTCCTGCCCAATATCCACTGGTATGTAAGGGCAAGACCTTCTTCGAGGCTTACCTTCGGTTCCCAGCCGAGTTCTTCCTCTATCTTGGTAATATCTGCTACTGCATAGTCGTAGTCGTACTCTTCACGGAGCTTTGTGGCGTCGAAGAGGACGTCGCATTCGCCTCCGGTAACTTCCTGGGCTTTGGTTATTAGGCTGCTGATTGATATTGGGATGCCCGAGCCTACGTTCCAGATATCTATCCCCTTAGGATTCTTCTGAATCAAGAGGGTAAGCAAATCTATAAGATCGGAGATGTAGAAGAAATCACGGACCTTCTCGGAGTCACCGATATTTACCGTACCGGAGCAGGCGATCTTCTCGAGAACTGTCGGAACAACATAAGGCGAAAGCTGATAAGGCCCATACGGATTGAAGAGCCTGACAATAGTTAGATCAAGGGAGTAGCGATTTGCAAGATAGACAAGAATATCCTCGACAACTGCGGCCCTTGTTCCAACGAAGTTCTTGGGACAAACGATATCCGATTCTTTGAAGCTACTCTTCTTAGGCAAATATACTCCGTACGAAGAAAGGAAGATGATGGTCTTCAGCTTTCCAGATTGTGCCGCCAGATGAAGGACATCCCCTAGCGCTCCAACATCTGTGAACTCTCCGATGTATTCAAACCCTATGATATATGGGATCTCTGGATCAAACGAAGAGTAATTCGAGTGCTTCAACTGCTCTGTGTATTTGATATGAAATACTCTTTCCAGATGAGGCGTTAGCCATTTTTCTACGTTAGATACTAGAATCTCCTTCACTATTTCGCACCCTTTCTGAATACAACTGTCTCGAATGTTTTCAGGATTATTTGCAGATCGAGCATTGTTGATTGATTCTTGACATAGTATAGATCATAGCTAAGCTTCTTCTCCTGTTCCTCTATTGTAGCAGCATACTTATAATTGGTCTGAGCCCAGCCACTGAGACCTGTTTTGAGTTTGTGCCTTAGTTTGTAATAGGGGAGTTCAGAGGCCAGCTCTTCGGCAAATCCTGGCTGCTCCGGTCTGGGCCCTATGAATGACATATTTCCTTTGAAGATATCATAGAACTGAGGAATCTCATCAAGTCTAATTGGCCTCATTATCCTTCCGAGCCTTGTAATATTATTTCCCTGCTGAGTTGCGTATTTTGATCCTTCTGACTCTGAGGTTTTTCTCATTGATCTGAACTTATGGATTCTGAAAGTCTTGTTGTTTAATCCAACTCTCTCTTGAGTGAAGATACCAGGTCTCCCGTCCTCAATCACAATCAGTAGCCATAAGATCAGAAAGAGCGGAGAAAGAACTATCAAGGCAAAAGAGGAAATAACTAAGTCCACAACTCTCTTTCTATGAGAAATGTGAACCTGCGAAAAAACAACATCGTAGTAGTCGCTGAAGAGAACTATCAGCTTCATAGGGATTCTGTGCAATGCGCTCTCTACAACGGCAGGCAAATACTCTACTCCGACTTCTCCTGAACGTTGCGACAAAACATCCTCAACATCTTTGGCCAGCTTTGGATCGCCTATCAGTATCGCATCGAACGGCTTCACATCTTCGAAAGAAATAGCCTCTGTGAGAGTCGCTGCCGATGGATTCATGTAGGAATAGATTTCGATCTTTCCCATCGAGGCCTTTTTGACTTCTTCGAGTATCGGGCCAAGCTCTTCTTCTCTGCCTATTACAAGATATCTTCGCGGGGGAAGATGCTTTATCGTGTATCTCATGAGTATGCAACCAATAAACGGGAATATGAAGATAGAGAGAGCAGCCGTGATCGCTATGGAGAATCTGGGGAGTCGGGCGTGAAAGAAGAGTATCGGGATCATGGCGAAGACGACGCCCAGTATCGTGCCGGAAAGAAAAGAGACGAAACACGAGTTCATAGAGGAGGTTGTGGAGTTGTCGAAGCCCCTGAAGGCGTAAATGCCGAGCATTATGGCCGTGTTAAGTATGAGAGCTTGAACTATGTAGGCGACCGTCCAGGTTAGGGTAAGCGACTGAGTGAAAAACAGGGAGGCATAAAGGAGAGTTGCTATTATGTACTTGTAGCCGGCAAGTTTTCTGAGCATACTGCCCCGCCTCACTTTCATAATTTAATCGAGTGTATAAAAATAAAGAGAGTATCAATGCGACCTAATTAGCTTGCCGAGCGATAAAGATAACA
>Ga0302251_1000752_pt1 | contig 25675 bp, 22 predicted proteins | sample AAG_RA_Gln_MG_FD_193534 | JGI IMG/M metagenome (GOLD analysis project Ga0302251, IMG submission 193534) | Enriched activated sludge microbial communities from anaerobic digester in WTTP, New Holstein, Wisconsin, United States - AAG_RA_Gln | ecosystem: Engineered > Bioreactor > Anaerobic >...
ACGGTCCTTTTTCTGACTCTTTGGAATCGCAGTGTAATCCGCATGGTTACAGGGTTATACCATATTGTTGACATCAACAAAAATGGCTCAATCAGCGCCATCGGCAAGTAGGGGATCATGGGAGGGGGAGCTCTTCAGAATTTCACCAACGGACCGACGAGAGGGATTTTCTTTACCAGCGTTGAAAACCGAACAAAAGCCTGGAGGGAATTTTGGACGGCGATCTTCGAGCTACAGCGTTTTTTTTCATTGTGGGAGCAGTAGTAATAATTGGTCTAGGGGTTTGGATTTTTTTGGCGAGTGAGCCAAGGATAACAGATGACCCCAGATTTAAACGCATATATATTATCAAGATCGTGATAGTACTGTTGATATTTCTCGTTGCCCTCACTGTGAAGTATATTTTAAAGCGCTATTATAACATTGACAGCATTTGCCCCGGATGTCCCTTTTAAAAGATCGACACTTTTTGTCCGGCTGCTATTAGAACCTCTTATACTACGCGTTAGCCGCCGAGTGCTACCTTCCAGTTACCTCCTCGATCCCTGGCCGTTGCCCAGGCCAACAGTCCTAATTTAGGGAAGGAGGTTGGTGAGGAATCGCATGCCTGTCAGGACGCCGTTTCTGCATTGGCCTTCTTGCTGCAGAGGCGCAGTATAAAATTTTTTATACTGCGCATGATAGAATTCCGTCAGAAAACTAGCAACAGGCCGGCACCGCACCGGGCCCGCGGCAGACACGCCTCACATTCACCGCATCAGTCCTCCGACGGCGGCCTGCCGCGACCCCTTACCTGGCCTCTGTGACATTGTCTTCTGCACCGCACATTGTCCAGGCGCCGCGATCTCCCGGAGCTCCCCGACATTTTGTCGACACACGTCGGTGCCATAGTGCCGGCCTACGGGCACTATGGCACCTCTGCTGGTCGGCATCTGAAAATTGTCTTGTGCCAATCGAACGCCTGGCGTCCGCTCCCCGGTCCCTGGCGCCGGCCTGCGGGCGCCAGGGACCTCATCTGCGAGACTTCCTTAGATTGTCTTATGCCGATCGGGAGTTTGCGCTTCATTCCCCTGTAACGCTCGTCTTCCTCGGACACCCCTTCATTATAGATGCAGTACAGGGGTGCCCTCGTCAGCCGGTTATGTAGTTTGTCGGCGCGAGTCGTGCGTTCCAGCCTATTACCTCCCTGTGTGGTGCCGTCCCCCTGCCGCAGTTTCCCCCGTCCACACCACCCCCTCCTTGGCACACCCCCATAAAGGTAAGGGTGTTGATTGTTTCGCCATTTCCGCCAGCAGTAACTGGCGGAAATGGCGATGAGGTGGAGGGGGAACCAGCTCTCAGGGGGACTAAAAATTGCCATTCACCCCGCCCTCTGCCAATTTTTACACCACACAGGGGGTATTCTGCAGTTATGGGCCCCCCATAACTGCAGAACCAGGCTGGAACGCACTTTGTGGCTTTCACGAAAAGCAGTGTCTGGTCGGCACTCGGTAGCTGGGAGTTCACACGATGATCTGATCTGCTGAAAGTAGGCTGCGAGGCGCACGGTAGTCTGTCCGGTGGGGGCAGTCTGGGTGCTTTTTCGAGCGTGCCGCGAGGCATCCGAAAGTTTCACCGCGCCTCCGCGACCGCTCTGTAACGACCCTGTCACGACTTCGCATAGAGCCCTGCAGCGGTTTTCTGGCTCTTCTCATTGTACCCGCCTACAAGCCGGTCAAGCCCCAAGCCTCCTAAAATTTTTTTGCAGACAAAAAAATTTTAGGAGGTGGGCGCCTGCTGGTGCCAGTCCCCTGCGGCCGGCGCCCAGGGCTTGACCTTCGACTCCCTGATCCAGGCGGGTGTTTCTGCAAGAAAGCCAAAAAACCACCAGAGGAGGTCAGGGCAATGCAACAACACGTCAAATGGCACACAGTCAATCAGTGGGGCGAGCAGGTCTATAAAGTTCCCTTCGCCCAGCAGCGCGATGCCAGTAATTTTGCCCGCTTCGTCAGTGGCAACATCTCCCGCTTCAGCCTCATCGGCTGCCATCGCACACCGTCAGGCTGGGAAGTGGCATACCGGCCGCGTAAAGAATATCCCTGGGCAGCATCGGGGTAGTCCCCCTTTTTTTCCCTCCCGAAATTTGCACGTAAACCCCCTTTTCCGGCTCCGGACAACCCTTACCTTACCCAAGGCGTTTCATCCCCTGCATGCCCCCTGAAAATGCTCTTCTCGACCCTGACATGAGGAGAGGGAAATCCGGAAATTTCCCTTGGTCTGCCGGTTTTTTCTTTTGCCCCGAAGAAATTGTGTCTGATGGTCGAGAACCCGTCAATGCTGGCTCGCCGGTATCAGTCCGCGTATCCCGGCGGCGAGCCACCTTTTTGCGTGCAAAAAGGCTGCGGCATTGACAGAACCCCACCCATCAGAAATCAGGAAGATGGGGGGCAAAAGAAAAATTTATTGTTGGGGAAGGGCTTATGGGCAGGTTTTAGCTCGGATTGGAATTGCAGATTCCTTCATCCCCGGCTATCTTTTTTAGCCCAAGAATCTCATATGATTCGGTATATGCGCACGTTTTTATCTTGATATTTCTGAGCATAAGAGGTATAATAATTACAAATGTAATGAAGAGGGGCTCCATATGAAACCAGAAACGCACCACCTGAAAATCGAAGAGGCAAAGGAAGAACTTGAAGATTCCATACGCAGAGGGTATACAAAACGACAGGTGACAATAGGGTTTTACACATCTTTTCTTGCCTGCAACATGTTCGAGCTGTTTCTCCACAATGCTCGACTCATTGATCTCAGCACCAACTTCAAGCACGAATGGTTTACCTCAAAAAGAAAGTTGCAAGAAAGATTCACATTCGATTTTCCGCGCAAGCAGGAGATACTGGAGCTTATGCACCTCATAGAAAAGAACAGAAATATTCTCTGTTACGGTAATCCCCAGCCGGAGTCACACATAAAGGAACAACTGGAGCGGCTGTATGCTCTTGAAAAACTATTTCAGGAGTTGAACCCTCATGGATCGTAAACTTTTGCTTTCCTATGCCCAGGAATATATTTCATATCTCATTCAGGCCATTGATCCCGAATTGCTCGACAGCGTACAGCTTATCATACTTTTTGGCTCTGCCGCCCGTGGCGACGCCACGAAAAAAAGTGACATCGATCTGTTCATCGACGTCGCCTCACATGAAGATGAAATAGACACGGCACTTGCAACCATAACCGAGGAATTCCATGAACATTCCAAATTCCGTTGGAAGCCCCTGGGGATAGACAATATCATCAGCTTCAAAGTGGGAAAGCTGAGAGAATGGGAGGAGCTCCATCCCTCTATCATAACCGATGGCATTATCCTTTACGGCAAATACAAACCAGAATATGTCAAAGGAAAGCACCAGGTGATATTCTCCTGGGAGAATACAAGACTTTCCGAATCGAAACGAGTCCTCCTCAACAGGGAGCTTTATGGGTACAACCGCCGGGGCAGACTATATCACGGCCTTCTGAAGAAATATGGCGGAGAAAAACTCTCTCCGGGCTCCATAGTGGTTCCCTTGGAGCATATACAGTCATTTGAGAAATTCTTCAGAGAGTACCGGGTCGCGGCCAGGATCTTTCAAACAATGGCATACTGATGGACTGGGCCGGATGCAATAAACAAGAGGGGAGGTATGTGCGGGATATGCTGATGGTGAGGTTGTGAGAGCTTGAAGCGGTGTTCTCATTGCTTCCAATCTCCGTTTATGATACAGGTAAAAATATCTTGATTTTACCGGAAAAACTGTATCGTATACCGTATCGAAAACTGTGCTTATTATACCACAGCGCTTCCGATTAATAAACAACAGGAATCGATCCAGAATCTGGGGAAAAGATGAGAGTTCAGCCCTCAATTTTTAATGGACTCCAAGCTGAGGGCTGAGCTCAGCAAGCCAGGGTGGAAGAGATTGATGGGGAAGTAAAGGAGGAAACGAGTGGCGACATCAAAAAAGAAAACACCGGGCCCACGATATAAGAGGCCCTTATTGGCATTTGCATTTTTTCAAGAATGCACGAAGTCAGGAAAAGGGTTTGATTTACAAGAATTAGCTTTACGAACAGGGTGGAAGGAACGGACAGTGAAAACTTATATTTCGAAGAAATTTGAAACCTATCTTGAAAAGAGTAACGAGGGTAAATACAGGGTCAAGAGGGATTTTGTGAATGTGACTCAGCCGGATTATTTGGCAAAATTTACTCAGACCGATCGACTTAGAAAGGTATTTGTGCCCGATTAAAGGCTTAAATGAGGAACTAAACTCGGTTTTAGAGAAAATGCCGAGGGATTTGCCTGAAGGACTGGAAGGCAGAGGCATTGGAACCCTTCGAGTATTTCAGGATAAGCAACAAGTATGAGTTTTACCCAAAGAAGCGATCAATCTAAATGGCCCATCGGAAACATAGCTGCCCCCTACTGACATAGCTTCCTTTTTTATATTATGCACTGGAATATATATTCATTTTTTGCTATAATCCTCCTGTTACTGATACCATAGAGCACTTTTTTTCTCAAGAACTTCCGGTTCTCTCTGTTCTCGGAATATATCAGGAGCGCGCATATGTCTTATCCACACATAGGATCTTATATTTCATGACAACTTTGGTAAATTTCGTGTCAAGACAGAGCTGGAACAACACATATGGAGTGAATGTACCAGACTTCTTGCAAACAGCATTATCTTCTATAACGGCTGTATCCTTTCCAGCCTGCTTGAACAAAGAGAAAAAGTGAAATATCATGAAGATGCGGAATTGATAAAAAGAATATCGCCAATTGCCTGGAGACACGTGAACCTCTATGGACGTTTCGAATTCAGCCGGAAAGGCGCGTCAATAGACATTGATAACATCATTGATGCTCTGGGATACGAATCTATATGGCATCAACATCCTGGAGGAGACAAATATTTTGACTGAAGAAAGGATTCGGAGAAAAAGGAAGGTTACATCATTGCTGCTAAGGCATTTGGTGGCTCTACAGGACTTTTTGCGGGTTTGTGCAAAATGACCAAATATTGCCTCACTGTCGAAAGCATAGATGGCAACATAACTGTTTTTATTCCGCATTGACATTTAATTACCTATGGTTGCAAGTAATTTTTTAAATTCTGAGCTGACTAGAATCAAGTCGATCATTGCCATATCATGTATATAAAAGACATATACTAAAGCGGGGAAGAAATCGTAATTCATGGTTTGTACAATAATCACAAAATCCTCAAATTTATATTCACGTGTAACCTTTGCAGGACAACTACGAAAATCCATAAGACGAAGTATATGACTTTTTAAATCTATTTCATAAGATGAATGAGCATGTGAGTGTCTAATTTGTTCATCTAGGCATGCGAAAAGATGCCCATATTTTTGATTTGATTTGAGTATATCTATATTGTTTGCTAAGGGTAATTTTTTCCCTGGAGCTGTAATGCCATTTTCTAGTTCTAGGCCTACACGAAGAAGGTTGATGTACGGTTCTAAAATATTCAGACAATTATGATATATGGAGATAATTTTAGGGATTGCTTTGTCAATAGGAGTGCTGCCACGATTAATAAGTTCTTGAAGCGTATCTTCTCTTACATTCAGTTGGTTGGAGAGAGAAGTGCTCCAAGCACTAATATCAAGACTTAAATAACTTCTGTAAAAAATATAATCTTTGAGAGGGTTTTCCCGGATTCTAAATGGCATAAGAATGGTGTCTAGAGGTTTTATCAGCTTTTCTGCTCCGGGTAATTTTACTCTATACTCATTCATTAATTTATTAAGTTCTTGAGATAGAATGAGCATATAAGCTAAATTACGGTGATAATCTGTTTTCAGAGGAAGATATTTCTTATAATCCTTCAAATTTTCATCTGATAAAAGTTCTAAGATAAGCTTAGTTATACTATAATTAATTCTATATTTACCAGAAGTTATTTCATTAATAGCTTTTCTAATTTTACTGTGGTCTTCGTCTATTAAATCCATCAGCTCTGCTTGATAGCGTTCTGACTGTTTTAAACGTACTAATCTACCATTCCCCTTCGTATCTACTACATTTTGAAAGTTAAGAACATAAAATGTAAAGTCTCCCTCAGCAGACTCCAAAGTTGTCTCTGCCGTATCTTTTTGTAAAACCACGGAAGCAGTCATTTGTCCTGAACTCTTTACTTCTACATGTACAGAACAGACTTCCCATCCCTCTTGGAATATCATATAAGTAAGTTTCTGTAAATCCGAAGAAGTCATCTGACACCTCTATCCCAGCATATTTCACAGGGGATTCCTGATTTTTCCGCTTTAAGAATCTGCTCATTGATAAGAGTTTTCAGGGAAATGCCAATTTCGCATCTAACTTCATCAACTTATTTCTTCCATAAACTCTTTTTCTTCGATTACATATGACTTAATTTTTCCTCTTTTCGAAGCTGTAGTAATTATTTCTGATATGTCTATAACAACGAGAAATATAGTTTTGTTATTATGGTTGATATATGGAAATGAATATGTTTGTCCGGAAAGACCTAATTTCAAATCATTTTGGCATACTTTGAATATTATCAAATAACCAAAAGCTTGAGTATATTGGAGAGTGTACAGGTAAACTTGATTGAATCCCTTTAGAATGTAGCTCTTTCCCTTATCAAATATCTTGGCATCAGCTATGAAAGGTTCTGTAGAATTTTGGGCTGAAACAAGATCCGGCTTTCCGATGATAGCATTGGGTTCAATGGAAAAATCTAGCCCCCGATCAAATAAGAATTCATAAAGGTTGAGTGCGAGATTTTTCTCGCCTCTTTGCTTATCACTTTCCCAGAGATCAAAAAGTCTATCTCTATTGAACCACTCACATTTGTGTTTATATGATTTTAATAATGACAATATCACTATCTCATCGTCAATTTCTTCAACAATATATCGATAAAGTGGTAATAGGAACAATTGATTAAAATAATCAATTCTAGCAAAAGCCTCTTTCCCTGATGAAGAGATACTCTTCATTAGTGAATGAATCGGCACGTCAGAATTGCAGCAGATCTTCAATAATTGGTAGCAAACTGCAGCATGTTCAGTTTCTATTTCAGGGATTTCTGCAATGCTTCCTGGTATTATAGCTTTAGCCAATTTTTCAGCTTCAGGATATCCTCTCTCCAATTCAACAAGTATGCAGGAAAGAAACGGCTGACCTTCTAGGAAATGGTAAAATTGCTTTAGGTAAGAATGATAATTTTTTCGAAGCCTGACATCCAAATAAATGAGATTTGTTATTCTACTTTTCAATTTATTCTTGAGGTTCATTGTGATTTCTGAGTTCATTTTTATCATTTCCCCTTAATTTGATATTCAATGAAGTGGGAGATCTCTATAATTATATGATTCACAATCGAGAAGAGCTTCATTGGTGTTCGGTTAGGCTCTGTGTTGAGCCCTCACAGAACCGCTTAGAGCATTATACAACTTGGACTTTCTGTGACTCCAGATCTTCAGAGTAGGTACATTCATCTTCAGATTCATTATTTACATAGGTGCCTTCTTCAACTGGAACTGTATCTCTTGGAATGGTCTTGTTCATGATTCGTTCGATCCTTTTCACTATCTGTTCTTTGCGGTCATTGAAAAAGCTCTGAAAATCATCTGCATATAAGAAATCTGAAGAGAGAACATGTGACTTCAAGATGCTCTGGAAGTTAGCATCATCTACACCAGCGCGCTTCTGGATTCTTATCAGGTATTTGCTTGGGGCATCACCACTCACTATGCGGTTCGTGCGGCCTGAAAGGGGGGTTTTATTGATGATGCTATCATAATCATTCCTTCTTATGCCGTTCTTTTCACACCATGCAACAGGGAAAATATGATGAATGTCAATTGATTCAGAAAAGTATGTAGAAAAGTCAATCCTTGTTGCAGAGAGCCAGTCTTTTGTATTGTCATCCATCAATAATGCATAGACGCCTTTGTATGCAGCACTGTTTCTCGTCTTCAACGTATGGAGTCGTGACGGTGAGAAATTGGCGTCGTAGATTGTTTTGGGTTCTGGTCCATTGCTTTCGATCCACTCTATAACCTGAGGTAAATCAAGGGCATACCTGGTTTCATTTGCTGAACCGTAAAGCTCTCCGAAAACGCCGCACCAGAACCACTGCATCAGCTTATTTTTATTGCCAACATTATCAGCCTTGTCGCCCATCACTGCAAGAATAGAAGACAATGGTATCAACTGGGTGTTATAGGGCAAGTCGCGTGCGGTGAAAATATGGTGCTCAGTCAGGAGTTTTGAGGCTTTTATAAAGCCCTGAACAACGGAATCTCTGTATTTCAGGTAATCCTGGAGGGTGAGATTCAGCATTTCTTTTCGCTTGCAGCTGATCGCTGGCAGCTCTTCATTCTGGATATTCTCTCGTGCCTTAGCCAACTTCCTATTGTACGTTGAAAGCAGGGTGATGGCCTGTATAATATCGGTGTCGCTCACGTGAGCAAGCAGGCTGTAAGGTCTAAATTTTGCCTTAATTTCTTGCCAGTCTTGCTTGAGATCGAATTCCTCAGATGCGAAAGTTGCTGTCAGGAGCTCAAAGACAGTGAGTGAGACTCCTCCGGTGTTAACTTTCTCAAAGACCTGGCACACAGCTTCTTTGGGGTTTTCTTTTTTCATTATTATTACCGGAAGCATATATCTATTAAAACTGTTGATAACTCCAAATTCAAATCTGCTCCAAAACTTCATTTTTTCTTTTTCGTAATCCCAGTAATCATAAAACGCCTGTCGCCACGTATCATATTCATCTATCATACACACCGGGTACATCAGGTTCTCATATTCAAATTCTTCTTTTGACAGATCAAGAACGACTGTTCGGCCTATGTTTTCGGTGATCTGCTTCTTCTCATTAATGGACAATATCGCTTCTTCGAGATCGACGTTAGGGTCCATAGCCTTAACCATATCAATGTAATACCAGCGTTTTATCTCATAATTCTTCTCATTCCGGGTGGTTACTATCTCATTGGTGATGATCGCCTGGTAGAGCGACGTGATTCGTTGCTGGCCGTCAAGAATGAGTAACTCGGGTTTCACTGTTTCATTGAGTTTCACGCCTTCCACAGGTTTGGTTTTGAAGCGCACATTTTCATTACCAGTTTCAAGGAGCATTATAGCGCCGATAGGAAATGATTTTGCAATGCTTGCAAGAATGCCTTTGATGCGGTTATCATCCCACACCCAGCCTCTCTGGAAATCGGGTAACTGAATTTTGCCTTTGTGCGCATCTTTGAGTATTTCATATAAGCTTCTCTTGGTTGAGTCAAAAGATTCCATAAATGAGCCTCCAATTGTTATACCTATATATTCCTGAAGAGGAACTGCAACGTCACTGTAAAAGGAAATCCATCAATGGTCTTTACAGTTTTGATCTACAGAGGAAACGGACTCTCTTGATACTTAGATGATGAGAGCGCCTCTGCTACAATCCTATTCCTCTTCAAATCCATGGTGTGTGAATTTTAGTGTTCTGCAGTTCTCTGTCACTGTCCTCACCACCTGATCGTTTACACCTTCTGGCGCACGGACATTTATTTCCAGGGTAACTTCCGCTTCTGCCTTCATGAGACTGGTGAGGTGCTGCAGCACTTCCTGCGCGATCTTTCCGGCGTCTCTGGAAAGTCGCGCAGGATCGAGTTTGACAGAACCGTGAAAACGTTTGGGTTGACTTGATCTGTGTTCTACTGGAGGCAGCCTGTCATCTCCTGGCTCTGGTTGCGGTCTATCGATAATCTTAGGTCTAGAGGGGTTTGTAGGTGAAAGTGCGGTTCCGCCCCCTGTCACCGAAGAACCCGCTATCACAGATACCAGTGCAGCCTCTTCTTCCAACTGTTTGATCGCAGCTTCCGGTTTGACGAGCACACTCTGTTCGTCAATGAACACGGACTGGGCGCTTTTGTTGAATACCAACCCTTTATACTTACCATCAACACCTGCGCTGAGGGCATAGGCAAAGAACTCTCTGTCTGCTAGACCTTCTTTAATAGCCTCAATAAAAACTTCTCTATCACGAAGGCGGGGGAGGTAAAGATAGGTGGCCAGGCATTCCCACACACGTTTCACTCCCACATGAGCGCTTTCTCTCCAGAGCCATCGATCCAGTTCCATCCGAAGAAGCTCCGGGGACCAGTGGATGATGACTCGTTGATCACTTTTCACTTTCTTTGCTGCTTTGATTATAGGATTCTCCTGGCTGCCCATAATCCTTGTCATCTCCCAGGTCGCTGTCTCCACTTCCCATGTATCTTCTCCAACCTGTCTGCTTTGCTGGATTGGAGAGAGAAGCCAGCAATAGGTATCGTTGGTTCTTGTATTGACCAGAGTATCGCTCTTTTCCATTCCACTTTTTGATTCTTTTCTCTGGTGAGCGTCAAGATTGAGTGTATCCGCATCTTCAACTATTGATTTCCAGGCAAGGTGCCGGCGCGTTTCCTGCTCCAGCGGACCGGTGTGCTCTGCATCGGCTGCAATAAAAAGGAGCATATTTCGATATGAGCGGGGTGCGTTGCCTCTCTTATCCAAAATTTCTGAAGCCGCCTTGATGGCAGGTGATTCCAGATTATGGGCACGGTATCCAGAGGAAGGAGCAAGCACCACCAGCCGTGCGTCCTGATCATCAGGTATATCAGATGACTGAATACCCACGTGGACAGCCTTGAAATCCCCTCTTTCCCGTATCTGTCTGAGTCGGCGCAGTATTTCCAGCTCCACTTCGTCTTTATCAAGCTTTACTGCCCGCTCTTCCATGGTGCGTCTCAGGTTCGGCTGTGTATCATACCAATAGCGACTGTTTCCGGCATACATATAGGTCAGCTTCTCCGCTAGTTTCGCGGTGGCATCATTGTAGAGAGCTACTGTTTCTCCTGGCTGCATGACGCCGAGAAGCACTCTTACATCCTCTATGCCTCTCACTCCTTGTGCGCGGACATGGGGGGCGCTGCCTAGGAAAATAGTACGGGCAACTTTGCGGGCTGCGGCGCACTGGCTGAAGCGCATATTTCCCATATCAACAAGGCGGGGCTCTGAGCGCTCTCCATCCACGTCTTTTTCAATGACCGCATTCCACCCTTCGGGGAGGTAGCGCAGAAGCTCATTCTTTACTCGGGGGGCATCAAGGGGAATGGAACCGGGGAGAATAAGATACGATTGATCCTGCCTCATCCAGAGTTCATAAATAACAGCGGCCATAAGTCGCAGAACCCCTCTTGTTCTCTGGAAGCGCTCGAGCGATGACCAGTCATCATAAAGGCGATCAAAGAGTTCAGGATGAATGGGATAGGCGCTTCGCAGACGGTCCAGGTACCTTGCATCGAGGCACTGAGGCGGAAAGTCAGAAGAATTCTCATCATAAAGACGGGCAAATTCCCTGCACATTTCGTCGCGGGCTTCTTCATCCTTCACGGGGGAGAAGAGTCTGCGTCTCACTATTTCAAAGCCTTCCATAGTACCCACAGGCTTCCAGATAGACTCCATCCTGCCAAACGTGTTCTCAATCCTCTCCAGGGCTGCCCGGCCACCTTCGCCGCCAATCTCAATATCTGAGGCAGGAATTGAGGCAACGACTATGCTTCCCGAAGAGCGGCGCACTGCCTCGGTAAGGGACTGCACAAAGGTAAGGTTGGAATCAAATGAACCTGCAGGCAATCCTGAGACGCCATATATGTTCCTGGCATATGCAACAAGCTCATCAATGAGGATAAGGCTGGGGCCAAAACGTTCAAAAATCTGGAGGAGATCATTGGCGCCAGGCGAAACACCTTGCCGGTCAGCATTCTCTATGAGTGCATAGGCATCGGCTCCCCCGAGCTGGGCTGCCATATCTCCCCAGAGCGTATGCACCTTTATCCCATTGACTTCTCGTGTAGTTGAGGGGTTCATGGAGGTGCCCACAATGACAGCCATTGAGGTGTCGGGTATCTGGGCAAGTTCAGTCTCTTTCAATATTTCAGTGAGCCCGACCGGCTTGTTTCGCTTTTTCCTGGATAAAAGCATATGATAGAGAGTCAGCATGGTATGAGTTTTGCCGCCTCCAAAGGCGGTCTTGAGCTGCACTACCGGCTCGCCGCCCTTTCTGGTAAGTCGTTCCAGGGTGGTGATAAGGAGGCGTCTCATACCTTCTGTGAGATACGTGCGGGCGAAAAATTCGGTAGGATCCTGATATTCAGGTTCTGCCTTCCCTTCCACCACCTGAGAAAGATCTGCGGCAAACTCAGCCTGCTGGTATTTCCCCTTTGCCACGTCTGGATGGGGTGTTACTACATCTCTCCAGGGTTTCAGCATTGTTGTCACTCCTTTGCAGTCGCTGTATAGTAATGCGCGGCTTCTCAGCCTCTTAAGCCAGGCAATTCCATCTGTTCATAACTGACATCCAGGTGAGATGCCGTACTTTGCACATCACTCCATGAACTGGCAAGCATATTGTATGCCAATGCTTCCTGAGCCCACTTTTTTCTATCACAGATGGCATAAAGCCGGTATGCCAGGGCCCGGGCTTCTTCGCTCCGGGCTCCCCCTAGTTTTTGATATAATCTGGCAGCCTCTTTCTCCCCCCCTCGTTCCAGAGCTTTAATGAGATACTGGGTGCATTCCCAGATAACAAGACGTTTATCTTCATCAGGATCCCAGTCATCAGGATACTCCTCCCTTTTCATAAGGCGCACCTTGCCACCCTTTGCGACGAGCACACCTGCCTTCACTACGCCATCGACACTTGTATTTTTAGCCCGTGCAAGCACATCGGCTTCACCAAATGGTCCTTCTCCTATGCCATACTGCTCGAACCAGGCGATGGAGAATTTTGTATCAGGGTCAAACTCACCCTCCTGTTCGGCAAAGTAGGTATCTAGTTCCTGGTTTATGATCTGCAGCGCCGAACGAACTGACATAGGGCTCCCATCTGCTTCGAGCACTTTTGAATATCTTGAAAAGACTGCCATACCCGGCCCGATCGCAGCTTGGGCGAAATCAACTGGGGCTATGTAACCTTCCTGAAGCTTTTTGAGTGCATCAGGAAGCTCACGGCGAAGGGTGCCCGTGAGCTCGCGGCGGGTGGTTACCGGCGCGTTATCAGGACGGGGTCGGCAGACAAGGACGATGGAGGAGGCAAGGGCATTTACGTTCTTCTTCAAACTACCGATAAGCTCAGTTCTCATAGGCCATGTTCCGACAATCTGGAAGCCAGCATTTATCAAGCTTTCAAGCATAGTTTCCCAGCCCGTTGAGGCACTTGTTCCGCTTCTTTCGCCTTCTTCATCTTGGTCTTCTTCACGTTGTTTGAAAGCGTAGTAGATTGTAAGCGGATAATTTTTATGGGCTTTTTCTCGCATATTTTTAAAGGCTTTACTGATACCAGTGAGAAAATGTTCCTCTGCTTTTTTTCTGCTTCCTTCAAAACGGTAAGGTATAGCAACAAGCTCAGGGCCTTTAGGTGCTAACATAGTAGAAAATAGCTCAGGATAAATATTGCCCAGTGAAGTCCTAAGCCAAACATAAAAAAAATCAGAGAGATCTGCATAGCCCACATTATCATAATACGGGGGATCTGTTGAAATAAGAACCTTTTCTTCTGGCAATAATAATTGATGTGCAGAATCACTCTGTTCGGATGTCCCTTTAGCTTTTATCTGATTCATTTCAATCACATGAGTTAAATAATCAAGTTGACCTATAAAATTGCCAGTAGAGTTTGAAAATGGATTTCCTTCAACATAATCCCACGTCATTGGAATAGCTTGACGCGCAAAAACTTGCTGTATTTTCTCTCCAAGATTATCCCAGAAACATATTGTAGAGCTTCTGTTTGTTAATCTGCTCACTCCTAAAGCAAGATAAATCCCCACAGCCTCAGCGTAGGCTTTTGAACCATTACCTCCTTCTCGCAATGGTATCGTATTATTACTAATTTCTGAGAGTAGAGTATCGGCCTCCACTCTCTCTATGACTTCTTTCACAAGATTAGTAAATGTAGTTAGAGTTATTAGTTGTCTCTTAGTGAAAAGCTTGTCAAAAGTATCTAGGCCATAATTTACACACCAAATTGCTCTTGGATCATATGCTAAAGATTGGTTAGGCGCGGAGATTGCATTAGGTAAATCCTGTAATTCATGCTCTTCTGTCGGACTAACATAAATTCTGCGATTTTTCCCTTCTGCAACAACAGCCAAAAGTTGAGAGCCCATTCTTCCCTCACGACCTTCACTTTTTATATGTGATTCTGGCGCATCCTGATGGCATGCAATGCATCGAAATTTCGCCCCTCTGGCTGTTTTTGTCGCTGGCGGTGGCTCTCCTTTTCCACTTTTCACTTCAAAATGAATTTTCTTTCCCTTAAGCACTGGCTCCAGCCATTCTTTCTTTTTAGCTTTGGTTGAGAGCCAAAATGAACGTACTAAGGGTATGATAGTTCCACAAGCAGGGTTAGGGCACTTTACTGTTCTAGCCCAGAGCCACGCAATAACTGTTGCCTCACCGCCACCATGTTCCTTTGGCAGCTTTACTTTCGGGTATAGATGGCCGATCCGCCTAAAGGCTTCTTCGCGCATCCATTTTCCATAGTAGCGCACATCCTCTGCGAGACCCTGAGCTCCTTTCCATTCTTTTGTGTAAAAGACAGGGTTTTTTCGTGTTTCTGGATTCACCGGTGGCTTCCCGGTAAATTTTGGTGGTATCTCAATAAGTGCCTTGGTGATGAGGACTGCTACCGGGTTCAGATCACTTGCATAGGTTTTCAAGCCCAACCTCTGCGCCTCAAATGGGATAGACCCTCCGCCACAAAAAGGATCAAGAAACGGAGGGGGATTTCCGTTTGTAGACCTGAGAATTTCCTTATGAACTCTCTCTAAAACATCTTCATTTCTTGCATTTTCCCATACTACCAGCTCTTCAATAATCTTGAAAAGGCGTTCCCGCTCTTTCTTCTGAGCATCTTCCGTGGGAAATCTATCAAGGTGTGATGAAGGATCGTCAACAAGCGACGCAAAGAGCACTGCTCTGCAGGCGGCTAAAGGACGTCGCGCCCACCACAGGTGAAGTGTCGAAGGATGTCCATGCTTTATTGCCTTCTCCCGTATCGACTCCTTGTTTATCGCTTCAAGCGGCAATGCAACTTCTATGAGCTTCTTCTTATAACCGCTCATTTAATCACCTCTTCTTCATTGATTCCAACGATTTCTGCAATCTCAAGCATAATAATCTTTATCAGCATAGTACCTCCGCTCTGGCAAGCAATTCCTGCAGATCAAAGTTGATAGATGTGACGGCAAAGTCTGGTTCCTTCAGGAAGGGTTGAGTAATATAGACGGGCTTTCTGGCTGTCTCTCCATCAATCTCTACAATGGCCAGGATAAAATCGTCCGGCTTGTTTAAAGCGGTGAGTATCTGAGTTTTTGAGACGGTCACTGTCGTAGCTCCTGCAGCTTTTCCTTTTACCTCTATGAAGCGCAGTCTTCCATTTCCTGGTTCTTTCGACTCTATATCATAGCCCGGGTTCTCATGGGGCATAACCCTGGGTGTTCTGCCGCGCTTCTTCTCTTCTTCCACCACTGCTTCCACTGCCATGCGATCGATTTTTTCACGGGAACACTGGTCTGGTTCGGGAGTCTTTGCCTCCTCTCCTTTCAGAGCGTTAAGCAGACAGAGGGGCACTACAATGGCTCCTCCGATGACCACTGGAGGTGAGGGGGATATATGCTGTTCCTGCTCGAGCTCCTCCATCCTCTTTTTGAGCCGTCCTTCAAGGGTATCAGCCCGCTGCCGGGCCTGGCTGGAGTTGAGCTTGCCCGGTGATTTGCCGGCCTGCTCAAGTAATTTGAGTTCTTCAGCCCTGTTGTCCCAGTAGTTTATTTCCTTTGTCAGGCGCTCCTTGACGGCGGTCATGGTTTTCCTGACAAGCTGTTCTTTCCTGGTCTTAATCTCCTGGAGATGGGCGGGAACAATGTGTTCTGCCGCATACCCAAGCACAAGATTCTCCATATCAACGCGCAGCCATTCCTCTTCCAGAAGCTTCTCGACTGCTGCTTTTTCCGCTTCCTCCAATGGCTGGTAATCCAGGTATGGTGCATACCCAGGATCGCGCGCAATCCCTTGCTTATCAATCTCAACAAATTGCACACGCTTCGAAACGATGCGCCTGTTTCCCTGAAGATCGATTCTGGCATCCTGGATAGAGTGTTCAAGATAGAAAAGCAGGCGCGGAGAGGGACTGCGATCTTCACGGTCTATAAGGATTGTGCCTCGTTTCAAGAGCTCGCGGTACCTTTCAAGGATGAGATCGATAGTGGCGTCAAGAAGGGGATGGCCAGGGCAGAGAAACGATGCAAGAGGCTTCCCCTGAACTGCTATAAGCTCTTTTTCAAAAGTCACCCGTTCATACTTCTGAAGCACCGGCTCTCTTATTCCTATTACTCTGTCTCTGTTCCTTATGAGAACAGGAACGTGTGTAATCTCATACCGGCGTGGCTCCCGCTCTCTGAGAGTCCCGCCCAGATGCTCAAAGGCTGCCCTGAAAAACGATGAGATGAAATGAGGCTGCAGGCGCCTGGCCTCAGCGCGCTCCATCATTTCTCTGATTTCCTTTACCTTGGATATAGGAAGTGTGTCCCGGGTGAGGGCTCTTTCTTCTATGAGAGCTTCGATTGCATCATAATCAAGTGCATTCTCTATTTTAGTGAGCAGCCTCTTCTTCACTTCAGGCTGATCTCCATAGCGTATGGCCTCAATGATGAGATCACGCAGTGATTTCTCGCTAAAGCATTTTCCAAGCACATTGAATACTGAGCCTCCAAGTGCCTCCCGCTGCGTTTCCAGTTTCTTCAGGAGTCGGTCATATACTTCGCCCTCTCTTGTTTCTTTGGCTACGAGGTTCCATAGATGGCATACTTCAGTCTGGCCGATACGGTGGATTCTTCCGAAGCGCTGCTCTATTCTGTTGGGGTTCCAGGGGAGATCATAGTTTATCATGAGATGGGCACGCTGAAGATTGATACCTTCACCGGCAGCATCGGTAGCGACTAAAATATGGACATCCTTGTTCTGAGTAAAAGATTCCTGTATTTTTCTTCGTTCTTCCCTCCCGACAGCTCCGTGTATTGTGACGACTGCTTCAGGGCGTCCCAGCAGCAGCCTTATTTTGTCTGCCAAGTACACGAGTGTATCGCGGTGCTCAGTGAAGATGATGAGCTTTCTTCTGTGCCCGACAGAGTCGAACATCTCCTCTTGTGCGCGGGCATCACTTTTACCCTGAAGGAGCTTGGAAAGCTCATCCCATTTGCGGTCCAATCCGCTTCTTTTCACACGAAGCGCCAGATTTTCAAGTCGCTTCAGGGTCTCTATCTCGGTTTCAAGCTCTGCAATAGTGCGCGCCGCCGAAGCCTTATCGACAATCTCTTCTTCAGTTTCCTCTACTTCAGCTTCAGGCGTATCATTGTAAAAGTCATCTATCGATTCCTCGTCGAATACTGGATAGCTTTCACCTGTAAAAGTATCCTTAGCTTCTGCACCACGCTTGAGAAGCTTCTCCTCGGTGAGCCTTTTTTCGAGTCGTTCGTGACGACGCTTGAGCGACTGCCAGATGGCTTCGGGTGATGAGGCAAGCCGTCGCTGAAGAATGGTAAGGGCAAAACCTACCATAGTTTTACGCTGCTCATCTCCTTCTTTGGCAAAGCGCTCTGCACGGTTCATCTCCTCACGGACATAGGTGGTGACTTCCAGATATAGTTCCGCCTCGAGATCAGAGAGCTTGAAATTGACAGAATAAGCAAGCCGCTCAGGAAATAGTGGTTTTTCATCGAATTTAAGGAGCTGTTCCTTTATCATCCTCCTCATGAGGTCACTTGTGTCCACAAGGTGCACGCCATCGCGAAATCTCCCCTCAAAGCGATCGCTGTCAAGTAGCGCCATAAAGAGCTGAAAGTCCTCTTCCTTGCCGTTATGGGGGGTGGCTGTGAGGAGAAGAAAATGTCTGGTGATCTTCCCCAGTAGCTGACCCAGGCGGTATCTTTTCGTGGCCTTAAACTCCCCGTTGAAAAAAGAAGCGGACATCTTGTGAGCTTCATCGCAGACAATCACATCCCAGTCTGTATTTTCAAGTTTGGGCTGAAACTTTTCCAGGTTTCTGGCCAACTGGTCCAGGCGGCAGATGATGAGATCTCTCTCCGCAAAAGCATTACCGCTTGCAGCGCCCTCCAGCATCTCCTTGGTGAGAAGTTCAAAGCGGATGCCAAATTTCCCGAACATCTCATCCTGCCACTGCTCACCCAGGTTGCCGGGGCAGCATATGATGCAGCGCTTCAGATCACCTCTCATAAGGAGCTCTTTCAGAAACAGTCCTGTCATAATGGTCTTTCCCGCCCCCGGGTCATCGGCCAGGAGATACCGCAGGGGCTGCCTGGTAAGCAGCTCTCCATAGACTGCAGTTATCTGGTGTGGAAGAGGCTCAACCAGGGAGGTATGCACCGCCATAAGAGGGTCAAAGATATGAGCCAGCCGTATCCGGTGAGCTTCCGATACCAGGCGGTAGAGGGCTCCATCACCATCGAAACTCCAAGGCCTTCCTTCCGTCATAATCTCTAAGGAAGGCTCACTCATGCGATAAAGCAGTTCATTTCCCAGCTTACCCTGGGTGTCTTTGTAAGTGATCTCAATACAGTTGGTGCCAAACCATTTGGTCTGAACAACTGTCACCTGTCTATCAGGAATAATACCTTTCACAGCTGCACCGGGTGTTAGGTCTTCCAAACGCGCCATATCTGCTCCTCCTCGCGCAATCAATTCATAAAGCACAGGTCAAAGCTTTAACCGGAGAGTAGGCGAACCGGTAAAGTATCGAAAGAATTCGATGACTTTCTCGAATTTTACCTCACATAGCCCACAACGTACATCGAGTGCTCTGATCGCCAGATTCTCTTTAAAAAAGTAATCAGGTCATAACTATCGATGTACTTTGATAGTTATGACATCAGATTTCCGTAGACTCTTACTCCCTTTCCATCGGCGCCTGAATCATCGGCCAGAGCGTCATAGGATAAAACCCACTTTGTTCCTTTGACCGACTCCATAGTATCACTTCCCAGTGACAATAGTATGTCAGCCCTGTGAAATTACTCGTAATTTTTTCAAACTTTTCTTCTGTGTGCTGGAGTTTAACTATTATGACTTCGGCAGCGTGAGCTTCCCCATCATCACGGCCATTGCCACTTCTTCATCACTCATTCTCAGGATGCTGTCGATAGTCCCTTTCTTCAGCTCCTTTGCCAATACCAGAACCTTCTCACATAGCTCACGATATTTTACCATCTGATCCGTAAGGCGCCCGATCTCCTTCCTCTGCACTTCAGTGAGCGCTTCGTTTTTCCAACGCGCCAACTGCTCTTCAAATACCCAGGCATCATCCAGTATCTCCGTATGGATCTTTATAGCACGATCCACTATCGCATCATTGAGCACATGGGGTTTTTCCCGTGCCTCATTTAGATTGTCATAGCCTTCTTCCAGCGATTCAACCTGATTGTCCACTGCCATCGCGATTGTCGGCAGCATGGTTATGGGATGCCGTTGCGGCTCTCCCCTTTGATTGTTTCTTCGTTTCTTGTCACTCATTCCTTATCTCCTCCCATCGGCCCCACCTTCTTAAACTCCTCCACCTCATACCGCATCGAGGTGTAGAGATATATCTCTGTTGTCGCCAGGTATTCATGCCCCATCAATTTCTTCAGCGTAAGCGTCCTCATCCCGTTCTCATAACAATGGGTGGCAAAGGCGTGACGTAAGCTATGACTTGAAAAGACTCTATTCATCGCCGCATACTTTTGGGAGATCCCGGTCACCTCTCCGGCTTCCTCCACGATCCGCCGGATCTGCCGCACCGAAATCCCTATCACCGGATCGTTGAGCCCCTTCTTCTGCTCCTCACACCACTGCCGGATCAGCCGGAAAGTCTCTTCATCGCAGCAGACATACCGGTCTTTGTCACCTTTCCCGGCCCTGACAAAGATAGTCCCCTGGTCATAGAAAAGATCACAGACCTTTACGTTCTCCAGCTCCTCGCCGCGTATCCCGGTCCCATACAGAATCCGGCTGATGAGATTATTCCGGAAGGCCCACTTCCCAGAAGTATACGCCGTCATCAACTGCCGGCACTCCTCCCTGGCAAGCGTTGCCGGGAGCTTATCGCCTCTGTCATAAGGCGGCCCTCCCCAGAGCTCCCGCAACTCGTGCCGTATTTCCTCCAGCGCGGTTCGGTACCGCCTGGGCTGATCCTCTTCATCGTCTTTCCTTGCTTTTTTGGCCATATTAGTCACCTGACCCTTCAAATACAGCATATCACCTGACATTTATTCTCTCTGCCAAAGTCCTCTAAAAGTGCCTTTTACCCTATAAAATGGCCTTTTTAGCCCTTTGGGAGGTGCCTGAACTACCTCTTCCAGGCAAAATGTCCTAGAATCGGCAGATTCTCGGACATTTTTTCACGCGCCGTCGCCGTAATACTTTTCCGCCAGTTTCTCGAGCTGCTGTACTACAGGATTTGCAAGCGCGCTCATCACTGCCCACGGCGGAAGCGGCATAAACGGAAACACCACCATCAGCAGCTTCTTCACTTCCTGCTGCAGTTCTCCCACCCGGCACGCCATCGTTCCCACGTAATTCCTCATCTCAATCTCATACTGCATAATCGCCTGGACTTTCTCTGGAAGTTCCAGAATTTCTACAGGTATCGCCACCGGCTGCGGCGCAGGTTCCGGAGCTGGTGGCGGCAGTGGCGGTTCCGGTTTCGGACTGGGACCTGGCGCGTCAGAAAATAATCCGTCAATGAGTTCTCTCACCACATCACTCACACTGGAGCCGTGTTCCTCGGCATATTTCTTCAGCTTCTCATATGTCTCTTCCGGAATCCTCAGCGAGATTGTCTGCAGTCTTTCATCCCCCATCACTTATGCCCCTCCGTCTCCCGTAAATACTTATAATACTGGTATTACAGGCTTTTCCATCATCTTTCACGGTATTAACGCTGTATTACAGCCTTTTTACCAGTGTCAGAAAATTATATCGCTGTAATATCCTCCTTTGTCATCATTGCCCTATGGATAAATATGTTTTCCTTTCACCACTCCAGGAGCAACTGGAAGCCTTTTTATAAAGTGCTCCTTTTTTTATCGTCTCGGTTCCGTTTTCTTTGAGTGAACATCTATACGTCATTTCCTCTTTGTAAAAGCCTTTGTATACTTTGTAGACAGGCTTAAGCCCTGTATTAAAACATTGTATTACTATAATGCCGTATAAACAGCGCTGTTACTACACTATCTTATGTATCAGGTAGAGTCGAAATCTATGTATTCCTTCGCGATGATCTTGTTTTCTTCCAGCCTTATGGGTACTCTCAATAAAGACTCGTCCGTATCAGGAAACCTTGCCTTCACTTCTTGAGTTGCACGTTCTTTTATCTTGGCCAGGAGCTCAGGAGGTGCCGTCTTTTTCCATTCTTCCGCAGCGGCAGCAGTCTCTTCTTCCCGTCTGATTTTTTCCTTCCGCTCTTTCTCCTTACGTTTTTCTTCTTCCGCAGCTTCTTTTGCCGCTCTGGCGGCCTCCTCCCGCTGCGCTCTTGTTGAGAATCCTTCCGGGCGCTGCCAGTCTTCTTCAATCGCTTTCTTCAGCATCCCGCCTGGGTTTCTTATCTGCTCTCCTTTAAGACGCTTGTATTCAAGTATTTCTATCTTATCTTCGAGATAATGGGGCGCATACATTCTTAGATATCGTTCAGCCAGTTCGCTGGAAATGCCGTATTCTTTAAGGATTTGAGGATTAAAAGCAACAACAGCATCGTCATTAAAAGGTTCGCTGCACCCCGGTGCACTTTCCGGATCATTTGAGGTGCCGGATATAAAAAGATCATTTTGTTGTTGTTGTCTTTTTATATATATCTTTTTAATAGGGGGGACTGGGTCCCCCTTTTCATTGTCTAAAAGAGGGACTGGGTCCCCCTTTTCATTGTCTAAAAGAGGGACTGGGTCCCCCTTTTCATTGTCTAAAAGAGGGACTGAGTCCCCCTTTTCATTGTCTCCTTCAAAAAGGGGTATGGAGTCCCTCTTTTTCGCTTCAGATTCTTGTAACAATCTTTCTTGATATGATTTTGATCTTAGCCGGGGGCCTATATGGTAAACATCTTCTTCTGATAAAGGAGTATTTAAAGGCTCTATGATTTCAAATTTAGCAGCTTTACCTCGCCCTTGTTCAGTCGTATACTTTATAAGATGCTCATCTATTAATCGTTGCAATACTTTTTTAAGCCCTTTTTTATCCCTCATTCCAGTTGTTACACATAATTTTTCTAAAGCATAATGGAATATATGCCCGCCAAATCTTTCTTTTAGCTCAAGGAGTCTTTGAAATACACACCAGGAAGTGGGTCCTATTTTTTGGGGAAGCCCGCTGTATCTTATCCATAAAGGATATCTTGCAAAAACATAATCAATTTTATAAGTTCTGCGCGCCCTTTCAGTCATAACACGCCCCCATGAAAATACTAAGTTGACTGCTCTCATGGTGGCGTGTTATAATGAATTCGTACTACACGCGCACCATCGGTGCAGTTTCGCCCCGCCACTCAGCCACGAGTGGCTTTTAATTTTTCTTACTCAGTTCGCAACTTTCTCTTTTAAATCTCTTTATTTTTCTCTATCCTGGTAGTCTCTAAATATTTCAAAAGATCTTTTTCGCTTATTCTATAAAGCTTGCCTATTTTATTTGAGCGTAAATCCCCGGACTTTATTTTTCTCCGCACTGTGGCTTGGCTTATTTTAAGCATTTGGGCCACTTCTTCAATGGTATAAACTTCTCTAGAAACCGATTCCATAAATAACTCCATAAAACACACTTCTCATTGCTATGCATTATTATACAGCAATAGTCGTTCCTGATCAATAGCAAAAATCAACAAGAAATTTGTTTAGTTTATCAAATGATCGTATTCCTGGTACCAGGTCCTTCTTTACCTTCCACCACGATTTCAAGCAGTTCTTTTTTTAATAAATAAACCCGGTAAGATTTGTTATGATATTGCATCATTGATTGGATGATATCATGAAAGACTCGCGCTCGATAATGCAGTATTCCAATGATAGCCATTGCCAGCCCGCCTTTGAAAATTTTTGTGGTGGCAGGCAGGTTCTGCACAGGGGTATGTCTGGTTTCCTGGCTACTCTCCCGCATATGGGACTAATGGCGCCGTGATGGAAATGGAAATAGAATGCTCAATGTGTAAAATCACACGGATCTTTCTCATGCTGCACATGCTCTACAAAGGTCGAGATTGCTCAACAGGCTTTTTTGCATCGATGTAATAGAGAATACTGTTTTTGGCAATAACCAGCTCCCGATCATCGGTAACGAGCTTTAACGTATATGTGTCCCACCACTTCATATATCCCTCCACGACCTCGCCGTTAACCAACTTGATTCCTATCCTGGTTTTATCAGCTTTCCATTCTGCAAATCTTTTCCTTTCCTTACCAGAACCAGATGACCATCTATCTTTTGAAACTTGAGACGGAGACTGTCCTGTCTTTTTTTCAAAGGAGGTAGTGGTTTCCATAGGAGGAGACGGAGCTCGCTCTAGCCTTTTTTCCAAGACAGCGGACCCCACAGGAGGAGTGGGAATCTTTTTTTCCGGGACAACAGTTTCCATGTAGGGGGTGGAAACCTTTTTCACTGCCTGAGTTTTATCATTGACAATCTGCTTTTTTCCTCTATCTGTATAGTCTGCAAGATTTATCTTGAGAAAAGAGAGAATCCTTTTCACATTGTCTTCATCAAGTCTCTTTACATGTCCGAGCTCCAGCCATCCCACATATGTCTGAGAAAGGCCAAACATCTCCCCCAGTGCTTTTTGAGTTAGACCTTTTTCCTTTCGCTTCACCCGAACCGCCTCTGCCAGCTTTCCCGTATTCATGGTATCCACTCTCATCAGTAACTACCTTCCTTTCTGCCATACCAGCTTTAGGACTGTTGCTGTTTTCGCGTTATATCAGTTTTTTCCCTGTTCAAGCCCGAGGATACGATGATTTTTCAAGATTGTTGTTGTTTGTTCATTTGCTATTGGAACCCACATCCGGACGGAACAGGCATCGCCTTGGCAGGAAGCATCCTGGATCTGTCGTATACATGACATGCGGGAACACGGCTATCATGTTATGATGGCGCGTGTTCTATTTATTTTCAGGAGGGATGTTATGAACAAGTTACATAACAGCAACGGTGAATGGTTAACGGTTAAGCAAGTCAGTTACATGACAGGCAAGAGCATTGATGCTATAAGGATGCTGCTACATAGGAAGAAGCTCGGAAACGTAAAGAAGGTTAACAACCACAACGGGGGACCGAACAGAGCACTATGGCTTATTCATAAGGACGAAGCCACTTTATTGTGTAGCAGTCACATAACAGACGAACAGCCCGATGTTATGAATAACAATAACATAACAGAAGCTCAAGAGTTGTCACATAACACGTTACATAACATAGACGTCATACCTCTTCACTATCACGATCAGAAGCAGCGGGAATGGTTAACAGAACGTGACACCCTGCAAGCAGGGCTCATGATGTACCGGTATAAATTCGAGGAACTGGAGCGCCAGGTGAGGCTTCTACCTGCCCCTCCTGAAGTTGTTACCTCGAAGCTCGTGGAAAATGATCAAGCCCTTCGTAGTGCCCAGGAGGTTATCAAAGCCCTGGAAGAAGCCATGCAAAGGGAGCGGCAGCGCTCGTGGTGGGACCGTCTATGGAAGAAATAAAAGTGACATGGCAAGGCCCTTTTGCGTGGCCGAAATATGATTCAGGCATCATTGCATCGTTTGACGCAGTTCCGACAGAGATTAATGGAGTATACCTTTGGACAGTTGAATATTGTGATGGCTTCTTGATCTACGCCTCAGGAATTACAAGGCGCTCATTTCATAAACGCTTTCGTGAGCATACAAAGCATTTTTTAACAGGCATATATACAATATTTGATATACCCGCAATGCAGCAGGGAATCCGTAAAGAAATATGGCATGGGTTCTGGATGAAGAAGCGCACACCTGAAAAGCAGAAAGACTATGAACGGAGGCGAGATGAAATTACCGTTGCAGCAAAAGAGCAACTCTCTACCTTCAGGGTATTTGTAGCCGAGGTTGATCCTGCACCTCGTATTCTGGAGAGGTTGGAGTCGGCTATTATGAATGAGCTATATATGGCTCATTCCCCTATATCAGACATTCCCGACCGAGGTATGAGCCTGGCACCGCGATGGCCGAATGAGCCTGTAATCATAGTAAGAAACATAATGTCTGTAAAACTGTATGGGCTTCCTGAATATTTGAGTATTTAATTCAAATTGGAGATGTATATGCAGAATTCGATCATGCTGGATTTTCAGGGTCCATATGGTATTTGCGGGAAATATAAGAAAATTTGGGGTATTCCCTTCACTCAGGTATCCACTATATCGTGAGTCAATGATCATTAATCTATCCAGTCCGGCGATGGTCGAGACCGCAAAATAACGAATACCCTGCAAAAATATTCTTAATGGCTTTGCAGCAGTGTTTCTGCTGAAATTCCTGTAGTCAGAAAAAGGACCGT
>Ga0302251_1000753_pt1 | contig 25655 bp, 26 predicted proteins | sample AAG_RA_Gln_MG_FD_193534 | JGI IMG/M metagenome (GOLD analysis project Ga0302251, IMG submission 193534) | Enriched activated sludge microbial communities from anaerobic digester in WTTP, New Holstein, Wisconsin, United States - AAG_RA_Gln | ecosystem: Engineered > Bioreactor > Anaerobic >...
GGCTAGCTCCCTGCTCCGGCGCTTCTTCACGTGCTCCGGGACCTGGGGGAGGGTTGCCGCGGGGGTGTGGGGGCGTGGCGAGAACCGCGCGATGTGGATCTTCCCGGGGCGGGCATCCAGCACCGCTGCCACGGTGAGCCCGAAGTCCTCCTCAGACTCTCCGGGGTAGCCTACAATTATGTCGGTCGCGATGGTGACATCGGGGAAGCGCCCCCGGAACGCCGAGACCGCCCCTAGGAAGTCGGAGGGGGCGTACCTGCGGCCCATCGCCGCCAGGACGCCGCCGCTGCCGCTCTGGAGGGGCATGTGCGCGAACCTGTAGACCTTCTCCGACGAGTAGGCGCCCAGTAGCCCGCCCAGAAGCGCGGACTGCGAGGCGGGAGGGGGGTTGAACATGCCCACCCTGACCCTGAAGTCGCCGCCCAGCGACGTGACGATCCCGAGGAGCTCCGGCAGGCTGGACCCGATATCTGCGCCGTAGATGCCCGTGTCCTGGGCGGCCAGCCGTATCTCGTGCGCGCCAGCCCTGACCGCCTCCTCTGCGAGCATGGCGACGCGGGCAGGGGGGGTGCTCATGAGCGAACCCCTCGCGAGCCGCACTATGCAGTAGGAGCATGATCCGGTGCATCCGCGCGATATCGGGATGGTATAAACCAGGCCGCGGGCAAAAGGCGCAGGGTCGGGCTTGGCAGTCCCGGGGCGCAGGGCGAGCGCGTGCCTCCCCTCGCGGATCACGGACGGCAGGGAGGAGGCGTTGTTTGGGGAGACTATAGAGGCAGAGGGGGCGTTCGCGCGTATCAGGGCGGGCTGGACCGCTGCCATGCAGCCGGTTACGATGACGTGCTTGCCGGGCAGGGAGGAGGCGTACTTCAGGACCTTGCGCTCGGTCTCGCCCCTGACCGTGCAGGAGTTGACGATGACGGCGTCCGCAGAAGCCTCGGATGGCGCCAGTGGGATGCCCGAGCCGGAGAGGATCAGCAGGATGGCCTCGGTGTCCGCCCGGTTTGACTCACAACCGAAGGTCTTCACGTATGCTCTGGGGTCAGGCACTATCTTTCGCTTCCCTTCCTCACCGCCCGCCTGAGGACGGTCTCGAGCGACACCAGCTTGGAGGTGCGCCTGCCCGAAGGAGAGGTCCTGCCCATCAGGATGGCGCTGGAGACGGCCTCCGGCGACGGGGCGCCCGATCCGATGTCGATGTCGGTCCAGGCGTCGCCGACTGCCTTCGCGAGGTGGGCGTCGCTCCCGCCGACACGGGGCAGCGAGAGGCTCTCGGCGAGCCGGGCGGCGCTCCGGTTGTATCGAGTCAGCGTCGACGCGTTAAGGGTCTCGAGGGCGACGTGCCTCGGGGAGGCGGATCTGACGGCAGGCTCGCCCACGCCGTGGCTTATCGGGTCCGTCGGGTGGGGTATCACCACTGCCGAGCCGTCGGAGGCGGACTGGTCGACGGCCTCCATGAATGGCATCCCCCTGCGGTATTCCCGGCGGGGGAGCAGGACGAGGAGGTGGCCGGCGTCGGTGCTGACCTCGACCCCCGGGATGACGATGAACGAGTGCCTTGCGGAGGCTTCCATGGCGGACTGAGCGCTCAGCTGCACGTCGTGGTCCGTTATCGCGACGCCGTCGAGGCCCTTCGCGCGCGCCGCGGCTATGATATCATCGATTGTGGAGCAGCCGTCCCCGGAGGCGGAGGAGTGGACGTGGAGGTCAACGCGCAGCTGCAATTCATGTTCACCACCTTGTGTCTGGCAGCAGGGCGGCTGGGGGCGCGGGCCCGTCAGCGCACCCCTGACCCGGGCTGGACCGCCTTGTCCGGCACCAGCACCGAGACGTTGTCCTCGCCCTCTGCGGCAAGGATCATCACCTCTGACTTGACGCCGAAGAGCACCGAGGGCTCGATGTTGGCGAGGACGGCTATCCGCTTCTTCAGCAGCTCCTCGGGCGAGTAGTACTTCGCCACCCCCGCGACGCACGACTTCACGCCGTACTCCCCGAGGTCCACCTCGAGGTGTAGCAGGTCGCGGGCGCCCTTGATCTTCTCGGCCTTGACGACCTCCCCGACCGCGATCTTCGCCTTCTTGAAGTCGTCCATCTTTATCCTGGCGCCAATGTCCTTGAACGGGATCAGGTCTGCCTTCACCTTCGGCACGTCCGCCGGGAGGATTTTCTTGAAGAGCGGCACTGGCTTCCCGATCCGGCTCCCTGCAGGAAGCGGCTCGGAGGATGCGGACCACGGCTGGGAGTGCACGGGCTGCGCAATTCCTAGCATCTGGCAGATCTTCTCGGCAGTGAACGGCATGTAAGGAGAGAGCATCGAGCCGAGGGCCTTCACGACCTGGACCGAGGTGTAGAGCGTCGCGGCGGCCTTCGGCGGGTCGGTCTTCATGGCGGCCCACGGGGCGGAGTCGTTGAGGTACTTGTTGCCCTCGCGCGCCAGCGCCATTATGGCGACCAGCCCCTCCCTGAACTTGAGCGACTCGATCAGCGACGCCACCTCAGTCTGCGCCGCGGCGACCGCGGCAAGCATCCTCTGGTCCTGCTCCGAGAGCTTCGCCTCCGGGACGGTGGAGCCGAAGAACTTCTCGAGGAAGGTGAGGGTGCGGTGCACGAAGTTGCCCAGCACGTCCGCCAGCTCGTCGTTGTAGCGCTTGATGAACTCGTCCACGGAGAAGTCGGCGTCCCTCTCGAGCGGCGCGACCGAGACGAGGTAGTACCTCATCGGGTCCGGCTCGAAGCCCTTCAGGTAGCCGTCTATGCTGATGTACCATCCGCGGCTCTTGGACATCTTCTTGCCCTCGAGGGTCAGGTACTCGCTCGCCACTACGGCGGTCGGGATGCTGTACTCGCCGGTCCCCATGAGCAGAGCCGGCCAGAATATGGCGTGGTGGTAGATGATGTCCTTCCCGATGAAGTGGAAGATCTTGCCGCCGCCCTGCCAGTACCTCCTCCAGCCGTCGGGGTCGCCCTTGGACTGGAAGTAGCCCTTCGTCGAGGAGATGTAGCCGATGGGGGCGTCGAACCATACGTATATGACCTTCCCCTCGGCGCCCTCTACCGGGACCGGGACGCCCCACGTCATGTCGCGGGTGATGCACCAGTCCTTAAGCCCCTCGTTCACCCACCCGAGGGCGTAGTTCTTGACGTTGTCGGGCGTCCTCTCGTTGGACTCGAGCCAGGACTTGAGCCTGTCCTGGAAGGCGGTCAGCTTGAAGAACCAGTGCTTAGTCGGCGTCGGGACCGGCTTGGTGCCGCAGATGGCGCACTTCGGGTCCTTGAGGTCGACGGGGCGCAGGTAGCGCCCGCAGGAGTCGCAGGAGTCGCCCCTCGCCCCATCGTACCCGCAGTACGGGCAGAGCCCCTCGACGTACCTGTCGGGGAGGAACTTGTCGCACTTCGGGCACCTGAGCTGCTCGAGGGTCTGCTCGTATATGAAGCCGTTCGAGAGCAGCTTCCGGAAGATCTCCTGCGTCAGCTCGTAGTGGGTGGGCGCGGTCGTCCTCGAGAAGAAGTCGAAGCTGCAGCCCATCCGGGTCAGCTCGTCCTTGATCATCGGGTGATACCTGTCGGTGATGTCCTTCGGGTTTACCTTCTCCTTCTCTGCCCGCAGGGCTATCGGCGTCCCGTGCTCGTCGGTGGCGCATATGAATATGACGTCCCGCCCTGCGCGGCGGAGGTATCGCACGAAGACGTCCGGCGGCAGGTAGGTTGACCTGAGGTGGCCTAGGTGAAGCCTGTCGTTGCTGTACGGCAGGGCTGATGTGACTACGATTGGTTCCATCGGGTATCACTTCGAAATTCGATATTATACTGCGCCGTTGCCTTATTTTTGTCTTTCACAGGGCGGGGCGGCGTTCCCTTTATTAGGGTGGTTTCGCTCCATTTCATTGTGTGATACAGATGCAGATGGATTACGAGTCCCTGCTCAAGAGGGGCATGTCGAGGATACCGGAGAAGGCGATCAAGTCGTCAAAGTACGAGACGCCCCAGACGGAGTCCAACGTAATAGGGGCCAAGACGGTGGTCTACAACTTCAAGGATGTCGCCGCCAAGCTCAACAGGGATCCCAATCATCTGCTCAAGTTCATGGTAAGGGAGCTCGCGACCTCGGGGGTGCTTGAGGACGCCAGGGCGTCGCTCCACGGCAGGTTCATGAAGGAGGCGCTCGACGATCTGGTGGTCAGGTACATCAAGGCGTATGTCTTGTGCACGTCCTGCAACAAGCCCGACACCAAGCTCCTCCGCGAGGACAGGATGACGTTCATAGTCTGCGAGGTCTGCGGCGCCAAGAACCCGGCCAAGACCCTGGTCTGAGGGGAAGAGGGGGGGCGCGGCGGCTCCTGCGGCGGTGCCGCATCCGTTGAAGGTGACACAAGGGCGTGCCTGCATTGTCTGAGAAGTGCGTATTTGTCAAGGTCTGGAACGTGAGGAAAGGAGAGCTGATGATCGCCGCGTGCGACGGCGGGCTGATCGGCAAGAAGCTGAAGGAGGGGAAGCTCGCACTGGACGTCTCGGAGGAGTTTTACGGGGGCGAGCTGATGACGCGGGAGGCGGCGGCGGACGTGCTGAGGACCGCCACCATCGCGAACATGGTCGGCGCCGAGGCCGTGAAGTGCGGCATAGAGGCGGGGATAGTGCACGAAGAGGGCGTCGTGATGGTCGGCGGCGTGCCCCACGCCCAGTTCGTCTGCCTGTGATGAGTGGTGGGGATCGTGGGTCGCTTCTGCGCAAGGTGCGGCGCCGAGGAGGCGCGGTATATCCACGGGCTGTGCAGCAGGTGCTTCTGGGAGGACCCGGAGATCAAGGTCCCGCCGGAGGTCAGGCTCTTCTACTGCAGGGTCTGCCGCTCGCACATGCAGGGCAAGAGGTGGTTCAGGATGAAGTCCAAGCTCCTCCGCGAGGACATGGAGGACGCGGCGATGACAGAGGTCGCGAGGCTGGCGGAGCTGCCTGAGGGGGTTTCGATAAGCTACGTCAGGGCGGAGGTCCTGAAGGAGGACGAGGAGGGGCTCCCGAAGCGCCTCTCCCTGAAGGTGGGGCTGGAGGAGGCGGCGTGCGGGACGACCAAGGAGGTCGAGTCCCTGGCGAAGGTCTCATACATGGAGTGCAGCGCCTGCGACGGGGCGACGAGGGGCGCGTACGAGGCGACGGTCCAGGTGAGGGGGGAGGGGAGGGAGGTCGACGCCGAGGACAAGAAGGCGATCGAGGCGGCGTTCAGGGAGGTCGACAGGAGGACCGCCGGGAGGGGCAGGCAGGAGGTCACGGAGATAAAGGAGGCTGGAGGGGGGTACGACATCAAGTTCGTCTCGCTCAACTCCGCCCGGATCTTCTCGCGGTGGCTCTCGGAGTTCTTCGGCGCGGCGGTCTCGGAGAGCCCCAAGCTCATCGGCGTCAGCAAGGACACGGGCGGCAGGGCCTACAGGAACACGGTCTCGGCGAGGCTGCCGGCCGCGAGGGCGGGCACGCTCATAGAGTACGGCGGGAGGGCGTTCAGGATATCAGGCTTCGACAGGGGGATGGCGATTGTGGAGGGGCTTGACGACGGGAAGAGCAGGCACCTCCTCAAGAGGGAGGTGGAGGGCATCAGGATCATCAGGGACGAGGAGGTAAGGCCCGTAAGGCTCGACTCTAGGTCGCCCGGGTGCGGGGCGTTCTACGACGCCAGGGAGAACAGGTTCTTCGAGGCGCTCTCGGACGCCTTCCCGAAGGAGATGAGGGAGGGGGAGGCGGGGATCATGATATCGATCGGCGGCTGCGAGAGGATATTTGCGGAGAGGAAGGGAAGGGCGGAAGCTAGGAAGGGGAAGGAGGAGAAAGAGAAAGAACGAGAAAGAGAGAAAGAGCAGAAGCGCAGCGGGGAGGCGCAATAGGCGGAGTGGCCGCTTCCGGGCGCGGATGTGGCCCCGCGGGCGGTGAACCGGATTGTCCGCACGCGGCCTGCGGCGGAGGGCCGGCGCTCAGATGTTGTGGCCGATGCCCTTGAAGAAGGTGTAGCAGAAGACGCCGTCGGGGCCGCAGGTCCTGTACAGGTCCTGGATCCCCCTCTCCATCGTGTCCTTGCCCGCCACAGAGCTGCTTACCGCCTTCTCCCTTATGCCCTCGATCATGGCAGTGAAGGTGTTTTTTATGAAGCCCTCGACGAGGTTGGGTTTGCTGGAGTCGACGTAGACCATCCTCGGGGATACCGAGCAGTTCTTGAAGCCCGACTGGACCAGGAGGGGGTACAGCTGCCTCCCGATGAGGGCGTTGCCCCCGCCCCTCGACTGCAGCTCGACCAGCGCGTTTATCGCCTCCTGCGCATGGTGGCTCTCAGGGTAGAAGTAAGCAGAGCCGTGGTCGCCCTCTATCAGAGTGATCGTGCCGCCCCTCTTCAGGACCCGCTTCAGCGACCTCAGGGCTGCGACTGGGTCCGGGAGGTGCTCGAGGACGAAGCAGACGAAGATGTGGTCGAAGTGCCCGTCGGGGAACTTCAGGTCGAGGATGTCGCCGACATGGAACTCGACGTTGCGGATGCCGCGTGACCTCGCCAGCGCCTCGGCCTTCCTCAGGGAGTCCTCCGAGATGTCGATCGATACGAACCTGGCGCCGGGGTTCTTAGGCGCGACTATGACGGTCTGGGCGCCTACGCCGCAGCCCGCCTCAAGCACGGTCGAGCCCTCCGGGAAGATCGAGTCTTGGTGGAGGAGGCCGTTCAGGCAGTTCGCCTGGTCCTCTAGGCGCGTCGACTCGTTCTTGGAGTATCCGTGGACGTATCCGGCGCTCATTCAGCCCATCCCCCATACCAATAGATTTTTTGTGCATAAAAGGTGTGCGAAGGGCAGGGGCGGGCGGGGCGGGTTCATACGGCGCGACCTTGTGGTGTGGGGCGCTGCAGTTTTTTGCAATGCAATTTTGCATTACTTTGCGCATAATGGCGGCCATGTCTAGATTGTTGAGCGGCACAAGGAAGCAGATTGGCTACCGAGGGAAGGCACTAAACGCCCAAGATCACAGGATCCAATTAATATCAGCGACCATCATGCCCAAGATCTGACCGTTCATGGCATCTATGTAATAGCCAGTGTGGCATAATTGGAATGACCCGTTGCCGAAGTTGCCGGCTATCGTAATGTACCACTCGTAAAAGTACTCCATCTCGCCATCATTTATCGGGGAGTAGCTCGCAGCTGGCTCGGTGACGTTGGTGAGGACTCTCCAGTTCGATGATGTGTTGCAGGCCACATGGTATAGCGTCCCGGTGACGGTCTGTCCCCGCAGTGAGGACGCGTTCCACCCGCCGTATGCGAGGGCGATGCGTATCGCCTGCGACTTGGAGATGCGCGTAAGGAATGGGGACTGCTGGTCGACCTGGCTGTTGAAGTGCTCCATGTCGCTTAGAAGCTGCGTGTAGCTCTGGTTCAGCTGGGCCATCTCCTGATCTGCGGCATCGAGTGCGCCACGCATGCTGGCGTTCTCGAGATAGCTGATGCTTGCAACAGCGGCGATGGTGCAGACCAGCAGTATGCACACGACCAGCGCAGGCGACAGCGTTACTCTCAGTCGGCGCGCGGGCCTGTCGCCTTCCATCGCAAGGGCAACCCTCAGCGCCTCCCTCCCCTCGTCGGTGAGGGCATAGTTACCCCCGTCCGCGACTTTGACTAGACCCTGCAACTTCCTCAGATGGTGCTGCATCAGCCCGCTGCTCTCGATGCCGAGCGCCTTCTTCAGGTCCGAGAATCCGGTGGGAGAATCCTGAACCAGCTTCAGAATCCGGATGCGGGTCGGATGGCCAAGTGCCTCGAAGAGTTCGCCCTTTTCTATGCTGAAGCCATCGGCGGGTTTGTCGCCGACCATAGGTAAAGGTTCGAATTGGCATTATTTAATACCTCGTTTCTAGACCTGACCTTGAAGATCGCTGAATCGCGATCGGTTGGAGGTCAATCAGGCAGGACTACGGAGGCAAAGAACATTTGTAGAGTATTATAAGAAAAAAAGAAATGGAGTGTTAGTGGACTCTTATGTAGAATGTTCCTGAAGCAGGTCCGAACGTCGTTGGTATCCAACCCATATCGCCACAAGTATTCCATAGTGGGTGGTTATAGGAAGTGATTGTGCATTCCACGGTTTCCCCGCCTAAAGCGGTGTTCGGTTCATGCTGAATCCAAACGCCTGTGCCTTCCGGATATGTCTCGGAGTTCCTGTACTCAAAATATTGCATAGGTACGCTTACATAATCAAAAAAGAAATGATAATAAAAGCCTGTTTGGCCGTTGCTTTCTGCATGTGCATATACTGAATAATATGTTGTACCTGCTCCAAATCCAACGCCAAATCCGCCCACGCCTATTGAAATGCTATAGCTCCATTGCACAGACATTGGAGTTGTACTGGGGGTGGGATTTTCCCAATTAACCAGCGGATCGGAATAGAATATATACTCAACAGTATCCATGCACCAATTATGGTCAAACGCGTTTGTCATCCAGCTATATGCTTTTATTGCTTTATCAGAATTTTTTAGTTGACAATCATATGTAGTTGCGTTTTCGACAGAGCAATAGGTCTTATTCGCGATTACTGTGACCTTCCAATAGTCGCCTTCCCAGCTTCCGAATCTGCCAGAGTCTTCGCTTAGCATCGCATCGGATAGCATGGTCATCAGCATAGTATTTTCAGTTTCGAGTTGCTCATTCTGAATCTTTGCGACCGCTTTTGCTTCTTTTATTTGGTTTGCTGCATCGCTGAACGCTAACTCCAGTTGTTGCATCGGCATACTATTTACGACAAAAGCGAAGTCGGGTCCACCATAGTTTTTGCCCATTACTCGCCCAGAGCACGTTTTTCCATCATCGCTTAGGAAAAACCGTGCGGGGTATGTGTTTTTTTTGTCTGTCGCTTCACCTCCAAAAGCCATTATCGTTGCGCCGCGCTCATCAACGAATTCCTTTTCATATTCTACATCAAGTTGAAGTGTTGTCCCTTTGAATTCGATGGACATTGTTGCCGACCTATCCGAGTGGGAAACTATGACATTAGTTTCATACAATAGTGTTAGATCGGTAGGGTCGTATGCAATACAATTCATTGAATTGTTTAAAGGCAATGAAGCGGCGGCACTGCCAAAAGCAACCACGGCGATGCCTGATGCGGCAAGAGTGCACAACAGCAACGCTCAGATAATTTGTGTATAGGTGCATATAACTCACCTAACAAATTTTTTCTGTCTTGAGCATTAATATAATGATTGCAACTTTTTGTTATCTAATATATGTCATAAAAAGATAACAAATAAAGTTAATACTATTTAACAATTGGTTATGATAATAGCCCTTTGAGCCTGAGGCGAAAACTGCCGGACAAAGACCTAGCCATTACCATTCTGATCGCATTATTTTTCTTAATTGTAGCAACTTTTTCAGCTCGAAAATCTTCGAGGTCGCTTAAAATTTGAGCTGTTTGCCGCCCTCTTTCAGTCAGACTGATAATGTATTTCGGAGGCGGTCCTTTACAGTGTTCAACGTCAATAAGACCGTATTCAGTTAGGCGTTTAATCTTTCTGGAGGCCGTTTGCCTGCAAGTGCCTACCGTCTTCGATATTTCTACTAGTGATAAATCGCATTGCTCATTTAACAATAAAAGGATTCTGTGCTCCAGAGGAATTTTCTTTATCATCTTAATCTACACTCGTGCAAATTAGCTAGTTAGTTTTCCCAGCTCTATGATGATATAGTCGATGCTTGTTATGCGATAGCCGCTCCAGTCTGGTTCTGGCGTGTTCTGAAAGATGTAGAAGAATGTGCTACCACAATCGGTCATCAAGTTAATCTGATCCTGAGAAACAGTGCTGTTCAATAAAGCCGTGTGGATAGCTAACATGTCGTTATGAAGTTGGGGTAAAGAGCTGTACAGAACCGCGTATAGTCTCAAGTAATCCGATCCGAGTAGCTCAATCCCTTCATAATGGTATGACGACATCAACTCGAACACGGTATCTGCATGGAGGAGGGCATTAGCGTTATCCCCTTCGTTGATTGCGTTGACTGCCGCGTCGCAGTTTGTTTTAATGTTACGGCAATGTTCCTTAAAATTGGAATAGACTGTGCTCTTCAGCTCATTGTTGTATTGGTATATGTTGTACGATATGGCTGCAACCGAGATGAATGCAACTGCAATGATGGCGCATAAAATAATGGCAGTCGTATTGTTGTTCATTTATCATCAAGGTAAACTCCCTTAGCAATGCTAATTAGTATTATTGTTTTAAAATACTTTAAATGTCAACAAAAGTGAGCGAAGATGAAAAAACGCATCTTTGGAGCGACCATTCTCATTGTGCCTCCAATCCTGTTTGGAAACCTGTGTTTTCTGATCGATTTCAAGACCCCGATAGAACTGGTTTTCTTTGCGTTTTTGGTATCCCTGTATGCGGTTGCGATGCTCAGCAAGGTCGATTACAACAGCACGATTGTGGGGCAGGTCGATTTTGATGATGCGCCTTCAGATGTGGTAGATGCCATCACTGAGACCAACTCCCGCGGTGAATATGTGAATTGGGCGGTCATAATGCTTCTCGGCAGGAGTCAGAGTTTGTCGCAGAGCGAAATCACGAGAGCCCTGAAGGAAGGCGGGATTGTAATGACTCAGCCGGCGATTGTGAAATACCTCGGTAAGCTCGAAGAGCTGAACATAATACTATCGGTGGAAACGAACTATACCAAGAATTACCATCTGAGCGAAAAGGGCAACTGTGTATTAAAAACAATAAAACAGGTGCTTCCGCAGAGGTTTTTCTGGTATGTCATTCGCAACAATATCGGCTTCAGGAAGATGCCGGAATATTAGCTCGCACGGAATGTGCTGAAAAGAGGGGCGGAGCTACGTATCGCCACATGATGGACGCACAGGCATGCAGTTGATCAGCCAGCTTTCCCGGTGAATTTGGCGAGACCTTCGATCAGAGGCGCCGATCAGATCCGGAGAATAGTAGGTGGCGGGCCCAACGGGATTTGAACCCGCGGCCAACGGGTATCTCCGATTTCTCTTAAAAGCCCGCTGCTCTACCGTACTGAGCTATGGGCCCACGACCGAATAACATCGAACCAAAACTTCCTTTTAATCCTAACGGATGTTTCAGGCATGGTCCCCCGCAGATGCTTTTATAGAGGCGGCGGGTCAACCTTACTCCAAGAAGGAAGGAACCATAATGAAGTTCGGCAGGCCAAGAGGCACCAGGGATTTCCTCCCGGATGAGATGGGGGTAAGGAGAGTCATCCTCGACAAGGTCAGGAACGCGTTCGAGATGCATGGCTTCGAGGAGATGGACACCCCGGCGATCGAGCTGTGGGAGGTCCTAGCCGCCAAGGGCGGGGACGAGGTTGAGAGGCAGATCTACAGGTTCCAGGACAAGGGGGAGAGGTGGCTCGGCCTAAGGTTCGACCTGACGGTGCCATTGGCGAGGGTCGTCGCCAACACGCCGGACCTGACCAAGCCGTTCAAGAGGTTCAACATCTCCAAGGTCTGGCGCTATGAGGAGCCCCAGAGCGGGAGGTTCAGGGAGTTCGTCCAGGCCGACATCGACATCGTCGGCGCGGCGAGGATAGAGGCGGACCTGGAGTGCGTCTCGACGGCTGTGGACGCGCTGAGGGCGCTCGGGCTGGGCGACTTCGAGGTCAGGATCAACGACAGGAAGATACTCGACGGCATGGTCGAGGGGCTGGGGATGGGAGCAGAGGGCAAGGCGAAGGTCTTCCGCTCGCTGGACCGGCTGGACAAGGTCGGCGAGGAGGGGGTCGCCCGGGAGCTGGCAGCCATGGGCCTGCCGGAGGACAAGGCGGCGTCGGTCCTCCAGTTCACGCACTTCAGGGGGCAGGAGGCGATCGACTACGTCGCCAGGGAGCTGGCATCATCTAAGGCGGCGATGGAGGGCGTCGAGGAGCTCAAGAGGATAGAGGCGCTCTCCGGGGCGTTCGGTCTTGGCGGGGCGATGCGCATCGACTTCAGCCTCGTTCGCGGCCTCGACTATTACACAGGGCCGGTCTTCGAGATAAGGACCAAGACCGCGCAGATAGGGAGCATTGGCGGGGGCGGGAGGTACGACAGGCTCATCGAGAGGTTCGGCGGGCCGCCCACGCCCGCGACAGGCATATCGCTCGGTGTAGAGAGGCTTTACGAGGTCCTGATGGAGAAGATAAGGGCGGAGGGGAGGAGGTCCGGCACGGCGGTCTTCGTCGCCAGCGTCAACGACGCGGTGGCGGAGGAGGCGGTCAGGATCAGCAGGGAGCTCGTCGGGATGGGGGTCCCAGCAGAGCCGGACATCATGGGAAGGAAGCTCGGCAGGCAGCTCGAGTACGCGGAGAAGAAGGGCATACCGTACGTGCTAATAGTCGGCCCCGAAGAGGTCAGGACTGGCAAGTTCAAGCTGAGGAAGATGGCGGAGAAGCAGGAGACCGTCACGGACCTGCAGGGCGTCCCGGCAATCGTGAGGTAATCCGCGCTCGCCCGCACCCCATCGCGGCCCATCATCGCGGCCCATCATCGCGCCCAAGCGAGGGCGAGATGGCAGTCAAGCTGCCCGCACCCATTTTTACGGCTCAGCGGAAGAGCCCACCTAGCAGGAATGCTACCAGCGCGAGGAGCATCCAGTAGCGGGCCTGCGTCTTCACCTTGAGGGCGTTCTGCCTGCCGTGGGACCGCAGTATGCTCACGGCGGAGTAGCAGAAGCCGGCGTCCACTGCGATCACCACCATCACGTAGGCGATCCCTATGGCGCCATAGAGGTACGGGAACGGCGTCAGCAGGACCGGCAGGATGTAGAAGAGCGCGGCGACCCCGCCGGCGAAGCGCGCGCCCTTGGAGAGCGCAACGGTCCGGATGTTCTTCGTCCGGTCGCCCTCCATGTCCGCGATGCCCTTGGTCACCTCCCGCCCGATGGTGGCGAGGAAGGCCAGAAGGAAGAAGACGGCGACCAGCAGGTTGATGTACCCCACTACGACGATGCCCCCGAAGAGGAACGGCATCGCGACGCAGAACGCAACCATGGAGTTGCCCAAGAGCCCGGTCTGCTTCCCCCGGGTGTTGTATAGGTACGAGGAGGTAAATGTCAGCGCTGCGACCGCGAGGGCATAGTACGACAGGGGGACCGAGGCGGCCATGCCGAGCACCCCGGTGGCGCCCGCCATCCATACAGCCGCCCGCCGCGAGACCATGCCCGATGGGAGCGGCCGCTCGGGGGCGTTGATCCGGTCGATCTCGAGGTCCACTACATCGTTAATTATCATGGCCGATGCCGTGAGCAGGAAGCCGACGGCGAAGCCCAGCGCCATCTGGGTCGGCGAGGGGATGGCGCCGAGTATGGCGACCTCGCTGACGATGACGGCCACACCCATCATGGCGCAGTTGACGGGGCGCATCATCCTCAGGGCTGCACCGGGTCTAGAAGTCGATCTCTGAGGCGTCATAGTAGGTAATCTCACCCTGTCTGTCCGTCACGGCGAATATCAGCTCCTTCTTCGAGAGCTTCGCGGAGGAGGAGACCGCCGCTATCTCGTGGAGGGAGACCGGCTTCCCCTCGACGAGCCCGTAAACGAGGTACTTGGCGGGCTCCTTGCCTATCTCGGCGCCGCGCCTGTAGACCCGGTATTCAAGCTTCGGCCCGAACCCCGGCTTGACGATGTAGCCCCGCTTCCGTAGGTCTGAGTAGAGCAGGTAGCGCATCCAGAGGTCTGGGTCCGCCCCTGTCGCCATCCTCAGAAAGTCCTCCATGGACAGAACCATCCCGTTGCAGTCGACGAGCGATATCTTGTCCTTCTCGAGGAGGTACATTATCTCGACGTCCGACAGCGTCAGGACCCCCTTCTCCATCTCCCCGAAGGTGCCCTGCTGATGCGTCCTGTCCGCCTCGGGGCCTTTCATAGTGGCGGAACTGCCTGAGAGGAGAGCCTTCGGGATAGTCTCGGACATCGCGACCAACCTTTATCTCCTAGTTTGGGGCTGGTTAATAATATGCCCTTCGAAGAGGAGCTGACCGGATTCCTCAGAGGATGCCGACGCCTTATGCTCGTCGGGGTCGGCAGCAGGATAAGGCGCGACGATGCCGCCGGCCTCGCAGTGCTGGCCAAGCTGAGGGGGAGGGTCCCGGCGTCGGTGTGCCTGCTGGACTGCGGCACGGTGCCGGAGAACTACTCGCTCGACATGAAGAGGTTCCAGCCGACGCACATGGTCTTCTTCGACGCGGTGGAGATGGGGAAGGAGCCGGGAAGCCGCGCCATGATCGAGGAGGAGGACCTCATCGCTCAGTCCTTCTCGACCCACAAGCAGTCCGTGAAGGTCCTGTTCATGGTGCTGAGGGAGGGCATCCCGGGTGTGAGGATAGTGCTGGCGGGCGTTCAGCCCAAGACGACGGACTTCGGCAGGGGGATCAGCAGGCCCGTAGCAAGGGGTATTAGTGCGATGTCCGAAGAGGTTGTCAATGCGATCAGGTGCTCATGCAATGAGGACGATTGAGTGGAAGGACGGGCGCGTCGAGATAATAGACCAAACTCGGCTTCCGGCCGAGCTCAGGATAGTAAGCTGCGGCGACCACGAGAGGCTCGCGAGGGCGATAGAGACCATGGAGATAAGGGGCGCCCCGGCGCTCGGGGTTGCTGCGGCAATGGGGATCGCGCTGGCGGGGAGGAACAGCCGGGCGGAGACGGCGGACGGGCTCGTGGACGACCTGGAGCGCGCGGCGGAGCGGATAGGGAGGACGAGGCCCACTGCAAGGAACCTCTTCTGGGGTCTGGAGACGATGAGGGCGGTCTGGGAGCGCGGGAGGGGTGGCGGGGCGGCGGCCATCAGGGAGGCGCTCGTCAGGGAGGCGAACAGGATAGCGGAGGACGATGTCATGAGGTGCAGGGCCATCGGCGGATACGGGTCTGCGCTCATCGACGACGGCGACGGGGTGATGACGCACTGCAACGCGGGGGCCCTTGCATGCGTCGAGCATGGCACGGCGCTAGGCGTGGTAAGGAGCGCGGTGCAGGCGGGCAAGAGGATCATGGTATACGCCTGCGAGACCAGGCCGCTGCTGCAGGGGGCGAGGCTCACGGCGTTCGAGCTGAAGAGCGAGGGAATACCGTTCAGGCTGATAACGGACGGGATGTCCGCGTCCATAATGCAGAGGGGGCTCGTTAGGAAGGTGGTGGTCGGCGCCGACAGGATAACGAGGAGTGGCGATGTGGTCAACAAGGTTGGGACGTGCGGGCATGCGATCATAGCTAGGCGGTACGGGATCCCGTTCTACGTCGCCGCGCCGCTCTCGACGATCGACCTCGACGTGGACGCGCAGGAGATCAGGATCGAGGAGCGCGACCAAGAAGAGGTGACGCACATAGGCGGGGCGAGGCTGGCCCCGGAGGGGACCAAGGCGCTGAACCCTGCGTTCGACCTTACGCCGAGCGAGCTGGTATCCGCGATAATAACGGAGAAGGGGGTCTTCAGGCCCCCGTATGACCTCTCAGTCTCTTTCAGGTAGCGTCACTATCGAGAAGATCGGGAAGTCGGATGACTCGTCTATCTCCTTCTTCCACCGGTCGCCCACGGCTATGAGGACGAAGACCGCCGATATCTCGGCGCCGCTCTTCCTCACCAGGTTGACCAGCGCCTTGAGCTGCTCCCCCGACCTGACGACGTCGTCGGTTATGAGGACGCTGTCCCTCTTGTCCAGCGAGCCCCGAGGCACGTACAGCGAGACCTGTATCCCTGCCCTCGAGACAGTGTAGGTCTCCTCTAGGAAGCTGGAAACGCCGATCTCCTTCTCCTTCTTGGCGTACAGGAAAGGGACGCCGAACGAGTCGGCTATGTGGACCGCGAGGGGGATGCCGTCAACGGCGACGGTGAGGACCTTGCTCACCCGCCTGCCGGCGAGCTTCTGGACGACGTGGTTCGCTATGAACCTCAGCATGAAGGTGTCCCCCACGATCTTCGTGTTGTCGAGGAACCCGCCCCTGTCGAACGCCAGCTTGTCCATTATGTGCCGCGTGACGTCGTAGCCCTTCTCGAGCCTCTCCAGGATCGCCTGCGCGCGCTCCGGGTTGGGGAGTATGTGCCCCTTGACGTACCTGTTGAGGACGGTGATCGGGATGCCGGTCAGCTGCATCAGCTCCTGGTAGCTGCAGTCGCCTTTGGTGAGGCGCAGGAACTCGACTGCCCGGATCTGCGTCTTGAGATATTCGTATCTGGTGGCCTCACTCAAAAGTACCATCACTCCAATATCTATATCAGTTTAGTAGAACGGCGTATTTATTTTTTTACACGCCTGATGCAAAATCGCGGCGGCTGCCGACGGTTCCCGAGCTGTCCTGGTACCTGCCTGCATATGGCTTCTTCGACGGGCTCAGGAGCCGGTGGAAGACCAGCTGGGCGACACGCTCGCCCTCGCCTATCCTGACGGCGGCGGCGCCCAGGTTGGCGATGCGCAGGGTCAGCTGGCCCCTGAATCCGGGATCGACGAGCGCGAAGCTGCCGACGAGGCCCTCCCTGGCGAAGGAGGACCTTATGAACATCTGGGCGCAGACCGACGGGGGCAGCTCGACCCGCTCGAGGGTGTGGATGAGGGCGCTCCCGCCCGGCTGGATCGTCGCCACGGCGGCGGACCTCAGGTCGTAGCCGGATGCGGAGAGGGAGGACTCGGCGAATGGGGAGATCGAGATCTCGCCGGACGCCATGGCGGCCACGATGTCGCTGTCGGAGTATGCGGGCATGGCGGCCACCTCACTCCAGGTCCAGGACGTACGGCACCGTCACGCCGGACGCCGCAAGCTCCTCGCTGTAGCTGCGGACCAGCGCCGCTGGCAACGCTGCGATCACGGCCTCGCAGAAGACGTCGGTGACCCCCCTCAGCAGGTGCCCGACCCATGTGCCGGCGTCGCTGCCGACCGAGACGTGGAGGTGGACCATCGGGGACCCCCTGAAGTAGGAGATGTTGCCGTTCCCTACCGCCTCGACGTGGGGGTCGATATCCTTCTCGAGCCCCTTCCGGAGTATGAGCCGGCAGCCCTTAAGGGCGCCCACAAAGGAGAGGACGGCGGCCGAGCGGATGCCCTCGGCTTTGACCGCCTCCGTGAGCGAGGAGATGACCTCGTCGCCCTGGTCGAGGCGCACGATGAGGTAATTGTCTGCGCGCATTGCCTTCACAGGTAATCACAGGTACACTATTCAAGAGCCCTTAAAAAAATGCTCGATCTGTAATAAGGAGTGGCGATTGGTGCCCTTTAGAATTATAAATTGATGACAATATGACGAAAGTTTAAATAAGATGGGAAAAATGTCACATAAACCTACTACGTCAGGCAGACATTGCATCTTATAATCATGGAGGAAATCAAAAACATGGTTGACGTTCTGAAAAACTACATCAATGGCGAGTGGGTTGAGTCCAGCAGCACCCAGCTGCAGGATGTCGTCAACCCAGCAACCCTTGAGCTACTGGCCAAGGTTCCAAGGACAACGAAGGCCGAGGTCGAGGTGGCTATCAAGGCTGCCAAGGATGCATTCTGGGAGTGGCGCTGCACCCCACCGGCGGTGCGGGCAAGCTACATGTTCGAGTTCAGGAACATCATGGTCGAGCGTTTCGAGGATATATCGCAGACCGTAGTGAAGGAGCACGGCAAGACCCTGGATGAGGCCAGGGGAGATGTCAAGAGGGGCATCGAGGCCATCGAGTTCTCAACCAACGTGACCACCCACATGATGGGCGAGATGGAGGAGGACGTCGCAAAGGGCATCGATGAGGCCTTCGTGAGGGAGCCGCTGGGCGTCTGCGCGGGGCTGTCACCGTACAACTTCCCCGCGATGATACCGCTCTGGTTCCTGCCCAACGCGATAGCGTGCGGCAACACGTTCATACTCAAGCCGGCGAGCTCGGTCCCGCTGACCGCCAAGGCGATAGTCGAGGCGTGCGAGGAGGCGGGCATCCCGCAGGGCGTCGTCAACCTGATCTACGGCGGCAGGGAGGCGACGGACGCGCTCCTGTTCAGCAAGGACGTGAAGGCGGTCTCGTTCGTCGGGTCATCCGAGGTTGCGTCGTCGGTATACACGAAGGCGGCCCAGAACAACAAGAGGGCATCGTGCCAAGGGCAGGCCAAGAACTTCATAGTCGTAATGCCGGACGCGAACCTCCCCGCGACGGTCTCGGCGCTGATTACGTCGGCGTGCGGCTGCGCAGGGCAGAGGTGCCTTGCGGGCGAGATCTTCGTGGCGGTCGGCGACGTCTACGACGAGCTGAAGAGGAGGTACATCGATGGGGTGAAGAACCTCAAGATGGGCTACGGGCTGGACGCGGATGCGCAGATGGGCCCGCTCTCGAACAAGGGCATGTATGACCAAGTCATGAATTACATCGAGATCGGCCTCAAGGAGGGCGCGACGCTGGCGCTCGACGGCAGGAACAAGAAGCCCGAGAAGTACCCCAACGGATACTTCGTCGGTCCGACCGTCTTCGAGAACGTCACCCCGAGCATGAGGATCTTCAAGGAGGAGATCTTCGGCCCAGTCGTGTGCCTGATGAAGGCGAAGACGCTCGACGAGGCGATAGCACTTGCTAACACCTCGCAGTTCGGCAACGCCGGCGCGATATTCACGAGCAGCGGCAAGAGCGCAAGGGAGTTTGCATACAAGATAGAGGCGGGCAACGTCGGTGTCAACATCGGTGTCCCGGCGCCGGTCTTCTTCTTCCCGTTCTCGGGCTGGAAGGACTCGATGTACGGCGACCTCCACGCTCAGGCGTCGGACATAATCAACTTCTACACGCAGAGCAAGACAATAATCACAAGGTGGCTGTAGTGGAGCTAGGTACCTTCGGCGCGATCCTCAAATATGCGATAGATGCTGAGGACGCCGCCACCAATTTTTATGCCAAGCTCTCCGAGAAGGCCGACGGCGAGTCGAAGGCACTGCTCAGCGGGATGTCCGGCGCATCGAAGAAGAGCAAGCAGACGCTGGAGAGGATCAGGAGGATGGAGATGCAGGAGATGATCCTCGAGGCGATAACCGGGCTCGACACGGTGAACTACGAGTGCAAGTATGAAGCTGGCGGCGGCCTCAAGGAGGGGCTGAAGAACGCCGCGGCGATAGAGAATGCGGCCGCGAAGTTCTATGCCGATGCGGCGGCGAAGCTCGGCTTCCTTGGGAACACGAAGAACGTCCTGATCAAGATGGGCAGGGAGAGGGAGGAGAGGGGCAAGAAGCTCCAGACCTTCCTCTGAATGCCCGCGCGCCTTTTTTCCGTTTGTTCGGTATCGAGTCAACCAGCCTGCACGCGCAGTTAGTATTGAGCGCCGGCGGCATTCTAGCGCTAGTTCTTGGGGGAGTTGAGCAAAACCGGCAAGAAGTGGTGGGGCTGCCCGGATTCGGACCGGGGTCACGAGGGCCCAAGCCTCGCAGTCTGGACCAAGCTAGCCTACAGCCCCGCGTGAAAGATGAATCATCCAGCCGTTTATTATAAGTATCGCTCTGGGCCGGCGCACCCGGCTGGCGGCGCGCTGAGAAAAAGTCTAAATCACTTATCAGGGATATGTGAAGGCATGTCATCCGACAGGGTAAGGTGCTGGGGGAACAAGGATCCGCTGGGCCGCGAGTACCACGACACGGAGTGGGGCACCCCGTCTCACGACGACGGGCTGCTGTTCGAGCACATAGTGCTCGAGGGCTTCCAAGCCGGATTGAGCTGGGGGACGATACTGAAGAAGCGGGAGGCATTCAGGAAGGCATTCGAGGGCTTCGACCCCAAGAGGGTGGCGAGGTACAACGAGAAGGACATCGAGCGCATAATGGGCACCGAGGGGATAATCAAGAACCGCAGGAAGATAGAGTCCGCCATAAACAACGCGAAGAGGTTCCTCGAGGTGCAGAAGGAGTTCGGCTCCTTTGACAAGTATGCATGGGGATTCGTCGGCGGCAAGACGATACAGCACAGCCTGAGGGAGTTCTCGGAGATGCAGACCGAGTCCAAGGAGTCAAAGGCGATGAGCGCGGACATGAAGGGGCGCGGGTTCACTTTCATAGGGCCGACGAGCTGCTACGCGTACATGCAGGCGGTGGGCATGATCAACGACCACCTTGTGCGCTGCTTCAGGTACGGCGAGCTCAAGTGACGGCCGGCGGCGGTCGATGGGCAATCCGCTTTGACCAAACTTCCTAAATATTAAGAGGTGCTATTGATGGGTGGGGATTTTTTTGTACCGTGAAGAGCCATATACCGACATGAAGGAACTAGTGAAGAACGACATGATGGCGCAGAAGTACGGCATGGAGCTTGTCGAGTCCAAGCCCGGGTCGTGCAGGGTGAGCATGAGGGTAAGGAAGGACATGCTCAATGCGTATGGTGCCACCCACGGCGCGGTGATCTATGCGCTGACCGACGTGGCGTTCGCAGTCACGTGCAACACGGGAGGGGTAAAGTCGGTCGCGCTGGCCATGAACATCAACTACAGGAGGCCGGCACATGAGGGGGAGGTGCTGACCGCTGAGGGTTGTGAGGAGAGCGCGGGGAAGACTACGGCGTTATGCAGGATCAAGGTCACGAACGGCGAGGGGAAGCTCGTGGCAGTGGCTGACGGGCTGGCGTTCAGGCAGAGGCAGTGAGCGGCGGTCCGGACGACGATGTGCCCTAACTTCCTTTTAATCAGTTTATTGGCTCCCATAGACGGCACGGTATGAGGGCTTGCGCACGTTTCCTGTGAGATAGTTTTAAGCATTCATTTACCTTATCTTAAATTAAGAGATGTTATGGCATGCCATTGAATGTAAGCTATGAAGGGAAAGCGTGGAAAACGTATTACTTCGTCATCGATGATCTCGTGAAGGAGCTCCAGGACTTCGCAAGGTTCCTTGACACTATCGACGGGGCGAAGGAGGAGGTCGTCGCGATCGTGCCGAACACAGGTTGGGTCAGGGCAACGATTCTGATGGATACCGGATTCAGTGGAGTGAAGGGCTTCGTAGTAATCACGAAGAAGCGCGTCGAGAGCGCGCAGCCGAACGGCCTGTCTATAAGATATCCGGAGGAATTCAACAAGGGGCTCATGAAATGCCTCCAGTGCTGGAAGACGTTTACGAAGGAATATGACAAGTGTCCATATTGCGGCTCCAGCTCGATAAATCTGGTCGAGTGAATGATGCACAGGGGCGCTGGAAGGATAGTGCCACATTGCACTCGGGCGCGCACGATGGTGCATCATCTTCAGCGACAGTGCGCCCAGCATATGTCAACGATTGTAGACCTCAATTAGGCATGCGATTCCGATTAGTGTGCAGTTGTCAACGAACGAGGTATTATATGCGGCGCCTTCAGATCATTACTTATGAGCCAAGACGGGTTCAGCAAAGACCGGGCTGAGCTGTTTGAGGCGCTAGGGCATCCCACTAGGATAAGGATTGTCCAGATCCTCGCTGATGCGCCCTTGGGATTCGCGGACCTGAAGAAGGCGCTCGGCATCGAGAGCAGCGGGCTGCTCCAATTCCATTTGGGGAAGCTGCAGAACCTTGTGAAGGACACGCCGGAAGGGAGTTATGCGCTTACAGATGAGGGGCGAGAGGCTGCGAGGATCAGCACGACCGGGGAGGCAAGGGGAAAGGCGAAGGCGAAGGCGCATGGAATCAGGCTGGTCGACATCGTTTGTGTGGCGGCAATCGTCCTGCTTGCGGTCTCGGCATATTTCAACTTTGCCATGTATGTTGACAACCAGCGGCTTAACTCTAACTTCAACAATTTGCTTCAGGATTATCATAGCTTGAATCAGAGCTACAACGAATTGATCCAGAGGTACGGGGTGGAGGTAAGCAACGTGATGCTTAGCAATGGCGTCCAACAACTGTCACTGAGTCTGGCAAACAGGGGGAGCGTGCCTATAATCTCGGTAATATTGGAGTTGAATGGTACATTCATACCATTTTCGACCGGCATTAATGAAATGAACCGGCTGTACCCGAATGAGACGTTCTTTGTGGGTCTTCCCGTGAGTTGGCTGGATCTGGACTCCAACACGAGCGCAGGCTTGGTCGGACAAGATACGTCTCTGCAGGATGGCTCCTGCTTTTGGAACGGCTCATGCAACAGCTATCCGTTGATCTTGAAGATCGTGTTCTCGGACGGGATGCACATAACAAAGAGAGTGAACGCAACCGTTAAACCTTATTCTGGCATCGAACTTATGGTATTGCATGATGGTGGCGTGGATATCCATTCTACGGGGCTTTTCAAGATGGAGGACGGCAGAGGGGTGCTTTCTTTGGAGATGAAGAATGTTTGGGGCAACTTCAGCAACCCGCTGGGAGGCATCCCGTTCGTGCCAATTTCCGGCTTTACAATCCTTCTTGATGGCGAGGTCGTCGCTGCGTTCCAGCATAATCTTGGTTTGGGCGATCGGCTGATAATGTCAAAATCTGTATCATTAGGAATAGAAGCAGGGGAGGTGCTCGAACTGCAAGTCCAATCTTGGTCAAGTGACGGGGAGAGTGCATTAAATTCAATGAGCGTCCTCTGCGAGTCCGCTTAAGAGGATAGAGGCAGTGACCAGTCCAAAAGAATCGGCATGGCTCAAGATTGATGTGAGGCGCCCGGGGTGGGATTTGAACCCACGAGTCTGTTGCCAGACAATGGCTTAGCAAGCCATCGCCCTACCAGGCTAGGCAACCCGGGCTCCAGCAAAGAGTGATTGGGGCTAGTTTATTATATATTTTGGCTCAGGGCGGCGCTGTCCCGTCTGCCGGAAAAGCCGTGAACTTGTTGAATGGTGCGACAGCCCCCCAGAAGTGAGCGGCCCATGCCGCGGCCCTTTGGGAGAGCAGGCATCCATCCCGTTATCCTGCGAACGGCACTGTCCAGACTTAGGGCTGCTCCCTTCCGGATCTGACCCGATTCGCCTGGCTCGCGGGAAGACCATCCCTCCGGATGGGCTGAACCCGTTCCAACGCCCCCACAGGGCGAGACTTCCACGCCTGCAGCCCTAGGAACCGTGGCTGGTTCCGCCGCCTCCCAGAGTTGCTGGCCCTACCTTAACGACCGTTTGTAGTGGAGAGGAGGCCGAACCCTCCGGCCCTACCTGCCGCACCGTTAAAATCATTCGGCGAGGTGGTTTATAAAAGTATTAGAGCCTAGCCCGAGCATGTCGAGAACCTCGCACATGCGGCAGACGCCCCTGCTGGAGGGGGAGCCGCAGCGGCTGCAGGTGCCGACTGTAGCGGCCTCGGTCGAGGGCTTGAGGGCTTCCATGAGCTTGTCCGAGCCGTTCACGATCGCGTGCTTCGTCCCGGGGTGGCGCTCCTCGATGCCGTTGAGGATGTCCCTTACCTCGTCCCTGACGGAGTCCCTGACGTACGGGCACTCCCTCTCGTAGAGAGGATAGCCCTTCATGTAGACGTAGGCGGTGATCTCCTTCTCGGGGATGTATCGCAGCGGCTTGACGCGCGGCACGAAGCCCTCTCTCACCTTGACGGGCTGGACGCCCGCCCTGCCCAGCCGGGCGACGTCGCCCCGCAGGATGTTGATGAGGAAGGTCTGCGCCTCGTCGTCGAGGTTGTGCCCGGTCGCGACCTTGGTTGCGCCCAGCCTTATCGCCATGTCGTTGAGCAGGCGCCTGCGCATTATGCCGCAGAAGGTGCAGCCGAGGAGCCCGGTGCCGTGCTCCCTCGACAGCGCATAGACCTCCTCGAGGCTGTGGCCGTACTCCTCCTTGAACGTGACGATGTGGTGCTCCATCCCGAGTGCCTCGGCCACGCCCCGGGTTATCGAGATCCCCTCCTCGCGGTAGCCGCTCACGCCCTCGTCTATTGTGAGCGCGAAGAGCTTGGTGCGGTAAGGCTTCTCGATCTTCGATAGGATGTGGGCGAGGGCGACGCTGTCCTTGCCGCCGGAGAGGGCAATCATGACCCGGTCGTCGGGGGTGAAGAGCTTCTCGCGCTTTACGGTCCTGTGGACGGTCCGCTCGATGCTCCTGGCGAAGCATCTCCTGCAGAGCGCCTCGCCGGACTGCCTCCGGAAGTAGAACGCCTCCTTGCCGCATTTGCACAGGGTAGATGGCAAGCGGACCGCCCTTTTTGCATCTGTCCTAACGGCTCACCCGAGCCTGTAGCCAGGGAAGAGCACGAAGCTGATCGTGATGTTGAGGACCAGCAGCGCCACGCAGCCCCACCTGATGAGGTTGGCGTACGGCTGGGCCTTCTTCTCATCCTTGAAGAGGAACCGCAGCATGATGGTGACGAGCTTGTCGCCGTCGAAGAATGCCACCGGCATCATGTTGATCAGGCCTATGTTCAGCGAGAAGAGGTAGAGCCACGAGAGGGTGCCGAGGCCGTAGTACGGCATGCTTACCGGGGCCCAGCCGTAGTGGGGAGCGTAGTAGTTGTAGGTGTTGATGCCAATGTAGGAGATGTTCTTCGAGGTCGAGCCCAACGTGAAGTTGATGGTCAGCTCCTCCCCGCCCCTTATGATAGTCATGGGGACGGTGCTGTTCGGCAGCGTGGCGTTAAGGACCGTGGCCAGCGAGTCTGTGCTCGTCAGGGCTGTGCCGTTTATGCTGGTGATGGCGTCCCAGTTGTTGAGTATCCCGTAGGCTGGAGTGCCCGCGACGACCTCGGTGACGAGCACGCCTGATGGGGTCGCCGAGTACATGTGCGAGATCAGCGCCCCGGCGTTTGTAAGAAGAAGCAGCGCAAGGAGGCCGACGAGTATGTTCGTCGCCGATCCGGCGGCATAGACCCTCGCCTGGGTCGACTTCCGCGCCTTGTTGAGGTCCTCCTCGTCCGGCTCCACGAATGCCCCGGGTATCAGTACCATGAGCAGTAGCCCGGTGCTCTTGACCTTGACCCCCTCGGCTCTGGCTGCGACGCCGTGGGCCAGCTCGTGGGTCACCAGGATGATTGCGATCGAGACGCCGAAGAAGAAGAGCGTATTGAAGTTGAGCGAGAGCGTGATCCCCGGGATTATGAGGGAGACGGGCGACGCGGACTCGGTGCTGAAGAAGATGTAGTAGAGGTTCCTCCCCAGTATGAAGGTGATGTAGGCCATCGCGCCGAAGCCCATCGCGATCCCGAAGGTCCAGAGTATCTTCCAGAACCGGCCCAGCTTCCGGCCCAGCCTGTCGATGAAGTTGTTGAACTTGGTGGTCTTCCACATCACGAGGAAAGGATGGACTTCAAAGCTCTTCGGCAGGAACTGCTTCGCGAGCATGACGGCCGACCAGAATGCCAAGAGTCCGGCAGCGAGGTATATCCATTGGTCCATGAATTCCACCAGAGGCGACAGGTTGTTTATAATTTGTGATTTATGATTTATATCGAGATCAAGACTATTGTTGATCAGTGTAAGTCCGATGTACATAGTCATTCTTATAACTGTCGGAACGAGGCATGAGGGGCTCAAGATAGCGAGGGCGCTCGTCGAGGAGGGGCTGGCGGCGTGCGTGAATATCGCAGGCGGCATCGACTCGGTATACAGGTGGGAGGGCAAGGTCGAGGAGGGGAGGGAGTGGCTCCTCATCGCGAAGACCGAGGACCGGCTCCTCGGCAGGGTGACCGCCAAGGTGAGGGAGCTCCACAGCTACGAGGTGCCCGAGATCATTGCGCTCAGGGTCGAGGGCGGCTACCAGGGGTACCTCGATTGGATCGGCGAGAGCGTCGCGGCGGGGGCAGGGGCAGGGGCGAAG